>Ga0224545_1000236_pt1 | contig 11844 bp, 13 predicted proteins | sample 714P12024metaG_FD_179906 | JGI IMG/M metagenome (GOLD analysis project Ga0224545, IMG submission 179906) | Peat soil microbial communities from Stordalen Mire, Sweden - 717 P1 20-24 | ecosystem: Environmental > Terrestrial > Soil > Wetlands > Peat | place: Sweden: Norrbotten County, Stordalen... | reverse complement strand
CGCGTCTTGGCCAGGCGCGCATCCTCCATCTGTTCGCAGATGGCAACCTTGAACCCTTTGCGGATGAGTTTGCCGATGTAGCCTTCGGCAGCGTGGCGGGGAACTCCGCACATGGGCACTGCGATGCCCTTTTCTTTGTTGCGCGAAGTCAGAGTGATCTGCAGTTCCTTGGCGGCGACGACGGCATCGTCGAAGAAAAGCTCGTAAAAGTCACCCAGACGAAAGAAGAGCAGCGCGGTGGGATGCTCTTTCTTGACAGCGGCATACTGCCGCATCAGCGGAGTGGACGGCTCGGTCATCGCTTCGGTTGGAGTGGGAGCTTTTGCGCGGATTATAACAAAGCTGAATTGCCCGTTTTGAACAGCACCCTTCTTCGACATCAAATGGGAGTTGACGCAGCTTCTCTCACCTTGTTTAACTAATGCATGGAGCTGCGCAAGGATCCTATCACTCGTTCCTGGGTTATCACAGGAGATGACCCGGTCGAGCACAGTCCGCGTCCCGAAAGTGCCTGCCACTTTTGTGTGGGAGCTTCGGATTCCACACAGGTGATCTCCTCAGTCCCGAGCGCGGGAGCCTGGTCGGCGCGATCGGTAGTTCATCCCAATCCGCTTTACCACATTGAAGGCGAGGCGGGGCGACGCGGAGATGGCATTTACGACCGCATGAGTTCGGTGGGCGCTCACGAAGTCCTGGTGGAGAATCCCAGGCATGACCGCCATCTATGGAATGCCAGCGACGATGAGATCGGACAATTTCTGCGCTTGGCCGCCGAACGCATCATGGATCTCAAGCGCGACCCGCGCATCAAGTACGTGAGTTTTTTCAAAGATTATGGATCCAATGCGGGGCAGGAATTCTTCCACCCGACTTCGCAGATCACGGCCACGATGTTCGTGCCGCGACGGGTGCTTTACGAATTGCGAGCCGGTCGCGAATATTTCGTCACCAAGGAGCGTTGCGTGTTCTGCGACATTCTGACGCAGGAGGAGCGACAGGCGGCGCGAGTGATTGAGGCACGCGGCGACTATGTTGCCATTGGTCCCTATGCGCCGCGTGTTCCTTACGAGGCCTGGATTCTGCCGCGCAATCACGAAGCGTCGTTCGAGCGCACGGGGTTGTCGAAGCCGGGACTGCGAGTGAACCTCGCCGCGCTCCTGCGCCGAACTCTGCAGCGGGTTCGCACCTTTACCGAAGATTTCCATCTTGTGCTGCACACCTCGCCCAACAGCCTGCATCCCTCCAAGACTTTGGGATACTGGAAAACCATTGACGACGACTATCACTGGCACATCGAGATCATGCCGGTAATTGCAACCAAGGCACGGTCCTACACATTCAAGGAAGTTTATTACTCGCCAGTGAGTTCGGAGACGGCGGTGAAGCAACTGAGGGAGGCCAAAATTGATGGATGAGGCGGTGGCATTGGGCGCAGTCTGGAATCTTTGTGAGGCTGCTACAATCCTGCCCTCGGAGATCAGCGATTGAAACGTCTCATCTGCCTAGTGGTATTAATGGGCGCCTGTTTTGCTCAGATCGCGAACAATCCAGCCGTGGTGGCCCCTTCGGCTGAAAAGCAAGAAATCCTCTGGCAGAAACTGGAAGCCGCCATTCACGATGTTGACCAGCATCTTGAGGGAGTGATGGGCGTCGCCATTGAAGACTTAACCAGCGGCGACCAGTTCTTCCTGCACGATAACGAAGTCTTTGCTCAAGCCAGTTCGATCAAGATCGCGATCCTCGCCGACCTTGATCTCCAGGCGCAACAAGGCAAACTGAAGCTCACCGATTTTTATACGGTGCAAGCTTCCGATCTGGTCCCGGACAGCGACATCATGGGCGGGCTCACGCCCGGCGTCACCCGGGTCACCTTGCGCGATCTCGCGACCATGATGGTTGCGGTCAGCGATAACTCCGCTACGAACGTGCTTATCGATCGCCTCGGCATGGACAATGTGAATGCCATGCTCGATTCGCTCGGGCTTGCGCACACTCGCCTGCGGCGGAAAATGATGGACCTTGAGGCCGCCAAGCAGGGGCGCGAGAATATTTCTACTCCACGAGAAATGATGAGGCTGCTCGGAGCAATTTACCGCGGCAAGGTTCTCGATAAGGAATCGACCGCCAACTTCTTCAAAGTTCTGAGCACGAACAAAGACTCCTGGATTCCCCGCGATCTGCCGGCTGAGGTGAAGATTGCCAACAAGCCGGGTTCGCTCGAAGGCGTGCGGAACGATTCCGGGATAGTTTTCGTCGCGGGACGTCCCTATGTCATCTGTGTGATGACGGCATTTCTGGAGAACGAACGCGACGGGGAAGAGGCCATCAGTAAAGTTTCCCTGGCGGCCTGGCGAATGTTCGATCGCCTGGGCCGCGCTTCAGAGTATGGAAGAGTTGTATCTCCGGGCAACGGCAGTAGGTAGAGCCTTCTAGGTGTACTGGCGATCCCGCTGCCAGCGAACCAGACCATCCGGATCGTCCACCACGACAACTTCATACTTTTCCAACATCGGCATCAGAACATTCTCCGGTTCTGCTTTCCAGAGTTCCCCTTCATAAAACTTGGCTTTCATCGGCTCACGCCAGGCAATGTCAGGAAAGCCGCGCATAAAAAAGAGGGTGTCCGGATCTTCGATAGAAAGAAATGGGGCCAATATTTTCATCTCGATTTCCGAGTGCGCCGGAATGGACCTGGAGAGGAATATTTCAAGAAATTCGGAACGTTTGTCGGGCTTGGTCTTGTATGTGCGCATTTCGATGATCATTGAACCTCTCCAATAAGCAGACTGGTGCGGCCAGCGTAAAAAAGCAATGATCAAGCGATGGGCAATCAAGGCCGCGATGCGGCCTCGATTGATTGTAAACAAGTCGTTGCAAGACAAACTTCCAGCGACCGTTCATAATGTCGGCATGACCCTCCGCCGTCTCAAGACCTACGCCGGCACGCAGGGATACGTTTACCAGTATTATTTTGTGGGCAAACGCGCTGCGTTAGCCGATGATCCCGAGTCTCCGGCCACAGAATTCGTCTTCGACGTGACCTCCGACCGCAAGCTGACCTATGCCGTGAGTGTTTTCCTGCCCGAGAAGTCCCTGCAAACATGGGCTGCGACTCATGGACGTCCGCTAACGGAAACCGAGCAATATGCGTCCGCAAAGCTACGCCTCTTCCGGGCCTTCGACGAGTCCGAAGACCTGAAAATGCAGGGTCGCCGCCTGGTGATCGATGCGGCGCTGCTCGAAGAAGCCTTGACTAGTCTGGGAGTGGAGTGAATGGCTTGTGATCCAGATCACAGGACGCCGTGATTGCCGGCATTTCCCCGTTACGCGGACTCTGTGCAGAATATAATGCGTGGAAAGACATGGGGTTCCTGGGGTTCACGAAAACAACTGCCGGACGGGCGTTCCGCGCCGGTTTCACTTGCATTAAACTCAGCGGACTCTGATACTTACCTTGCCTATGGCATTGCTTTGGTTGCGTTTCGCGCTGGCTTGTTACTTCATCGGGCTGATCTACGCCTTCTTTGCGCTAACCCGCACCAGTGATCTTTTCAGCCGTATTGCCCTGCATGCAGCCAGCCTGGGTATGGTTTTTCATTTCGTCTCCTTGGTTGAATTGTTTTTCTCCGGCCAAGTGGTCTGGGCGTCGGTGCATAACGGAGAGTCGCTGCTGGCTTTCTTCTCAATGACGTTCTTCATGATCATTTATGCGATCTACAAGACCACTTCGCCTGGTGTAGTTGTCTTCCCCATTGTCTTCTTCCTGACCTTTGTGGCGGCCGTGGACGAGCAGCCGGTGCTGCTGACGTCCTTTGTTCAGCACAAGGGATGGCTGATCGCGCACATCATTCTGATCTTCACGGGATATGCGGCGCTCGTGCTGAGCTTCGGCGCAAGCCTGCTTTATCTGCTGCAGGAGCGGCGACTCAAGGCCAAGAAGCCCAGCAGTTTAATTTCGTTTCTGCCCGCCCTGGAAGTGATTGATCAGATCGGCTACCGGTCTTTACTGCTGGGTTTCCCCTTCATGACACTCGGCTTGATAACCGGATCGATCGTCGCGATGTCCACTTATGGGCACATTGACTTCGAGGACCCCAAGATACTCTTGTCGATTTTGATGTGGGTCGTATACATGGTGATGGTTTTCACTCGCTGGAACTCAGGATGGCGTGGGCGCCGCGCGGCAGTGCTGGCTACGTTCGCATTCGTGGCTGCCATCGTGGCCTGGGCGGCGAATTATTTCTCCGCCATCCATAGGTTTGCCGCCTCATGAGATATCAGCTCATCGGCGTGAATCACAAGAGCGCGCCGCTCGAAGTGCGCGAGCGACTGGCGATCCCGGAGTCGCGCCTGCCCGACTGTTGCCGTGATCTCACTGCCCATCCTGGAATCGAGGAGGGCATGATCATCTCAACTTGCAATCGGGTGGAACTGGTCACACACACCAGCAACGGATCGGCCGACCTGCGCAGCTTTCTCCATGATCACTTTCATCTGACCTCAGCGGAACTCGATTCACACCTGTATGAGTTTCGGGAAAAAGAGGCGGTGCGCCACATCTTCCGAGTGGCGTCGAGCTTGGATTCGATGGTGGTCGGCGAGGCTCAGATCCTCGGGCAGGTGAAGGAGGCTTACGCCACCGCCCGCGCTGTGGGTTCGGTACGAGGGCAACTGGATCAGCTTTTCACACGGGCATTCGCGGTCGCTAAGCGGGTTCGCAGCGAGACTGCCGTAGGTTCGTCGTCGGTTTCCATCGCTTCGGTGGCCGTGGAATTGGCTAAGAAGATTTTCGGAAGCCTGCAGGGCAAGAACGTTTTTATCGTCGGCGCCGGCAAGATGAGCGAATTGGCTGCCCGGCATCTGATGGCTCACGGCTGTGCGTCCATCTTCGTGGCCAACCGCACCTATGATCGCGCCATCGGCCTGGCGCAGAAGTTCAATGGTCAGGCCATCAAATTCGACGATCTCTACAATACCTGCGACCGTGCAGATATCGTCATCACCTCGACTGGCGCCCCCCACGCCATTTTCCGGCGCGAGCACGGCGAGCAATTTCTCTCCCGCCGCAAGAACAGGCCCATGTTCTTCATCGACATCGCTGTGCCCCGCGACGTTTCGCCCGAAATGGCCAAACTCGACGGCATCTTCGCCTACGACATCGACGACCTGCAGCAGGCCGTGTCGAGCCACGTCGCCGACCGGCGCAAGGAAGCCGAGCTCGCCGAAGCGATCATCACCGGCGAGGTGGAGAGCTTCGAGGCCCGCCTGCACACGCTCGACGTGGTGCCTACGATCGTGTCGTTGCAAGATCATTTGGAGACCATCCGGCAAGCCGAGATTGACCGCGTGCGTGGCCGCATGGGGGCGTTGACTCCGGAACAAGAAATGGCGGTTGAAGCGTTGACTCGCGGAATCATCAACAAAGTGATGCACACGCCGATCACCACGTTGAAGACCGCCGCCCGTGAGGCGGAGGCCACCACGGTGATTGACGTTGTACGAAGGTTGTTCAATCTGAGGGACAAAGACAGGGAAACGGCGGTGTCGGAGGCGAACAAGAATGGGGCGAGCAAGAATAAAGAAATAGGGACAAGAGACTGATGGCTGGCCTCCACATCGACCACGCCGATTTCAGGACCGAGAGCCCCCTTTATCGAGAACTGCGGCTCGTCGTTCTGCATGTCGTAGTCGCCTTGGTCGGCGGAGTTTTGGCCGTCCTGCTGGTCGGTGGCCTTTTCGCCGCGCTCTTCTCTGGTTTGGAAGTCCGGCCGCCAACTCCTGATGTCATCTACAACCCTTTCATTTGGCTGCCTGCCTTCTTTCTGGGACTCGTTGTAAATCGCTTCGCCCGTCATCGTTCGGCCCCTTTTGTGGGAATAGTCGGCCTAGTACTTTTGGTTGGCGTCATGGCGTGGGATGTATCGATCCTCAGGCACGGTGGAAATTACCGAGATCTGAGTCCCGGACACGATTGGGCATACGAGTTTCGACAGTTGTTTTCGGCTGACAAAACATGCCGAGACAGCGAGTGCCTCGGCAAGATACTCGTGACGGCGCCATTTATCACCACCGTCGCATATTCGATTGGAGCTTGGCTTGGACTTCGATTCGGAAAAATAAAAGACACTACCGATCAACGAACAAAGTTTGGTGCGCATACGCATGCCTAAACTCCGCATCGGCTCCCGCGGCTCCCAACTCGCCCTGTGGCAAGCCAACCACATCTCCGCGCTGTTGCGCGCCCGCGGTCATGAAGTAGAAATTGAAATCATCCACACCACCGGAGATAAAATCACCGATGTCCCCCTCGCCATGGTCGGCACCAAGGGCGGATTGGGCAAGGGAATTTTCACGAAAGAAATTGAAGAGGCCCTCGCCGCCGGCCGCGTCGATCTCGCCGTGCATTCGTTGAAAGACCTTCCGACCGAATTACCGCCGGGATTCGAAATCGCCGCCATTACGGAACGCCAGGATCCCCGAGATGCCTTCTGCTCGCGCCACTACGCGAAAGTTGAAGACTTGCCTCAGCGCGCTCGCGTCGGCACCTCCAGCCTGCGCCGCCAGGCGCAACTCAAGGCCATCCGTCCCGATCTCGACATTCATCCCCTGCGCGGCAACGTCGATACGCGCCTGCGAAAGCTCGAGCAAGGCGAGTACGACGCTATCATCCTGGCTTCCGCCGGGCTGAAGCGGCTGGGTAAAACATCACTGATCAAGCAAGTCATCCCCGCTGAGGTCATGTGCCCCGCCGCCGGGCAAGGAGCGCTCGGCATCGAAATCCGCGAGGGCGACTCGGCCACGCGTCATCCCCTGGAATTCCTGAACGACCCCGCCGCCCGCGCCGCCACCACTTGCGAGCGTGCTCTGCTCAACCACCTCGGCGGAGGCTGCCAGGTTCCGATCGGCGCCTTCGCGGAAATGCGCAATGGCAAGCTGCATCTCGAAGCCATCGTCGCCGATCCCGATGGTTCAAAGCTCCTGCGTGAATCGCGGGATGGCCATCTCAGCGATCCTGCACAACTCGGCAACAATGTTGGCGAAACCTTGCTCAGCCGCGGCGGCGACGAAATTCTGGAAGCGGTCTACGGTCGTGGCCTCGCTGTCCCGCCGCAACCGTGATCTCCGATTGGGAATCAGCATGAAGAGCGGCAACGTTCTCCTGCAACGTCTCGGCGGTGCCAAGAGTTCCCATACGGTGCGCCGCTGGATCAACTTCTGGCCGCCGTTTTTGGGCGCGGGCGTTCGTATCAGTCACATCGCGCCCGACATGAAATCTGTCGACGTTAGAATGAAGTTGCGCTTCTGGAACGCGAACTACGCGGGCACGCACTTGGGCGGATCGCTCTTTGCCATGACCGACGCTTTCCATATGCTGATGCATGATGGCGAACCTGGGCCGAGAATATATTGTCTGGGACAAGGCCGCGACCATTCGCTACGGAAAACCGGGGAAGGGTACGGTGCGCGCGGAGTTTCGTTTGTCGGATAGCCAGATCGAGGATGTAACGCGAGAAATTGAAGACATTGCCAAAATATGAGCCCGTCTTCACCGTGGAGGTGAAGGATGAGGCGGGAGTGGTGATCGCGGAGGTTGAAAAAGTGATACACGTGCGAAGGAAAGAAGCGGCGGAGCCGCGAGGAAAGTAGGAGGATCGAGTTTGTATATTCCCGAGCACTTTCGATTACGTCACGAAGCAGACGCGGTTGCCTTTATGCGCTCCAATCCTTTCGCCATCCTGATCTCATCCACTGAGACTGGTCCTTTTGCGACTCACCTTCCTCTGTTCGTGCATGCGGAAGGAGAGCGTATCACTCTGCGTGGACACGTTTCGAGGGCCAATGCACACTGGCGCCATCTGGAACAGCAGCCGCAGTGTTTGACCATCTTTCATGGACCGCACTCCTATATTTCGCCGAGTAACTACGCCTCGCGGGAAAGCGTTCCCACCTGGAACTATGCGGCGGTACATGTCTATGGAAATGCGCGTCTGTTTTCTTCCGAGCAGGAGGTTCACGGGATGCTGCAAGAGCTGATGGAAACGTTCGAGCCCACGTACCGCTTGCAGTGGGATGAATTGAGCCAGACCTTCCGCGAGAACATGCTCCGGCAGATCGTGGGCTTCGAAATCGTTGCGACCAAGGTCGAGGGCAAATTTAAGCTTAGCCAGAATCGAACTCGCGAGGATCAAGCGAAGGTGATCGCCTCTTTGGAGAACGCGGAAGACTCAGCCGTTTCGGGCGTCGCGCGCATGATGAAAGAGCAGCGCCTGGGCGAGATTACAGTCGAGAAGGAAAGCGAGCGATGAAGCGGGCTGCGACTGGAAAGTCAGATTCGCATTCGCTTTCCGGCGTACGTGTGCTGGTAGGGCGGGCGCGGCATCAGGCCGGCGCGCTCTCTGGCGAATTACGCAAGCGGGGCGCCACGGTGCTGGAAATTCCGTTCATTGAAATCCGCAAGCCGGAATCTTTCAAGCCTTTGGATTCTGCTCTCAAAAATCTTGACGGTTACGACTGGCTCATTCTCACCAGCGTGAACGGAGTGGAGGCGATGTGGGAGCGAGTGGCCAAGCTCCGCCTCCGGAAGACGGGTCTCAGGCACCTGCGGGTTGCGGCGATCGGTCCGGCCACGAAGAAGGCCATCGAGCAGCGCGGTGGCACAGTTGATGTTGTCCCGAAAGAGTACGTTGCGGAATCTGTGGTGCGCAGTTTGCAACGGCGAGTGAAGGGGGAACGCGTACTGTTGGTTCGCGCCAGAGTTGCTCGCGACGTTATTCCCAACGAACTGCGTAAGGCTGGTGCAAAGGTAGATGTGGTGGAAGCTTACGAAACGGTTGTGCCGAAATCTTCGCGTACGCGGTTGCGAAGCGCGATGAAGAATCCCCGCCGCCGTCCGCATGTGATTACGTTTACGAGTTCGTCGACGGTGCGGAACTTTGTGGAATTGCTGGGCTCGCGCCAGCCGCTTGGAATGCTGCAAGCGGGCCACGGGCGGGACCCTGCCCTGAGCTTGCCGAAGGGGCGCCCCCGCCAAACGAACTCTTTTTTGGCCGGTATACGGCTCGCTTCGATTGGGCCGGTCACTTCTTCAACGCTGCGCGAGTTGGGCCTGCGCGTGGATATTGCGGCCAAGCAGTTCACTATCCCCGGGTTGGTGCAAGCCATCGTCCGATCCATGGCCTAGCTAAGCTAGGTCGTCCTCGATAAACCACAGCGAGGCGCGCGTAATGCTAATATCTCCTACCGCGATATCTGCTAAATTGCCGGGATGAAACCCAAGACCATTTATCTTGCGCTCTGCTTCGTCGGCACGCTGCGTTCGTACTGGCAGTTCGTTCCGTGGCTTATGCAACCTGGGATGAGTTTTCCCCTATTCGTCCGCGAACTGCTCGTGAATAGGATCAGGGCTTTCTTTGGAATGGATGTCTTGATTTCCGCGGTGGTGCATAATGGACTAATCGTCTTCATGTTCATGCGAGTCGAGAGCGCTCGGCTGAAGATTTCCGGCGATGGCTTCCGGTGCTCGCACTATTGACCGTAGGGGTTTGGCTGGGTTTCCCCATGTTTCTCCATTTGCGCGAAGCGAGAATGGATCGGGCTAAATCCATGGCTGAGACAGCACCAGCGTGATCAGGTTGGCTATTCCATCAGCGAACAACTACAATCCGCTGGCGGGACGTGCGCCTGCAGAAAGTCCGCGACCCGCTTGTAGGCATCAATCTGATTGTCCACCCGCGCGAAGCCGTGCCCTTCATTTTCGTAAATCTTGTAATCGACCGTACCGCCGCGTTTCCTGATGGCATCCACCACCTGCTGCGTTTCTGACTTCGGGCAGCGCGGATCGTGCCCTCCGGCAAGCAACAGCAGCGGGGCCTTGATCTGGTCGATGAAGTTGATCGGGGAACGGTCTTCATACAGCGCCTTATTCTTCCCCACATCGCCCATGGTTGCGAGATCGGACTGCTGCAGCACTGGATCTTCGTTCTCGATTTCCGTGAACCAGTTCACGAAAGGCACAATCGGTACGCCTGCGGCCCAAACGTCGGGCGCCTTTGTCACGGACATCATACTGAGATAGCCGCCGTAGCTTCCGCCCATGACGGCAATCTTTTTCGGATCAAGGTGGCCGGTCTGCTTGATCCAGTCGACGCCCGCAAGCACGTCTTGAAGGTCACCGCCGCCCATGTCAAATAGATTCGCCTGCTGGAATTCTTTGCCGTATCCCGTCGAGCCGCGATAGTTGGGCGCGAGCACCATGTATCCCTGATTGGCCGCGTATTGCACGAAGCGGTTGAACGAATTCATTGTCTGCGATGTCGGTCCGCCGTGGATGTAAACGATGGCGGCGTTCTGCCCGTTGCGCGCCATGTTGAAGGGCACATAAAGAAACGCGGAGATGGTCCACTTACCGTCGCGGCTGGGATAGTGCACGAGATAGGGTTCGACCATGTCTTCTGAGCGCACGCCCGCGACCAGGGAATGCGTAACCGGATGCGACTTGCCGGTCGCAAGCGTATACACCCAAAGATCTCCGGGAGCGGTCGGGCCGTTGTGGTAGTAGAGCAGTCGCGAGCCGTCTTTGGTGAAGGCGGAAGGCTCGCCCGCCGGCTCATTGACCCCCTTCGAGATGGGCAGAGCGCTGGACTTGCCAGTGGCGAGATCGTAGAGATAGATATCTTCACTACCGTCGACATTCGCCCTAAAGGCGATGTGCTTACCATCGGGTGAGAACTCGCCGCCGCGGATTTCCCATTTGTCGCGAGTGAGCCAGGAAATCTTCTTTGTCGAGATTTCCAACAAACCAGTATTTTCATAGCCGTTGGCTGCGTTTGAGGTGAGCAGGATATGTTTGCCGTCGCGCGAGATGTCGTTATCGGAATAGCGTTGCTCGCCCTCATGCGGAGTCAGGAGCGTGCTCTTTCCCGTGGCCACTTCCGCAATGAAGACATTCGAATCCGTGCCCTTGGCCTGTTCCTGCATGTAAACGATGTGCTTGCCCCCTTTCGACCAAATGGGGTTGTAGTTGCCTTTATCTTGCGGCGTGTTGGTAGTGAGGTGTTTGACCTCCCGCATGAGTGTGTCGTAGATATCGATCTCGTAGGCGGCGGAGGTCTTCGGCTTAATCTCATAGGCCAGATACCGGCCATCCGGTGACCACGTGGGATTCATCTCCGCGATCTCGCGCGTGCTGGTGAGGTTTACGACTTTTCCAGTCTTTGGAGAAACCAGAAAAATATCCCACTGCTCGTCGCCATCATAGTCCGACTGATAGGCGATCCACTTTCCGTCAGGCGACCATGCGGGCGCGGTCTGCCGCTGGTCGCTTACCGTAAGTTGTACCGGCCATCCTCCTTCGGCAGGGACGAGCCAAAGATTGTTGCGTCCGCTCATGTTGGAGACGAACGCGATGCTCTTGCCGTCGGGCGACCAGGCAGCCCGGCCGACCTGGCGCGTCATGTAGAGCTTCTCGATCGTAAGGCCGCGCGGTTCGACCTGCGCGTTCGGCTTGGAGGAGATCTGCTTGGGATCGGTGACGGCATTGGGCGGGGGCAGGGTTTGGCCCGCAGCGATGGTCTCAGTGACGACTGTGCTCATGAGTATGACGATAGCAAAAGGGATGAAAGTGCGCATGGGTTGAGGCCTCGGAAGGGGAGAGTTTAGCAGAGAAAACGCGAGTCCGGGACAGCGGGATAAATTGCAGAAGTCCTTCGCAGTACTGAGGCTGACAAGAGAGAGGATCGACTTCACCTTTCCCTTGAAGCTGGATGGGGTGGGAAAATCATGTTCATCCGTCCCATACGTACAACCCTCGATTTTGCCGTCCTCAGCGGAGCGAAGGACCTATGC
>Ga0224545_1000235_pt1 | contig 11847 bp, 8 predicted proteins | sample 714P12024metaG_FD_179906 | JGI IMG/M metagenome (GOLD analysis project Ga0224545, IMG submission 179906) | Peat soil microbial communities from Stordalen Mire, Sweden - 717 P1 20-24 | ecosystem: Environmental > Terrestrial > Soil > Wetlands > Peat | place: Sweden: Norrbotten County, Stordalen... | reverse complement strand
ATCGGCTCGCGCCTTTGCTCCACGCTTCTTTCAGGCCCCGCCTCGCGGCGAGTGTTATTTCGCCCTTGCGCTTCGCTATGACTTCACCTCCATCAGGTTGTCAAAGGGACTTTCACCCTCGAGCTGTTGAACATGCTTGGCACACTAAAAAAACCGCCAGCTTTTCAAGCTGACGGCTGATCACTTGGGCGGTTTTACTTAGCTGTTCTCGTATAACAACACGCCCTCGGTCTTTTCCGCGTCCACCGGACGATAGAACAGCTTGTTGCCTTCGAGGAAGACCTCGATGAATGCCGGACGCGTGGTAATCGTTCCCTGAATCAGCGCTTCCGACAGCGGGTCTTCAATGTATTTCTGCAAAGCTCGCCGTAGCGGTCGAGCGCCATAGGAGCGGTCCGTCAGTGTCTGGTTGAGGATCCACTTCTTGGCTTCATCCGCGACCGTAACCGTGATCGCCTTCTGCGCCAGATTCTGGTTAAGCTGCGTGACCATGAGTTCAAGAATCTGAATCAAGTCAGCCTCGCTCAAAGCCAGGAACAGTATGATCTCGTCCAACCGGTTCAGGAATTCCGGATTGAAGGTGCGCTTGACCTCACCTTTTACAAGCTCCTCAACTTTGCCCGAAATCTGATCTTCCGCAGTCGACTGGAAGCCAAAACCTTCGCGCTTCTGCAGGTGGCGAGCCCCGATGTTCGAAGTCATGATGATGATCGTGTTCTTGAAGTCGACCGTGTTGCCCAGACCATCAGTCAACTGGCCATCTTCAAAAACCTGCAGCAGGATGTTGAAAACATCCGGATGCGCTTTCTCGATTTCGTCCAGCAGCACGACTGAATAGGGCGCGCGCTTCACACGCTCGGTAAGCTGGCCGCCTTCTTCATAGCCCACATATCCCGGAGGCGAACCGATCAGCTTCGAGACGGAATGCTTCTCCATGAACTCCGACATGTCAAAGCGAACCAACGCCTTTTCGGTTCCGAACATGAACTGCGCCAGCGTGCGCGCAACTTCTGTCTTTCCAACGCCGGTCGGCCCGAGGAACAGGAACGAGCCAATCGGCCGGTTCGGACTCTTCAACCCCGCGCGGGAACGCCGGATCGCCCGGGCCAGCGCGCTGATCGACTTATCCTGCGAAATGATCCGCTTGTGCAGCTCTTCTTCGATCCGCAGCAGTTTCTGCGTCTCTTCTTCCTTGATCGAAGTGATGGGAACCCCAGTCCAGCGCGAAACCACATCTTCGATATCCTCGCGGCCCACCACGCCGGTCGAGGACTCATCCAGATGATATTTCTCGCGAAGAGCGCGCAGGTTCTCGCGCTCCTTGCGTTCTTCGTCCGAATAGAAGCGCGCCTTCTCGAACTCGTGGTTCGCGATTGCGTTCTCCATGCGGTGAACGATGAATTTGATCCGCTTCTGGACTTCGGTGATCTCTTCCGGTTGCGAAGTCTGACGCAGCTTCACGCGGGCCCCAGCTTCATCGACCAAATCGATGGCCTTATCCGGCAGGAAGCGGTCCGGAATATAACGGTTCGAGTGCGACACCGCGAAGTTGATGGCATCGTCGGTATAAGTGACGGCGTGGAACTTCTCATACCGGTCCTTGATGCCGAACAGCACTTTCACCGCATCAGCCTCGTTGGGAGGCGGAACTTTCACCGCCTGGAAGCGGCGCTCAAGCGAGCGGTCCTTCTCGATCGACTTGCGATATTCTCCGGGAGTGGTTGCGCCGATGCACTGAATCTCGCCGCGGGACAACGCCGGTTTCAGGATATTGGCGGCATCGAGCGATCCTTCCGCCGATCCCGCGCCCACCAGCGTGTGCAGTTCATCAATGAAGATGATGGAATTCTGCGACTCCATCAGCTCTTTCATGATGGTCTTCAGACGCTCTTCGAACTGTCCGCGATATTTAGTGCCGGCAACGATCAAGGAGAGGTCGAGCGCCAGAATTCTTTTATCCGCGAGGAACGAAGGCACCTCACCGTCGGCAATCCGCTGCGCCAAGCCTTCGACGATAGCCGTCTTGCCCACGCCCGGTTCGCCGATCAGCACTGGATTGTTCTTGGTGCGGCGGCAGAGAATCTGCACCACGCGTTCCAGTTCCCCGTCGCGGCCAACCAAAGGATCCAGTTGGCTATCCATCGCCGCCTGGGTAAGATCGCGCGAAAACTCACTGAGCAGCGATGACTCACGCTGCCGTTGAGGCTGCGCCTTCTCCTGACTAGTTCTCGCCAATTCCTCGCGAATGGTCGAGAGTCGCAAACCACGCTCGTGCAGGATCTCCGCGGCGAAGCACTTCTCTTCCCGCAGCAGTCCCAGCAGAAGATGCTCGGTCCCAATGTGCCGGTGCGATAGCCGCTCAGCTTCTTCCGCAGCATAGGCCAGCACGCGCTTGCACTCATTGCTCAATGGCAAATCCACCGAGGTCGAAACCTTTTCCCGAATGGTGGTGTGGCCCTCAATCTGTTTGCGGATCGACTCCACGGATGCGTGCGAACGCAGAAACCGATTGGTCAGGGCCTTATCTTCGCGCAGGAGCCCGAGCAGCAGATGCTCCGTCTCTATATAAGGAGACCCGAACTGGCTTGCTTCGTAGCGGGCGAAAAAGATCACGCGCCTGGCTTTTTCCGTATAACGTTCAAACATAATGCCCTTTCCCCCTGAACCCTTCCGGTCGATAAAATATCAACCGCCCTCGACCTGCCTAAACCCCGGTTCGGCTCGGTTGCATCCTGTTTACCGTCACCCTTCATTATGCAATCAAATTGCCACCGAACCCAAGTACTGAAACGTTTCCAAGTTACCGAAGGAATCTGCTGAAGTCTCCCCGGCTATAACCCGTCGTCGTCCCCATTTGTTTCGTGCTCTGCCAATCCCTACACCGCCAACATTTCCGGTTTAATCTCTTCCACGCGCCCCCGCTGCAGCCGTAAAACCCGGTGACAGCGCCGAGCAAATGACAAGTTATGCGTTGCAATAAGGGAGGTGAGTTGGTGCTCGCGATGTAATCGCGCAAGCAATTCGAAAACTGCTTCCGCCGTCTGTCCGCCAAGGTCCCCGGTGGGTTCGTCCGCCAAGAGCAGCTTCGGACCGGTAATCAGCGCCCGCGCCAGAGCCACCCGCTGCTGCTCTCCGCCAGAAAGCTCTCCCGAACGGTGATGCCCGCGTTGCTCCAAGCCCACCTCACGCAGCCAGCGGGATGCTTCCGGCGCTGCTTCTGCCCAGCTACGCCCCCGCACCAACAAAGGCATAGCCACATTCTCTGCCGCCGTAAACTCCGGCAGCAGATAATGAAACTGCCAGACAAAACCTGCCTCGCGATTGCGAAACTCGGCTGCTTCGTCCGCCGACAAAGAACCCAGTTTCAATTGCGCGCAGTATACGTCACCTGCGGAAGCATGATCAAGAGCGCCGAGGATGTGCAACAAGGTACTCTTCCCCGCACCTGACTCGCCGACGATCGCGAGCATCTCGCCTCGCTTCACCTCAAACGACAAATTCTCAAAGAGCACCAGGTCCGATTCACCGGACCGGAAAACCTTCTTCAATCCTCGAACCCGAAGCAGCGATTCTGAACTGGACAGCTGATGCTTCGCCGCTTCTTCCTTTAGATGCACTCCGCCCTCGCTTGGGTCCATCCTGTCCCACCCCTGGTTGGAGCTTGGCGAAGACAGTACAACGTCATCTTCTCACACCGAGTGCCCGCTCCACATGGCCCATTCAGCCTATAGCCACGTGAAATGCAGAACGGCGGCTTCCTCGCGATCACGAAGATCAACTAAGAACTGTACGCAAGGCTTCGCCCCTGTGATGTGATGAGCGTCACGGACCTGTATGCCATGGAAAGAAGTGGCCAGTGACTCGTGATCCTAGCCCGCCTTCCCGGATCCGCAGGCAGTTGCCTGTTTCGTTTCTCTTTCTGACCCCTGATGACCGCGCACTGGCCACTTTCTTCCTAGACTTCGACCTTGGTCTCGGCCCCAGCCAGCCTCGGCAGTGACTCCCGGTAAGGCTCGCGAGCAATGCCTCGCTCCGTGATGATGGCACTTATATACTTGGCCGGAGTCACATCGAACGCCTGGTTTTCAATGGATACTCCGTCGGGAACCATCTGTTTGCCATTGATATGAGTGACTTCCCTGGGGTTGCGATGCTCGATCGGGATCTCGTTCCCGGTAGGGCACGCGAGGTCCAGGGTCGAAATTGGCGCCGCTACGTAAAATGGGATGCCATTCTCTTTCGCCAGTACGGCGACCGTGTAGGTTCCGATCTTGTTGGCGACATCGCCATTCGCCGCGACCCGGTCCGCGCCCACGACAATGGCTCCGATCTTCCCCTGCTGCATCATGGCGCCCGCCATGCTGTCGGAGATCACGGTGGTCGGAATGCCATCTTTCATCAGTTCCCAGGCGGTAAGCCGCGAGCCCTGCAGAAACGGCCGAGTCTCGTCCGCATAGACGTGGATCTTTTTCCCCTGCTCGACTGCCGCGCGAATCACCCCCAGCGCGGTGCCGTAACCGGCCGTGGCCAGCGCGCCCGCGTTGCAATGCGTAAGCACTCCGCCTTCGCTCGGCATCAGGGTGGCACCGTGGCGTCCCATGGCCTGGTTGGCTCGAATGTCTTCCGCGTGCATGCGCTTGGATTCTTCCACCAGTGCGTCTTTGATCTGGGCGATGGGACGAATGCGCACGCGCTCGAACTTCTCTTGCATGCGCCGGATCGCCCAGAAAAGATTGACGGCCGTGGGACGGGTCTTGCCTACCAAGTCACAGATATGGTCGAGCTCTCGCTTGAGATCGGCCACCGTTTCCGCCTTGGAATTCTTCACGCCGAGAGCAATCCCCATCGCCGCCGCCACGCCAATGGCAGGCGCTCCGCGCACCACCATCGTCCGGATTACATCGGCCACCTGCTCGTAAGTCCTGCAGGTCACATAGGTTTCTTCTGTAGGCAGCTTCGTTTGATCGATGAAGCGTACCCCCTGATCTGTCCATTCCAGAGTTTGAATCATAAGTCGGTCATGGGTCGTTGGTGGTTTGCCAGTTGACCCACGAAAGTCTTCTGAACGGATCAAATTGGCCTTGCAGGGACACGGCTTCTGGCCGTGCCGCCACGAATGCGGTCTATCGTTCTATGCTCCTCACAGAGGTTGCGCGGGTGATTGGTCACTGCAGGCCGGCTGCAGACCTCGCATCCGGCAGCGACCGCAAAGATCGTGGGCTGCGTCTCATCCGTGTGTGCGATATGTTCTGCCCGCACCTCAGTCGCGGTAAAAATCGAAACGAATGGTGCGGGCGCGGCAGCCTTCTCCACATTCGGTCTTCCCTTCGCTTCCTCGCGCTCCACCAGACACAGTGCACCGATCACTTTGAATCCAAATTCTCGCGCGGCCTCGATCGCTTGCACGGTCGAAGCACCCGTGGTGCAAACGTCGTCCACGATCACCACGCGCGCACCCTTCTCGCGGAAGCCCTCAATACGCTGTCCGGTACCGTGCTGCTTTTCTGCCTTACGCACCAGAAAACCTTGCAGTTCCCCACTCACCACAGAGGCGGCCACCACGATCGGATCGGCTCCCATCGTAAGACCGCCGATAGCTTGCGCCTTCCAGCCGCGCTCTCGTATTTCCTCGAAGAAAACCTGGCCAGTCAAGCGCGCCCCCTTGGCGTCCAAAGTTGTCGTCCGGCAGTCGATGTAGTAGTCGCTGGTCGCGCCCGAAGACAATTTGAACTCGCCCAGCCGAAAAGACTTGGAAGCAAGCAATTGCAGCAATTCCTGACGCGCAGGGTTCATCCAATCAACGATACCACGTAAAATTGGCCGGTTGCGCCTGCCGACGGCGCTCTTGCCCGTTCGAGCGATCGGCGCGAGGCACAGCCATCGGGCGCTTCGTTTCGAGTTTCTGCGAGTCAGTGCATCCGGCGAGCCGTGATAACCTGAACGTATTCCCCACAAGGATTCTCCGAGGTCTGAAATTGCCCAGTGCACGAAAACTGTTCTTCTTTCTTCTTGCTATTTTCCTGCTTACAAGCTTGAGCGGCTCCGGTCTGCTTTCGACAGCGTTCGCCGAGGGCACCCGTACCTGGGAACAATCGAAATTTGACGAACTGACGAAAGGCAGCTCGAAGGGCGTGGCCATCCGCAGCGCGGGCGGCCTGGAACTGGCCCCCACGTTCAAGAGTCTGTACGCCACGCCTTCCACTTATATATGGGCAATCGCGGCCGACGACGCGGGAAACGTCTACGTCGCCGCCGGCGCGCCCGCCCGCGTATACCGCATCACCAAGGACGGCAAAGCGACCGTTATTTTTGAGCCCAAAGAACTTCAGGTGCAAGCGCTGCAAATAGCTCCCGGAGGCGCAATTTATGCGGCCACCGCTCCTGATGGCAAGGTGTTCAAAATCGAACACAAGCCCGGCAGCGAGGCGGATTCGCGCGCCACGGCTTCGGCTTCGGCTTCGGCTAAAGATAAAGATGAAGATGTCACGGAACCCGCCGCCGACCCCGCCTGGAGTTCGTCGGTTTATTTCGAGCCCGGTACGAAATATATTTGGGACCTCGCTCTCGACAAGTCCGGCAACTTGTACGTTGCAACCGGCGACCCCGGTGAGATTTTCCGGGTCACGCCCAAGGGCGAGCATTCGGTCTTTTTCAAGAGCGACGAAGCTCACATTCGCGTGCTGGCCTTCGATGCGCGCGACAGTCTCATCGCCGGCTCGGATGGCAGCGGCCTCATTTACCGCATCTCTCCGGCGGGGGACGGTTTCGTGCTCTACAGTGCTCCCAAGAAAGAGATCACGGCCCTGGCGATCGACCGTGCGGGCAACATCTACGCGGCAGCGGTAGGGGAAAAAAAGGGTAGCGGCACGAGTTCCTCCGCCCTGACTGCTCTTTTGAACATGGGTTCTAATACGTCCACGGGTAGCGGCGCACCGCAGGTTCCTGGCATGACGATAACGGCTGCGCCCAGCAGCCCTGTGACCAGCGGATCGTTTCCACTTCCGGGCGGCGGGGCCAGCAGCGGTTCCGATGTCTATCGCATCGCCCCTGATGGTTCGCCCACAAAGCTGTGGACATCCCGCGATGATATTGTCTATGCACTCGCCTTCGATTCTCAGCAACGCCTGCTCGCCGGCACGGGCAATCGCGGCCACATTTTTGCCATCACGGGTCTGGATGATTTTTCCGATCTGTTGAAAGCCGCGGCTTCCCAAATCACCGCGTTCGCGAAAGCCCCCGGCGGAGGCGTGTATGCGGCGACCAGTAATCTGGGAAAAGTCTTTGTACTCGGCCCCGGCCCCGAAACCGAAGGCACCTACGAGAGCGATGTTTTCGATGCCAGAATTTTCTCGCGCTGGGGACGAGCCGAATTCCGTGGTACAGGCAATGTGGATCTCTACGCCCGCAGCGGTAACGTAGACAATCCAGACCGCAACTGGAGCCCGTGGAAGAAGATCGAACCAGGCAAGGGGGACGAAACGGGAATTCCCGCGGCCCGTTATGCGCAGTGGAAGGCCGTGCTGCACACCGGAGCCACGTCTCCAGAACTATATAGCGTGGCGCTGAATTATCTACCCAAGAACGTCGCTCCCGAGATTGATGATGTCACCGTGCAGGTCGGTGTGAAGTATCAGCCCACGCCCAGAGCGATGACTGTCAGCCTGGGATCGGATTCTTCGCTATCCTCCGGTACACATTTCGAAGCTCTGCCGGCCAGTTCGCACGATCGCGATTCCATCGGCATAAAGTGGAGCGCGCACGATGACAACGACGATCAGCTGGTTTACTCCATCTACTACGGCGGAGACGGCCAGACGCGCTGGCTGCTGCTTAAAGACAACATTTCCGACAAGGCATACTCATTCGACGCCAGCCTGCTGCCCGACGGCGGTTATACCGTCAAAGTGGTCGCATCCGACGCGCCCTCACACTCGCCGGGCGAGGCCCTGACCGCGTCCAGGGAAAGCCGCCGCTTCGAGGTTGACACCACTCCTCCTCGAATCGAAAATCTCTCCGCCACGCTTGAGGACGAGCGCATTCACGTTAGGTTCCGAGCCGTGGATAATTTTTCTGCCATCAAACGCGCCGAGTATTCGATCGACGCCGGCGATTGGAAATACGTCGACCCTTCAGGCCAGCTCTCGGATGCAGAGACCGAGAATTACGATTTCAAGGCCACTCCGGAAGCTACGAAGGAGGGCGGATCCTTCTCCGAGCACGTCGTAGTCGTGCGCGCTTACGACCGGTACGACAACATGGGCGCGGCCAAGATCTTGCTAACGAAAAAGTAACTTCCACGGCGGATTTGGTCCCGAGATTGACCATCCGTACATGTCCGCATTCCCTCGCCACGCGCGGCCCAAGGTCCTCTTTGAGGGTTGCTGTTGGTTTGTCAGAATCGTAATGTGATGTTTCCTGGGCACACCGCCAACAAGTCCTTGCTGATTTTTATCGCCCCCTTGTTGCTCTGGTCGTTGGCAGGGTGCGGCGTTAGCACAGCCGTTTCACCAGGCGCCGGGGGTGGGAGTGGCACCGGGGGTGGGAGTGGCACCGGTGGTGGTGGCGGTACTGGGGGCTCAGGCGGTTCGGGCACTCAAAATCTGGCTTGCAACGTGATGAGTCCGGGCCCGGGCGCCAGCCTCGGGGGTTTCGTCCCGTTCACGACCGAAAGTCTCTGGAACACGGATATTTCGACTGCCGCCGTCGATCCCAATTCCGCCACCATCATGAGCAACTTCGTAGGCTCTGTAAACGTGCACACGGATTTCGGAACCGATCCCACGTACGGCATTCCTTACGTCATAGTGAATGGCAGTCAGTCCCTGGTGAATATAAATTTCGGAGCCTACGGCGACCAAAGCGATCCGGGACCCATGCCCGTGCCTGCCAATGCGCCGATCGAAGGCGGCTCTTCCAGTACGGGAGACCGGCACGTCCTCGTGCTCGACAACGGCAACTGCTTTCTGTACGAACTGTACAACTCCACTCCCAATTCTGACGGAAGCTGGACCGCCGACTCTACCGCGGTCTGGGACCTGCTCGGGAACGAGCAGCGCCCCTATACCTGGACCTCGGCTGACGCCGCCGGCCTGCCGATCTTTCCCGGGCTGGTTCGATATGACGAGGTAGCGTCGGGAAAAATTCAGCATGCCTTCCGCTTTACCCTGCCGCAAACCAGCGCGGCCTTCACTCCCCCGGCTTCGCATGATGCTGCAACTTCCAGCGATCCGACCGCCCCGCCCATGGGCATGCGCCTGCGCTTGAAATCCAGCTATAACATCTCCGGCTTCGACCTAAACATGCAGGTGATTCTCACCGCGATGCAGAAGTACGGTCTCATCCTCGCCGACAACGGCAGCGCGCTCTACGTCACCGGAGCTTCCGATAGCCGCTGGGGTTCGGATCTGGATTCGCTGAAGACAGTGCCCGCCTCTGCGTTCGAAGTCGTGCTGATGAGTCCCGTGTACACCAACTCTACTGCTCCGACCGGCGCCGCTCCCACCATCACCAGCTTCACCGCTACTCCATCCAGCGTTTCATCCGGAGGAAGTGTAACGCTCGCCTGGAGCACAACCAATGCCACGTATCAGATCGTGTCCCCCGCAGTGGGCGCCCTTCGAGGCACCAGCGTAACCGTGAACCCAACCGCCACTACCACCTACACTCTCGACTCGACCAACCCCTACGGCCGCACTACCTCCACCGTCACTGTAACCGTGCCCTGAACCGCGAAGGCAGCGGTCAGGCTGATGGAGCTACCGATGATGGAGCGCCTAGCGCATCTCTTCTGCTGCTTCCGAAACTTCCTCTTCGACCTTGGCGTTCATCGCCTTCAGCGCGCCAGTACGGCGCAGCTCAGGGAACATCCAGGCCCAGAGAGCAATCACGACCAGGGTTCCCACGCCCCCGAGGACGACCGCGGGTACAGTGCCAAACCATTGCGCCGTCAGTCCTGATTCGAATTGCCCCAGTTCATTCGATGTCCCAATAAAAACCATGTCCACGGCCATGACTCGCCCGCGCATTTCATCGGGCGTTCGCAATTGCACCAGGGTCGCACGGATGATCACGCTCACCATGTCGGTCGCACCGAGAAGTGCCAGTGCGACCAGCGACAGCACAATACTGTGCGACACCCCAAACAAAATCGTGAGCACTCCGAACCCTGCCACCGACCACAGCAACGTCGGCCCCGCGCGGCCGCGCAGCGGACGATGAGCCAGCGCCACAGCCATCAGTGCCGCGCCCACGCCGGGCGCGGTCCGCAGCAATCCCAGGCCCCACGGTCCAGTGTGAAGAATTTCGCGCGCGTAAACTGGAAGCAGCGCCACCGCCCCGCCCAGCAATACCGCGAACAAGTCCAAGGAGATCGCGCCCAGGACCAACTTCTCACGCCATATAAAATGCAATCCCGCGAAGACCGTCATCATCGTCATCGGTTCGCGCCGCCGCGCCTGCGGCCGCGTCTTGATGCGGAAGGTGGAGACCAGCGCACCCACCGCGGTCAGCATCGCCGTCGCGTACACCGCCGACGGACCGCGGAAAGCGGCGTAGAGAATCCCGCCCAGGGATGGGCCCAGGATCGTGGCCGCCTGAAATGTGGTTGCGTTCCAGGCCACAGCATTTGGAAAATGCTCCTCGGGTACAAGCTGCGGCAAAATCGAGCGGCTGGCCGTCCCGTTAAATGAGCGCACCACGCCCAGCAAAATCAGCACCATATAAATGGGACGCACGGCGTGCGTGCTCCGCTCCGCCAGCAGTAACAAAAGCCCGGAGCACAGTGCGTAACCCGCATAGCACACGCCCAAAACTTTTCGGCGGTCGAATCGATCCGAGGTATGCCCGGAAACCAGAAACAGCAAAATGCCTGGAAGAAATTGCGCCAGCCCCACCAGGCCCAGATCGAGCGCCCGCTTGGTGATGTCATAAACTTGCCAGCCGACGGCGACCGCCTGCATCTCGACCGCGGCTACAATCAGAAAACGAGCAATCTGGAACAGCACGAAATCGGGATGAGTAAAGGCGATGCGTCCAGCTCTGGCGGCGGCGGGTGCGGACATTGATCTTCTAATGTGCCATAGAAACCGCCTGGCTGCATGCAGCGCGAAAAATGAGCAGCTAGAATCTATAGGATGCACCTGCTGCGAACCGTCGGCTGGATCGCCTGCGTGGTCTACTCCACGATCCCGGCTTTCTGGCTGCTGATTCATCCGCGCGCAGAATATTGGCGCTCACGGCGGCGTTCGCCGTACAAGATACTTTTGCCCCTCTGGATCGGAATGTGGGTGGCTGCCGCCGCGATCACGGCCCCGTGGCGCAGCTTCCTGCTCTACAAAAATAACTGGGCCTGGATTCCTGCGGGCTTATTGTTCTGCGCCGGCCTCTTGCTCTACAAACTGTCCCACCACCACTTCACTCTGGCACAACTGGGAGGATTGTCTGAGATCCTCCCAGGACACCGCGAGCAACGACTCTCGACTACCGGCATTCGTGCCCGCGTGCGCCACCCGGTTTATCTGGGCCATCTCTGCGAGATGCTGGCCTGGAGCGCAGGCACAGGCCTGGCAGCCTGCTGGGGGCTGACTGCGCTTGCGATCGTGACTGGGGCGGTGATGATCACATTTGAAGAGAGAGAACTCGAGAGCCGTTTCGGCGAAGAATATCGCCGCTATCGATCCACGGTGCCCGCCGTTCTGCCCAAGCCAAGATGAAGGACGGTGTGCGGATCAATCCCTCCTAGTGGAGTGTATCTTAAATAGATTTACAGATATTCCTTCTTTTTTCTGCTTCGGGGCAGGGTGGATCCGGGCTTGATCTGCTCCATCTTGACCCGCGCCCGCTCGATTT
>Ga0224545_1000234_pt1 | contig 11876 bp, 9 predicted proteins | sample 714P12024metaG_FD_179906 | JGI IMG/M metagenome (GOLD analysis project Ga0224545, IMG submission 179906) | Peat soil microbial communities from Stordalen Mire, Sweden - 717 P1 20-24 | ecosystem: Environmental > Terrestrial > Soil > Wetlands > Peat | place: Sweden: Norrbotten County, Stordalen... | reverse complement strand
GCTAGTTTAGAGCAAAATGCTTCGCTCCTGGCGGCTCGATCGTTCATCGCTTCCCGCTTTTCCACTCCTCATACGAGATGCGTGGAATCGTAATGAATGCATCGCGCGTGTGTACATAGTTTCCCAGCCCGTTCATGCGGCCGATAGCATGCAACTCGTCAGCTTTGACATAAGGTCCTGCCGAATCCACAAACCGGTCCTCAACGTAAATGGCGACAACGCGTCCCAGGATGATCCTGGAACGGCCGATCTCCATAGTCGTGTATTCGCGGCACTCGAGCGCGGCGTGCGCTTCGGCCAGTCGCGGCGGCTTCACGGCCTGCGAAGGTGCGGTGGCGAACCCGGCAAGTTCCACTTCGCTCATTTCGGGCGGGAAATCGGTTGCGCAAATGTTCATTTTTTCGGCTATGTCCTCGGTGACCACGTTGACAACAAATTCGCCGGTGCGCCGGATGTTGCGGGCCGTGTCCTTTGGAACAAACGGCTGACCCGGCCGGTTGGTTACGCCCACGCCTATGATGGGAGGGTCGGTGCACAGGTAGTTGTAGGCGCTGAAGGGCGCCGCATTCAGCTTGCCGTTCTCATCCATGCTGGTGATCAGCGCAATGGGCCGCGGCGCCACCAGGCCCACCAGCAGTTTGTAGGCGTGGCCGGCAGGAACCCGTTCAAGATCAAAATTCATCGGTTGGAGTACTCCTAACGGTTTGATGGTATCCGAGCAGGCGCGGTCGCAGCCTTGTTGTTGAAGATGCGGCTTTTGAAGCAGGCAAGCCAGTATTCCACTAAGCGATGGCCGGGTGTCTCATACGGAAACCGGTAGCTTGTTCAAATGCGTGCGCAAGTTGCAGGACACTGAAATCCTGTTTGTCGCGGCCGACGATCTGCACGCCGACGGGGAGACCTTCGGGCGTGAAGCCGGCCGGGACAGAGGCTGACGGGTTTCCGGTGGCCGAGATGTACCAGCAGGACTTCATCCAGTCGAAGTAGTTGTCGAAGTGCACGCCGGCGATCTCGGTTGGATACGGAGTTTTGACATCGAACGGTGGCAATTGCGTGGTGGGAAGGATGAAGTATTCGTACTTCTCGAGGAAAGCCTGGAAGCGGCGCCATACGAGGGTATGCGCAACCTCGGCGCCGGCGATGTCCTGGCCAGTCAGCTTCATGCCTCTTTGGATTTCGTCTTTGAGAGTGTCCTTGAAGTCGTCGGGGGTTTGCTGCAGCATCTTGCCGTAACTCGCTGCGGTTGTCCATGCTCGAAGAGTGCGGAAGGAGATTTCGGCGGGAGAGAAGTCAGGCTCAGACTGCTCCACGATGCAGCCAAGAGATTCGAACGTAGCGCGATGCGCGTCGACGACGGTGCGGACGCGGGGGTCGAAGGGCACGCCGCCGAGGTCTTTGAACCATGCGACACGCACACCTTCAAAGCTGCGATCGAGCGGACGGGCGAAGAGATCGCCGGGCTGGTTGATGGCGAGCGGCGTGTTGGGGTCGGGACCCGCGATGGTGCTCAGCGAGAGTGCGAGGTCGGCGACTGAGCGGCCAAGGCATCCGTTGGTGCTGAGGGTGGACCATCCAAACCCTGCCTTGGGATTGGGGACGCGGCCGATGGAGGGGCGAAAACCGACAACGTTGCAGAACGCAGCAGGATTGCGCAGCGACCCTCCGGCATCGGATCCGGTGGCTACGGGGACCATGCCGCAGGCCAGCGCGACGGCTGCGCCGCCGGAGGATCCGCCGCAGGTTTTGCTCAGGTCGTAGGGATTGCGGGTTGCGCCGAAGACGGTGTTAAAGGTCTGCGAGCCGGCGCCGAATTCGGGAGTATTCGTCTTGCCGACGATGATTGCACCGGCGAGCCGCATACGTTCGACGGCGATGTTGTCTTCGGTGGCGACGTTGTCCTTGAAGAGCGGCGAGCCGAAGGTGGTGCGGATGCCGCGGGTTTCGATGAGGTCCTTGTGCGCGACGGGCAGGCCGTGCAGCGGGCCTAACATTTCGCCGCGCGCCTGCATCTCGTCGGCACGTGTGGCAGCTTCGCTGGCCATTTCTGCGACAAGGGTGACGATAGCGTTGACTTTCGGATTGACGCGGTCGATCTGCTTGAGGTGTTCGTCAAGCGCTTCGCGTGCGGAGAGCTTCTTCGCACGAATGAGTTGGGCCATCTCGACTGCACTTGTGAAACAAAGCGGTGAGGCTACGGATTCGGCTTTAAGAGAGGCAACGGGGAAGAGAGAAGCGGCGGCAATCCCTGTCAGGACTTCGCGGCGAGTCGGCTTGTCTGGGATCATGTGGACGACTCTATCATCTGAGTGCGGAACGGTAAGAGTCAGACCTCGAAGATCGCATTCATCCAAACCAGGTGAGATGACGAAGTGAGGGAAAACCGTGTATGGCAACTTCACCAGGTCTTGGTACCACGATCTCCTGTTCACCCGGCAATGAGTGAGAAACCGCTAAGCCGCGAATCGAGCGCCTGCTTCGCGGTTTCTGAGGCTACCGGCGAGTCACCGGCTCTCCAGCTTTTGACCGCTCAAATGTTGAAAACTTGGCTTCGCACTTGTTGAGAGCAAAAGGCTTCGCTTTTTAGCGCACTATCCCCCCATCCACCCACCATGATTCCGGAATTGAATAGCGAATGCGCGGTGCGATTCCACTAGGCCCTGCCCTCGAAATGCGTACTGGGCTGCTTGCAGCACCTGTAGGAGGCCAAAATGGCATTTCTGCTCTTGCGGCAGCCGTACGGAGGGCTCGAATTATGAAGATTACAATTTGTGGTGAATCGGATGATGAGTCCGATCGCTGAATTGACTCAGGGGGCTAAGAATGCGGATGACGAGATTTGTCCTCAGCTGTATCGGTGTTGGGTTTGGCTCTTTGGTTGCCATGGGGCAGTCGAAGCCGGCGCACGGTCCTTTCACGGCGAAAGACTGGGCGAGTCTGCACAGTGCACACGCAGTCGCGGTGAGCTCGACCAGAGCAATCCTGTATGGCGTGGCTTATGGAACGGAGAAGGGCTCGACACATGACGAGTGGTGGCTGATGGGTGCGGATGGAAGCAACTCGAAGAAATTGGAGGTGCCGGAGGGGTTCCACCCGATGGGGTTCACGCGCGATGGGCAGGGGCTCTACGGTGGATGGAAGGTGAATGAGCATCAACAGTTCGCCATCTTTGGGTTGAAGGATGCCAAGCTCGCGGCGGCGCCTTCGACGGTTGTCGTGTTGCCGCGTGGAATGGGGTCGGCGAGTCCTTCGCCGGATGGGAAGCGGTTTGCGATGAGCGCCGATCCGCGCGAGCCCGACCCGATGGACCAAACACGACATGTGCAGGAACCGGGGCAAACGAGCCTCTACGTTGTGAATGCGGATGGGACAGGCGGAGCTTGGTGGTGCACGGACCTAAAGTACGTCTCCGGAACCTTAACGGTGGGCGGCGGCGCGGGTGCGGCAGCATGGAGTACTGACTCGAATTCACTTGCAGTGTTGTCACAGGTGCCGCGGATCGGACATCACGAGGTAGCCTCGGCGATTGATGTTTGCAACGCATCGGGCACCCGACATGTTGTGAACATTCCGAATGCGGTCAATGGAATTGCTTGGGCCAACAGCGGGCGAGAGATTGCGTTCCTTTCGACAAAGTCGATGGTGCTCACGCCGGAACACGTTTGGACGGTGCCGGCGGTGGGTGGAACGCCGGAGGATCGCACGCCGAACTTAAATGCGACCGCGGTGCAACTGGCAGGCGATGCGAAGGGACGCGTGTGGGTGGTGGTCAATCGTGGTGTCCAGAGCGAGGTGGATGAGTTTCGCGATGGCGCGTTGAAGACAGCGTATCGATGGCCGGATGGGATTGTGCGGGGCACGCCGGTGGAAAGCGAGTACTCCGGCCTGGACTCTGGCATGAGTGAACCGTTGGTGTTCACGATCGGTGACCCAACACACACGGTCAGTGTCGCCGTGGCCGATGGCGATCACCTCCGGCGAATCACGCATGAGGGTGACGATCAGCTGGCGGGCATTGAACTGGGACCCGTGCAGGTGGTGCAGTGGAAGAGCAAGGGCGGCATTGCTCTTGAAGGAATTGCAACGTTTCCCGCCGGATACATGAAAGGGAGGAAATATCCGTTTCTCGTGCTGCCGCATGGAGGGCCTGAAGCTAACGATGCGCTTGCTTTCGATCCGTTCTCGCGAATTGTAGCTGGACTCGGATACGTGGTGCTGCAGCCGGAGTATCGCGGCTCGACAGGATATGGCGCGGATTTCCTGGCGGCGATCTACCAGCACTTCGGCGACCGTGCCTACGAAGACGTAGACAGCGCGACGGATTTCGCAGTCCAGCAGGCGTGGGCGGATCCCGAGCATCTGGCAATCTTTGGATGGAGTGCCGGCGGGTTCATGACCTCGTGGACCGTGACGCAGACGAATCGGTACAAGGCGGCGATTGAAGGTGCAGGAATTACGGACTGGGGACCGTTCCTCTGGACTAGCGACATATCGCAGGTAGACTACGACGCACGGTGGTCAGATGAGGATCCGGAAGCTTTCAGTAAATTCTCGGCGGTGGACTCTGCTGGCAACGTGACGACGCCCCTGCTGATTCTGCACGGCGAGGCGGACCAGCGCGTGCCGACGTTTCAGGGGACGGAGTACTTCCAGATCCTGGCAGCGCGTGGCAAGACCGTGCGAATGGTGACTTATCCAGGTTCGCCGCATTTCCCCGTGCTGTGGGAGCAGCGGCTGGACGTAATGAAAGAACTTGCGGATTGGCTCGCGAAGTACAACAAGTAAGTCACGCAAGTGCAATGTGCGAACGCTCGTCTACTCCCGGTCGCTCGGAAATGACGCTCTGCCGGCTAGCCCGGTATTGGCCGTCAAATGTTGATAACATGGGCATTGCACCACTTGAGCGGTGAAGGAACGACCTGCCGATTGATCAACAAGCAATTCCTGAGTTGACGACCATTCAGGGGACGCCGGCAAAAAGGTAGTAGCGTGAGCCAGATCACGTCCCGGGGAAGAGTTGCCACGATTTGCTCAGATCCGGCCAACGGCGAAGTGGGAAGGCTACATCGTTTGGTCATTGCAGGTTCGAGACCTGGCTCCTAATCTCCGCCAGACACTCACCGACCAACAATTGCTTAGCGTGATTACACTAGATTTGCGTGCCCCAGATCTCTGTTTCGAGACCTGGGTCGCACACCTTACTCCGCTGACTCCGCGTATGATTGCGGGCAGGATTCTCGAATTGGAGATAGGCCGATGCAAGCAATCGTCTATCATCGTTACGGTTCTCCGGACGTACTCGAATTACAGGAAATCCCAAAACCCACTCCCGTTGAAGGCCAGGTCCTGATCCGGGTTCACGCCGCCTCGGTGAATCCGTATGACTGGCACTCTCTGCGCGGTACGCCATCGTTCATCCGCCTGTTCATCGGAATGCGCAGGCCGAAGTCTCCGCGGCTCGGCTCCGATGTTGCCGGAGTAGTTGAAGCGGTCGGCGACAAGGTCGCCCCATTCAAGCCCGGCGATGCCGTTTTCGGCGCGGCCAAAGGCTCCTTTGCGGAATATGCTTGCGCTGCCGCGTCGCAGCTTGCCGTGAAGCCGCAAGAGATTTCGTTCGAACAAGCCGCATGCTTGCCAATCGCGGGAATCACCGCACTGCAAGGCGTGCGCGACAAAGGAAAAGTTCAGACAGGCCAAACTGTTCTCATCAACGGTGCAGCGGGCGGCGTGGGAACCTTTGCCGTGCAGATTGCCAAATCGCTCGGCGCGCGCGTCACAGGGGTGTGCAGCACGAGAAATGTCGAGCTACTCCGGTCGATCGGAGCAGACGAAGTAATCGACTACACCCGGGAGGATTTTACACGTTCAGCCCAGCACTACGATCTGCTCTTTGATCTCGTGGGCAATCGCTCGCTCACCGAGTACTTGCGCGCAGTCCAGCCGCGCGGCACATACATCTCGTGCGGCGGCGGGGGTCCAGACCGGAGCACCATGGATCTGCTCGCGGGATTGCTTCAGAATGCGGTTCGGTCGCGTTTTGTCAGCCAGACAATGCCGGGCCTGGTCGCCAAAATCAATCGCCAGGATTTGGCCATTCTCGCCGATCTAGTCCAAAGAGGAAAAGTGATTCCCGTTGTCGACCGCATCTACTCTTTAGCCGAAACTGTAGAAGCTGTTCGCCACGTCGAGTCCGGCCACGTTCGCGGCAAAGTCGTGATAGCCGTTGCCTAAGCGCCTTGGGTGCCCCTCCCAGTTTTGGAGACTCGGAAAGCAACATCGCTAGTTGCGGGCGGTTGACCTGCAAAGCAGACATTGGGCGGTCAAATGTTGAAAACTGGGCTCCTCATGAACAGAACACTCATGCTGCGATTGGTGCCAGTTCGAAGCCGAGTGTTTTGGCCTGTTTGCGCAGGCGCTTTTCTTGACGTTGGGCCTGCTTTTGGTCTTCGCGTTTGAAGACGCTCTCATCGTAAGCTTGGCGAGTCGTGAGCAGGTGGTAGACGATGCGGGCCAGTTTATGCGCCGTTGCGGTTACGGCCTGGGGTGCGGACAGTTCCCACCAGCAGAGAGACCGTCATGGCTGCGGGCATGCCTTTGCCGCTGACGTCGCCGACGATCACAAGTGCGCCGTCGTCCGCGATCGGAAGGATTTGAAAGAAATCGCCGCCCACCTGACCTGCCGGCTTGTATGCGCTTTGAATCATAAAACCGGGAATCGTTGGAAACTTCTCGGGAATCAGAACCTGCTGGACCGTACGGGCAGCCTCGAGCTCAGCTGCTACGCTGGCGCGTGCACGGGCAATACCTACGGTACGCAGGACGAGGAAGAGCAGTACGGCAGTGTAAAAGATGAAGTCGCCGAGTCGGTAGAAGTCAACCTGGTAGCTTCCGAGAGGAAGGGAAAAGATCAAGAAACGATAGAGCGGTGTGATATGCGCGAAATAAACCAAATCGCAGACGAACCTCCAGTAGTCGGCGACGCTGCCGAGGAGAATGGCAGGGAGAAGCACACCGGCGTCCTGATTACCGCGGATCCAACCTCTAACCAACAACACCGGCAAAACGATCTTCACGATGAGAACGGGCAGATAGAACCCCCAAGATGTAGAAGTAGGGTGATCCGATTCCGAGGGAATAAATCGGAGGCGTGAAGAACGCGATAGAAGAAATGATTTCCAACGCCAGGAGCCAACGAACACGAGGCAAATGGAGCACCAAGCGTACAAATTCGATGAGTACAAAGTTTTCGACACAGAGGGTAGCCCACATGACAGTGTGGACGGCGAAGGAAGAACTGAAATTGAGCCAAACCAAAACAGCCATGTCAGCGCTGGCAGCCAGCAAGTAGATTGAGATTGCGAGGTATTCGAACTGAGTGCGCAAAGCAAGGTAAAGAGCGAAGGCAACAAGCCCTGCAACAAGGCCGAGGCCACAGAGCAGGAACGCCGGGCCTGCATTGTGGGCAGCGATAAAACTGGCAATGAGAGGAGCATCCTCCCGACTCAGCAGATGGACGCAGTCAGAGTTCAGTGGTGTGCTCGTGCCGCGGCCGTGGCCGCCACCACGGTTAAGGGCGAAACGAATCGCCAAAACGAGATTGCCCGACGTGGCAATCATTTTGTCTGGGACGGCATAGTAGATCAACCCCCATTGATGGGACTGCACCAAGCCAGTCATGTTGCCGTTGCCACCGATGAGGAGGCCATTGGCGTATACCTCGTAACTTCCGCTAACTCCCACAAGTCCCACCATCACGCTTTTTGTGCCGGGACGGAGATGGATGTGCATGCGATACCAGGCGTATGAAATGTCGTGGATGCCGTAATCAACTAACTCCTTGTCGGTAGAAACGGTTTGCCAGTTGCGGTCGTCGAAGGTTGGCGAGGCCCAGCTGGCGATGTCACCAGGTGCGAAGAGCCAGTTGGGAACGAGAGGGATGCGCTCGCCGAAGCCGGAAGCATCGAAGTTGCGCGGATCGGAAACGGCGGGTTGGGCCGCCGCAATCGTACCGCACGCGGAGGCAACGAGATACCACACAAAAACCGAAGAGAGAAGCCGACAGCGCCGCATCGACCCACTATAACTGAACGAACCTACGGGAGAACGTCCCTCGGTGGAAGACCCTCCTGCGGGAGCTCGAATCGAGCAACTCATCGCGGTGACCTAACCCCTGAATTCGACCGGTCTTGGAATGAAAGTGGGGCGACGAGGTCGATCGGATCCATTTCAATTGGCGATAACTGGGCTTAGCACTTTTTGAGGTCGGCCAACGTGAGAATGCGCCCCTTATCGCATGCGAATTCGTGGGCGCCACGCTAGGCGATCGCTGTCCCGCCAGCACCCGGGAAGATTCACTTATCGGGTGCTGGGCAACTGAGGTAATGCAAGCAGCCAGCGCCAAGGAATTAAATGGCTGCAGGCGATTGCCGGGTGCAGGCTGGGCCTACTAAGGCGTGTTCACCTGCACTTGCAGAATCCGTGAATCAAACCTTCTCAAATGCGGAGATGATCGATGCCGTGAAGAGCTTCGGCATCCAGCCAAAGCGGACCAACTTCCGAAGCCCTTGGCAGAACGGTGTTGCAAAGAGCTGGGTCGGCAACTGCCGCCGGGATCTGCTCGACCATGTGATCGTTCTCAACGAACGGCATCTGAAACGCCTGATGAACGAATACGTCCGTTATTACCACGAGGACCGTACACACCTCGCACTGGGGAAGGGAACGCCTGCGGGCCGTGATGCAGAGGAGAATTCAGGCAGCGTCCCAAAGGTCGTATCGATGCCAAGGCTCGGCGGCCTGCATCACCGCTACGGCCTTGCCGCCTGAATTGCTACTAACATCTCGCCTCGAATTCGAAGTAGACAGCGGGAGAGGTGTGCCCGCAGGCCCTTCGCCACCCACTTGGCAGCGTCTTCATGACGAGCCAAGGTCTAGGCGCGTACCCTCCCCCGGCCGAAAACTCTTTCCAAAACCGCCTCCAAATCCGGAAAACGGGCCATCGTCATGTGCGGATGGAGTTTTGGCGAGGCTCAACTGTAGGAGAAAACTCTTCAAACAGTGAGCGATTCTGCACAGCACTGCCCAGACAAGTAAGTGAATCTGAAGGAAGGCTCCTCGGGGCACGAGTTGAGCGTTTCTCCCCGGGCCGGCCTTGGCGCCGATCGATCCGTTTAGGGCAGAATGCAGCATTCCATTAGAGCTGCGCATCCTAAAGGAAGTCGATGTATTATCGCGACGGTTTTAGAAACCCGGCAGCACAGGCTATGGTACACACTTCCCTATTACCGGCTGTGAGATCTTCTGCTCGACCGTGGAACAAAGCACGAGGGTGGATGCTTGTTGCGGGTGTTGTGTTTGTCGTTTTGCTAGTGGCGGGCTTCTATTTGGCGAGTGCGAACTGGCCCTATCGGTATCGCAACATCAAGCCTATGCTCGAGGACGTTCTCGCCAGCCAGGTCACGATCTCCCACTATCACCGCACATACTTTCCCAACCCTGGCTTCGTCGCCACTGGCCTGACCCTGCGCCGGAAGTCTGCGCCTTATCTTCCGCCGCTTGGTTCGGTGGAGACGATGGTGGTGCAAGGGAGTTGGATTGACCTGCTTATGCTGCGGCAGCGGGTGCATTTGGTGGATATTACGGGTTTGCACATCATTGTGCCGGCGATCGGAAGCCGCGAGAATCACGTGGATTTTCCGCCGGGCAGCAGTTCAGATTTTGACGGACCAACGACAAGGATCGATCGGATGGTGGTCCACAGCAGTCTGTTGGACGTCATGCGCGCGGACGGGAACCGCCTCTCGTTTCCGATCGCGCAGCTAGAGTTGCACAATCTGCATCAGGGCGACGCAATGACGTATGCGGTCGATATGCGGAACGCCGAGCCGACTGGACGCATTCAAGCCCACGGTGGCTTCGGGCCGATTAATCCGAAGAATATGAGCTCGACGCCAGTGTCTGGCGACTTCACTTTCTCCTCTGTCGATCTGCATGACGTCGGAAACATTAGCGGAACTCTCGATTCCTCGGGGCACTTCAAGGGAGTGTTAGGGGCGATTGAGGCGGATGCCAGTACCAAAACTCCTGACTTCGCAGTGGAGAAGGGGAAGCCGACGCCGGTGTTGGGGACGATTCAGTGCACCATTGACGGCACCAACGGCGACTTGAAGATTTACAGCATCGAGATAAAGATCGGGGCGACGACGATTCATACGGAGGGGGAGAGAGCGGGGTCGCCTAAGATTACGAATCTGGATTTTGCAGTGACGCGCGGGCGTGCGGAGGACGTGTTGCGGCCGTTCATTCATGAGGATGTGCCGATTGTGGGGCCGGTGTGGCTGAAGAGCCATGCGTATGTGGGACCGCCAGGAGATGGATTTCTGCAGCGGCTGCGTGTGGACGGGGCCTTCGTCGCTCCTGGGGAGCGCGTTTCGGATCGGCAGACGGAACAGAGCCTTTCGGCGTTCAGCCTGCGGGCACAGAGCAACAAACCGGCCGGCTCGGATGAGGGCTCGGGCGATAAGACCTCAGGTTCGACTACCGATGCGCTCTCATCACTCAGGGGTACGGCAAGGATTCGGGACGGCATTGCTTCTTCACAACGGCTCACGTTTCAGGTGGCCGGAGCCGAGGCGGATTTAAGGGGCACGTTCAACTTTCACAATAAGGATGTTCGCCTGGTCGGGAATCTGAAGATGGATACCGACATTTCGCACACCGCGACGGGGTTCAAGTCGGGGCTGCTGAAGCCGCTAGCTCCCTTTTTCAAAAAGAAGAATGGGGGCGCCGTGGTGCCGATCGCTGTCACTGGCGCCCCGGGAAACTATAAAGTGACGCAGGATCTGATGCATACAAAGTGAAATGAATGCGGTCCCGAGTTGCTCCAGGGGAGTGGACGCAAACTCTCCGGACAAGATTCCAGCACTTGAGCGCAGCTACACCCAAAGCCTTCCTGTCATCGCTCGGACCCAAAACCTTGTCAGTGCTGTATTGCTCTACACCGAGAACTCTCTTGCCAGCGAGCACCTACCCCTTCGAGTTCTGGTCGGTTGATCGCCTAAAAGGGCAATGGACGGTCAAATGTTGAAAACTGGACTTTGCGCGTTTTGAGTTCCGGCAGCGGTACCCACCCCTCATTTTGCGAGCGATAATGGAGTTGGTATATGGTTGTTCCAAGAAACAGAATAACCCGGTCTGTGATTGGAGGCCACATGAGCGAATGGGGCGCTGGATTCCTTGTCCTGTTATTCAGTTTTGGTACATGCACTCTAAATGGACAGAATCCTGCTCCTGATTTGCCGGGCAATTGTGAAAGTCACCGCTTCAATCGCTAAGAAACAAGTTCGTCACAAGAAGGGAGCAACTCGGAATGCACAGTTTTCGGTCTACTCTAGTGTCGATTTCCACGTTCTTGGTATTGATGGTAGTGCCAAAAGCATTCGCAGGCTCCATCATTTACACATATACGGGCAACGATTTCACCACAGTTCAAGGAGATACAAGCTTCGACCCAGGATTCGGTCCACTAATCACGACATCGGACTTTATCACCGCATCGTTCACCTTCTCAGCGCCTCTAGCAGACGACCTAAGTGGAACTGACGAAGAATTCGCTGTTCAAAGTTGGATCATTTCTGATCAATTGACAACCTACTCTGGTGGCAATTCCTCCTCGGAAAACCCTCTCGCAGAACTGCTGTTATCAACAAACAGTTCGGGTCAGATCGCAGGTTGGTCATTCCAAGGGCTGGCAGGAATCGGTGCAGGGAATACCTATGAGTTGGGTAGTAGCAACTCTGCGGACTATGCGACTTATATCTTCAACGGGAACTCATTATTGATCTCTGTATAAAGAATGCAATAATAGATATTGAGGTACA
>Ga0224545_1000232_pt1 | contig 11883 bp, 9 predicted proteins | sample 714P12024metaG_FD_179906 | JGI IMG/M metagenome (GOLD analysis project Ga0224545, IMG submission 179906) | Peat soil microbial communities from Stordalen Mire, Sweden - 717 P1 20-24 | ecosystem: Environmental > Terrestrial > Soil > Wetlands > Peat | place: Sweden: Norrbotten County, Stordalen... | reverse complement strand
AGCGCGTCGTCGAATCCGGCAAGCTCCTATTTTCCTTTCTTAGCCATGCCAAACTATTTTTTTGATCGTACTGTCACTGTATTATGCGAGATTCAATAATTGAGGCGGCAGGTCGATATTTGCGTTCTCCTGGATCCCGCCGAAGCCGGGGCGGGCAAAGAGGGTAACCCTTTCCCACTTGCGCAGGTAAAACTGAGGGCCGAGGGCAAACGTACAACTGGGCGACGTGAACGGCACATTTACTAAGCCTGGCGACGGAGCGCCCAAGTCTTCATCGATCAGCAAGGGCGCGAACACAGTTTCGCTTCCATTGATGGTCCCGGCACCGCTCAGGACTTGGGTGCCAATCGCGCTGAAGTCGCCGCCCAATCCAAGCCATCGTTTCACGGTGACGCCGAAATCGGCTTCGAAGCCGCGCTCAGTGAGGTTGCGCGCTGGGCTGATCATGTAGTCGAAGCCGGTGAACAAGGGGGTAACGGTTGACATCCGTCTGCTGCGCCAACGCGGGCAGACAATAGATCAAAACCGTAAGGAGTGCTCCGTCCGCTAGCCAATTCAATGGGTGGCCGATCATCCCCAGGGACTGTCCGCCGATGTCACGCCCTTGCGCCTGGAAAAACAAACGCGCGCCCTCTCTCCGAAATGTAAAGTCTGTCACGCAGACCTGATAGACCCGACAAGGCTGTAAAGCAAGATTAAGAGCACGAGGGACGCGACGATGACATACATGCGGTCGTGTTCTTCTGCAAAGCCAAAGATCGAGAAGGCGACACGGGCGACCGGAGTCGCGATGAGCAACAGCAGTCCTAGCTGGATGATGCCTCTGCCTTGGAGGGCAAATGCATCGCGGACGATTTTGCCTACGCTGCGAAGGTCTGAGGGCTCGCTGCGGAACACCCGGTAATCAGTGGGGTACTGGCCATGCCGCACCAGATAGATAGCCGCACCAAACGCTACGATGAGCGCAGAGAGCAACACCCCGGAGCGCAGCACAATCCCGATAAGTATTTCCATCCGTTTATCGGTCCAACTCCGGTGACCGGCCATATCAAATCCTCCCGGAAATACCCTTGTAGAGCATTTCGATTCCGAGAGCCACAATCACGATGCTGAACACGCGCCGCAACCACTTGGGATGCGCCTTGACGAGAACCTTTGTACCCAGCAACGATCCCGCAAGAACCCCCAGCATGACAGGCATAGAAAGTCCAGGATCAATGTATCCGCGCGATAAATAGATGCCTGCGCTGGCCGCGGCGGTGACGCCGATCATGAAGTTGCTGGTCGTGGTTGAAACCTTGAAAGGAATCTTCATGGCTTGATCCATGGCGAGAACTTTCATGGCACCCGAACCAATCCCAAGCAGCCCCGACAAGGTCCCCGCGCCAAACATGAGGGCCCATCCCAGCGGTACACGCTGCACGTTGTAGTTTCGAATGCCATCGCCCTCTGGAAAGCTTCCATTCAATCGTAATTTGGTGGCAAGGGGATCGAGCGCAGCTTCGCGCTCGCTTTTCGATCGCGGTTTCCAGGACAGAAACGCAGAACCGATCAGAACCGATCCAAAAACGATGGAGATTGCGCTGGTGGGGATGCGCGCCGCCAAGGTTGCGCCAACAAGCGCGCCGAGAGTCGTCGCGATCTCTAGAAACATTCCGATTCTGATGTTGGAAATACCTTCTCTCACATAGGCTGCCGCCGCTCCTGAGGAAGTGGCGATCACCGATACCAACGACGCTCCAATGGCATATCGGATGTCTACTCCAAGAAGCAAACTGAGCATCGGGATAAGAACTACGCCGCCACCCAGTCCGGTCAGCGCGCCCAAGAAGCCAGCAACCAGGGAACCGGCCGCCACAATCAAGCTAAATTCAAGGATTGTCATCAACTTTCTTTCGCTCTTTCTGATAGAGGTGGCATCTCAGCTTTTCATTTCAGTTTGAATAAAGCTAATCCGATGTCTTCGATCGACAATCGCAACGGTCAGAACATGAGGCAACTTGATCCCACTATTCCAAATCAAACGCCAGCCACTGGAATCCTCCTCCCCGCTCCACCTGTAGCACGACGGGATTTTGTGGCTTGATCTGCCCCAGAGCCGCACGGAGAGAGCTCAAGGAGTCGATCGGTATTCGGTTAACGCTATGGATAATGTCTCCAGTCTCCAAACCGGTCGCCGAACTCATGACGTCTGCCACTCGTGCGACTACAACAACTCCCGAAGGGTTGCGCAGCGTACCCAAGATCGAACGCAAGTCGTCATTCAAATCTACTGCCAGTACCCCCAGTCGAGAAACCAGGTTCTTGCGCGAATTCGCCAGATCAAGTAGAGCGTCCGCGGGATCTTTCATCTCAACCACCGGAATGAAAAATGTTTTGACCTCAGTTCCACGGAGAACCTGGAGCTGAAGCACCTCATCGACAGGATGGAGGTAGAGAACGGAGGTGAAGGCCGGAAGAGTTCCAATGGGGTGCCCATCGGCCCGCAACACGATATCCCCGATCTTCAGGCCGGCCGCCTCAGCAGGACCGTCCGGCACCACATCATCGATCACGACTCCCCAATTTTGTGCAAGTCCCAACCCTTTGGCCAAATTTGCAGTAATCGTCTGCGCACCCGCTTTAATTTCGATGCGATGGACGTGACCGTACTTGCGCAGCCTCTCATAGACGAACTGCACGATTCGTGCCGGGATAGCAAATCCGAGCCCCTCGCTTCCGCCCGTCTGGGAGAGAATAAATGTGTTGATCCCCACTAAATAACCGTCCGTATCCACCAAGGGACCTCCGCTATTGCCGGGATTGATGGGAGCATCGGTTTGAATGTAAACCATCGGGCGGTTTGGATCTGCCTGCCGGCCAACTGAACTCACTACACCCATGGTCACAGAGTTCTCTAGCCCTTGCGGGCTTCCCAGGGCAAACACCAATTCTCCCTGATGCACTGGCCTGCGGCTGCCCATCGAGAGCGTGGGCAGTCCGGTCTCGTCAATCTTGAGCAGAGCAAGGTCAGTTTCGCTGTGGACGCCGACGATGTGAGCCTCCACGATTCGCTGCTTGCCAACGGGCTCAATCTGCTCAGGAAAGTTCACCGAAGGCATGGCGAGAGCCACGTGGATGCGCTGCGCTCCTTCGACCACGTGAGCATTTGTGATGATGTACCCATTCGAGTCGACGATCACCCCGGAACCAATCCCATGTTCACGGGTGATCAGCGCCGTTTGACCGTGGGTATTTTCTTCGAGCGGGCCATATCCGGTAACCAGGATTTGAACCACCGCAGGGGAAATCCTGGCGGTAAGTTGCTCGATCGCCGCATTAAGTTGCTGCAGCACCGGGGGCGGTTCTGCTGGCCGGGTTCCAACCTGCTTGCCTAGGTCAACGTCAGGCTTCTTGTTTTCACCACCGGCAAGGCGCGGGACAGGTGATGCTGATTGTTTGCCAAAGCTTGGAGCTGTAAACCATAGCGAACAAAGGTAAGCTAGAAGAACGAGGCATGGGCTGGTGAATAGCTTTTTGGGACCGCAGCTTGGCAAAGGCATAGTAACCACACTCCTTGGATATTCTCAATCGCCCGACGACCTAAATTATGATCCCCGGAGCAAAAAAAAGGGAGCGTCTAGAAAGCGCATCGAACCGCAGCGCGCTAGATAATTTAATGGTCAGAAACCGGGTGCGACTTGGTTAGGGAACATCTACAAATGTTTACGACCCGGTAACCAAAACGGCGGTACGATACTCCAACTGTCGTGGGGTTATCGGCATGTCGCCTTTCAGGCGCATCCGGAGGAGCATCTGCGGCCTGATTTCATACCGCGCCGCGATCATGTGTATTGCGACCCTCGCCCTCTTGTGGGCGCGTAGCGTCCCGCCGAGTCTACCGCACAGTCACCTTAGCTTAGCCTTCCACTCTCTCGCGGACCACCATGATCGCCTATGCTTTGATCAGGAGAATTCTCAGTGGGCGATTGCCCCATGCACTCCGCTAGCCACTCCACCCACGGTCGTCTCGTCTCGCCCGACTGACACTACTGACAGTCAGGTCGAATTCGTGACAGATGGTTGGCATTACACCCGTCCACCTCCAATCCGCTAATCCTTCTGCCCCGGGCCCACGTCAGGTTTGCAAGTCGCTGGGCGCAAACGGCAATATTTCGTTCTTACAAGCCAATAATCCGGGAGGAAATGCCCATGGCTGAACCAAAGCGCAAGAACTGGAGACGGTTGTGGAGTGCAGCACTGGAAGCCAAAGACCCTGATGAGCTGCTGGAGATCGTCCAGGAACTCAACTAGGTCCTAAAGCACGAAGAACAGGTCCGTCGCGACTTCAGGGCGGCAAGTCGAGCGAATAAGTCTCCCGAGGAGGTCCGATGTTGACGACTCGTTCTGTCGCACACAGGGTCATACCTCGGTGGATGAGTGGCTGAGCGCTGCCGACGGCCCCAAGTAGTTCTCGAATTGAGCCGACTTCGCGGCGATTCATGCTGGGAGCCGCGCTTGGCATCGGCGTCGTATCTTTGTATGGCGACCGAACTGATGCACTACCTGCTGGTACCGGATATTGGACGCTATCAGGAGAGATTACTGGCCGAGGGCATGTCGGCCTGCTTCGTGAGCTGCCTAGTCGCGAGGTTGGTCCACATTAGCCGAGAACGGCATCGTCTCACCCTGGCACGGAGCAGGTGATTGCTGAAATGAACCATCGCATCCGCAACGCCCTGAGACGATCGGCGACCAGGCTCTGCATCTCGTAACAACTCGGCAGGTAGACGGCGTTTTCCTGGAATACGACCTGCCAGGTGCCACAGGCAGCGCGGTACGGGCGGAGATGAAGCGGATCAAGCCGGACATCCCGGTCCTGTTGTTACAGGCGTAGGACATCCAGACTCCCTTTCTGCTTCGCTTTTTTTGACTCGTATCTTCGGAACGCGGAACGACCTGAAGAAGCTTTCGAGGAACTGGACGCCTAGGTCGGACTCGCGATAGCGAAGGTAGGTGCGACCTTTGGATGGAGGTCTATTCCGATGAAACCTACGGCCCCGGCGAGAAGAAACTCACCCTGGGTCGGAATTGGAAGGTTCCTGTTTATAGTCGTCTTGGCTGTCACTTTTTTTCTACTTGGCCAAAGCATGGTGCTTCACCGCTTCTTCCAAGGTGGCAGGGTCCACCGGGACGGTTCAATCGGGCGATAGCGGACGCTCACTGCGGCTCGGACTTGAACGATGCGGTGGTGCGCGAAGTGCAGACCGCATGATTGGCCGCAAACACTGCATTTCAACCTGTCGGTCGCTGCCGAACAAGCTCAATGAGTCCGACCTCAGTCTCTATCTTGCCCATGATCGCTACCAACTCGGGTGGGGTTCGATCGTCGAACCACACCCATCCCAAGAACATGGCTTATCCTCACAATTTTTTCCGCAAGAAACTCGATCTATGCGCCGCGGGAACAAGCGCACAGTGATCGATGTCACAGGCTGGGGCTGTGGAGAGATGGAAGACGGAAGAGCGGACGATAGAGATCACCGCACAGGGCAGCAGCGCCGTATTTCTTGCACTGGCGAATGTCCTTGACGTACCTAGTTCTCCAACAATCAAGGTTGTTCCGCCCCGGCTGCGGCAGTAGGATATCCGAGCAAGGAACGTTCCGAGTAAAGGACCGTTTTCTCAATCTACGGGAAGGCGGCAGTTGACTCATAATGCGTGCCTCCTCCAGCAGTCCTCGACCCTCTCGGCCACCACGAAATCTGGAGCGTGAAGAATCTCAGCTTTGGCGATGGATCCTTCTATTCATGGTTTTGCTGGCGGCCGGGTTCGCCGCGCTGGCATGGGAACGCCTGGAAACGCTGCCTTATCACCTGGGCCCGATGGCTCTGGGTGTGTTGGTTCTGTCCGTGCTGCTGGCGGTTTATGCGTACGGGCGGCGGCGTGAAGTGGTCGAGCTTAAGCTGTTGCTGCAGGATTTGCAGGAGCAAGTGGGTACGGCCCCCTCCGAAGAGCAACTCGATCAACTGAACGAGATGATTGCGCGGTCGCAGCGCAACTTCAAGGAGCTGATCGACTCGATCGATGACACCGCCTGCGCCGTATCGCTGGACGGGACATTGCGCACGGTCAACAAACGCGTCAGCGAGTTGATGGGACTTCCTTACACTTCGATCGTGGGACATAAGTTTTTCGAGTTCGTGGAAGAGCCAACGCGTGCCAGCGTGGAAGGCGGGCTGGTGCGTTTTCTGGAGAAACGCCACTGGGCGGGTACGGTGCGGGTGCGTCTCAAGAACAACTCGCGGGCGCTTTTTTTTGACTGCGTACTGAATGCAATTGTGAAGAGCGGCGAAGTCGTGGGCGCGAGCGTGCTGGGGCGCGACGTCACTGGGCAACACGAGAAGGAACTCCGCTTCACGGAGCTATTCGAAACGCTGCAGGAGGGGGCGTATTTCAGCACGCCGGAGGGCCGGCTTCTGGACGTCAATCCAGCATTGGTGAGTGTATTGGGCTATGCGACGAAAGAAGAGCTGCTCGCACTGGAGCCGCGCCAGTTGAATCTCGATCCCGAGCAACTGCCGGTGCTCGGTCGAGCCCCCGACGATCGCGGCGGGGTTCGGGCGAGAGAGATCACACTACGGAAGAAGGATGGAACGTCCGCGATATTTCTGGAATCGTCTCGCGCGGTGTGGGATGACGAGGGCAAGTTGATTCGTTACCAGGGCACGCTGGTCGATGTGACCGAGAGGCGCAAACTTGAGCGGCAATTGCTGCACCAGGAAGAGTTTCGGCGGCGGCTGCTGGAAAGTTTTCCCGACCTTATTCTGGTGGTGGATTTGGAGGAGCGTTATACCTTTGCGAGCTCGCGCGTGCGGGATTTGCTGGGGTGCGAGTCGGGAGATCTGTTGGGGAAGAAAATATCGGAGACGCAGAATTATTCCGCGGAACTGCTCATGCTGTATCGCGATGTAGCCAGCGGCAACAAGGTATTTGGATCAGCGGAATACAACGCGCGGCACCGCGATGGGAGCGGGCGCACGATGCGGGCCTCCGCCAGCCAGTTTTTTGACACGGATTCCAAACTCGCGGGTGTAATCATTTCGCTGCGGGACATCACTACGGAAAAGAAGTTCGAACAGCAACTGGTGCAGAGCGAGCGTTTGGCCGCCATGGGGGCGATGATTGGCGGGGTCGCTCACGAATTAAATAATCCTCTCACCAGCATCCTCGGGGTGAGTGAACTCTTACAAGACAGTCAGACCACCGATTCGGCGCGCAAGCAGATCTCCATATTGCAGCAACAGGCACGGCGAGCCGCGGAAATTGTGCACAACCTGACTTACTTCGCGACTCCGCCGACGCCCGGCAAGACTCGCGTCCAACTGGCGGATATTGTGGAGCGCACTCTGAACTTGCACTCTTATTCGTTAAGGAAAAACAACATCGCAGTGGACTTCGTTCGCGAACCCGGTTTGCCCTACGTGCAGGGCGACCCGCACCAACTGATGCAGGTTTTCCTGAATTTGATTTTGAACGCGGAGCAGGCGATTCGCGAGTCGCGGGACCGTGGAACCTTGCGAATCCGGCTGGGAAGCAGCGGTGAAAGCGTCTGGGCGAGCTTTCTGGACGATGGCCCCGGAATTCCGTCCGACAGCCTGGCCAGCATTTTCGACCCGTTCTATACGACGAAGCGGCCGGGGCGAGGCACCGGCCTTGGACTCAGCATTTGCAAATCGATTACGAAGGAGCACAACGGTACGATCGAAGCCGCGAATGTGCCGGGAGGCGGCGCGGCCTTTACGGTTACCCTGCAGGCGGCTCCCTTCTTGAACCAGGCCGGGGCTTAATCTCTTTCCACAGCGATTGCAACTGCGTTGCCTCCACCCAGGCACAGCGCAGCAATTCCGCGCCGCGCGTTACGGCGGACCATTTCGTAGAGGAGGGTCACGAGAACGCGGGCTCCGCTGGCTCCGATGGGATGGCCAATGGCCACCGCTCCGCCATTTACGTTGACCCTGTCGGGATCGAGCCCGAGCTCCCGCATCACGGCCAGCGCCTGCACTGAGAATGCTTCGTTGAGTTCGTAGAGGTCAACCTCTTCATTTTCCCATCCGGTCTTCTCCCAGATTGTTCGCACCGCGTCCACGGGAGCCATCATCACCCATTTGGGTTCGACGCCGCTGGTGGCTTGCGCGACGATCCGGACCATGGGTTGCGCGCCAAGTTCTTTCGCGCGTTGCGCGCTGGTTACGACAACCGCCGCGGCTCCGTCGTTCACTCCCGGCGCGTTGCCCGCGGTTACGGTTCCATCTTTCTTGAAGGCGGGCTTCAAGGCACGAAGAACTTCGACGGTGGTGTCTTCGCGCGGGGATTCATCTTTCTCGAACAATACCGGGGCTTCGCCTTTTTTCTTCGGAGGAAGCTCCACGGGAACGATCTGTGATTTGAAACGACACTCTTTCATCGCGGCGACCGCTTTGCGATGAGAGTTCACTGCGAACTCGTCCTGCTCTTCGCGCGTGATCCCGTACTTCTCGGCAACGTTCTCGCCGGTGATGCCCATATGGTAGTGGTTATAAACATCCCATAGGCCATCGTGCACCATGGAATCGATCACTTTTCCATTTCCCAAGCGGTAGCCTTTGCGTGCCTGCGGCAGAAGGTAAGGAGCGTTGGTCATCGATTCCATGCCGCCGGCAACCACGATGGAACTGTTTCCAGTCTGCACGGCTTGCGCTGCGAGAGCGACTGCCTTCAATCCGGAGCCGCAAACTTTGTTGATTGTCATGGCACCTGTCGCGGGAGACAATCCGGCAAAGATTGCGGCTTGCCGCGCTGGATTTTGTCCGAGTCCGGCAGAAAGGACGTTACCCATGATGCACTCATCCACCTGGTCGGAGCTCAATCCGGCACGCTTCACCGCCTCGCGCACCACGATTGCACCCAACTGAGAAGCGGTCAAATCGCTGAGACTTCCCTGGAATTTTCCCACTGGCGTACGACAACCGGAAAGGATGACAACATCATCGAAAGCCGCCATGGATCATGCTCCCGTGAAGATTTCGCAACTTCATTATAGATGCTACGGCGACCCGAAACGATGGAGATCCGCAAACTGGTTTGACTTGCGACGAGCTTCTCTTCGCGCGAAACCTCGACACGTATCGGCAGATCAACGGCAAGCAATCATCGGCTGCCATGGACTGGGTGCAATGGAATTCGGCGCGACGAGGTTGAAGTTTTTTTATTCGCTCGCATTTCTCTGTGACTTTGGTACAGCATCGCTCGTACACCACATGCATTTTTTTCTTGACTTCATTTTTCATTAACTCTATACAATCAAATAGTTGCAACAAAACAGCGTTGCAGATTTTTCCATGAAAATGGAAGGGAGAATAGAACCAATGGCAACCAAGAAAAAGGCAAAGAAGAAAAAGAAGCATTAAGAAGTGAGTAGAGAGTACAACGGGGGACGCCAAAAGCGTCCCCTAAGTTTTTGCGCGGAACTTTTTGCCCACGAGTTTAATCGGGCACTACCGAATTCTTCGCCGCCCTGGAGGAAACATTGGGAGCTCGCTTCTCGCGGGCTGGACACAGACCGCGGAATGAACAAAAGGTGCAGTGAAAGTCAGGCTTGGGTTGGAAGTTCCCTTCCGCAATGCCGCGCGCCACAGCCTGCACGCGATCGCGCGCTTCCTCCAGTTGAGACTCGGCTCGCCTCGAAACCACAGCGACGTTTCCTTCCAGATTATGGAACACCAGCTCTCCCACGCGGTATCCCCACTTCTGATGCGCGGCGATCGCGTAGATGGAAAGTTGGAGACTTTCATCCGCGTCTTCCTGCGAACGAGCTTTGCCGGTCTTGTAGTCGACGATCGCAACCCTTCCATCGGGCATGCGGTCCATGCGGTCGATGCGGCCCGCGACGTTGGTTCCGGCAATCTGAATGTCGAACCATTCTTCCGTGTGCAGAACCTCGGGCGAAGAAGCGGGATGGGTTCCAGCCAGAAAATCGCTCAACTGCTGCCGTCCCTGCTTCAAGTACAAATCCCGCTGATAGTCGTCCTCAATGCCACAGGTGGCCAGGTCGTCACCAAACAGCTGCAGCCACTCTTCCTCGCTCTTCGTCCGGCCTAAACGGACCGAATCGTAGTAGGTGCGCAACACGCGGTGCATGGCTGCGCCATACTGCACGGCGGCGTGGGGCTGGCGGGATAACTTCCACTCGCGCTCAAACTTGAATTGCAGAGGGCAAGTTTCGTAGGTCTCCACTGCGGTGGCGCTCAAGCGCGCATCCAGACCATCGATGGGCGGGATGGCAAGCCATGCCGGCAATTGGGAACCTTGGGAGTGCGCCATGTCCGCCGCAGCGGCGATTTCGATCAACTCGGGTTGAGAAGGCAACGCCAGCCGCGACCTGAGCCACGGATGCAGCGTCGCGTTGCCGATCAATTCGCGCATCAACCCTACGGGCGTTTTGTCGCGGCCGAGTCCTTGCTTCCCATAAATGTGCAGTGAATCCTTGGCGCGGGTCATGGCCACGTAGAAGAGTCTGCGCTCTTCCTGACCGTGGAGAGTTTTGTCGTCGCCCGCCGCGGCGGAATCCGGATCGCGCAACTCGGCGGGAAATTCAACCAGCGTTTCCCGATAACTTGCGGGGAACGAACCTGTGGTGGCACGCAACACAAATACATGAGGAAACTCGAGGCCCTTGGCGCCGTGCGCAGTCATCAAACGTACCGCGTCCTCGTCCTCCGTCGATGCGAGCGGAATGATGCCGCATGCTTCACGAAAGTAATTCAGGTATTCAATCCATTCGCCGAGCTCCTTGGTCTTGGTGGTGCACTTGTTCTCCCAGTCGGCGGCAAATTTCAAGGCAGCCCGGAAAACTGGGGAATCGAGCGCAAGCCGGAACTTTTTTCCGATCAACTGCATCGCCGCGCGTGCCTTCGGCTTCTTCTGGGCGACCTCATCGCGAGCCTGGTGCGCGCACTCCAAAACTTCCGCACCGCCAGCGACTGTGTCGAGCACCGAGGCGAGCGGAACAGCTACTCCCTCCTTCGAGTCCTTCGCAATCGTCCGCAGCGCGGTGCGAAGTTGTTCCGGGTCCACATGGAACTGCGGGAGGGCAGCCACTCGAAAAAGACTGGCATCGGCTCCAATTTCCGCAACGGCTGCGACGCAGGCAAAAAGATCCCGCACTTCGGGAGTGTCACTTACATCCATGTTTTCGATGGAGAAGGGGATGTCGTGCTCGGCCAGTTGGCGCACGACGTCATCCCGGTGAATGTGGGAGCGGTACAGGATGCCAAAATCTCTCCATTTGCATCGCGAGCGCCGCCTGACGTCTTCGATGATGCTGACCACGTCGGGCGCCTCTGCATCCTTACCGCTGAAAGAGATGGCTTCTACGGGAAAGGCGGGCAGAGGTTGTCCTTGTTTGATCGCGTCCTCTTCGCGCGCAGATTGCAGGGGCGTTCGGCGGTAGGCCAGCGAGTCGCGTTGGTTGTCTCCGAAGACCGGAGGATTCTTGTCGACCACTGCGAAGGCGCATTGCAGAATGGGAGTGGTCGAGCGCCGATTCTTGCCCAGGACGACCAGCTTCGCCTCTGGTAAGTGCCGACGGAAAAGATGAAAGGCCGCGCTGGATGCTCCACGGAAACGGTAGATGCCCTGATCCGGGTCGCCGACGGCGAAGACGTTTCCTTCACTGCCCGCCAGGGCCGCCAGAATCTCGATCTGCGCGAAGTTGGCATCCTGAAATTCGTCTACCAGAATAAATCGGGCGCGCGAGCGCTCCGCCGCGAGAAGGCCTTCGTCGCTCTTAAGCAATTCGTGGGCTCGCGTGATCATATGGCTGAAGGTGCCGTAATTTTCCTCGCGAAGCCATTGTTCTGTGAT
>Ga0224545_1000229_pt1 | contig 11899 bp, 9 predicted proteins | sample 714P12024metaG_FD_179906 | JGI IMG/M metagenome (GOLD analysis project Ga0224545, IMG submission 179906) | Peat soil microbial communities from Stordalen Mire, Sweden - 717 P1 20-24 | ecosystem: Environmental > Terrestrial > Soil > Wetlands > Peat | place: Sweden: Norrbotten County, Stordalen... | reverse complement strand
AGCCCTTTTTTCTGGCGTAGAGAGAAAGAAGTGACCCATGAATTTGCAATCCGTGCCTGAAGTCACTGTAATCGATGAGTCCCAACGATCTGAATCTATTCATGAAGAAGCTAACCCGCGACCGCGTAGTACCGACCATTTGTGCCAGAGTCGTCTGATCTAGCTTGGGAACGACAGAGTCAGGTGTGTTTTTCTTGGCGAGCAACAGAAGAATCCGTGCGAGTCTTTTCTCACTAGAGTTGCAATGCTGGTCAATCAAATCCTCTTGGTATCGGATGTTCTGCACCAATAAATATGCAACGAACAGGTCTGACAAAGTCTGTTCTCGATGAAGTGAGAGCATCATTGCCTTCTTTTCAATCCGCAGAAGGTCACAATCTGTCATTGCGCTTGCAGATGCTATGCGGAGCGGCTGATCTGCAAGGCAATCTTCACCGACAAAATCCTTGTCGCTTAGTATGCCAAGTGTTGCTTCCTTGCCAGCGTTGGATTTGGCGCTGAGTCTTACCTTACCTTTTTGGATTACAAACACTGCGTCCGTCGCATCGCCCTGAGCGAAGATAATCTGTTTCTTCCGAAAGGACACAATTTGCCTGCCATCACCGATGGTGGAAAGGAAGATTTTGGAGTCGAAATCACGTCTTGCCTTCGCAATCATATAAATGTCCATTCTGATGCGCGAGACACCGCAAGTGTCAATTATGCCGACAGCTGATGGTTAATCGCTGTTCAATTCTGCTCACAAGCGCAGAGAACTTTCACCATCAATTCGCCGTCGGAATTAGAAATCTCGATCCTCGGATTTTTGTGGTAGATGTCTCTTAAACGGGCGGATAGGGCTGGCAGTTTCAGAATGGTCTTCATATCGAGCAGTTTTGAACAGTCCTTACCAGTCTGCGAAGTGTAGCATCTCTCATGTCCACCGTGCCCCTTTCACGCGGTCGGAGGGTTGGGCCATCGAAGACGAACAGTGTCAGAAGATCGGCGGAGGATATGAGGCAGTGAGGTTCAGATTTTTACTGTTTCTCTGAATGGAGCCGATAGCTTGTCTGCGCCGATCTATAGCCCAACGTCATGAAAGCTGTCCCGGCGATCGCGTCGAGGGCTTGGCTGATTTTGGAAAGCCGACTGGAGAATTCGGAACAGTTGAGCAAACGAACGAAGACGACGCGCTCGTAAAGTGGGATGACGACCGTCGTGTGAGACTGCACCAGCCGTGGCTTAAGAACGTTTAGCGACAAAAGTTAATCTGCCCTCGGGTCGTTTATATCCATCCTACGAACCCGCTGATCTGCGGGATCGAACTTGATAAGCCGCGAAACATTTGGGGAGTGCCTTTGCCGCCCGACAACTGGGAACAGACAGCGGCATCGGAGACCGGGGCATTAAGCTCGAAGCCGACACGAACTGTGCGATCTAGTACATACAGGCGTCTATCCCCGTGCTACGGTTCAGAAGTCTTTTACACATCCTTCCGCCGGACCCAGTTCTGGGCGTCGGTCCCTTGTGCAATCTGGTGGTTTCCATCGGAGGCCAGTCCATGCCCATACGTTCAAATCTTTCTTTAAAATCTGAATTTCCTACTTGCTCTATCTGCAACGAGCCTGTGGAACTTGAGACCACGAAGTCCAATGAAATCGGCGAGCCCATCCACGAAGAATGCTACGCGCTGGAACTCAGTCTGGGAAAGGCAACAAGACCGCCGCCCGAAGCTCGCGAAGAAGGTGCCATAAAGAAAAACGTGCAATCTCGATATTCCAAGTCTGATCCGCATTCAGAGCAATGATCGGTAGCCGAAGACGTGCTTATGGAGACGATCCACTCACCGGAACAATCATCGAATCCCTAGCCTCCGCAAATGAAGGGCAGACTTGGAAAATGCCCCTGCCGATCGGCGTCAAGTGCTATCCCATTGCAGAGGTCCCCACAGATGAGAAGTGGGGGCGCTGTCAGCAAGTTTGCTTCGACGCTACCTTAGTTGCAACTGCCGTTCGAGCCACCCTTCCCCAATTCCTACTTGGCGGAAGTCACCGACTTCACCGAAATGGTGTCTCCGTTGGCTGTGCCTGTAACCTTGGCTTGCCGCCAAGCCAACTTATTCAATTCGGCCGACACTCCTTCATCCTTCGTGTCGAGGGTATACACCTTATCGCCGACCACCAGCGCATAATTAGCTCCTTTTTGAACGCAGGCACGAACGCAGTCTGCGGGGGCGATATTCCCCCCGAGTGCTTGGCTCCGCACATCGCATCGCTCACCTTTCCGGTAAAGGTCTGCGTGCCGCCCGCCATCAATTTCGGCACGACTGCCAATCCCGCACACAGCACCGCCGTTGCCATCCAAACTTGCATCATTCGTAGACGAGACATAAATCCTCCTCAGTTCGCGCCAAGGCTTGCTTCACCCGACGTTTCGCGCCCGGAGGTAGAAGGAGTGGCGCTTCACTTCCTTAATGATGTCTTCCGTCTGAACCTTGCGCTTGAAGCGACGGAGGGCGTTGTCTATTGACTCGCCTTCTTGCAGCCGAACTTCTGCCAAACTCATCACCCCCCGACCCGTCCTAAATCACCACCGGACTAGAAGCTGCGACTTGAGTCTTCGCTTGACTTGATCGAAGCCACCGCTCATCAGGCTGAATGGCGCTCCTTGAATTCGTCGATCTTCCCGTTGGCTTTCTCCTTGGCGTTTTGCACCGACTGACTGATCTTCTCCCGCGTCTCGTGTGTCTTGTCGGTTGCGGCGTCCTTGTGCGACTGTTGCACCTCTTTGGCAGCGTCCTTAGCGTTGCCCCACGTCTCTTTTGCCGCACCTTTGGCTTGATCCACAACTCCCTGATTGGCCAGTTTTTCGTTGCCGAGAGTTTCCCCAATGGTTTGCTTTACCTTTCCCACCGCCTGCTTAACCTTGCCAACAACTTGATCCTTATTCACAATTCTTCTCCTCGTCGCCGCAAATGCGACCTTCTTTGTGCGTGAAATATGGAAACCATCTTACTGAGTACTTGACACAGTGGTGCAACGTCTCCGCCGCAAGAACCCACTCTAGTCTTGAAGCCGCCCCAAGGATGGTCACTTTTGCACAGTAGTTTTCAGCAAGTCTCGAGTTTATTCGCCGTTGCGGGAACGACCGGGCTAATGATTTAAGATTTCTTCAGCAGGAAATCTCAAAAGCAAGCCCTTCTTGTAATCCGTGAGCCAGATTGAATCGTAAATCGACGAAGCAACGGGTTCATTTTGTGTAATTGTTTAGCGCTTTGATACGGGCTGCACAAAATGTAATCGCAGGATCGGCAATGCCGGTTAATCTGGCATGTGGCAGAGGAAAATTATTAAAGTGGTTCCAGATGGAGCGGGGGTCATACGGCTTGCCTGCCTTGGTGCGATACTTCCGCAGAAAGACCTTGAATGCCCTCAGGTCGTCGCCCTCAATTTCTTCCAGCCGAGTTTTCTTGCACGATTCGCAGAACAGTTTCAGACTTAGCACGTAGGCTTGCAGAGTGTGCTTGCGCCAGTTTTTCTCGGCGGCTTTTCCGGTCGTCAGATAGACGTCGATGAGTACATCGAGTGCCTGCGAGTCTCTCGGCTTGGGCTTGGGGTGAGGCGGCTTGACCTTCCCGACGAGGAGGTCAATTTCCTTCTGCATCGCAGCCACGAAACCTTCTTGATAGTTGGTGCAGTTTTTCAGCGTCTCCCATTTGCCCGCGTAGCGCAACACAAAAATGGTGCCGTGCGGGTAGAAGGATGTTCTCGGCTTTTTCGTACTTTTGTGTTTTGTGGTGTCGGATGTACAGCGTGACTTTGATTTTCCTCAACGGCATAGCTCCTTGTGAGCTAATACCGCTGCGACGGGAAAATCGAGAATTTGTAGCTGCTTTTGTAGCTGCTTGATTTTCCTCGCTAAGTCTTTGAAAGCAAAGAGTGGTGGGCAGTGCAGGACTCGAACCTGCGACCTCCTGCTTGTAAGGCAGGCGCTCTAACCAGCTGAGCTAACCGCCCCTGCTAGTTGCAAAAAACACCGCTTCGCTCGGGGCAAGCGCCGTACCGTTGCAGAATTAAACCTGAGATCCGTGCAATCGCGCCTGAGCGAGTATATGCGACTCGGGAAAAATCGGTCAAACATGCTGCCCATGCCTAGGAAAACACATTAATGATCAGCAGCTACTCGGAGATAGCTTTGTGCACAATCGCAGCGTCGGTCTGTTCTGCCTGCTAGACTGTCGCGGTGCGACGCCTGATCGTCAACGCGGATGACTTTGGATTTACCACGGGAATAAATCGCGCCATCGTCGAGGCTCACTCTTACGGCATCGTGACGTCCACCACACTCATGGCCAGCGGTCCCGCCTTCGACGATGCCGTGGGACAAGCTAAGAAACTCCCCCGCATAAGCGTGGGCTGCCATGTGGTCCTCATCGACGGTGAGCCAGTTCTGGACTCGGTTCAATTGCCCACAATCACCGCAGGGAAACGCAAGCCTACTCGCTTCCGCGATAGCCTGAAGTCGTTTGCAGCGCGTGCTTTGACGGGCCACATGGATCCCCACGAAATCGAAGCGGAAACGACGGCGCAGATTCGCAAGATTCAAGCCGCAGGTATCCCAGTTTCGCATCTCGATTCCCACAAGCACACCCACTTGTTTCCAGCAGTCTTGCGTCCCATCCTGCGCGCCGCAGGTGCCTGTGGCATTAGCGCCATTCGTAATCCGTTTGGTCCCCGCAAGCCGCTAAAATCGGGCGACTTATTGGGTCGACCCGATTTGTGGACGCGATACGCCGAGGTGCGAGTGCTGCGCACTCTGGCCGGCAAGTTTCGCGATGCTGCCAGACGGGAGGGCATCGAAACCCCGGATGGGACTTTCGGCATCATCGTGACCGGCACGCTGGATGAAAACCTTTTCCGCGCCATCGCGGCCATCATTCCCGAGGGCACTTGGGAATTTGTTTGCCATCCGGGCTACAATGATGCCGATCTGCAGCAGGCCAGTACTCGCCTGCGCCAGTCGCGGGAGACTGAGTTGCGCCTCTTGACCATGCCCGAGGTACGAAAACTGCTTGCTCAGTCCGGAATCTCTCTCATTTCGTATCGCGAATTCGTCACTGCAAAAGCCAGTCCGTAATCTTTTTTGTTTCTCACTTTACACCGGTCAGCCGCTCGCCATGACTTTCGTAATCTCAAGGGTTTACGGCCGGGCGGTTATGATTGCCTTAGATTCTGCTCGGGAAACTGAAGCTGGGAGGCGTTTCATCATGTCTGCCTCAGGGGCAGCCCCACGTGCCACATTGGACCTGCGCATACGTGTGTGGGGAATGGGTGCTGACAACCAGCCGTTCCATCAAAATGCCACTGCCCACAATGTGAGCGTTACCGGAGCTTGCATCTACGGCCTTGAGCATGAATTGAAGGTCGGCGACGTCGTCGGAGTGCAGCACGAGACCAAGAAGGCACGCTGCAAGGTTATTTGGGTGATGGAAGCCGGTGGAATCAAGAAAACTCAGGTAGGAGTCCAGTTAGTAGCCGGCCAGGATTGTCCGTGGCTCTCCCAGTTGCCGCACGAGGTTCAGTCTGAGCGGGCGGCCATTTCCCCGGACAATCGGAGGATGTTCCAGCGCCACAACATCTCGTACCCCCTGGAGTTGCGCGACGAACGCGTGAACATGCCGATGCGGATGAATGCTACCGACATTAGCGGAAACGGTTGTTATATCGAGACCGTGATGCCGCTGCCCATCTCCACCGTGCTGCGGGTGGATCTCTGGATTGATGAGGAGCATCACACGGGTTCAGCAGTGGTTCGCACGCGCGATCCAGGAGTCGGCATGGGTATCGAATTCACCGGATTTGCCGACGACGCCAAGCAAAGATTTCAGGACCACCTCAACAAGGTGGATCCGGGCATTTCCGTGAAGGTACTTGGCGCTTCCGAGTAGACCTTCCCATCCATCGCCGTTCCGCCCCAAGAAACGAATACTCCCTATAGAATCTGCATCGTATGGTTTTCCTCGCCATCGAATTACTGAACCTCGCACCAGGGGAGTAAGGCGGAGACTCGCGAATGAAGATTGGGATCACGTGTTATCCCACTTACGGCGGCAGCGGCGTGGTGGCGACCGAACTTGGCCTGGAACTGGCGCAACGCGGCCATGAGATTCATTTCATCTCCTATGCCCAGCCAATCCGCCTTCGCGGCGAGGAATCCAACATTCATTACCACGAAGTCGAAGTGTCGCGATACCCGCTGTTCGATTACCCCCCCTACGATCTGGCCCTGGCTACGCGCATGGCTGAAGTCTCGCAGTTATATGATCTGGATCTGCTGCACGTTCATTATGCCATCCCACACTCGGTGAGCGCTCTGCTGGCGCGGCAGATGCTGGCGGATGGCCCCCGAGGCCGCCGGCTTCCATTTGTAACCACACTGCATGGCACTGACATCACGCTGGTCGGGTTGGACCGCTCCTACCTGCCCATCACGCGCTACTCCATCAACCAGAGTGACGGCGTCACCGCCGTCTCCAACTATTTGCGTGAGCGCACCATGCGGGTCTTCGATGTGAAAAAAGAAATTGAAGTGATCTACAACTCGGTGAATTGTGATGTGTATTGCAGGTGCACGAACTCTTCCGAGCTTCGCGCGGAGTATGCCCCGAAGGGAGAGCGACTGCTGGTACACCTGTCGAATTTTCGTCCTGTAAAACGAGTCACCGATGTGATCGAGATTTTTGATCGCGTGCGCAAGAAAATCCCCTCCAAACTACTTTTGATCGGCGATGGCCCGGACCGTTCCGTGGCCGAATGGCTGGCCGTGCAAAAAGGAATTCATGAGGATGTTCTCTTCCTCGGCAAGCAGGATCAGGTCGAGGAAAAGCTTGGGATCGCCGACATCCTGCTGATGCCGAGCGAGCTAGAATCCTTCGGACTGGCGGCACTGGAAGCGATGGCCTGTGAAACCGTGCCCATCGCAACCCGCACCGGCGGTGTGCCCGAGGTGATCGAACATGGTACCAGCGGCTATCTCGCGGATGTAGGGGATGTGGATACGATGGCGCGCTACGCCGTCGAATTGCTGAGTGATGAGAGCGCGTTGAGAGCCATGGGAAAAGTATCCCGGGCAGTTGCACAGGCGCGTTTCTGCTCCAGCCGCATCGTTCCCCAATATGAGGCGTTCTACCGGCGCGTGATCGAACGCTCTGCGTAGAAGCTCTCGGGTACCGCTCCCTCGGTCTGCAGAAGCGGTAATCGAATGCGCACCAGCGTCCCCTTGCCCTCGTGGCTATCGATGGACATCCGCGCCGTATCGCCATACAGCACCTGCAGCCTTTCGGAAATATTGGCCATGCCAATTCCGGCACCTCGCGCACTGGCTGCTCCTGTCCCTTTGCTGGCAGCCATTCCCACGCCATCATCCTCGACCTCAATTACCAGTCCGGAGTCCGCCAGGCGGCTTCGCAGGTGAATGCTTCCACCCTCGATTTTGGACGCAAGTCCGTGCTTGATTGAATTCTCGACCAGCGGCTGCAACAGCATGCTGGGCACCATCACATCCAGCGAGTCTGGAGCAAGCTCTTTCACCACGCGCAACTTATCGTTTCCAAAGCGCACCACTTCGATATCGAGATAATTGTCGATGAATTCCACTTCTTCCCGTAAAGGCACGAATGAATCCGTGCTGTTGAGCAAACGCCGGAGAATCGTAGCAAGTTTTGAAATCACGTCACGCGCCGTATCCGGATCGAACCGAACCAGAGAAGAGATCGAATTCAAGGTATTGAAGAGGAAGTGAGGATTAATCTGATTTTGCAGCGCTTCCATGCGCGCGTGCAGCAGCAATCGCTCCTGCTCTTCCAGTTTGATCTGGATCCGCACGCTGTTAAATATTTTAAGTTCGATCCCGATCGCCGTCACCGAAGCGGCATAGATCGCACCCCAGACCCAAAAGTTGTCGAGACTCTCGATGCTGAAGATGGAATGCGGAAAATAGCGCGCTAGTTCGGTCTGCACGAACCGCAAGGCCACAACCGTGCTAAAGAACATCACCTGCCAATCGAACAAACGGGGACGCGGCAGGTTTCGCCGAATCAAACGAAAAATGCTTTGGTCAATAAATGGAGAAAACGACCAGATATCATCCTTGTCAGCGGCAAGCGTCCGCAGTTGGCCTGCAATGAAGCCACAAAGCAACAAGAACGGCAGCGCGGCCCACTCGCCATGCAGCGTTGCGGGTATGCCCATCAAGATGCCGCCGAGAGATCCCGCCCAGCGTCCTCCAATTACGCCGAGCAAAAGTGCAGTCTCAAAGCTCAAATCTCCGGCGAGGAAACTCTTTTGCGAGATCCGGATCCACACGCCCACCATGATCGGCAGCGCCATCCACAAAACCAGGTAGACCTTCTGGAGAAACGTGCGGTGTTCGCGAAACAGCAGCGACTTGAATTCTTTGGATCGCACCAAACTGCTGGACACTGCCGCAGCTACGCCCAACTTTACCAGCAGATTGATCCAGATCAGCCGAGTTTCCATGGAGGTCGGGTGCGCAAGTGCCCGCGAGAAAACTGTAGCACGAAGCAGAGGCAGGCCCTGCTATGGAGTTACTTCTTTATATAAAGATTCTATTTGTTTTTAGGGAAGGCGCGGAGATCCGTGCCGGTCATCTCTTTCGGTTCGTCGATGCCCAGTATTCCGAGCATGGTCGGCGATATGTCCCGCAGCGATCCGTTGGGCTTCAACGTGAACTGCTTGGCATCCTCCGCAACCACGATGATCGGCACAGGATTCGTCGTATGCGCGGTGTGAGGTCCACCGGTCACAGGATCAATCATCATCTCCGCGTTGCCATGATCGGCGGTGATCAATATGGCTCCGCCTTTAGCGCGAACGGCTGATTCGATGCGGCTAAGACAAGCGTCCACGGTTTCGATGGCTTTCACCGTAGGCTCGATTTTGCCAGAGTGTCCCACCATGTCGGCATTGGCGAAGTTGACGATTACTACGTCAAACGTCCCGTCTTCCGTGGCCTTTACGACAGCATCGGCGATGCCGGCAGCGCTCATCTCCGGCTTTAGATCGTAGGTCGCAACCTTCGGCGATTGCACCATCAAGCGCTCTTCGCCAGGAAATGGCTGTTCCACGCCGCCATTAAAGAAGTATGTAACGTGCGCATATTTCTCCGTCTCGGCCACGCGCAGGTTGCGCATATTGAGACCACCCATGACGTTGGCCAGGATATTTTCCATCGATTCCGGAGGACTAACAACGGGCAGGCTGAAATTCTTGTTGTACTGGGTCATGCAGACATAGTGGAGATTCTTCGGAACCCGGTCGCGTGCAATCGTCGCGTCCAGATCAGCCGCACCCGGAAGATCGCTGCCGCCCGTCGCATTCAGACCGCTATTGCGGGCGAGTGCGCGCGTGATCTGGCGCGCACGATCGGCTCGGAAATTAAAACAAACGCAAGCATCATCATCACGGACAGTAGCCAGCGCCTGACCGTTTTTGTTGGTGCAAACGAATGGAATAACGAACTCGTCCGTGACGCCCCGGTTGTACGAATCTTTCATCCCTTGAACCGGGTCCGCGGTCTTGCCGCCTTCCGCATCGGCGAAAACCATCGCGTTGTAGGCCTTTGCGATTCGCTCCCAGCGGCGATCGCGGTCCATCGCGTAATACCTGCCATTCACGGTCGCGATTTTTCCGGAGTTGTACTCGCGCATCCTGTGCTGCAGTTGTTCGAGATAACCTGCGCCGTTCGTGGGCAGCGTGTCGCGGCCATCCATGAAGGCGTGCACAAAGACGCGATCCACGCCGTTCAGCTTCGCCATCTTCAGCAACGCGTAGAGGTGAGCCTGTTGCGAATGCACGCCACCGTCAGACACCAAACCGAACAGATGCAATCTCCGCTCGTCCACGCGCGCGTGCTTCATCGCCGCGAGCAGCACGGGATGGGATAAGAATTCTCCATTTTGGATCATCCGATCGATGCGGGTGATGTCCATGTGCACAATGCGGCCTGCACCGATGTTGAGATGCCCCACTTCGCTGTTCCCCATCTGTCCTTCGGGCAAACCAACAAAAGGCCCGCTGGTGTGGATGAGTGTGTTGGGATACTCGTGAAGCAGGCGGTCATAGGTTGGCTTACGCGCCAGCGCAATGGCGTTGCCTTTGGTCTCGGAGCGGTAGCCCCAGCCGTCGAGAATGATGAGTACGAGTGGTTTTGGCTTAGTCATTTTTTTGGAATTCATCACCCAAGAGGAGACTTTAGAAAGAGTCTATAACCTGCTCCAGGTACTTGGAAATACCCTTGACTTCAGCGTCCGGCTAGTTAAGAACGGTTCTGACTGCTTGGTTAAAGGGCGGGCCTCTTTCCCTGAAATATATCCTACAAGAGAAGTTCAAATGTCACAGATATCTATAAGCCCATCGACCGATGATTGAGCCAACTTCAGACTTACCTGTCTATCGAGCCGCTCCCGAGTTTAAACCGGCGTCCACCTCCTCCAGCATTTTAGAGGCTTCCGGGTCCGCTCCCAGTTTCAGTTCAAACTCCAGTTGCTCTCGGGCGTCATGCAGCCTTCCCTGCTGCTTCATGGCAGCAGCAAGCGCCACGTGATAGCCGGGCATTTTAGGATCAAGTTCGGTCGCGCGACGAAGCGTGGCTTCTGCCAGCGGCATCTTGCCCTGCGCATACTGAGAAAGTCCAAGTCTGTAGAGCGTGTAGTCGTAGCTGTATACCTCTCGTTCGTGATAGTTATCGATTGCGAACTGAAAGAAAACCTCCGCCGACCTCATATCCTGCACTAAGTAGTAAGCTGCGCCCAGACGATAATTGTTTACAAAATCTTTTGGTTCCAATGCTTGCGCCCTCTGAAATGAGGCAATTCCTTCCGCATGGCGTCCGAGCGTCATGAACTCTTCGCCCAGAAAGCCCCAAGCCGTCGCATTTTCGCGAGAGATCTGCACGGCACGCGTGAACAGCGTCACATTGTCACGATAGGGTATTTCCTGAGCCCGGACGGAAAAGACATAGGCAAGCGCGATCACCGCGATCGTCAGGTGGCCGATCGTCGTACACCCAGTCGTCAGATGGTCAGTCGTCAGATGGTCAATCCAGCCCGCCTGCTTGCCCTCAGGCGGCTTCTTCCGGCACGTCACCCTCCGCACAGCTAACGCCAACAGCATGCACATCCCGGCAGAGGGCAGGTACAGATAGCGGTCGTGTGCGAGGTCATGCAGCGGGAAGATCAATACCCCGAGCAGGGGTGGCAACAGAGAGACCAGCAGCAATAATGCTGGAAGCCTCGCAACCTTTGACTTCCTAACCCATAGCATGATTCCGACTGCAGCGGCGCAAACCGGCATCAGCGGCAAATAGAAGCGCGGAGAGGCGAAGGAGCCAGTCCCGTGACTGAAGTAGATCGGAGAGAGTCCGGCAGGGATCAAGAGTTTTTGCAGATAGAACCACAAGAGCGAAGGGGCTTCGCGACACACACCCGCAAACGTATGCGTCGGCTTTCCGCCTACTACTCCCCGCAGCGCATAAACTCTCAGCCCGATGTATGCCGCCGTCACCCCCGCGAATAGAACGTGCGTTTTCGCGGTCTCGAGCAGGTTGGGGCTTTCAACTTCCGAGTCTGCGGTCTGTCTCAGCCGCCAACCGCAAGCCACGATCATCGGCCACACCACGATCGCTGTCTCCTTTGCCATCAGCGAGAGAGCGTAGAGCAGCGCCGAGACCAGCAGCAGCGCCGGGCAGTGTTTCTGGCGATACCGCACGTAGCTATAGATCGCTCGCAAGCCGGCAAGTGTGAACAATATCTCCGGCACAGCCGAGATCCAGGCGACGGATTCAACGTGTATGGGGTGAACCGCAAAGAGCATTGCGCCCCACCCTGCGACCACACCGTCTC
>Ga0224545_1000227_pt1 | contig 11912 bp, 6 predicted proteins | sample 714P12024metaG_FD_179906 | JGI IMG/M metagenome (GOLD analysis project Ga0224545, IMG submission 179906) | Peat soil microbial communities from Stordalen Mire, Sweden - 717 P1 20-24 | ecosystem: Environmental > Terrestrial > Soil > Wetlands > Peat | place: Sweden: Norrbotten County, Stordalen... | reverse complement strand
AAGCCGCTAAGCGTAAAGGCTGGACACCTCTTCTGCTTCTTACTTCCGCAATCAGCTTGAATCTTGGCGTATTTAACCTGCTGCCCATTCCGATCCTCGACGGGGGCGTTATCTTCTTCCTGCTCATCGAAAGCCTGATGGGCCGCGACATCAGTCTGCGCATCAAGGAACGCGTCTACCAGGCGGCATTCGTTTTCCTCGTGCTATTCGCCGTGATGGTCATCTACAACGATCTGCTGAAGACGATTCCTGGACTGGCGGACCGCCTGCAATAAGGCAGTCCGGACCGGTCTCTTGGCTCAAGCTCCGCTTTCTGGCGTGGTAAACTATAGGTTTCCATGGCTACGATTCCACGCAGGAAAACCGTGACCGCCGTCGTCGGCGGAGTGCGGGTCGGCTCGGATGCACCGATCGTGGTGCAGTCCATGACCAATACCGACACCGCAGACATCCCTTCGACCGTCCAGCAGTGCGCGGCCCTGGCACGCGCCGGGTCAGAGTTGGTGCGTGTCACCGTCAATCACGAAGAAGCGGCCGCAGCCGTTCCCCGCATTGTCGAAGAACTCGACAAGCGGGGCATCCGCGTACCCATCATCGGCGACTTCCACTACAACGGTCACGTCCTGCTTACCAAATATCCCGAGTGCGCCCGCGATCTCGCCAAGTACCGGATCAACCCAGGCAACGCCAGCATTGGACGCACGGGCGATTCAAACTTCCGCACCATGATTGAAGTCGCGGTGAAATATCAGAAGCCGGTCCGCATCGGCGTCAATTGGGGCTCGCTCGACCAGACCCTGCTTACCCGCATGATGGACGAGAACTCCGCGCTTCCCGAGCCCCAAGACGCCCGCGAAGTCACCATGGAAGCCATCGTCGTAAGCGCGCTGAATTCTGCCGACCTGGCACAGAAATTCGGCCTCCGCCCGGATCAAATTATTCTGAGCGCGAAAGTCAGCGGCGTGCAGGATCTGATCGATGTCTACCGTGCTCTTGCCGCCCGCTGCAACTACCCGCTGCACCTTGGACTCACCGAAGCTGGCATGGGCGCGAAAGGCGTGGTCGCTTCCAGCGCAGCGCTGGGCGTGGTTCTCCAGGAAGGCATCGGCGATACCATCCGCGTTTCGCTTACCCCCGCGCCCGGAGGCGACCGCACCGAAGAGGTCCGCGTCGCGCAGCAGATTCTGCAATCCATGGGCATTCGCAGTTTCACCCCGCAAGTCACCGCCTGCCCCGGCTGCGGACGCACCACCAGCACCTTCTTCCAGGAAATGGCGGAACAAATCCAGACTTACCTGCGCGAGCAGATGCCGACGTGGAAAGGCCGCTATATCGGTGTGGAAGAGATGAAGCTCGCGGTTATGGGCTGCGTGGTCAACGGCCCCGGCGAGTCAAAGCATGCCAACATCGGCATCTCCCTGCCCGGTACGTTCGAAGAGCCCAAAGCTCCGGTCTATGTGGATGGACGTCTGTTCACCACGCTCAAAGGCGACCGTATCGTGGCGGAGTTTATCGGCATTCTCGATGAATACGTGGACTCCCACTATGCCGCCCGAGAGACTCAACCGGAGGAAGTAGCGGCGAGAAACTAGCCGCAAACGGCGTCATGGGAAAGGCGCCGCGCCGCAGCTTGCTGCACCATCACTCCGACCTTATTGCCCCATCCATAGGAAGATCGGGCTCTGCGGAGACGGCTCGGCTGTGTTCGGTTGCGCAGCTCCGGCGCTGTAGGGCGCAAGCAGGTCGTTGACCAGCGTGTCCGCCGGTCTGCCCCCGGCCGAATTGTTGGCGTTGCTGTCCGTTGTATTGATCACCGCGACCGCCCCCGCATCGCACATGCTCATATAGACCCGGCTGCTATCTTCCGACGCCACCGTAAACACGCGGAAGCGCGTGGTCGTTGGCGAATAGGTGGCCGCGGTCACGCAAGAAGTCAGCGGCGCCACCGCATACTGGTTCGTCGTGAACGGCCAATTCGTCACTGGACAGGATGTAGTCGAAGTTGGCGTGCAGGGGGCCGGCCAAGTCAGCAGCGTCATCGTTGATGCTTTCCCATACATTGGCGCCAGAGTGTTGGCGTTAAACACCGTCAGGGTCGGGATTAAGCAGGCGGAAGCGGCACCGATCACTGGGTCAGGACACGATGAAGCACTCTGGTAGCTCGCCACGTAAAAGCGGCTGCCATCCAGCAGCGCCGTCACCGATACTGGTGTACAGCCGACCGGACACGATAACGACCCAGGCGTGAACGGAATGCTTGCCAGCAGGCTCGGCGTATCACTCGCAGCGCTGGTATCGGAAAATACGTAAACCGTCCCCGTCGCCTGATTGGTCACATAAAGCCGGTTCAGGTTCGGATCGAAGAAAATAAAATTCGCCCCAGCACCCACGGGAAGGCTGCTCGTGACCGTATCTGTGGCCACGTCAATCGTCACCAGTTGCCCATCGCCTTGGGTGAGGACGTACACTTTCTGGCTATCAGCCCGGGCCAGCACCCAAACCGGAGTTACTCCAGTGAACCCCGTGACGGTGTTCGCAGAAAGATCAACCGCATTCAAACTACTGACCGTGTTGCTCCCCTGGTTGGCAACATATATCTTCAGCGCGTTCGGCGTTTCGGCCATGCTGACAGGGTTTGTCCCCACGGTTGCCGTATTCGAGACCAGGTTTGACGTTGTATCGATAACACTTATGGAATTCGTGCCGAAGTTTGCCACGTACACCGCATTGGTCTGAGTCGTGTTCACGAAGTCCGGCAGCGAACCCGCAGGCAGACCGACCGTGCTCACCGCGCCCAACCCCGATGCCAGCGTCGATGGAAATACCGGACTGAAAGAAGAGACCGAATCCATCCCGCCCGGAAACACACTTCCTGCGGAGGCCACGAACACCCTTGCGTCGCTGGGCAAGATAGCAGCATGCGTTGGATTCAACCCACTGTTCGGCGCATTTGCCGTGGAAATGGAGGTCTCGCCAACCACGGCATCTCCGGAGACGTCAATCTGCATGGCTCCGCCCGAGTAGCCTGGTATGTTGGTGCTGATGCCAAGCACAGCGTGGTAGTTACTGGGCTTCGGATTGGTTTCGACCGGGCAGCCGGGAACTCCTCCCGTCGAGCAAGGAATCACCACGGGACGATACACCTGGCCGCAAGCCAGCCAGAGCAGCATTGGAAGGACCATGGCTGCCACGGGGCCCGCACGCCGCACACTCACCGGCCCTCCATTGTGAGCCAACCATGTGCCCCAAACCGGAAAAATTGTGCTCATAGGTGAGAAGAATTCAACATTCTAACGGCTGGACCGACTCTGCGCCAGTGCCCGTCCCGAAATTGCTGATTTTGTGATTGTTGTTGGTGGATCGAAACCGGCCCGCCAACTTTTCAATCGACAATTAGCAATATTGTTCTGGGATGCGCACCCGAAGGACCAAGTTGGATGGTCGAGAAAATACACGGATGCGATTCGATATTCAGACTTTCAGCGACGACGGCGCGACTTGCCGGCAGCGGCCGCCACTGGCTCCTCTGACTTGGTGGTGGCCGCAGGCTTTTTCTTGCCTTCCATCTGGGCCAAGCTTTGTTTGAGAGCGGCCATCAAATCCACCACCGGAGCCAGCTTCTTCGGCTTTTCCACCGCCGTAACTTCGCCCCCCTCAACCTTGGTCTCAATCAGCTTCTTCAAATTTTCCTGAAATGTGTCTTTGTATTTTTCCGGATCCCACTCATCCGCGAGCGCCTCAATCAACTGGTGCGCCACTTTTACCTCAGCTTCTTTCAACTCCACGTCAGGCGCTCCGAATCCCTCCACCTTGCGCACTTCATCGGCGTAATACATCGTGTGCAGCATCAATCCGCCTTCGGTCGGCCGCAGGAAGACCGTGTACTCGCGATTGTGCATCGTGATCTTCGCGATGGCTACATATTCGCTTTCTTCCAGCGCCTTCGTCAGCAGCGCATAAGGACGCCGCCCGGCCTCTTCCGGCATCATGTAATACGACGACTCGAAATAAACCGGATCCACATCGCTCGACTTGACGAATTCCAGAATCTCCATCGTCTTCGCCGTCTGCGGCTCGATCTTCTTGATCTCTTCCGGTTCGATCACGATATATTCGTCCTTGCGGAACTCGTAGCCCTTCACGATCTCGCTGCGGTCGACGACCACATTTTCCACTGGACAAATATATTGCTGCTTCACCCGCACCTTATCTGGCCGGTGCAGCATGTTGAAAGAGATTCCGCTGCTGCGCGCACCCGAAAACAAGCGCACCGGCATGGAGATAAGCCCAAAAGTTAAGTGTCCAGACCAGACCGACGATGCCATGGTTCCTCACGCTCGTCAGGGATCGAACGATCCCTGCAATTTGACACACCATCCGCCTAAACTGCCCAGAGGTGGGAGTTTAGCCTACAAACGCTGGTTGGATGCACAAATCTTGCAGCCGGAGGGAACCGAAATACCAAGCCCGAGCTGTGGTGGTGGACAGTACAAGAGCCCTAGAGGTTGTAGTTGCGGGCAACCCCTGACCACTGCTTTCAGATTTTCTGCAACCTCTGCACTTCGTGCACTCCGGGAATTTTGCGCAGGCCGGCCATGATTTGTTCCAGATGCTTGAGGTCGGAGATGTCGAGGACGATTTCCACGCTGGCCTGGCTGTTGGAGGTGTGCGCGCCGATGTTGCGGATGTTGCTTTGCGCGTCGCCGATGACGCTGGTGATGTTTTTCAGCATCCCGAAACGATCGTCACAGTAGACGGTGAGCTTGACGGGGTAAGCCGTGGGTGTGCTCTCGTCCCGGGCCCACTCCACGTCGATGCGGCGCTCCGGCTCGTACATCAGGTTGGTGACGTTGGGACAGCTCGCGGCGTGCACCGCTACACCCTTGCCGCGGGTGATGTAGCCGACGATGCTTTCGCCGCGGATGGGGTTACAGCAACGGGCGCGGTAGACCAGCATATCGCCCTGGCCCTTGACCATGATGGCGTTGTGATCGCCAAAGACGCGGCGCACGACACTGGCGATGGCGCCAGGGGTGTTCGAGAGACCTTCGGCTTCGATATCGCCAGCCATCGAAGGGGTTGCGCCCGAAGGAAGCAGGCGCGCCAGCACCTGCCGGGCGGAATACTTGCCGTAGCCGATTCCGGACATGAGGTCATCGACTTTGCCCAATCCGTAGCCCGACGCGACCTTCTGCAACTCTTCGTCTTTGATTTCTTTGAGCGCGATGCGATACTTACGCGCTTCCTTCTCGATGACCTTGCGGCCGACTTCGATGGAACGCTCGCGCTGGTGCACGTTGAGCCAGTGCTTGATCTTGTTGCGCGAGCGCGAGGACTTGACCAAACCGAGCCAATCGCGGCTGGGCTTGTGGCCGGCCTGGGTAAGAATTTCTACGATGTCGCCGGAATGCAGCTTGTGACGCAGGGGCACCATGCGTCCGTTCACTTTGGCCCCAACGCAGGTGTGGCCCACTTCAGTGTGAATCGTATAAGCGAAATCAATCGGCGTAGCCTCGCGGGGAAGCACCACGACTTTGCCCTTCGGTGTGAAGGTGTAAACCTCTTCGGGATAAAGATCGACCTTCAGCGCCGTAAGAAATTCGTTGGGATCGCTGACATCGCGCTGCCACTCAACCACCTGTCGCAGCCACGCCAGCCGCTGTTCGTCTTGCGCGGAGACTGGGCCATCTTTGTATTTCCAATGCGCCGCAATTCCTTCCTCGGCCATCTTGTGCATTTCTTCGGTGCGAATCTGGATTTCGAAAGGCGTGCCGTCTTCGGTGATCACCGAAGTGTGCAGCGACTGATAAAAGTTGGGCCGCGGCATGGCGATGAAATCCTTGATTCGTCCCGGCACCGGACGCCAGATGTTGTGAATGATCCCGAGAACGGCATAACAATCCTGCAGTGAGCGCGTAATCACGCGCATGGCAAAGAGATCGTAAACCTGATCGACGGAGATGCGCTGCCGCTGCAGCTTCTTATGAATGCTGAACAGGCGCTTGATGCGGCTATCCACCTTGGCCTGGATGCCGGCCTCTTTCAGCTTGTCGGTGATGATGCCTTGCATTTTCGCCAGAAAGGCCTCGCCCTCTTTACGACGCGCGTTGACGGATTTTTCCACCAGCTCATAGCCGGCGGGATCGAGGAATCGGAAGCCGAGGTCCTCGAGTTCACCGCGAATTTTCCCCATGCCGAGCCGGTGTGCGATGGGCGCGTAGATCTCAAGCGTTTCCTCGGCGATTTTTCGTTGGCGATCGGGCTGCAAGTGCTCGAGCGTGCGCATGTTGTGCAGCCGATCGGCCAGTTTGATCAGCACCACGCGAATGTCGTCGACCATCGCGAGCATCATTTTGCGGAGGTTCTCCGCCTGGGCTTCCTCGCGTGTGGCGAAATCGATTTTGCTGATTTTGGTGACGCCTTCGACGATGTGGGCGACCTGCTCGCCGAATTCCTTACGGATATCGACGATGGTGACGGAGGTGTCTTCGACCGAGTCGTGGAGCAGGCCGGCGGCGATGGCGACCGGGTCCATCTTCATCTCGGCCAGCACCAGCGCGACTTCCAGCGGATGCACAAGATAGGGCTCGCCCGAGGCGCGCGTCTGCCCTTCGTGATTCTTCAGAGAATAGTCGTAAGCTTTTTTGACAATGGACAGATCGTCCTGCGGGCGGTTTTCTTGGATCCGCTTCATCAGCTCGCGGAACTTGGTGAGCGTGAGAGCGGTGGTCGCGATCTGTTGGCGCAAGCTCGCCATGTAGGATTATATCCCGCGGGGAGAGCCAACTCGGAACGAGGACAATCGGAACGACGATCGGATGGGGCTTTCGGAGCCTCATCTCAGAACCAGTAGATCAGGTTGACGGCAGAAGTGAACTGCCGTTTCCTGACAAGATGGCCCTCGAGAAAGACGTCTCGGTCCGAAACGTCCAGGCGGAGATCCCCGCGGACCACGAACTTGCCATCCGCTCTTCTGAAGCGCGGATTCAGACTTTGCCGACAGGCGCGATGTAACTGAAGAAGAATTGAGGAATATCCACGTGGTGCGCCACCCCAGTACGCAAATCGCGAAATAATCCGTAGGAGGCAGGTAACCTCCGGGACGCCGGAACCGGCGATCCGATCATAGCCAAAACCGAACTGCTTGGGTTCTGCAATCGCGCGCTGAACTACGAGGTGGGCGACATCCAACTGCGGGTCGCGGTCGTTGAAATCGAAAACTCGGAGCTGATTGATCCGAGGCCTGGGATGGTTTTGGTTGTAGGTATAGGGAAAGACAGGAAGGCGTCGGTGGAAATATCCCTCCCCAGTGGAAATATCCCTCCCCAAAGGTCTTGCCTCTCCGGGGCCGCCTGCCGGGTCAGCGGCCGGAACCGGATGGGGAGCGCTGGACTGGCGCAGGCGCAGACAGGGGTGACGCCAGCATCACCCCTGCCGTGACCAATCTTGCGAGGGACCGGCAGCACGCTCGCCAAAGCCCCCGTTTGGTTCATTTCCTGCCCGCCAGCGCCTCCTCATGAGCCTGGTTTACAGCGTGGGCCAAGCCATCACTGACGAAGACCTCTTCATAGGCGTGCTCACCGTGGATGGATTCATCCAAGCCAATTTCTTCGCTCATCTCACTGACTTTCACCGTGGTGAACATATCGATAACCCGCAACATACCGTAGGTGAATACGAACGCCCATACGGATGAAAAGGTCACAGCAACGACTTGTTTCAACAGGAAGATCGGATCGCCATAGAGCAATCCGTTCGCGCCTTCGGGATTAAATTGCTTGTTCGCGAAGATTCCCAGCATGACGATGCCGAGAAACCCGCCGACACCGTGGACTCCCCAAACATCCAGAGCGTCATCCCACTGCAGTTTGTTTTTCATTTCCACCGCATAGTAGCAGACGACGCCGGCAACCAGTCCGATGATGACCGCAGTTGTAGGGGAGACATATCCGGCCGCAGGAGTTACGGTCGCCAATCCGGCAACCGCACCGGTCAGCAAGCCGAGGAACTTGGGCTTTTTCTCGTTGAACCACGCCACCAGCAGCCAGGCTACAGCTGCGAACGAGGCCGCCACGTCGGTGTTCAGAAATGCGGTGGCGGTTACTGAATCCACGCGCATTTCGCTGCCCGCGTTAAAACCGTACCAGCCAAACCACAGCAGGCCCGTTCCCAAGGCCACCAGCGGGATGCTATGAGGGCCGCGGTCCGCGGTGCGGCGCCTTCCCACATAGAGCACGGAAGCCAACGCTGCAATCCCTGCAATGTTGTGCACGACGATGCCGCCAGCGAAATCCTTCACGCCCCACTGCTGCAGGAAGCCTCCGCCCCACACCATGTGCACGAAGGGGAAATAAACGAAGGTCAGCCAGCCGGTGAGAAACAACATGTAGGCCTTGAAGGTGACCCGGTTGGTAAACGCGCCCGAGATGAGCGCAGGTGTAATGATGGCGAACATCATCTGGTAAGCAATGAATACAAATGCCGGAATGGTTTCATTCGGCGATGGAGTGTTGAGACCGACCCCGCGGAGAAATGCGTTATGGAAGTTGCCGATGACTCCGTGCCAATCGCCGCTGAAGCACAGCGAGTATCCGTAGAGGTACCAGATTACGGTCGTCCAGCCCATCGAGACGAAGCTCTGTATCATGATGGCGAGGACGTTCTTGCGTCCCACCAAGCCGCCGTAAAAAAAGGCGAGGCCGGGCGTCATCAGCATGACCAGGCTGGTGCATAAAATCATGAAACCTGTATTGCCAGTATCGAGATGCAACATGGAATCTCTCCTGGAAGCAAAATGTATAGGACGGCCGACCACTCTCTTCAAAACCGAAAAACAAGAGGGATCGGTGCCAGCACGAAGTTCCACGACACCAAGGCCGGAGGACGACAGATTTTTGGTACCGAAGCGCCCCAGGTGTAGCAGAAAGGAGACAGCTAAGAAAGAGCGATTGGCCCGAAGCGCTGAGTGGCGGACCGAATGATTACAGCGTGAAAGACGGTCTCCCGCAGCTTACTCGGATAAGGAGAACCTCTAGTCCTCTCAATCCAGAAGGGTATGCTCCTGGCAGAAGGAAGTTCTGTGAGCCGCGTCACCTCTGCTGGTGCGGAAGTGCACGGGAACATCGCGCCGCGCTTGTGTCAACGAGGCGATTCAATCAACTGAGAATTGATTCCGTTCCACGCGCCGCCGCGCCGTTGACTTGAGTGCCGGTGTGAGCCTACGATTTGTTGTAGGGGGAAGGAGCATTCTCCCATGACGAACCCACCATCGCCCAGGATTTGCTCGTCCACCCGCGAGCGTGGAACGAAACTGAAAACCTTTCTCACTGCCGTGATGAGTGTTCTCAGCATTCTTGTATTTTGGCTGGGAGCCGTACGGCAAAATGTGCTTTGGTTGTGGATAGGATTCGTCTGTTCCCTGGTTTCGGGAGTCTTTGTTCAACCATTTATCGACCGCATAAAGAATGACGTTGCATCCGGTCGCAGGTAAGAAAACACTCCCGATTCAGCAGACGAAACCGAGCGTCCCGGTCAGGCGGCTAACTCATCGATTTCTCCGATGATGCCTTCGGGCTGGCTCACGGGATTACTTCTGGCTGTCACCCATCGCGCCGATTGAACTCGAGTTCATCTCTGTATGGTGCCCCCAGGAGTTGTGCAACCAACCATAGCCGCTAAATTACGATAGTCTGAATGCTCGGCTCTCGCTGGGGATTGCTATCATTCATGCAATTCCACAGATTGGAGCGGCTGCATATTTCATGGCGATCCAAAGTTTGCGTCCGTTGCGCAAACTGGTACAGTGACAATCTGCAATCATGAATTCGAAAATCCTTGTCAGTGGAGTCTCGGGGCCGATCGGGGCCGATCTGGTTCCTTCTCTCCGTAGCAATGGAAGTTCCGTGGTCAGGCTAGTACGCGGCAAGGCGACTGGCGAGGACCAGATCTCATGGGATCCCGCAGTCCCGTTGGCGCCACAGGCCGTTTCAGGCTTCGACGCTGTCATTCACCTGGCGGGCGAAAGTATTTTCGGACGATGGACCGACGCCAAGAAGTCGAAGGTAAGAAACAGCCGCGTGGGGGGGACATTCAACCTCGCGTCGGCGCTGGCGCAAGCTGAAGAGAAGCCGAAGATTTTTGTTTGCGCATCCGCCATCGGCTACTACGGCAATCGCGGCGACGAGCTCTTGCGCGAACAGAGCGCCCCGGGAACGGGATTTCTCGCGGAGGTATGCCAGGATTGGGAAGAAGCGACGACTCCTGCCGTGCAGGCCGACATTCGCACCGCACATATCAGGACAGGGGTTGTGCTCAGTCCAAAGGGCGGTGCGTTGGGAGCGATGCTGACGCCCTTCAAACTGGGCCTTGGCGGCCAGATCGGGAACGGGCAGCAGTGGATGAGCTGGATCGATGTGCGGGATATGGTGGGAGCGATTCACCACATTTTGAAGAACGACCTGATCCAGGGACCGGTGAACCTGGTCGCGCCGAAACCAGTCAGAAACGCAGAGTTCACCAAAACACTGGCCAGCGTGCTGTCGCGTCCGGCAGTTTTCCCGTTGCCGGCATTCGCGGTGAAGCTGGCATTCGGAGAGATGGGCGAAAATCTCTTGCTCGCAGGCCAAAAGGTGGAACCCGGCGAGCTGATCTCGAGTGGTTATCCCTTTCGATATCGCGAACTGAGGGCGTCGCTGGAAAGAATGCTGGGAAAGAGTAATGACAGTGGGAAGAAGGCCAACCATGGCCTGTGACCGCCGTCACGGAATGTTTGGGGTCCGCCTGTCAAGCTGACGAGGTGGTGAGTTGGTCAATACCGAGGAAGTGGATCGCGGGGATTCTGTTTTCTGTTTTGTCCGGAGTGGCACCTCTCGCCCACGCCGCCAGCCAGCCTTCGCCCGCGGCCACGACCACCGGTCAACCGGGTCAGCCCATGCCGAATCACTCCTGCTGCCCCCGAGTTCACCCCATTGAGATTCCGCCCATCGCGGCAGAGTTTCCGCCGGATAGCGTTCCCTGTCGTCAGCATCCCTGCTGCGTAAGCCACGCACCGGATGCTCCGCCCAGTTTGCCTGCGGCATCCGGCGTGCGCGGGCCAAGTGTCAAGGAACCATCCAACGCGACGACCAGCAGCGGTTTCCAGCTTCGTTTCATCCGCGATACCTTCAGCAACGCCCGCTTCCAGCCTTACCCTTCGTGGAGCGTGGTTCTTCGCATCTGAGCCCGGCCTCGCCGCAGGGCGTAGCACACGGTAAGTCGAGCCTATCGACGCGTGCGTCGAGGTTCAGAGTGAACTCAAACGAAATTCCAAACAGCATTCCTAATGGAGATTTGAATGATGAGGCATAAACTTATCGCTCTAGTATTGGCGCTCACCGCAGTTTCGTGGGCCCAAACCGCAACTCAAACTGCGACTTCTACCTCCCCGCAAAACACCGCTCCGTCTGACGCGAAGGCATGCCCAGGCTGCAATAAGATGGCATCGGCTGATATGCAAGTGAAAGACGGGCCGGCTTGCTGCATGCGTCACGCCAAGGCAACGACGGACGGGAAGGAGCCGGCATGCTGCGCTGGAAAAGACAAAGCAGCATGCTGCAGCGGCAAGGATGCGAAGTCTTGCAAACGCAACCGCGCAGACAAAACAGCCGTTTCCTGCTGCAGCAACCAGAAATGCGGCGGGGACTGCGAAAAAGCGTGCAGCGCCGGCAAGCAAGGCGAGTAGGCAGCCAACTCCTGCTGCGGCGGACACTGCGCGGACAGTGCGGCCACTCGCTCATCCTCGGGAGCCGGCTAATCGGCTCCCCTAATCGGCATAGGGGGACGGGTCGCCCCGCCTCCCCTGCCACACCACCGGACATGCGGGTCCGCATCCGGCGGTTCGGCGGATTAAGCCGACCGCACGACCATAGGCGGGA
>Ga0224545_1000223_pt1 | contig 11983 bp, 7 predicted proteins | sample 714P12024metaG_FD_179906 | JGI IMG/M metagenome (GOLD analysis project Ga0224545, IMG submission 179906) | Peat soil microbial communities from Stordalen Mire, Sweden - 717 P1 20-24 | ecosystem: Environmental > Terrestrial > Soil > Wetlands > Peat | place: Sweden: Norrbotten County, Stordalen... | reverse complement strand
GCGCGTCTTTGGCCGTCGCCCAGAAAGCGAACCAGCAGTCAAAATCTCCATCCCAAGCCCCATCCGCCGGCAATCCCGACGGAGCGCAACTTTCCGCAGTGCATCTGGACGGCAATTACTTTTCCCGCGACGGTCATCGCTTCATCCCTGTGGGTGCGAACTGGGTGCCCGCGAAGGCGGCCATGCAGTGGCCCACGCAGTGGGATCCGAAAGCGATCGAAGCTGATTTCGCGCGAATGCACGAACTCGGCTTCAACACGATTCGTCTCGACTTTGTTTGGGCCTGGATCGAGCCTCGGCCCGGCGACTACAACCCAGAAGCATTTCGCGAGCTGGATTTTCTGATTTCGCTTGCCCATCGTTATCACATCTATTTGCATCCCTGTCTTTTGATCGGCGGCGAAGTTGGGGAAGCGTATTGGGACGTTCCGTATCGGATGGGACGGCATCCTCATTCCGACCCTGACATGTTGCGCATCGAGACCGACCACGTCGGGGAGTTGGCGCGCCGCTATGGAAAAGAAACCGCGATCCTCGGCTGGGACTTAACCGACGAGCCTCCATTTTGGATTGCTGCCGACAGCACCACAGATGCGATGGCCATCAACTGGACGCGCCTGCTTTCCTGGTCCATTCGTCGTCATGATTCTCTGCATCCAATCGTTGTTGGTACCAGCATGGAGGACGTTGGCCGCGGTCCGTTTCGTCCCGACAATCTTCGAGAAGAGGCGGATTTTTTCAGCGTTCACCCTTACTCCATTTATGCGCCCAAGCTCTTCCCCGATGCCATGCTCTCCGAACGCGGTACTTATGGGTCAGCTTTCGAAACCGCTTTGTCCGGTGGCGCCGGGCGTCCGGTGATGGTGCAGGAGATCGGAGCTTCCTCGGCCCAATACGATCCCGATCAGATCGCAAAGTTTTTGCGCGCGAGCCTCTACTCGGGGCTGGGCGCGGGAGCAAACGGATTTCTTCTCTGGTGCTATACCGATGCGGCGCCAGAGCAGTTTCATAAAGTTCCGTACCTCCGCTCTCCGCATGAAACGCAATTCGGCTTGACCACATGGGATGGCAAAGACCGGCCTTCGGCGAAAATGTTCAAGGATTTTGAGGACATCGTTGGCCGCCTGGATCTCACTGGCATCGAACCCGCTCCGGCAGAAGCCGGCATCATCGTTCCTTACGAATGGTCAAAGCCGCATGATGACTTTTCTCGCTTTGGCCTCACCGGGCCCGAAGTTGTTCCTTACACTTCGACGGACGAAGGCGCAAATGTAGCGGGACAATCACAACCGAATTTCAGCGAAGAAAATCTCTGGATCACCGGCGCGTGGCTGTCATCCTTTGTGCTCGCGCGGCGTGCTGGCATGAAGGCAGATTTCCCGCGGGAGTATGACAACTGGCAAAACCACCCGCTCGTATTGATGCCCTCGCCTTTGACCAGCACAGATAGCTTTCTGGTCCACGTGCACTCGGACTTCTGGGAAAAGGCGAAACAGTATGTCTCCAAGGGGGGCGCGCTTTACGCGTCCGTTGCCGCAGATGCGGCAATACCCGATATGGAGTCGTTGTTTGGGGCACGGATGCTCGATGCCAACCCGAAAGATGACATCACAGTGAAGATTGTCGCTCCGTTCGGCGAACTGAAAGTCGGGGACACTTTTCATTACTCGCTGCCTTCGGCAACGCCGCGTTCCTGGGGTGCGATTCTTGAGGTCAAGGGCGGTACGGTCATCGCCGTTGACCAGGACAACCACCCAGCCTTAGTGTCCAACACCCTGGGTTCGGGCAAGACGCTACTGAGCGCCTATCCGTTAGAAACGTATCTCGCGAATGTGCCAGCGGCCTTCGACAAGCCGGAGGCCACGGATCGAATCTACGGAGCGTTTCGCGAATGGGTTGGCCTTAAACCACTGTTCCACAGCGACCAACCTTCGGTGGAAGTCTGCGCACTGAGCGCTGGAGCTCACGGGTACGCGGTCATAACCAATCACGGTTATGCACCGCAAAACGTGACCATCACCGCGGCTAGCCCGTTGCATTCAGTGTCCAGAATTACGTCGCAAGGAGCAACGCCACTTCAAATTGAAGGCGCCACATTCAAGGTCGACATCGGAGCTTATGAGGGTGAAGTTTTCGAATGGAGATAGCCGGGAAGAAACCCGAGGAATAGGAGAAGCCGGTTGATTGGAGCGGTGGATATTGGTGGGACCAAGATAGCGGTTGGGATGATTGACAGCAATGGCAAGGTCTTAGCCCGTCTGGAATGTCGGACAGATGCTGATCGCGGTTATCCCGAAGCACTCCGGCGGATTACGGAAATGCTACGAGCCACTGCTCAGACGGCAAATATGCAAATCTCCGGTATCGGGATCGGATCGACGGGTCCGGTTTATCCTCTGACCGGGGAGATCGGCGATGTCAACTTCTTTCCTCATTGGAAAGGCAAGAATCCAGTTCGAGATCTTGGGCAGACTTTTCAAGTGAAAGTGGCGATGGAAAATGATGCCGACGCCGCCGCTTTGGGAGAAGCAGGGTGGGGTGCTGGCCAGAATAAAAGCAGGCTCATTTACGTGACCGTCGGAACCGGAATTGGAACAGGGCTTATTGTCGACGGACAGCTCTACCGTGGAGTCGACCAGTCCCATCCAGAAATCGGCCACCATCTTATCGACCCCTCTGGGCCGCTCTGTTTGTGCGGCTTTCGAGGATGTTGGGAATCTCTGGCGGCGGGACCGGCCATGGTGACGTGGCTCGAGGGAAATGCGCCACCGGCATATCCCCATGGTGCCGATCTGACGGCCAAGAAAATCTGTGAACTCGCTCAACAGGGCGATGATTGGGCGTTGCGTGCGGTCGAGCGCGAAAGCCGCTACCTCGGCCTCGGCCTGGCCAATCTGGTCACGATGTTTGTTCCGGAAGTCATCGTGCTGGGCGGCAGCGTGATGAAAAGTGCTGTCCTTTTTCTGGAGGGAATTCGCAAGGTCATAACCGCCAGTTGCCGCTATGTTCCTTACGAGAAAACAGAATTGGCGCTCGCATCGCTCGGCGAAGACTCGAACCTGATCGGAGCCGGCCGAGTCTGGCATCACCGCTTCGGCTCGGAGGTGGGAACCAGTGCAATCTGATTTCTCGGTCATCGAAGGCGCATATCTTCGCGATATCCTCGATCAACCCCAAGCGCTCGACCAGACGCTAGCCGGGCTTGAGGTTTCGAAGACTCTGCATCAGCTCGCGGTGCAACTGCAAAAGGGTAAGTTCAACACGGTTGTGCTCACCGGCATGGGCTCCTCTTTTCATGCGCTCCATCCCCTCAACATCGAACTGATCAGTCACGGTTTTACCGCCATCATGGTGGAGACCTCGGAACTTTTGCACTACAAGAACCGCCTCTTCGATCCGAAGACATTGATCGTCGCGGTTTCTCAGTCCGGGCAGAGCGCCGAAGTTGTCCGCATGCTGGAGATCAATCGTGGCAAGTCGTCCGTTATTGCGATTACCAATACACCCGGCAGTCCTTTGGCGGAGCGAGCGGACGCGACGATCCTGAGCCAAGCAGGCCAGGAGTTTTCCGTTTCCTGTAAGACTTACCTGACGGGACTCATGGCTTTGCGGTGGCTTGGCGATGTTTTGTGCGAACGTGATTTGCGGCGTACCGGGCAGGAACTAAAAGTCGCAAGCCCGGCGGTTCGAGATTACCTGGCTCACTGGAAGGAACATGTACAAAGCCTGGCGCAGATGCTTAAAAGCACTCGACATCTGTTCCTTGTTGGCCGAGGGTCTTCGCTCGCGGCGGTTGGGACCGGCGCTCTGATCGTCAAAGAGTCGGACCATTTCCACGCAGAAGGCATGAGCAGTGCGGCATTTCGCCACGGCCCGTTTGAGATGCTCAGCGACGAGACTTTTGTCCTTGTCTTTGCTGGCGAACGCAAAACTCGCGAACTCAACCAGAGCCTCTTTGAGGATGTTCGCGAAGAACAGGGTCGGGCGGAGTTGATCGGTGAAGGCGCGGGGTTCCCGCCCTGCGCCCTGCCCTCGGCACCGCGCTCCATACATCCGATCCTTGAGATCCTGCCCGTGCAGATGGTCACCTTGGCTCTGGCTGCGCAAGTCGGACGTGAACCGGGCCGTTTTGAACTGGCCTCGAAAGTCACCACAAAGGAATAGTCGATCATGTCCCACTCCATCACAAGAAACCGCTATATGGTTGCCATCGTCTTCCTCACGTTTTTCGTAATGTCGTTGCTCACGAATATTCTTGGACCGATCGTGCCCGACATCATCAGTAGCTTCAAAGTCAGCCTGGCTGCCGCCGCTTTCTTGCCCTTCTCCTTTTTTATTGCCTATGGAGTGATGTCGATTCCCGCTGGCTTTTTGGTAGAACGATTTGGCGAAAAACCCGTCATGATTGCGGCGTTTCTCGTCGGTACTGTCGGTTCGCTGAGTTTTGCCTTTCACCCGAGCTATGGAGTGGCCGTGGTTTCGCTATTCGTAATGGGATCGGGAATGGCCACGTTGCAGACCGCGATCAATCCTCTGTTGCGAGTTGCCGGGGGAGAAGAGCATTTCGCATTTAATTCCGCGTTCGCGCAGCTGGTCTTCGGAAGCGCCTCTTTCCTCAGTCCATATATGTACTCGTATTTGGTCTTGAACCTGGGTAACGATCGCGCCGCTAGAAATTGGCTGATCGATGGTCTGGCCAAGCTCACGCCCCCGGCGCTTCCGTGGGCCTCCATGTACTGGATCTTTGCGGTGTTTACTCTGGCAATGGTTGCGGTCCTTTTCTTCAGCCGCTTTCCTCGTGTAGAGCTTACCGTCGACGAACGGGCGGGATCCCTTGAGATGTACGGCAGCCTCTTTCGCAAGCCGATGGTTTGGGCCTTCTTCCTTTGCGTTTTTGCCTACGTGGGCTCAGAGCAAGGGACGGCTGATTGGATGTCCAAGTTTCTTTCCCAATATCACGGCTACGAACCGCACACTGCCGGTGCAACCGCAGTCTCATGGTTCTGGGGCCTGCTAACAATCGGCTGCTTGATAGGCATGTTGCTGCTGAAGTTTTTCGACAGCCGCTACGTCCTGATTGGTGCTTGCCTGGGAGCGCTTCTGTGCTTGACTGCGGCCTTGTTCGGCGCGGCGAATGTTTCGATTATTGCTTTTCCCGCGATTGGTCTGTTCGCATCCGTGATGTGGCCCATGCTGGTTTCACTGGGCCTCAATTCTGTGTCGGAGCACCACGGTTCCTTCGCCGGGATTTTGAGCACTGGAATTATGGGCGGGGCGGTGGTGCCTGTCATCATTGGAAGGATCGGCGATCACTTCGGCCTGCGTGCAGGAGTCGCATTCCTCTATGTAACGTTCGCTTGCGTGCTGAGTGTCGTCTTCTGGGCCAAGCCACTCATTACCAACGCGACCGTCAGTTTCAAGAAAGCCGAAGCTCAGCCTGGTTAAAGGCCTACGTTTGTGTCACGTTTTGAACGCTCGTGGTACTGGATCGAGAGAGCCCTTGAGCGGTAAGGTCTGTCCTTAGCCCTTCATCAACCCCGCGCTCTGATCCGGGAGTCCATCGACAACAGAAATCTCTCTCCGTGTGCCTCTGCGGGGGAAGAGCCTCCTGTCTTTCGCAGAATATACGTAACATACAACGTATATATCACGTGCATTTCCTATCCGATACCGCTTTAACAAAACGCTGGTATAGTAACGAATTAACAGTTATATATATCAATACGTTACACCGATATAAGAGATTCAGCTCCGGACGGTTGCATAAAAATTGTCTTGACACCATATATGCATACGAGGTTCATATGTTTGAGCGGAGATCGTTCTAAATTATGTGCGGCTGAAGGCCGTTAACCGAGGAGACCTCGTGAACGCATTGCATCGGACTTTGTGTGCTGCCCTTTTAGTACTAATGGTCACCGGCAACGCTTGGGGGCAGGCAAGACCTGAAACCGAGGCGGTGAAATCGATCCCCTACTTGAAATTGACGGAACCGCGACGCATTCTGCCGGACGCGCAACCGTGGGAGAGCGGTCAGTATCCCCACACCCTGAGCGTTCTCGAACTCAAGCTGGGCGGATTCCGCTACTGGGGTTGGTACGGACTGAACGAAGGAAAAGGGATTGGACTTGCCCGAAGCAATGATCTGGTGAACTGGACCAAGTACGAAAACAATCCTCTGTGGACGAATGCGCGCTGGCCCTCTGTCCTCGCAAAAGCCGACCCGAAGCACAAAGACACGCTTTATTTCGCCATCACTCGAGAATACGACACGCCGAGCAGCCACATCGTACTGGCTTCGTCACACGATGGTGTTCACCTGAAAGAAGAGAAGGTGCTGGTCGAAGGTGTTCCCAACCAGCGCAACCAGAATCCAAATCTTTTCCGCGATCCCCGCTCGGGGCGTTTCTACTTGACGTTTTATCGCGGTAACGATCAGGACCACTTCGAGATCATCAGCAAAAGCGCAACGACCGTTCAAGATCTCGATAAAGCCGCAGAGAAGATCCTCATGACGACGACTGACACGGTGGCCGCTCCCACTTTGCTCTACGCTCGGAACGTTCAGGGGAAGAAAGCGGGGATCTACTACCTGGCAACCGAAGTTTATCCTCACCGCTACACGAGCGATCCCGAAGGCGAGTGGCAGGTCAAAGTCTTCGCCAGCGACTCGCCGGACGGCGGCTTCCAGCCCGTGCCGGGCAACCCGGTTATGCGTGGGCAACGCGCCTGCTTGTTCCAGCACATATTCAATGGCCGGTTCTATGGATACGACTGCCATCTGGAGGTACCCGACAAATGGGTACTTGAAGAAGTGGAGGCAGCGTTGCCCTAAGAGCGCCCCTCTACGGCGGTTGGGATTTCACCACAAAAAGCGAGATGAGGAGGCAGACTGTGAGAAGCAACAGATCCAGGCGCTGTTTGTTTTGCTTGACCCTGGCCCAGGCGATTCTTTTCTTGGCAGGCACAATCGCGGCACAAGTCGCAAACACGGGCACTGTGCTTGGTACAGTGACGGACCCCTCGGGGGCTATCGTGCCGGGGGTCGCCGTTACGCTCCGCAACACCGAGAACAACCTGACCTACGAGACTCAAGCGGATCAGTCCGGAGAATTCCGGTTCCTGACGGTCCCTGCCGGGCAATACGAATTGATCGCCGAAAAAGCGGGCTTTGCGAAGATCGTTCATTCGGTCTTCGCCGTACATGCCGCGGAACCGGCCCGGGTGGACTTCGCTCTCAAAGTTGGCAATGTCACAGAGGAGCTAACGGTCTCGGGAGCACCTCCGGTGGTTAACACGGTTACAGCGAACGAAGGGAACACGATCACCGGCCAGCAGGTGAACAGCTTGCCGCTCACGAATCGGGTCTTTACGCAATTGATGTCGTTGGAACCCGGCGTCTCCATGCCGGTCGTCGTCGACCCCGGCTTTGGATCAAACTCATCCGTCAATTTTTCCGTGAATGGAGTTCGAGACGACGAGAACAATTTGCTGATTGACGGCGTGCGTAATGCGGATACCTTTGGCGGCAACGCCTTCGTTACGCCGAACCTGTTCGCGGTTTCCGAAGTCCGCATTGAGAACAACGACTATACGGCCACCGCTGGGCGCTCGGCAGGCGCCCAAGTCAACCTTGTCACCCGTTCCGGCACGAACCAATTCCATGGTGATGCCTTTGAGTTTTTCCGCAACAACGCATTCAATGCCGAAAATCTTTTCTCCACGAGCTCGCCAGAGGACCGGCACAACGATTTTGGCTACGACGTCGGCGGCCCTATCAAGAAAGATCGGCTCTTCTTCTTCTGGTCGGAGCAGTGGAGGCGAATTGTTGTGAATTCGGGGCCAGTCATTACCGTCACTCCCACAACACTCGAGCGCCAGGGCAACTTCAGCCAGAGCCTGATACAACCAATCGATCCGACCACGGGGCTGCCTTTTCCTAACAATACGATTCCGCAGGGCCGCTTGGACCAAAACGCACAACTTCTCCTCGCGACATACTTTCCGCAACCGACGCCCAATTACAGCCTGGATGACTTGTACAACTTCATCTCCCAAGCGCCCAACTACACCCGCTGGCGAGAAGAATTGGCGCGCATCGACGTCAAGTTGAATGATAAGTGGAATCTCTTTGGCCGGTATACCCAAGACACCAACCTGCTAAACAACCCGTACGGACTATTTGGCGAAAATTCCTTCCCGTACGTTGGAGGATCGACCCAGAATTTCCCCATGTACAACTGGGCCGTTCATGTCAGCTACGCTGCGCGTCCTACTCTTTTCACAGAATTCTCCGTTGGCATGTACTTCGCGAACGACAAATCGCTGGAAAACAGCCCGCTCTCCAGCAGGGCGCGCGCGCCCGGCCTGACTTTGCAGCAGGTATTCCCGCTTGACGAACTGAACCGCATTCCCACCATGTATTTCGGATATCCCTACGCGGGAATCGTAGAGGAGTGGTATTTTCACAACGATGCGTTCAGCATTCCCTTTCAGAGCGAAACCACCTGGATTCATGGCCGACACACCGTTCGCTTCGGGGCCGTCTTCACGCCCGAGGGCAAGAGCGAACTCGCAAATCCATCGAGCAACAATACCAACGGCTCCTATACCTTTTTGGGCGAACTCACCGGGAACCCGCTTGCCGATTTCATGCTGAACTATGCATCGAACTACACAGAAACGGCGTTGGATCCCTTCGGCAAGTATCGCTGGTTCAACCTGGAACCGTACATAGAGGACCAGGTGAAGTTGCGGAAAAACCTCACCCTGACAGCGGCTCTGCGTTATGAGTTCTACCAGCCCGAGCATGAGCTGCACAACATGCTGGGTGGCTTCGACTCTGCTCTCTACAACCCGGCCGATGCTCCGACAGTGAATCCCGACGGCACGCTCGTGCCCAACACCGGCAACCTCTTAAACGGCATTATCGTCGCCGGGCATAACACGAATGCTGGGGCCAACAGTTCGCCCTATGGCCAGGCGCTATTTCCAAGCCACAAGCATGCCTTTGCCCCTCGCCTGGGATTGTCTTGGGACCCCTTCTCGGATGGCAAGATGGCAATTCGTGCCGGATACGGTATTTTCTACGATCGCTGGGGATCCTACAGCCAGTTTGGGGCGTACAACCCTCCCTTCAACAGCTCCGTGAATATTTTCGGCACTTCGCTTGATAATCCCGGAGGAGTCGCAGGCACAGTTTTTCCGGCGGGTTTAAACACAGCGCTGACCCCGTGGAAATATCCCGGCGTCCAGAAATGGTCCCTGAATGTTCAGCGCGAAGTCGCGCCAGACACAAGCTTTTCCCTCGGGTACGTCGGAACCAAGGGCACGCATCTTCTCGGTTTTTACGACATGAACCAAGGCCAACCCAATGTGAACGTGGCCAACGGGAACGATGGTCCGGATTATTTTCGCCCATACCAGGGCTTTGACCAAATCTCCGCGTATGCGACCATCTTCGATTCCAACTACAACGCGCTGCAGGCTTCGCTCATCCATCGGCTCAAGAATGGAGTGTCCTTCCAGGTGTCCTACACCTACTCGAAAACGCTCACGGATAACCCCGGCCCCAATGGCACCGCGTACACGTCCACATGGCCGCAAGATAGCTACAACATCGGCGCGGAATACGGTCCCGCGGACTTCGACCGGACGCAAATCCTTAGCTTCAACTACTCTTGGGAACTGCCATTCTTTAAGCACGCGAATGCCGTTACGAAAGCGTTCCTCGGAGGCTGGCAGGTTTCGGGCATAACCGTGTTTCAATCGGGCGCTCCCCTCACGGTGACCTTGCCTGACGACCAGGCAGGTGTGGGCAGCTATAACCAGCGCCCCGACCAGGTTGGGAACCCATTCCAAGCTGGAACCATCGCCGCCAATCCAACCTGCGCTGCACCTTCACAAGTCCATACGATGGCGAGTTGGTTCAACCCATGTGCCTTCGCGTTAAACGCTTTAGGAACATTTGGCGACGAACGTACAGGGGCTCTCCGCGGACCATATTTCCAGGACTGGGACATGGGGCTGGCCAAGAATTTTGCTCTGCGCGAGTCCGTAGGTCTTCAGTTTCAATTGGAGGCTTTCAACGTATTCAACCATCCCAGCTGGGGTCAGCCGAACCTAACTTGGACCGAGGGTTCCCCTCTTGGGACAATTACCAGTGCAACGTCGCCAAGGCTTGTGCAGCTGAGCCTGGCCTTGAAATTTTGAGCAGGTTTAGTGTCCTGGAGGCTGAAATCGCGGCTGACTTCATAATCAAAAATACGGCCGGTGCTAGCGGTAGTTTGCTGCCAGCGCTCTAGCAAAAGTCCATGCAGCGCCGCTAAGTCCTTGCCGGCAGAGTAGTTCTGCAAGTTCTCTTCGCCTACTTTATGTATTACCCTGTATCAAGTAGATCCCTGTGCACATCTATCCATTTAATGCTTGCCAGCATGGCGATTTAGCGATATTGTATTACCCTGTATGGCAAGCCTCGTCGCCAAGAAGAAAGGCAACAAACTCTACTACTACGTCGTCGAAAGTGCCCGCGTCGACGGCAAGCCCCGTATCGTTCATTAGGCCTACCTGGGTACCGCCGAGAAACTCACCCAGATGGTCCGCGATCGCACCGCCCCCCTCCCCCTGGCCGCCACCACCCGCGAGTTCGGCTTGCCCGCCGCGCTCTGGGCTGCCGCTCAAAAAACCGGCGTCTGGGACCTGCTCGATTCCCTCTGGCCAGGCCACGCTCCGGACCCTCACCCGCTCACTATCTATTGCTGGCGGCCATCCACCGCATCTGCCAGCCCGGCCCCAAAACCCAAGTCCCCGATTGGTATCGTTCCTCCATCCTCTCGGCGCTGTGGGAGTTTCCCGCCGAGCGCTTTACTTCGCAAGCTTTCTGGGACGCCTTTGAACAGATCCTGCCCGAAGGGCAAGAGGGGCTCTCCCCGGCCGACGATCCCCTGGAGCAAGCTCAGTTGCGCTTGCTGGGATTATGGTAAAGAGAAACAGCTGGTGAGTCGCCGTCTGCTGGCCTACGACACCACCAACTTCTACACCTATATCGCCAGCACCAACACCCGCAATCAGCTGGCCCAGCGCGGACACAACAAGCAAGGCCGCCATAACCTGCGGCAAGTCGGCCTGAGCTACGTGCTTGATGGCGAGCATGGCTTGAGCTTATGTCATCACGTGTATCCCGGAAACGTAGCCGCCGTGGAAGAGTTTTCCACGGCGTTGACCCGCATCACGCGCATGCTGGATCAAAACCAGATGGCGCGCGAGACGGTAACGCTGGTGTTGGATAAAGGTTCGGCGGCACTGGCCAACACGGTGGCTTTGGAAGAAGCGGGAGTGGGCTGGATCTCGGCCTTGCCCTGGAAGCAAGCGCCGGTGGAGCTGCGCAGTCGAGCGGTAGAGGAGCTACCGTTGTGCAGCAGTGCCCAGCCCGGAGTGCGCGCCGGGGCCGAAAAGATGCTGGTGCACGGGCGGGAGTATCTGTGCGTGGTTAGGTACTCGGCTTCCTTCGCCGGCGAGCAACTGCACAGTTTGACCACCAGCCTCAGCCGGGTGCTGCAGTCGCTTCGCCGTTTGGCCAAGGAACTGAATAAACCCAAGGCGCGCTGGAAACAGGATCAGATCGAGCGCAAGATTCGGCGCTGGTTGTCCACTCCCTTCCTGGCCGAGCTCATTCGCTATCAACTCGAAGAGCAGGACGGTGGCTGGCATTTGCAGTTTGACTTCGACTCTGCGGCTCTTCCGCAACTACTCAATCAGCGTCTGGGGCGCACGGTGCTGTTGACCAACCGCATGGACTGGAGCGCGGAACAAGTCGTGGCCGGCTATGGCGGTCAACAATCCATCGAACGCGTATTCCGCGGCCTGAAAGATGGAGAGTGGTTGGGCTGGGATCCCATGTATCACTGGACCGACCGCAAGATTCGCATCCACGCCTTCTATTGCATGTTGGGCATCTCTCTGCTGCAGTATGTGCACCAGCAGG
>Ga0224545_1000222_pt1 | contig 12007 bp, 12 predicted proteins | sample 714P12024metaG_FD_179906 | JGI IMG/M metagenome (GOLD analysis project Ga0224545, IMG submission 179906) | Peat soil microbial communities from Stordalen Mire, Sweden - 717 P1 20-24 | ecosystem: Environmental > Terrestrial > Soil > Wetlands > Peat | place: Sweden: Norrbotten County, Stordalen... | reverse complement strand
CTGCGTGCGTTCAGCCGCTTGCAAATTGATCGCCAAGCTCGTGTTCGGCATGTGCGAGATCATAGCAATCGCCGCCCAGTCTGTAAAGTTATTTACGATACACTAGACTAGTTTGAACTCGTTGGCGCCACGGGTGTCGTGCCTGCGGTCTTCTTTGCCGGAGACGCAGGCTTAGCAGCATGGGCTGCCTCGCCGCGAACAATCTTGATATGAATGATCTTCACCGGGCGAAAGGGACGATCATCCTGCGGGTCGGTGGCCATGCGCGCAATCTGTTTCACCAGTGCTACGCTGGCTTCATCACACTGACCAAAAATCGTGTAGTGACCGCTCAAGTGCTGGCTGTGCGCAACATCTTCGGTGATAAAGAACTGCGAGCCGTTGGTGTCCGGGCCGGAGTTGGCATAGGCCAGGCGGCCCGGACGGTCAAACGAGAGGTCGGAGGACACTTCGTTCTTGAACTTGTATCCCGGATCGCCCGTCCCATCGCCCGCAGGATCGCCACCCTGGATCATGAAACTGGGAATCACACGATGGAAAATAGTTCCATCGTAAAGTGGAACGCCGTGCTTGGTGACTCCTCTCACCGTCTTCCAGTCTTTGGTTCCGGTGGCGAGGCCGATGAAGTTTTCCACTCCGATGGGTGCTTTGTCGGGAAACAGTGTGCAGGTCAGGTTGCCCACGCTGGTTTCAATGACCGCTGTAGGCTGACCAGCCGTCGCGTGGTGGACCGGCGGCTTGGCCGGAGTTGACTGCGATCCGGCGGCGGATTGCGCCGAAGCTCCCACGGCGGCGAGCGACAATAAGACCACGATCATCGAAATGTGACGCATGAGGACTCCTAACCGGCAAATAAAAATGTTGAATGCGACCCAATATTGTACGACAGGTAATCTCAATTTGGAGGAGACGGCAGTTCGTGGCTGACGTCTTCTACCTGGCGAAAGACGCGTAGAACATTGCCCCCGAGAATTTTCCTGATATCGTCGGCGGTATATCCTCGATCGAGCAGGGCCTGCGTAATCCTCGGCAGGTCAGCGGCGGAGTCCACGCCTTGAGGCGTTGCGCCGCTGACACCGTCGAAGTCGGAACCCAGGCCTACGTGATCCACGCCGGCGACCTTGGCGATGTGATCGATGTGGTCGATGAGCACTTTGAACGGCGGTCGCAGGATCTTGGCCATCCACTCCCGCTCGATGCGGTTGACTTCAATGTAGTTCACGGGCTTGCCCCGCGCTCGCAGCGAATCGATATATTTCTGAATCGCGGCGGCCTGATCTTTCGCCTGCGCTTCCGCGGCCTTGCGATAGTCTTCGTCGAGGAATCCGGAGAAAAAGTTTACGTCCACCACGCCGCCATTCTTGGCCACCGCGCGCAGCATATCGTCCGTCATGTCTCTAGGCGCGTTCACCAGAGCGCGCGCCGAGGAGTGCGAGGCAATCACCGGAGCTTTCGTAATTGCCATCGTATCCCAGAAGGTCTTGTCGGCGACGTGAGAGATATCAACCATCATGCCCAGGCGATTCATCTCCAATACCACCTGCTTACCAAAATCCGTGAGCCCATTGTGGTGCTGAATCTTGGGGTCGTTGATATCGCCGGACGAATCTGCCCATTCGTTCGTGTTCGACCACGATAGCGTCATGTAACGCACGCCGAGGCGGTAGTAGTCGCGCAGCAAGTGCAGGTCGTTTTCGATGGAGTGTCCGCCCTCGATGCCCATCAGCGCTGCGAGTTTGTGCTCGCGATGTGCGCGCTCGATATCGGCCACGGAGAAAGCCATCATCATACGTTCGGGATGATGCGCCGCCTGCTCGTAGACGGAATCAATGAGGTCGAACGTGTGTTGCGCAAAGTGACCTTGATTGGTCTCGGGATCAACCCAGATGGAGAAGAACTCCGCACCCAGATTGCCGCGGCTAGCTTTGTCGAGGCTGATGTGACCAACGTCATTCGGGTCCATTGAGCCGATGTCGAAGCCTTCGTCGAGAAAGCGCTGCGGCGTGTCCGCATGGGTATCGACAACAATGACGGATCGTTGAATATCCTGCGCCCGAGGGCTGACCGTGGGTCCGGATGGGTTTGAAGATTGGGCAATAGCAGAACAAGTGGCCGAAAGCAGGCAGGAGAGCAGGAGCAGGCGAGAATGAGTCATAGGGGGAGACCAAGCCAACTGTTGATTTGATGATTTTTGATTGCAGATCGAAAAACCAGCAGTATGAGTTTAATCAGCAATCAACAATCGACAATCAGCAATCAGCAATCAGCAATCAACAATCGACAATCGACAATCGACAATCAAGAATTCTATAGGCCAGCCCGCGACGAAAGAAAGAAATTCAGCCAAGAGCCTCAAACGCTCGCTCAACGCAGCTTTCGAGCGACTCGCCGGTGTCGATCACGGTCTTGGGCAGGTTAATCAGTTCGAATCGTGATTTCAGTTGCAGATAGAGTTTAAAATTGCGGTTTCCAGCAGGATGCGCGCCCCGAACAGATTGATGTTCCAGACGGTTCCGGACGAGTCCTTCGGGGCACACGCACTCAAGAATGCGCCAGCTTTGGTGCAGCGAAGCAGCCGCATTCACTACGTTTTCGATCTGGTAGCGCCGCGAGAACGGGCGGCCGTCGAGAACGACGATGCATTTGGGCTCCCGCTGCAGCAATTCGCCAGCGATTTCCAACATGACGTGAAGGCAGAAGTCATCCTGCCGCGAAGAGTATTCGATTTCGTTACCCGCAAAAAGCGCGTGTCGGATCTCGTCTTTGCCAATCACGCGTCCGCCAGTGCGGGAGGCCAGTTCTCGGGCTAGCGTTGTCTTGCCGGTTCCAGGCAGGCCCGCCATGAGGACAATCATCGAGTAATTAGAGCACGATTTACGGGTTAACGAGCTGAGGCATGAATCGCTCCCGGGAACAAATTCATCCATCCATGAGATGTTGACCGTCTCGAGTGAAAGGAGAAACGGATGCCGCTAGTTCGAATTTCTTTACGCGAGGCAAATCAGAAGAATACAAAAAGGCGCTAGCCGACGGAGTGCATCGGGCGCTGGTGGAAGGCGCCGAAGCGCCGGCCAATAATCGCTTTCAGATTGTCACTGAACATCCCGGGAGCGCCCTTGTTTACGACCCGTCGTATCTCGGGAGTCGAGCGCAGCGACGATATCGTTTTCGTGCAGATTACGTTGTCGGCCGGGCGGAAGCTGGCGCAGAAACGCAAGCCGATGAAGCGCATGGCGGAGATTCTGCAGGAGAAGCCCGGCCTGCGACCGCAAGACTTGATGATCAATCTGGTGGAGGTTGCGTGGGAGAATTGGTCGTTTGGCAACGGCGAAGCGCAGTACACGTAGCACCGACCGCGTCTTTTGGGGTGGCCGCGTGGCTAAAGCCCGCGTCTCTATTAGCGCTTGACGGCACGACTGAAGTCGTGCCCTTCCCAAGAATTTAAGAGGAACTATTCGGTGCGGCTGTCGGCCGTAACGGCGGCGGGTTCTGGGCGCTCCATGGGAACGACATCCTGAGTTTCACGCCAATCCGCATAGCGGCCCGACACCATGATGTGGAAGACCCACTGGTGACGCTCTTCTTCGGGTTCAACCAGGCCGAGAGCCTTCATGTAGAAAAGGTATTGCTCCACCCAGTGAATCTGTGCCTGGGTCATCCCGCGACGTTGGAGGTCAACGGTTAGCCCGGCGAGATGGGAGGAGGCAGTGTCGCCGTCAGCCGGTGCGGCATTGCGGTTGTGCCGGCGAAGTTTTTTCTGAACCTTGACCGTGCGCACCGCGGAGTTCACCTGAATCTGCTCGTGAAAGCGGTGGTAGTACGCTTGCGAAAGATCCTCCACGAAGTCACGCGTCCAGGGCCGGCAAAAGCGCCGCGAAGGATCCAGGCGCGTATCGAAGCGCAATGTCTCACTGGCCACGATTTCCTGCAGCGCTCCGCTGGCCTTCAGTGCTTCCAGTTCGTCGTCGTCCTGAATGCGGGGCAATTCCAGTCGGTCCACTTCGGCGTTCTGTAGCAAAAGAGATTCGTGCGACGGGCGGAACATCGGGTTCCACCGCGTCCAATGCAGCCGGTGGCGGCGGGCGTGGTGAACCGGTTTGTGCATGGTGGTCGCAGTCGCGGCCAACAGCGGGCTGCACAGGCACGCCAGCATCGGGAGCAGAATCAGTTGTCGCTGTAATCTTAATCTCAAGATTGAGTCTCGTAGACCGCCGTAGGGCTTCCCCCGCACCTGCCCCGACATTCTAAGCCATGCTGTCAAGTGGCCCAACCATTCTTTGCCAAACCACCGCAACGGGTACTATCGGGGCAGTCATCGTTTACCCCGGTTACCACTGGTTACCCGCGCCCCGAAGCAGCGCTCATCATCCTAGGGCAGCACGCCAGACGCCATCCCGGGGGCGGAATCCCCGGCCAACTCATGTGCCCATACGGCAGCGAGTTAGCGAGCATTCGATACAGTAGCGAGTCGCATTGTTATGGCGGGAGTGACAAGAATGAGCGCCGGAAAAAGTCATCGGACGGGTGTCCGTGATGATTCGCAATTCGCCACTATCGAGAAATAAGAACCTCACGGACTTGAATAACCGGCTTTGCTTCCGTGTAGTTTGGTATGTCGCCCCGGAGCGTTGCCGCGTGGGCCGTAAACGCCGCCATCAAGGTCTCCATCGAATCAAATGAAAAGTGGCACATCACGACGAACGGTGCATCCGTTCCCGCTTCCGCTCCGCCAATCCCACCATCGACAGAAACCCCTTGGTATCCTGGCTGCGGCCCCAACAGCCGAATCGCCAATGACATGTGCGTTTCGACGTAATGGCGCATGTCGAATCGCGAGCTTTTGTGATTCGGATAGAGGATGCTGATCTTCGTCATCCCGGCTCCGCGATTCGTGTCGCGAGCCCAGCCACGCAAGGTACCCCGCACTTGTTTTCGTAAGGTGAATCAGCGCCGGAAAAGGTCACCGATCGCTTGCTTCATGACTGCGCCGCCCACTTCTGAAATGGAGCGGGTCAGCGGGATATCCTTGGGACAGACCTCGAGGCAGTTCTGCGCGTAGCCGCATTCCTGAATGCCTCCGTCGCCCATCAGGGCGGCGAGACGCTCCCGTTGCAGCGCTTTGCCCGTGGGATGCGTGTTGAACAGTCGCACTTGAGCAATCGTGGCCGCGCCCACGAAGCCGGTATCTTCGTTGAATTGCGGGCAGGCCTCCATACAGCAGGTGCAGGAGATACAGCGGGAGATCGGATAGGCGATTTCCTGCTCTTCGGCGGTCATGCGCGGGCCGGGGCCGAGGTCGTAGGTGCCGTCGATCGGAACCCAGGCCTTGACCACCTTGAGATTTTCGAAGAGCACACTTCGGTCGGTGGCCAGATCACGGACGATGGGAAACTTAGAGAAGGGTTCCAGCCGGACTGGCGGCTCGAGATTGTCGATCAGCGCGGAGCAGGCCATACGGGCGCGTCCGTTAATGAGCATGGCGCAAGAGCCGCAGACTTCCTCCAGGCAATTCGAGTCGTAGGTGATCGGCGTGGTGGCTTTGCCATCGCGGGTGACCGGGTTCGCGGCAATTTCCATCAGGCAGGAAATCACGTTCATGCCTTGATGGTAGGCGAGTTCGAACTCTTCCCAGTATGCCTTGGAAGAGGGAGTATTCTGGCGTCGGATTTTTATGATTACGGATTTTTTGGAATCAGCCATTCGCTTTTAGCTCAATCTTTGTCATTCTGAGCGGAGCGAAGAACCGATGCGCTCCGCCGCCGCCGGCAATTGTATGGGTCCTTCGCTCCGCTCAGGATGACAAGTCAATCTGGTTTACTTCGCTGCGTCATACTTCCTCGGCCGCGGCGGAATCAGCGACACATCCACCGGCTCGAACTCAAACTTCGGCTCATCCGCATCCGGAGCGAAATACGCTTTCGTCGTCTTCAGGAAATTCTTGTCGTCGCGGTCGGGGAAGTCCGGCTTATAATGCGCGCCGCGCGATTCGTCCCGGATGCGCGCGCCCTGAGCGATCACTCTAGCCAGCTGGAGCATGTTATAAAGCTGGCGGGTGAAAATTACGCTGGTATTCGCCCACTGCGTGCGGTCGCTAAGGTTCACCCTGCGGAAGCGTTCCAGCAACTCCACCAGCTTCGCATCCGTCTGCTGCAGATTCTTGTTGTAGCGGATGACGGTGCAGTCCTTAGTCATCAGCTCGCCGAGTTGTTGCCATAGGCGGAATGGATTCTCCGTGCCTGGGTTGTTCATCAGCAGGGAATTATTTTCCTCCTGCTTTTTCTTTTCGGCGTCAAAAAACGCATTGCCATCCGCTAGCGGCTGCAACCCGCGCGCATACTTCACCGCGTTGGGCCCGGCAATGCCGCCACCATAAATGCAGGAGACAAGCGAGTTCGCGCCTAGACGATTCGCGCCATGATATTGATATTCAGCTTCTCCCGCGGCGAAGATGCCAGGGATGTTCGTGGCTTGCTTGAAATCGACCCACAGCCCGCCCATGGTGTAATGCATGCCGGGGAAAATCTTCATGGGCGTGTCGCGGGGATCGTCGCCCACAAACTTCTCGTAGATTTCCAGAATCCCTTCCAGCTTGCGGTCGAGAATCTTGCGGTCGATGTGCGTCAGGTCGAGGTAGACCATGGGCTTGCCATCGATGCCGAGGTGATGCTCATAGACAACTTTAAAGATCGCCCGCGTGGCGACGTCGCGTGGAACCAGGTTGCCGTACTTGGGAAACCACTCTTCCAGGAAGTACCAGCGGTCCCCCTGCGGTATGGACTTCGGGTCGCGCTTGTCGCCTGGAGTTTTCGGAACCCAGACGCGTCCGCCCTCGCCGCGGGCCGATTCCGACATCAGGCGCAGCTTGTCGTTGCCCGGAATCGAGGTGGGATGAACCTGGATGAACTCGCCGTTGGCGTAATAGCAACCTTGCTGATAGAGCGCGGATTGCGCCGAACCCGTGCATACAACGGAATTGGTCGACTTGCCGAAGATCGCTCCGATGCCGCCGGTAGCGATGATGACGGCGTCGGCAGGAAAAGTGCGGACTTCCATGCTGCGCAAATCCAGGGCGCAGACGCCGCGGCAGACGCGGTTTCCGTCGAGCACTGCGGAAAGAAACTCCCAGTGCTCGTACTTCTTCACTTTGCCTTCGGATTCATAGCGGCGTACTTGCTCATCGAGCGCGTAGAGAAGTTGCTGGCCGGTCGTGGCTCCGGCGAAGGCCGTTCGGTTGTATAGAGTCCCGCCAAAGCGGCGAAAGTCGAGCAAGCCTTCGGGCGTGCGGTTAAACGGAACGCCCATACGGTCGAGTAGATCGATGATGCCCGGCGCGGCCTCGCACATGTCCTTGACCGGCGGCTGGTTGGCCAGAAAATCACCACCGTAAACCGTGTCGTCGAAGTGTATCCACGTCGAATCGCCTTCACCCTTCAAGTTCTTGGCCGCGTTGATGCCGCCCTGCGCGCACACGGAATGCGAACGCTTCACGGGGACGATCGAAAAAAGATCGACGCTCGCGCCCATTTCGGCAATTTTGATGACGGCAGAGAGACCGGCCAGGCCGCCTCCGATGACGATGATTTTGGGAGCTGCTGCCATCTTTACTCCACCATCTTTCCGTAAGTTGCCGTGGCGTGGTGAGTTGCGGGGTTGGATTGAATTGCGGATGTGCCGGGTTCGGCGGGTGGCTGCGGGAATCGTGCCCGGAAGGTGTACAAGCTCACCAGGCCGACGAGCGCCATCACCGCGAACAATCCCATACACACGGCCAGAAATCGTTGCCGCGCTTTTTCGCCGGAGGTGATTCCCCACTTGGCGGCGAACAACCAGACGCCGTAGGCAAAGTGCCAGCACGCGGCGATCAGTCCGACAACGTAAAAAGCGAGCAGTGCGGGGTTCATCAATTCCGCTTGCACCTTGCCGAAGGAAGCGTTGGGATAGGCGTGCAGGTCCGTTCCCGTAAAACGCATCGTATAGGTGTGCCAGAGGATGTAGACGAATGCGACACCGCCGGTCCAGCGCTGCAAGGTGTACATCCAATTCCCGGTCCAGGGATACGCGACCGTATTTCCGTCGCCGCGATACCAGATATAAAAGCCGTAGAGTCCGTGGAACGCGATCGGCAGCCAGATCCCGAACAGTTCGAGGAAGAACACGAGCGGAAGATTTCCCAAAAAGCTTACCTGTCGGGCGTAGGCTTCAGGGCCGCTGATCGCGGTAGAGTTGGAAACCAGAATATGTTCGAGAAGAAACGCGCCCACGGGAACGATGCCGGACAGCGAATGCAGGCGGCGCAGGAGAAACGACGTACCCTGCCCGGCGCGCAACGGCGCCACACCGTGCACCGCGCCTTTCGTCACAATCTTCGTTACCCCGGGAGCAGTCGAACTGGCTGCTGAAGCCACGAATCGCTCCTTATGACTGCATGACTGCTTGTTCGTTTTTCTTGTGAGCTGCTTGTTGGATCGATGACGACAAAAGAACTTTTCATTATCCGGCTGCGGCAGAAGCGAAGTCAAGAAATCAGTTACGAGTCTTCAACTTTGAGTTCTGGTCACACCAATGCAGAAACTGCCGGAACGCTGCACCGCGATGGCTATACTTCGCCTTTTCCTGCGCAGTCAGCTCGGCGAACGTTCTTTGAATCCGCGGAAAACAAAATAGTGGATCGTAGCCGAAGCCATTCGTGCCGCGCGGAGCCTCGAGGATCGTTCCCTCGGCCGTCCCTCGAAAAGTAGCCAGAGTTTCGCCATCACGAGCCGCGACCAGCACGCAGACAAATCTTCCGGTGCGCCGCGCGGAGGGGACATCCTCCAGTTCGCGCAGAACCCTCGCATTGTTAGCCTGGTCATCGGTGTTGGCGTCGGCTTCGTGCGGCTCCTTGTTTTGCAGATCAGGAGCGGCATAGCGGGCAGAGTGTACCCCGGGAGCGCCATTCAGAGCGTCAATCTCCAGGCCCGAGTCATCGGCCACGACAATTTCTCCGGGAACATAACGGCTGTAGCCTTCGGCCTTCTTGCAGGCATTTTCTTCAAATGTCAGGCCGTCCTCAACGACCGTGGGCAGGGAAGCGAATTCAGCAATACCGGCGATCTCGACTCCGTGCCTGAGGGCAGCGCCGGCAAAGTCGCGCAGTTTGCCCGGATTGGAAGTTGCAATAAGTATTCTTCGCATCACGATTTCGATTGCAAATCAGGCGGCGGGCGTAACAAGGGTCTTCGCAGTAACAGGATGGTCAACAAAAGCGCGGCCAACGAGATCCACCCTCCGGCCATTCGATCCCATGTACGAGTGAAAATAATCTGAACCTGATTCGTCCCCGCCTGCACCGGGACCAGCATCTGTCCCGTACCCTCGCGCATGCCGGCTTGCACCGGACGTCCATTCACTTCCACGCGCGACGCCGGATAGTCGAAGAGATGCAACACAAGATTATCCGCGCCCGACATCTCGGCTGTGAATCGCTTGCGCTCCGCGCTCCAGTCGAAAACGCGGATCGCGGCATGAGCAGGCCCATCCACAGACACGCGGCGTGCGGCTTTGTCGACAGCGGAAGGGTCCGCTCCGGCAGGAGTGTATTCGTCAGTGCCTTCGTATCCCATTCCGGTAGCCACGTTGTCCTGCATCTCGCGCAGATCGGCTTTGTTGTCCCACCAAGGTGGTTGGAAGTGTTGCCATACGAACGCCAGCACGCCGAGCATCGCCAAGTACAGAGCGATGCGGGCCAACCATCTCCGGACTCCGAGCGCGGTGAGCAGAGTGAATGGAACGCCAAGGCACAGCATCCAGCGCCAGGGGAACTGCATGAAGCGTAGCTTCGGCCAAACGTTCCAGAGCGGATTGGAGATCGACAGCATGAGCAATGTGGAGGCTGCGGCCCACACGGCGAGCGAATACCAAAGCTCTGAACTGCGAGTGCGGCCGCGCCAGCGTCGTGCGGCCCAAGCGGCTCCGATCGTCAGAAAAATCTCAGCGACCGCGACCCAGGAAATTACGCGGTTGAAGGCGTCATGATCCGCATCCGACGTGTGAACAAACAGAAAATTATCCAGCGGCCGCGCCCCGGGGGAGATGGCCTGTGCAATGTTGACCCACTTCTGCTCATAAACTGCAGGAAATAAATAAAATGCCGCCAGTGCTGCGCCGAGAACAACCGCAGCCGATCCCGCCAGCACGACTCTGGGCGAGCGCCGCTGCCAGGCGATCACCACAATCAGCAAGCTCAGAGAATAGTGAACCATCACCGCTGCGGGGGCATTGATCAGCCACGAGGCAGCCAGGACGATCGCCAGAAAAACAGTCACTCGCCGGCTCTTTTCCTCCGTCCGCAATAAAAGCAACAGGAGCAGCGGCAGCAATGAACTGGCCAGCAGCTCCGCGAACGCGCTGCGCCAGTAGATGATCACCAGATGATACGGATTGACGGCGTACAGCACCGCGGCGAAAGTTGCATCGCGGCGATCAAGCCATTGGCGGGCCAGCATAAACATCGATACTCCGGCGCCCATCAGGACGAGCCAAATGTATATGTCTGAAACCAGCGTCCAGGGAAAGATGGCGCTGAGAGCGGCTCCCAAGGTCCACGAAGCTGGAGGATAGAAAATGAACCGAGGCTCTCCATAGCCAAAGTGCGCCAGGGCTGCCCACCGTGGATAGAGAATGCCATGCTGCCATTGGGAGAGGACTTCCAGCCACGTATACAAATGGAATTCCACATCGTGGCCGGAAGGTGTTCCTAGAAAGAAGAAGGGAACCTCCACCGCGAACGCTGCCGTGGCAACGGATAACAGTGGTGCCCACGTCAGGGTGCTGCTGGGCACAGCGGAAGTGACAGCTTGTTCCGATTTCGTGATTGCGGGCGGTTTGGATGCCACAGGGTCCTTTGCGAAGACCCTATCGTAACTCCATGTGTAGGGTGTCGACGAGCGTTGCAGAGCGTAATAAGTAATGTACACGTTGGCGAAGCGCGAGATGATCTCCAGGTGCTTATGAAGACTTAGTTGCGCAAGAACGGTGTGGCTCGTAATGATAGCTTCACGGCTGGGTAGATTCAGCAGAGGAAAAAAGGAGGGTGATCAAGCAAAACTAGTACGAAGAGAGACCTCCGGACTCTGCCGGGGAGGCAGTAGAAGTTTGACAGATACAGGAGTCTATCGCGGAAACTCCCAGACGTGAGCCGCCAAGCACACGAAAAGGAGTTTCACGATGGACGAAATGGAAAGCCTAAGCCATACGAAGTGGGAGTGCAAATACCATGTGGTGTTCATCCCGAAGTGCCGGAGGAAGACGCTGTATGGGGAGCTGCGGCAGCACTTGGGAGAAGTATTCCGCAAACTGGCAGTGCAGAAGGAAAGTCGAATCGAAGAAGGGCATCTGCTGCCCGATCACGTGCACATACGGTGATACGGGGTTACATCCGGAACCAGGAGCAAGAGGACAAGCGCTTGGACAGATGAACCTGTGGCGCTAATCGGCCACCGACAGGTGGCTCCAGAAATGCGGGGCCGCGTTAGCGACCCCGCACAGCCGCTTTGAGCGGCTCACAAACTAAAGCCCCCGGCTCTGCCGGGGGATACTTACCTGGCGACGTGCTCGCCGGATCGTTGGCGCCGCAGTTCCTCGAGGAAGTCTTCCTGCTGCAAGGTCGTTGCCCGGCGGATCAGTTCAAGCAGCGGATCTTCCATTTCCTCCGGTTCCGCGCTTTCGTCTCCCGTAATGTGGACCGAGTCGAACTGGCTTAAATCGGCAGTCAAAGCCCGAGGAGAAACATTCATCTCCAGCATGGACTGGGGGAATCCGCGAAGGAAGCTGATTAGATCCGCCACCTGTGCCCGTTGCTCCAGTGTACGAGAAGGGAATTCAACGCCCATGCCGTGGGCAGGATGGGTGACCCTGACCATCCCTTCGGTGTGAACCGACATCTCGTCGGTTTTGAGGAAGAGATCAACCAAAGCATTTTCAGGAAACGGAGAGTCGGTTTCGACGTAACAGACGCCCAGGCTCAAGT
>Ga0224545_1000221_pt1 | contig 12024 bp, 10 predicted proteins | sample 714P12024metaG_FD_179906 | JGI IMG/M metagenome (GOLD analysis project Ga0224545, IMG submission 179906) | Peat soil microbial communities from Stordalen Mire, Sweden - 717 P1 20-24 | ecosystem: Environmental > Terrestrial > Soil > Wetlands > Peat | place: Sweden: Norrbotten County, Stordalen... | reverse complement strand
GGTTACTGGTATGCTATCGAGATATTCAATAAAACCAAAACTCAACAAGGCAGCGGTGGTTGCCCCAAACGTCCAGCGCCACGCAATTTCCGCAGACGTGAGCGACGGGCGGCGAAAGGCGGCGCGGAAGCCTTCGATAGTAGGCGATGGCGAGGACATTCAGGATGCTTCCGGATTAGGATACCGCACCTCGCTGAAGACGGCGTTTCGGCTCTGAAGATTCACCGGCGAGGTGCGCTTAGGAAACTTTACATAGATCGTGCAACGATATGTGCATCCCGCCCGGGGCGAGTGAGCCTCTGTTCAAGAAAGTACCGAGAATAAGCTCTGGGAGAATACAGAGATGAAATGATTACAATCCTTCGCTTCCTTCGCTTCCTTCGCTGCGGTAGCGCTGGTGCTCTCATGGAGCGCCTTCGCCAAGGACAGCCATTCTGCAAACTTCACTCGATCTGACAGCGTGCAAGTTGGCCCGGCACAGCTTTCTCCGGGAAACGACAAGGCCGAGTGGACGGGGCCGGCGGACAATCCAACGGCCAACATCATGAGGCGTGGCAAGACTGTCGCCACCACGCAGGGGAAGATGCAAGATTTGCCGAAACCTTCCCTGTATGACGCGGTTGTGACGAAGACCGCTCACAACGATACGAAAGTAGGGGGTGAAATTGAGTTCAGGAATCGCACCGAGGCCTTGGGGCTGTCCGGAGAATAGAACGATCTCTACCTTCACTCGAAGCCGGTCTGCGATGCGCGGGCCGGCTTTTCTTTTCTCGTCCCACGCGGTCGTGCCCCTACTGGATAACGATATTTACAAGCGTGCCGGGCACAACAATCCTTTTGAGAATCGGTCTGCCGGCGATAAGCGATTTCACTTTTTCGTCGCCGAGAGCAACTGCAAGAATGGTGGACTCGGAGGCATCGGCGGCCACCACGATGCGGCTCCGTAATTTGCCGTTGACCTGCACGGGAATTTCGAGTTCGTCTTCCTTGGCGAGCGTCGCGTCATACTTTGGCCACGCTGCTTTGAGCAGACTTTCCTCTTCACCGAGCATCTCCCAGAGTTCATGGGCGAGATATGGCGCAAATGGAGCGAGCAGGAGAACGAGGTCGTGCTGAACTTCAGCCAGGAGCGCCGCTGACGTGCTGCTTTTGGTCTGAGAAGCAGCCGCTGCGCTTTCCTCGTAGGCGTAAAGAGCGTTCACTAGTTCCATGATGGCCGCGATGCAGGTATTGAAGTGCCAGCGGCCCTGGAAGTCATCACTGACGCGCTTTATGGTCTGGTGGAGCTTTCGCTGAAGCTGGCGTTCTGCGGGCGAGACAGACATCGTGAGCGACGTTTCTGCGGATGAGGACGAAGCATTGCCGACATTCTTCGTGACCACGCGATACACCTTGCCCAAAAACCTTTGGATGCCTGCGATGCCGGAGTCTTGCCAGTCCAGGTCGCGGTCGGGTGGAGCTGCGAATAGGCTGTAGAGGCGCGCGGCGTCGGCGCCGTAGCGTGCGACCATTTCGTCGGGGCTGACAACGTTACCAAGGCTCTTCGACATCTTTGCGCCGTCTTTGATGACCATGCCTTGCGTGAAAAGGCGTTCGGCAGGTTCATCGTTGGTGATGAGACCGAGGTCGCGCATGAACTTGGTCCAGAAGCGCGAGTAGATCAAGTGCAAGATAGCGTGCTCGACACCGCCGATGTACTGATCGATGGGGAACCAATATTGCGCGGTCTTCGACTCGAACGGTGCGTGCTCATTTTGCGCATCGGTGTAGCGGTAAAAATACCAGGACGAATCGACGAAGGTATCCATGGTATCGGTTTCGCGACGAGCAGGACCGCCGCACTTGGGACAAGTGGCGTTAACGAACTCGGGAATCCTCCCGAGCGGTGATCCACCAGCGAGAGTGATGTCAGCATTCTCCGGCAAAATTACCGGCAAGTCCTTTTCCGGCACGGGAACGATGCCATCCTTTTCGCAATAAAGCATAGGGATCGGAGTTCCCCAATAGCGCTGCCGCGAGATTCCCCAATCTTTGAGACGATACGTAACGCTGTCTTTGCCGAAGCCTTTTTCTTCCGCGTGCGCGGACATTCTCTTGATCGCTTCGGCACACTCCAGGCCGCTATAGGGGCCAGAATTGATCAACATGCCTTCGTGACCGATGAAAGGAAGAGGCGGCTCGGTGACGGTTTCCTCCGGATCATTGGAAATAGGAAGAACAACCAAACGGATTTCGAGTTTATATTTCTTCGCGAACTCGTAATCGCGCTCGTCGTGGGCGGGCACGCTCATGATCGCACCCGTGCCGTAATCCATGAGGATGTAATTGGCCACCCAGATGGGAATCTTTTCTTTGTTGAACGGATTGATGGCATATCGGCCGGCGGGGACACCATGTTTTTCAATTTCGCCGATGCCTCCTGCTTCTCTGGCTTTCCTCTGTTCGGCGATCAATTGATCGACTTTGGCCCGCAAGTCGGAATTGGAGGCAGCGAGATCGGCAACGATGGGATGCTGGGGCGCGAGCTGCACCGAGGTCGCGCCGAAGATGGTATCGACGCGAGTGGTGAAGACGCTGATTGTCCCGCCGGCAGGGCCGAACCCGCTGCGATCTTGCGGGTAGTCGACCTTGAAATCGACGAGCGTACCTGCGCTGCGGCCGATCCAGTTCCGCTGCATGGTGCGAACTTTTTCCGGCCAGCCGCCAAGCTTTTCGAGATCGCGCAAGAGTTCGTCCGCATACTGTGTGATGCGCAAAAACCATTGTTCGAGTTCGCGCTGCTCGACAACGGTATCTTCATGGCGCCAGCAGCGGCCATTTACGACTTGCTCGTTGGCGAGCACAGTGCAGCATTTCGGGCACCAGTTGACCTTGCTTTTCTTGCGATACGCCAAGCCCTTTTCGTAGAACTTGAGAAAGAACCACTGATTCCAGCGGTAATAATCGGGCAGGCAGGTTGTGACTTCGCGCGACCAGTCGTAGGCGAAGCCGAGACGATTCATCTGCGCCTTCATTTTGGCGATGTTGCCGAGCGTCCACTGGCGTGGCGGAGTGTTGTTCTGGATCGCGGCATTCTCCGCGGGAAGGCCGAAGGAATCCCATCCCATGGGATGAAGAACGTTGTAGCCGTTCATCCACATATAGCGGGCAAGCGCGTCGCCAATCGAATAGTTACGCACGTGTCCCATGTGGAGCGCGCCGGAGGGATAGGGCAACATCTCGAGGACGTAGTATTTCTTCTTGCTGGAGTCCGCTGGATCGGCAGCATAGAGCTGAGGATCGCTCTGCCAGCGTTCAAACCATTTGGTTTCGACGCGCTGCGGCTGATAGCGGTCGTCATCGCGGTCGGCGCGATCATTCCGGGGACCGACGCCAGTGGTGGCTGCTTCGACCTGCATTTTGTCTTGCTGCGGCATAAGGGGATTGTCGCCAGTTGCGGGTAAACCTTAGATTTTACAATGAGGCGGTAGAATCGTGTATCGAGATCGGCCAACGGCGCCAACGGCTCGACGGCCCCGGGCTTTCATTCTGAAGATCGCGATCACAACCGTCCCGCATGGCTGAGAGGAGGTGAATCATGCGCCGAGCCAGAATACAGCCAAGGAGCAGGGAGAAGACACGGTCGTCAAGCTACGAGATTCTTGAGAGCCCGGATATTTCTGCGGTCGTCGCCAGGCTTGGCGATAGGAGTCTCGGCGATGAAGGCGGCATGAGCGAGCCTCAGATCGTTGAGCAGGACGCGAAACGGCCGAAGTCCGATGGTTCCCTTTCCGATTTGCTCGTGACGATCGAGCTTCGATCCACGGGGAGCTTTGGCGTCGTTGCAGTGGACAACCCTGACGTTGTTCAATCCGATCGTTGTGTCGAGATGCAGGAGCGTCTGGTAGATGCCTTCTTCGGTAACAATATCGTATCCGGCGACGTGGGTGTGACAGGTATCGATGCAGGCTGCGATCGGTACCACACCGCGAAGGCGGTCGATGACTTCAGCAACTTGCTCGAAGCTGCCTCCGAGGGAGAACTCAGCGCCGGCGGTATTTTCGATAAGGATGGTGAGGCCTGCTTTTGCAAGATCGAGGCCCTGGGAGGAGGCGGCGATTGCGGCGGCGGTCTGCAGCAGGCCGGCTTCGCGGTCGGAGCCTCGGAATGAGCCGGGATGAAGAACGAGGTAATCGGCGCAGACGGTAAGGGCACGCTCGATTTCGCCGCGGAAAGCTTCGATGGATTTCTTGAGGAATAGTTGGTTGGTGCCCGCCAGATTGACTAGGTAGTTCGTGTGGATGACGAGCGGCTTGAGATCGTAGCCGGCGCGCAGTCGCAGCATTTCCTCGCAGAGTGGACGGCCGAGTTCGCAGGACGCCCACTGGCGCGGGCTGGAAGAAAAAATCTGCAGCGTGTTGCAGCCAAGGCGGTAGGCGCGTTCGGCGGCGTTGTGGATTCCTCCGGCGGTGGAAGTGTGAATGCCGATGCGGCGGGAACTGAGGCGGGGCGGGCGTTTGGGCCCTGGACGGGCAAGGATGTCTTGCTCGCGGGCCATGGAGCGGGGCATCAGGAAAGTATAAAGCCTCCCTCGCTTGCTCGGCGGCCCCTTCGGCTTCGCTTCGAGCAGGCCTGCGAAAGCGTCCCTCCCCAAAGGACTAGGCCACTGCTAATTACTGTGCGGAAGCGGACTTTGCCTTCGGCAACGCGGTCATAAGCTTTGCCGATGTCGTCGAGTTTGTAGGTTTTGGCGACGACTTTTACTTTTCCTTTGGCGGCATCATCGAGCGCTTCATAGAGGTACTCGGGTCCATTCTGGCTGGAACCAAGAATGCGGACACGCTTCAACACCATACCCATGTTGAAGTCCAGTGGTTCCTTCGATACGCCCATTACCCCAACCCTCCCATCAGGGCGCATGCCTTGCGCGGCCTCTTCCGTGGGCAGCCCATGAGTTGGAGGTTCCGAGCAGCACGTCCGCACCACCTGAGGCTAGCAGTTTGGCGCCATTCTCTACGACGTACATCGGCGCCCAGCTGGCGAATCATTTTCTCCTTAGTCTTTCGACTTGGTAACGGCGATGGTCTCAAAGCCGGCAGCCTTGGCATACTGCAGCGCCAGGTGGCCGAGTCCTCCAATACCAACCACGGCAATTCGCTCGTGCGGCTTGGGATCGGCCAGGCGCAAACCGCTCCATACGGTGTAGCCAGCGCAGAAAATCGGCGTGGCCGCCCTGCAGTCCAAGGCCAGTCGACGTGGCATTCCGGCACAACTCCTTCTTGCCGCGCAGGCACCACTCGCAGCGCCCACAGCCGCGTTGTACCCAGCCCACGCCGACCCGGTCGCCTACCTTGCGCGAAGCAACTCCCGCACCGACTTCCACGATCTCGCCAACCGGTTCGTGGCCGAATACGTGGGGAAACTCAACTGGGATCATGCCATGGGTGAGGTGTACGTCGGTGTAGCAGAGGCCGCTGGCGTGAATTTTGATAACGACTTGATTGGGGCCGGCCTCGGGGGTCTGCCACTCTTTTACTTCCCACTTGCCGTTTAAACGAGGGAACGACTGCTGCTTTCATGAAAGGATCCCTCGGAACTTTTATGATTGTGCAAGGTTGGATGCGGAAGCCTTGGATGGGATGCAGAAATGGCTGCTGGGTTTGCGGTGCAGCAGGCGGCAACGATAGACTTGCTAGGCTGGCTGCAGCCTAGCGGCAAGCGAGGGCTAGTCGACCTTCGCTCGACATGGACAGCCGGGAGCTTGCCCTGAGCTTGGCGAAGGGGCGGCTGTCCCGCATCGCTCGTTAAGAGGAAAATATGCTAGTCGTCATGAAGGCACACGCTACCGATGAACAGGTACGCGGCGTCTGCGAGAAAATTGAGAGGCTCGGTTATCGCGCGCATGCCATGCCGGGTGCGCAGCGAACCGCGATCGGCATTACTGGCAACAAGGGCGAGGTGGAGCAAGGCACGCTCGAAGAGATGCCGGGCGTGCAGGAAGTGATTAGGGTTTCCAAACCCTACAAGCTGGTAAGCCGCGATATCAAGGAAGACAACACGGTGATCCGCTTTGCAGGAACGGCTGCGACCATTGGTGGCGCCGGGCTGGCAATTGTCGCCGGACCATGCGCTATCGAGAGTCGGGAGCAGGCATTTGCCGTGGCCGAGCGTGTGCATCGCGCGGGCGCCCAGTTTTTTCGGGGCGGAGCTTATAAGCCGCGGACCTCTCCGTATTCGTTTCAGGGGCTGGGCGAAGAGGGGCTGCAAATCATGGGGGAGATTCGCCGGCAGTACGGGATGAAGATTATCACGGAAGCGATTGATAACGAATCGCTTGACTTGGTGGAAGAGTATGCCGATGTGATTCAGATTGGGGCGCGGAATATGCAGAATTTCTCGCTGCTGAAGCGCGCTGGACGGGCGAAGAAGCCCGTGCTGCTCAAGCGCGGCATGTCGGCGACGCTCGAAGAATTTCTGATGGCGGCGGAATACATTTTGAGTGAGGGTAATTACAACGTGGCGCTGTGCGAGCGCGGCGTGCGCACTTTTGCCGACCACACTCGCAATACACTGGACTTAAGTTTGATTCCTGCCGTGCAGCGATTGAGTCATCTGCCGATTTTAGTTGACCCCAGTCACGGCACCGGCAAGCGGAATAAAGTTACCCCCCTATCGCGGGCAGCGGTGGCTGTGGGCGCGGATGGATTGATGGTGGAAGTGCATCATCAGCCGGATCAGGCTATGTCAGATGGTCCACAGTCGCTGTTTCCCGATCAGTTCGATGAGTTGATGACGCAGGTGCGTCTGATCGCGGCGGTGGTGGGGAAGACGGTGCCCGCGATCGGGGTTCGGGAGACGGTGGGGGTGAAGTAGAAGCGAGGCTCCGATACAAAGTGGAGGGCTAAGACAGTTATGAGTAACGCGATGCTCGGAGCTCTCTTGATTCCTGCCTGCATTTCTATTCTCCAATCTTTCGCCGCGTGCAAAGAACTGTAAAGTTGGTGGCGGTTTTTGGGGAACTGAGCCAAACTATGTAGACTCTGGACAAGTCCCGCCCAGGGCCATAAAGGCGCGAGCTTGCGGATTCAAGTTCCTCGCAGAGTCTCTGGTTGCTTGGGCGCGCAAGGGATCTTTCGACTTCGAGACGACAGGGTTTTAGGTGGATGCGCGGCTTAGCGAGAGGCTGTTTATGTTTCGTAGAGCAAGTGCTGGGTCAAGAGCAAAGACCATGGTTTTGGGAGCAGCGCTCCTCGCCTGCCCGTGCGGATTGTTTGCCCAACACGGCGGAGGCGGTGGACATATCGGTGGTCCTGCGGCAGGGGGTAGCGGCTTAAGCGGAGGCAACCGTGCGACCGGTATCGAAACGAAAGACGACCTCAGAACCTTTCACGAGATCATGGCGGTGCAAGCAACCCGTGAACAGAAAGCCGCGTATGCAGTAATGGTGAAAAGCACCACCGCGGCGGCCGCGGAGTTGCAGAGCCTTGAGGAGCAACTTGGCAGAGAAAAAAATGCATCCGCCGTTGCCAACCGGGATAAGACGTTTGACGACGCAATCGAAACGGCGCGCACTCTGAACAAGAAATTCCTGGGGGGATTCTCCGAAGAACAGAAGTCCGGACTGAAGGAAATCACGAAAAGGCTGATCAAGACGGACGCCGAACTGGGGCAACTGGCGAGCGGACTAGATCAGGAAGTGGAAGCAAACGCAGCGAGTTCTCCGACGGTAAGTTCGGCGCAGAACTTGGGGCGCGCGCTCGCCAGCTTCCAACACGCACAGGTTGATCTTGGCGAGGAGATGAGCATCACGGCATCCGACAATAGCCAGGAATCCACCTTCAATATTCCAGCGGTGAAGAACGCAGTCAGTGTTGCCAACCAGAAGATCGCAATTACCACCTCTGGAGTGGTTTCGAAGGGCCAGGTCCAAGATGGAGAAAACACATTCGCAGTACGGTTGAGCGCAGATATGTCGGACCTTCAACTCATGATTGCGGATGTAATGCGGGCGGCTCTCAATCGAACAGACCGGTGTGGCGAGCGGATCGAGGTCCGGACCGCAGCGCTTACTCCGCAGGCGCCGGCGGGTACGGTACTTGCGCAGCTGCACTATGAGCGTTGGAGGTGCGGCACAATGTTTGGCCGGGAAAGCATGGACGAACTTGTGGAAGGCAACGGTACCATCGAGGTAAAGCTCATGCCTGCCGTCGCAGAAGATGGCACACTGCGATTTGCGACGCAGATAGGACGAGTCGATGCCGACGGATTTATCGGCGAATCGCTCCGCTCCGGCGCATTGGGGGAGATGTTGCGCGACCAGATCACCGAATCAGTGCTGTCCATTCTCCGCCAGGGCGGAGACTTCAAAGCGGCGCTGCCCGCGGGTACTCGGCGCTACGCGACGCTGCAGCGGGCGCAGTTTGAGGGTACCGGTTCCGGCAGGTTGAACATGCTGCTGGATGGAGAAATCCGGGTCTCCAATGAGAACCTGGCCGCTTTGACCAGTGAACTCAAGGAACAATCATCGCAGTCGCCGGAGCGATCGTCAGCGCGACCCGAACTGATGTCGCGCTGACCTTCCCGTAAACTGCCGCTAGGAAACATTGCTCTCTGGTAATCTTATTTCTTCCGAAATTTCTCCTGGGAAGCACCTTCATCTTGCGAAAAGTCCTATTCCTACTTGTTCTGATGCCGCTGTTCGGTGCGGCCGGGTGGTGGTATTTCCGCGAACAGCCTTTGCCGGATTACGGGCCAGCCTATCGCGAGTATGCTTACATCACGAACGGCAAAAGCAATACAGTCAGCGTGATTGATCTGCGCACCTTTGAGCTGGCAAAGACCATCGCGGTGGGGATGGAGCCGACTGGAATTGCCGCGAACCGAAAAAAGAATGAAGTTTACGCGGTGAATTCGGGATCGAACAATATCAGCGTCATTGATGCCGAGAAGAATGCGGTGGTGGCCACGATCGGCGTTCAGGGACGGCCGTATTTCATCGATGTCTCCGTAGACGGCAAACGGGCCTACGTAGCGAATACGGCGTCCGCAAATGTTTCGGTCATCGACCTGGAAAAACGCACCGTGCTGGGGAACGTGAGGGTGGGGATGGCTCCGGGACTGGCGCGAGTCTCGCCAGACGGGGCTACCGTCGTGGTGTCGAATCGCGGGGACAACACGGTCTCGTTGCTGGATACGAAATTGTTGCGAGTACGGGCAATCCTGCCGGTGTGCCAGCAACCCGAAGATATTGCGATTCTGCAGGACTCGAGCAAAGCCTTCGTCGCCTGTTCGGGATCGTCCCAGGTGGCCTCCATAGCGCTCGCCGCGAGCCCGGAAAAAGGCGGCGATCCGACGAGTGACCGGGTGCTGGCGTTGTTGGATGTAGGACGAACACCGGTGAATCTGGCCCTGAAGCCGGACAGCGGTGAGTTGGTCGTGTGCGATTTTGATTCTGATAGCATCTCGTTCATCGAAACAGCAAATGATGAAGTGGGTAGCAGCGCAACGGTGGGGCAGCATCCCGCGCGCGCGCTGGTTACACGTGACAACTCGCGGCTTTATGTCAGCAATTTCGGCTCAAATAGTATTGCGGTCTACGACATTGACGCGGGACGGAGGATTGCGACCATCGAGGTAGGAAGCCGTCCCGAGGAGTTGGCCTTGTCGCAGGACGAAAGATATTTGCTGGTACTGGACACGGAGGCCGGCGACGTGACCGTGATCCAGAGGCGCTCGGCGCGAAAGTTGGAGCCGACTGAATATTCCCTGCTGACCATGATTCCCGTGGGCGTGCAGCCCAACGGAATCGTGGTGAAGTCGTTCAGGGTGGATGGCCCAAGAATGACAAGACTGAATCGCACAGCGGCGAGATAAATGGACTCTCGCACCCTCAATACTGGCCTAGACAGATGCCTGCCTGGCGCAGAATTTATCCAGAGCCGCCGTGAGATCAGCCGCAATGGCTGGGGCTTCGCGTGATTCGATATCGCGGCGCGGCATCATGTACGCAAGTTGGCCGTCGCGAAGGATCGCGATGGAGGGAGAGGAAGGCGGCTGTCCGGTGAAATAGCTGCGAGCGCGATCGGTGGCCTCCATATCTTGTCCCGCAAATACCGTAAATGCTCGGTCGGGATGAGTGGCCTTTTCGAGCGCCATCCGGACGGCCGGGCGCATCCGGCCAGCGGCGCATCCACAGATGGAGTTCACGATTACGAGCGCGGTTCCCGTCCGTGTTTTCAGCGCGGCGTCAACGGCTTCGCCCGTGCGCAGTTCTTCGATACCTAACCGGGTTAATTCTTCACGCATCGGAATCACCATGATTTCCGGATACATTGTCTACACTCCTCGGGTCTTGCAATAAGTCGAGAAAAGAACACCTGTGTCTTCATTCTAACCCAAAGGATCACACATTCCGCGGTCCTCGCCAGGGCATCAATGTTGCCAAGGTATCCGAAGGCGTGGGCGAATGGATTTTGTCGTAGAATTCTGCAAGTTCCTTGGCCCTAAAGCAACTCAGAGTGTCGTCTCGGCGATCCAAGGGTCGACTCGATTCTCATCAGCGCTCTTAAGTCTTGAGAGACCAAAATCAGAGGAGGAACAATCACCGATGAAAAGCAAGTCGCGATTTCTGAGCTCTTGGTTCCTGGCCGCGACGTTAGGGTGCTCTGTGATGGGCATGGCGTGCGCCCATCATCACTACTATCGCGTCTATGACCCCTATTACAGCGACTACCACGTCTGGAACAACGACGAGGTGGTTTACTACCACACATGGGCAGGGGAGAACCACCGTGACCCCGATCGCGACTTCCGCAGGCTGCCCCCGGGCGAACAAAAGGAATACTGGACATGGCGACACAGCCACGGGGATCAGGACCATCACTAAATCTAGATAACCTGCTTCTCGTCAAGCGGGCGGGCAACCTCAGCTCGCCTGCTTGATAAACCCGCGACCGCCCGGTTGCGGATTCCGATCTCAGCACCTCCTTGATATGTTCTAATGCTGGCTCTCGCCTCATGAGGGAAGATATATGCGGAACTTGCGCTGCTACTTATTCGCAGTCACCACTTTTTTCGTCGCTTCCGCCCTTGCAATCTGGGCACAGACCGCCCCGCCACCCGACCTGGATGCTCACGTCAGCAATTCGATGAAGACATTTCAAGTGCCAGGACTGGCCCTGGCCATCGTGAAAGACGGCAAGATTGTCGTTGCCAAAGGCTACGGCGTGCGCAAACTTGGAGCTCAGACGGCGGTAGACGAATACACAATGTTCGGAATCGGATCCAATACCAAAGCTTTCACTACAGCGGCGCTGGCGGGGTTGGTCGATGAGGGCAAGCTTTCATGGGACGATCCCGTATACCAGCGCCTTCCGGGATTCGTGATGTATGACCCATACGTCTCGCATGAGATGACCATCCGCGATCTGCTGACTCACCGCAGTGGCATGGGTCTGGGCGAAGGAGATTTGCTCTTTTGGCCGCACTCGACCTACACTCGCGACGAAATTATTTACAAGTTGCGTTTCATGCAACCGGCGTCGAGTTTCCGCAGCCATTACGCCTACGACAATTTGCTCTACATGACAGCCGGTCAGATCATTCCTGCTATCACCGGAATATCGTGGGATGACTATATTCGCCGGCATATCTTTGCGCCGCTGGCCATGAATCATTCAAATGTCAGCAATACCGAATTTCAACCCGGAGACGACTACGCTTTCCCGCATGAGCGTGTGGATGGAGGGCTGCAGGTCATTCGGTTTGAGGCGCTCGACAATGCGGGCCCGGCAGGTGCCATCAACTCCTGCGCCGAGGATATGGCGAAGTGGATGCAGTTGCAACTCAATCGAGGTAAGTTTGTAGACCGCGACGGGCGCCTGTTCAGCGACCGGCAATCGAAAGAGATGTGGACGCCCCAAACCATATTGCCGATTCGCGATGAGCCACCACCGCTGGCTGGATTGAAAGTCAATTTTGCGGATTATGCGTTAGGGTGGGCCCTTCGCGACTATCACGGTCGCAAATTAGTGGGCCACACCTGGG
>Ga0224545_1000220_pt1 | contig 12030 bp, 10 predicted proteins | sample 714P12024metaG_FD_179906 | JGI IMG/M metagenome (GOLD analysis project Ga0224545, IMG submission 179906) | Peat soil microbial communities from Stordalen Mire, Sweden - 717 P1 20-24 | ecosystem: Environmental > Terrestrial > Soil > Wetlands > Peat | place: Sweden: Norrbotten County, Stordalen... | reverse complement strand
TCCGGGCAACAAATCTCCATACACCTCATCCGTGGAAATGTGGACGAACCGCCTCAGGTTCAGCTTTCGAGATATCTGGAGGAGGATGAACGTGCCGGTAACGTTTGTCTCAATCACAGGGGCAGGCTCATAGATGCTGCGGTCCACATGAGATTCCGCTGCGAAATGAACTACCGCTTCGCAGCCGCGCATGGCCGCCTCGACAGCCGCCGCGTCGCAGATGTCGCCTCTGACAAATTGATAATTTGCATTTTTCCCAATCGATTCGAGGTTCGCGAGGTTTCCTGCATATGTTAGCTTGTCGTAATTGACGACTGAATAGTCTCTTCCACGCGCCAGAACTTGCCGAATAAAGTTCGAGCCGATGAATCCCGCTCCACCAGTCACGAAAATCTTCATCGAGGCATTCCCTGTTTTGTAGAGGTCTGCTGGCCTGTCAGTTTATTGGCGCCGGTTTCTGCCACCAGAGTGTTAGCGCGAAGAAGTGACTCGAAAGTTCCGGCATCAGTCCACCAGCCTTCAAGGACCTCGTAAGCAAGCTTGCCTTCTTCGATGTAAAAATTATTGACGTCCGTAATCTCGAGTTCGCCGCGTCCCGAGGGTTTGAGGCGGCGGATTTTTTGAAAGACCGACGCATCGTAAAGGTAGATTCCAATGACAGCGAAATTCGATTTGCCAGTTCTAGGTTTTTCTTGGATTCCCACCACACGATCCCCGCGAATCTCCGCGACCCCAAAGCGCTGAGCGTCGGTTACTTCCTTCAGCAGAATCTTAGCGCCCTCCTTCTGCTTCCTAAAGTTTTCGACGGCGTTGCAAACATTATTCTCTATGATGTTGTCCCCTAGCACTACACAGATGGGCTCGCCGCCGGCGAAGTACTCAGCAAGACCGAGCGCTTCGGCAATTCCCCCCTCTCCTTCCTGGTAGGTGTAGTTCAGGTGCTTCAATCCAAAGTCCCGGCCGTTTCCGAGCAGCCGCAGGAAATCTCCCGCATTATTTCCTCCCGTGACGAGGAGAATCTCATGGATTCCGGCGTTCACAAGGATCTGGATCGGGTAATAAACCATCGGCTTGTCATAGACGGGCAGGAGATGTTTGTTCGTAACCCTTGTGAGAGGGTTGAGCCTACTGCCGGTTCCGCCGGCAAGCACCACGCCTTTCATCTTTGCCTCTCTTTTCTTTGGCTCGCCGAAGCAAGCGGCAACGCCAATGCCAGGAGCAGAAATGCGATTGTCGTTCCAACCTCAGTCGCTACCTACTCTAGGATGACCTACCGCACTGATAAACGTGAAATTCTTGGCCCCATATCGTCTTCTCGTACACCTTGCGGTACGCTTGATCGGTTGAAAGTGATTGTATTTCAAGACTTTCGTCCGTGCTCAATCGCTGCGTGTAAATCATTGTAAGCATCTTGTTCTGTCGAAGCGCTCTTTCCGCCAGCTTTAGCCGCACTGCAGTGAAGAATTCTATGGAGAACGCGCGGAATACAAAAAACAAGTCATCTTCAGAGCGCTCGCAGTAGTCGAAAACGTCCCCTTGGACTATGCTGATGCACTTTTTTTTGGTTGACGGTAACTGACAACTTTCTATGTTGTTTCTGGCGGTAGCGCACAACTCAGGAGCCAGCTCTATTCCAGTTACTTTTTCAAACCCATACTCTGCTGCAATGATACAGGGCCGTGCGAGGCCGCAACCTAAATCTGCGAAATGTAGTGACTTAGACAAATCTAGTTCTCGAAGGAGCTGGCGAAGTGCCCATCCGTTAACGGGCCCGTACGAGGTTGCGTTGCGCAGCTTGGAGGGGTCAAAGCTTGTATCGGAAAGTTCGATATGTCCGCTGGTCCGGATTCCATACTTCCGGTCAAAGAATCGCAAATAACGGTCGTCTACCATCGCTGCACAAACCGATAGGGTTTTCATCAAGCCGTAAACCCGGAGAAGGCCGAGAAACCGCTTAATCATTGGAGGTAACATCGCCGAAGCGTTTGTTTGCGACCATATCAAGTATATCTTTAATCGCGGGCACCGCCGAGAAATATGGCCGATATTGCCCTAGTGATGACCGGCATCAAAGTTTTTTTCCGAATGATAAGTTGAATTCATGCCAGCTCTGTCGAAATGCCGCACTCTCTTCGTTGCAAAATCGCTTCCCAATGCAGCCGTGATACCCTTTGCCAATCATGATCTCCACCGATTTTGGGGAAGGCACGAATTCCTGCCGGAGCGCCTGTTGCTACCACTAAGCCAGGGCCGCGATTTGCTATGACGGCGCATGCGAAAGGTCTGAAAGCAGCTGTTATATCACTTGCTGCATTTCTGTTAATCATCCAGATCGCCGTGATCGCTTTCAATATCAGAGGTGCACTGAACGGACAGACGGATTTCCTGAATTCGTACTCAGCAGCGCAGGAGATCCGTGCAGGTGATGGGCACCAGCTCTATACCTTGGACGATAAAAAAGCGCTCGCGGATGAGCGGCTGGATTCTCAGGTCCCGACCGCTCCATTTGATCGCCTTTCCTATGAGGCAATTCTCTACGTTCCATTCTCGTTTTTCCGGTATCAAAATGCATATTGGATCTTCATTGCCGTAAATCTGGCGCTGATTGCGTTGTGCATTCGAATGCTGCAACCGTACCTCTCGAGGCTCGCCCAGCTATGGTACTGGTTACCATCGGCTGTTTTCGTCTGCTTCCTTCCCGTAGGGCTGTCTCTCATAGCGGGGCACAATTCGATCCTGGTTTTAACCCTCATGCTGGCATCCGCTGTTTCTTTTTATCAGGAGCATGACTTCAAGGCGGGAATCTTTCTCGGCATGACCTTATTTCGCCCTGAATTTGCGATTCCCATCGCTCTCCTGTTTTTGTTTTGGCGACGTTGGCGTATCGTCACCGGATTTCTCGCTGCGTCTGCCGTTTGTTTGGCAATTTCCGCCGCGTTGACAGGTTTGACAGGATTCGAATTGTATCTGCGGAATACGTTTACGTGGACTACCCAATTTTCGCCGATGGCTGCCCCGCTGAACGGCGCGGCCCATTCAACCGTGATCCCAAATCTGTGGTGTTTAATGGTTGTAGTGTGCCACCAGTTCCTGTCGCTGAACTTGCTGCACGCAGTTACCGCGGCCTCTGCCTTCGGCCTCGTCATTTGGGCCGCTACCAGGCCTCCGAATTTCGCGCTCGGAATTCTGATTGCGCTTTTGGTCAGTTATCATGGCTCTATCTGCGATACGGTTCTTTTGATTCTTCCTGTTGCCATGGTGATGGATTCCAGAATCGGGGCTGTTTCAGGAAACCAATTGTTGGCTAGGAATATTGTAGGAGTCCTCTTCGTCGCACCAGCCTTGTTTTTTCTTCTTGGCTGGAATTACTGCTTGCTTGCTTTGCTAATCCTGGCTCTGCTGATTCCTCTCAGGAGTACGAGTTCCGGACCCACTCCTCCCCAGCTCCTGGGCGCGTTCTGGGCGCGCCGCCCCCAATAAAACCCGCAACCCCGTTTGGAATTGTCGTCGGTATTCAATCGTGTTCGTGGCGCGCCCCGCTGTAGCTGGGGATTTCTTTCAATTTTTCTCTGCAGTCTACTGCGATGGGACGGTAACGCTGACTTGGTTCGAGAAAATGCTCTCGCACCAGATGGTCTCCCGCCATGACCACGGAAATCACAATTCCGTCACGCGCCGTCACCTCTTTAAGGCGGACTTCCGCCAGATTCTCTTCACCTTCATCAGAAGATTTGTTCGCTCCAGGATCTTTCGCGCAGTGCGGTCAAGGGAACCTAGCAATGTCGTCGCTAAATTCAGCGCACAGCCTTTAAGCGAGGGAGCAAATATGTATAGACCTATCTCTTCACATGATCTCGTGCCCAATACCTTCTTATATTGGGCATCACCGAGTCCAAAATCGATTTCTCTCACTCGGTCCGCTCCGCTTTCCCGGCAGAGATCCTCAATAACGCTTGTAGTCAGAAACATTCCGGGTGAGTTACTCGCGTACTCTGGATCGTAACCCATGAAAGCACTATGGAATATATTTTGGTAAACCACAGCTAGCCAGAACGCACAGGGCTTATTTGCAAGGTAAAGAACATGGCCTCGAAGCCAGCCCTTATCCGCTTCGAGCTTCAATCGCGCTCGCATCTCCGGATCGCTCGAAAAACCCACTCCCAACCCTCGCTGATAGGTCTTTTGCGCTATTGCCTCGACGTCCGGGATCATCACTTCGGACTTATAGCAGCCAATCCTGACATCGCCCGAAAAGTCCTGAACTAACTTCTTGGCCTGCCGTCTTAGGTTCTTCCTAACTTTCGGGGATAAGCAAGCGTAAAAAGACTCGGCACTCTTTGGAACGGTCATACTTCTGTGGATCTGACTCTTGTGGAGATAATCCTTGGAGAACCAGCGGGAAGAGGATTGAATGCAGCGATAAAGAGCAGATTCCGTTTGGATAGGTTCGAAAAACGCCAGGTCGGCTTCTCCGCGCCGCAAAGAACTCACCACCTCGTTGACGAGTAGAGCGCAGTGCTCGTCGGACGGGATGCCCAATAACCCACCAAGAGGAAGGGTAAGAACGCGGACATCGGGTTGTAGGAATCGGAAATATCCTATTTTCATGGGCAGTCTTCGTCGCTCGATTCTCCCAATTAGCATAGCCTGCGGCCCGCGATCATTGCAGACAAGCATCACGTGAGGTCTCAATATTTCGGGTCTTCCCTTGAGAATTGTCTGATAAAAATCTATATCTGTGTTCGGATGATTCTGCCAAGATTCCCAAACTGGCCGAATGGTCTCGACTTCTGCGTTGTCCCGATACACTTCTACATGCGCGACTGGGGAGGACACAGCAGTGGCGATTTGTTTCATTCTCGATGACTCGTGCTCTTGGGCTAGCGAGACATTCATTCCTAGAGACATGTATGGGTAATTGAGTAAATGTTTAATAGCAATCGGTTCTCTAAAACCTTGAGTGAATTCCTAAAGTAGCAGGGGAGTGTGTCCAATGCAAGGAACGCTTGAATCTCTGGAGCCCACTCGAGACTTAACGCCAGCCCTGAAGGTAGCGGGAGATTTCTTCCAGATTTTTGCAGTCTACTGCGATGGGACAGTAACGCTGACTTGGTTCGAAAAAATGCTTTCGATGTTCTCGGAATTAACGGAGGTTACCACGTAGAAGTACGTTTGCCCGCTAGCAACGGTGCTGTCAGTATAGCTGGTTTCCGAACTTTCCTGGGAATTCAGCTTCGCATAGGGACCACTTGGTTTCGAGCTTCGATAGACGAAATAACCCGCCACCCGAGACGTGCTTTGATCCCACTTCAGCGCAACCGACTGTGTCTGGTTCTTATCTGCTCCGGTGCCGGAAAGTTGAATGACCAGCGGAGAACCTGCGGCGTTGCTCGAAATCGTCACTTTGCCCGGTAGACTCCCGGTAGTCTTTGGACCAAACTCCACCGTAAGGATCGCGCTCTGATCGGGAGCTAGCACTAAATTGGATGTCACCCCGCTTACTGTGTAGTTGCTTCCGGTGAGCGATACACTCGAAATGTCCGCCTTGGCATTTCCCGTGTTCTTCAATGTTACCTGCTGAGTAGGGGCGTCGCCGATTGTTACGCTGCCGAAGCTCAAACTCGTGGTGCTGGCGACCAGCTCAGCAGCGGAGGACACTCCTGCTCCGTTTAGGCCAACTGTCAGTGGAGTACCTGCCGTTCCGATGGAAATCGCTCCAGTCTCGTTGCCGGCAGTCTTCGGGTTGAACTCAGCCGTGAAGTTCACGGATTCGTTTGGAGTAAGCGTCTGCGGGGTCGTTAGCCCGGAGATGCCAAACCCGGTACCGGTGGCGCTGACAGACTTGATCGCTACGCTCGCGGAACTGCTGTTGGTTAAGCGGAGCGACTGGGTAACAGGGCTACCGACGTTTACATTGCCGAAGCTGACGACCGATGGAGCGACGCTCAGGGCGGTCGTCGATCCCACCCCGTTTAGACTGCCCACCAACTGAGGCCCCTGCGTACCGATCGCGACCGAAATGTTGCCGCTTTCCTGGCCTGCTGCAGTCGGCTTAAATACGACAGTGAGATTTACGCTTTGGCCGGAAGCCAATGTCTGAGGTGCTGAAAGCCCCGAGATGGTAAATCCTGGCCCGCTGGCGGAAACCGTTGATAGTGTAAATTTCCCCTGACCGCTGTTGGTTACAGTCAGGGTCTGATTGGCACTGGAACCGACCATCACAGATCCGAAATCGACGGGGTTAGGTGTTAGTGCGAGCGCTATGCTCGGTATTAAGCTTGGCTTGCCTGTTAACCCCATGCACCCGGACGTTACTACCGTTCCGAAAATCATCAGCAGGACAGCGAAGTTCCTGAGGGCAATCGTGGTGTGTTTTGCTGCGGATCGCAAAATATCGCGCGCGTCCGCACGCTCCAGGATGGAATCATGTTTCATGTGCACACGCATTGTGCGACGAAGGACCGATGTGGAACTACTGGCCGTGGGTACACTGTCGGGACAGGTGTGCAAAGCTGTCCGGCGGGCCAGCTGTTATTCTGGCCTCAGCGGACTCTGGACATCGGTGAATCTTTGTTACGCAGTATCTAGCTTCTCGCGCCTTCCGATTTGCGAAGGCTACGGGATGATTGCTGCTGCTTGGTTAGAGAACACACTTTCCACGCTATCCGAATCCACTGCCGTGACCACATAGTAGTAAGTCTGGCCGGACTGCAGGCCCGTATCAGTAAACTGGGTCAACGATACAGGTGATGTCGTTAGCTTTGACCCATAGGGGCCACCCGCGACCGTGCCGCGGTAGACATTGTAGCCAATCACTGTCGAAGCGCTGCCGGTCCATGTCAGTCCCACTGTGTGAGTACTCTGCTGCGCTCCGGTGCCGGACAAGGTCATCGCGGTCGGAGAATTCGTGGCGTTACTAATCAGGCTAACGTTCCCGCTAACAGCTCCCGCCGTTGCCGGTGCGAACTGAACTGTAACTGGAATGGACTGGCCGGCACTCAAAGTCTCGCCCGAACTGATGCCGCTTACCGTGAAACCTGCGCCTGAGATGTTAGCTGAAGAGATTGTAACGCTCGAATTTCCAGTGTTCGTTAAGGCCGCGCTCAAATCACTATTGCTCCCTACGTTTACGCTTCCGAAACTCAGGTTCGCCGTGCTGAATGCCAGCACATGCGTTCCCGCCGCACCGGTCCCGCTCAACGCGATCGTGAACGGCGAGTTAGGCGCATTGCTGGTAAGTGAAATTGAACCCGTCACGGCTCCTGCGGCAGTAGGCGTGAAAACCGCGTTAAACGTCTTATTCGAACCGGTCGGAATCGTAAGCGGCGTGCTAAGGCCCGTAATCGTGAAACCCGCGCCGCTCACGGTAGCTCCCGATATCACAAGGCTCGCCGTGCCATTGTTCGTTAGTTCAATTGTCTGCGAATTGCTGGTCCCCGTCGAAACATTTCCAAAACCTGCCGTACCCGGAACTGCACTGATTTGTGCTTGGCTTCCGCTACCGCTCAACGCGATCGTTAATGGAGAATTGGGAGCATTGCTCCCGACCGAGATGCTGCCCGATGCGCTGCCGGCTGTTGTCGGCGCAAACTGCGCTGTGAAAGTTGTGCTTTGTCCTGCCGCGATCGTTGCACCTGAGGATAATCCATTCGCGCTAAAGCCAGTGCCCGTGGCACTTGCCTGGGTGATCGATACGCTCTCGTTTCCGGAATTGGTTAGGGTAATTGTTGCAGACCCCGTGCTTCCCACCTGAACGCTGCCAAAATTGAAGCTCGCCGGAGAAATTGCCAACCCCGCTTGTCCGCCCGTCCCGACAAGATCAACAGTTAATGGTGAATTTGAGGCATTGCTTGTCAGGGTGAAGCCGCCTGCAGCGGAGCCTGGCGATAGCGGCGCAAACTGGATCTGGATAGTTTTGCTCTGACCCGGGGCGATCGTCGCTGAAGGAGTTCCTGCACCCGTCGTGAAACTCGTGCCTGTGACAGCCGTTTGATCGATGGTCACAGTGGAAGTTCCCGTATTCGTCACCGTCACGCTTTGTGTCGTACTTTTGCCCACTCCCACGGTTCCAAAACTCACGGTTGTGAGGTTGGCCGAAAGCATGCCCGACCCCGGTGTTTTCGAGGTGGTTTTGGCGTTCGTGTAACCGGTGCAGCTGGAAAGTCCGAGGATCGCGATAACGGCTGCCAGCATGATCATAAAAGCAAGCGGTCCGGCGGGACGGCTTGCTCTAGACCGAGTATCTTGCGCGTGCGAGTGCATTCGTTCCGGTTGGGTCGATGTATGTGGTTTCATGATGCATACAGTTTAGAAAGCATGTGCCATGTGGCTCTACTGGTCAGAGGAAGCAACAAAGAGCAGCAAGATTCGCCTGTTCACTCGGGCAAAACAGCACCTGACCTGCCCAAGGTACAGGTGCTCTTAAGCCTGTCCTGACAGCTAGTTAGCGGGGACTCCCAATTGAGCCGGTCGGTGCGCACCTATATGCTTGAGATAGACTTCTCGGAGATTTCTGCGAAGGCTAGACGAAACCTGCACTCATGCTAGACTTTTGGACGAATACAAGGGGTATCCTTTCTCAGAGCAATGCAGATTCAAACTCTTCGGCCCAAAGCACCCCTCTGCTCCTCTGGTTGGTCGAATCGCTTCCTGATTGCCGCAATTGCCGGAATTCTCTTTCTTACGCTTTTCCCCTTCCGGTTTGATTTTCAGACCAAACTTGCAGGCGATGCTTCGCCATTTTTCTTGGGCCACGGCACGAAAGTGACCGGATTTATGGATGCCTTTCTGAATGTTTTGCTCTTCGTTCCTTTCGGTTTTGGCCTGGCGGAAAAGTTACGAGAGCGAAAAATATCTCGTTCTGCATCTTTTCTAATGGTATTTGCCGCGGGTGCAATTCTTTCCTACGCGATCGAGATTACCCAGATTTATATCCCCATGCGCGATTCAGGATGGGAAGATGTATTCACTAATTCCACTGGTTCAATCCTCGGTTTTCTTCTGTACGAATCACTGGGCGCGCTGATAATTGATTTCCTTTCTCGGCTCGAAATGGCTCTCCGCTCTCGGCTAACGCTGAGACGCACCGCTGTCTTTCTTTTCATTTATTTTCTATTTTGGTTTGCGATTTCTGCCATATTGCAGAAGCAGACGCGGCCGAGCAATTGGGAGCCGGCTGCTTTCCTCGTAGTGGGTAATGAGGCCACCGGTCAAAACCCATGGCAAGGCCGCGTTCAGAAATTGCAGATCGCAGATCAGGCTATCCCCGATGCTGTGGCGATTCATTTGACCGGCGGGGATGGTTCCCTGGAAGCTCCGATCGCTTGGCGCGCCGATTATGATTTCTCAAGCGCCACACCTTTTCAGGATTTGAAAGGGTTTCTTCCCAGCCTTTCGTGGACGCCTGCGGCCCCTCTCGCGCCGCATCCGAATGGACTCGCCCTGGACGGCAAATCTTGGCTCACTACTCCCGCTGCTGTAGCAGATTTAGTTGATGATATACGGAAGACAAATCGATTCTCCGTTCATGTTATCTGCGCCGCTGCACAGCCCCACTCTGGCGATGGACATATCGTTTCCATTTCGCGCTCGCCCTGGTTCGCGGATTTGACTCTCAGGCAGGAAGGATCCGACCTCGTTTTCTGGTTTCGAAGTCCTCTTTCCATTAGGCGAGCGATTCTCGCCTGGTACGTCCCGAACGTCTTCACTGACAGCCAACTGCGCGACATTCTCTATTCCTATAACGGTGCTGATCTTTCGCTTTATATTAATGGCAAGAAGAGCGAACGCCCCTATCGTCTAGGTCCCGGCACAGACCTGGCGCGCTTGCTCGAAAAGGTTCGTCCCGTGGAATTGGAAGGCTACTACGATATTTATTATGTTCTCGTCTTTTTCCCGGCTGGAATCATCCTCGGGCTCGCGGCGCGGCCTACAACGCGATCGAATCTGAGTATCCTTTTGGCCTTTGCCTTGAATTTTCTTTTGCCGGTCATTCTGCTCGAGTTCATTCTCGTATGGGTCAGCGGCCGGCCTGTCTCGACCTGGAACTTGTTCCTTTCATTCTTGCTCTTGGTTGCTGGATTCTTGTGGATTCGCTCCGACTCGGCTCCATCAAATTAGAAGGCCAAGGTAACTCAGAGGAATCCGAGAGGGCATATCCCCGTGACTTTTCGTCACAGGGCTGTTTCACTGATAAGGCGGCATACGGCAGGCGCCGCGCGTTTTGCGCCAGAGTTGGCAGGGGAATCCATGCTAGGGAGATCCGAATCTTGCGAATTTCGGTGATTGGTTGTGGGTATGTTGGCTTGGTTACTGGAGCTTGCTTTGCGGAAATAGGGCACGATGTTACTTGCACTGATAATGATGAATCCAAGATCGTAACCCTCCGCGCGGGAAAGCTGCCCATTTACGAGCCACATCTGGACGCTCTGGTAACGAAGAACGTTCGAGAAGGCCGGCTCCACTTCATGAGTAATCCGGGTGAAGCCGTGCGTTCGAGCGAAGCCGTCTTCATCTGCGTGGGAACTCCGCCTTTGGAAAACGGCGATGCGGACCTAAGTGCGATTGACAATGTCGCGCGAATGATTGCCACCGAGGGTGGCAGCCCTAAATTGGTTGTGGAAAAGAGCACCGTGCCGGCACAAACAGGGCAGGAACTAAAGCGCGCTCTCGGTGTCTACAGCCGGAAATCAGGCGCCAATTTTACGGTCGCTTCGAATCCCGAATTCCTTCGCGAAGGCACCGCGGTCACCGATTTCCTTCACCCTGATCGAATCGTTATTGGTGTAGATGATGACACTGCCGCAAAAAAGCTTCGCGAAATCTACGCACCGATTCTGGATAGGAAGTTTAAATGCCCCGCACATCAAGATAAATGCCCCGCTGCCGCCGCACCGGTTTTTGTCACCACTACTGTCAATAGCGCCGAGCTGATCAAACACGCCTCCAATTCTTTCCTCGCCGTGAAAATTTCCTTTGCCAATGCTCTTGCAGACATGTGCGATCAGCTGGGCGCGGACGTCCAGGAAGTCACTGCGGCAGTGGGAATGGATCCTCGAATCGGTCCTCAGTTCTTGCAAGCGGGGCTTGGATTCGGCGGTTTCTGCTTGCCCAAAGACGTGCAGGCTTTCATTCGACTCGCCGAACGCGTCGGAATCGATTTCACCTTGCTAAAAGCAGCAGAACAAGTGAACCGTCAGCGCGTCGAGTTGCTTCTGGCCAAAGCCCGCAAGGCCCTGTGGGTCCTTAAGGGAAAAAAAATCGGGCTTCTTGGTTTGGCCTTCAAGCCAAATACGGATGACATTCGTTTTTCGCCTGCTATTGAGGCAGCCAAGCGATTCATAGCCGAAGGCGCCACTTTGCATGCCTTTGACCCGCAGGCGATGGAGAAGACGCGCAAAGCACTCCCACAGATATTGCTTGCGAAAAATCCCTACGAAGCGGTAAAGGACGCAGATGCCGCAATCGTTGCCACGGAATGGGATGAGTTTCGAAATCTCGACTGGAAGCGCGTTTACAACGAAATGGCGCGGCCCTTGGTCATCGACGCTCGGAACTTTCTGAATCCTGCTGAAATGAAGGCACTGGGTTTTGAATACTATTCGTTCGGCCGCTGAGAATCGATAGAACCAAGAATTTCATTCCCACTCAACTCAGCGCATTACCAGAAACTCGACTAAGCCATCAGGACGTTGCCGGGAAAGCGAACGCTGTTGCCTTTGTTCGTCATCTGGATCGGTCTTTTGCCAGGAACTGTCTCCAGTCGTAAGTTTCTTTGGTCTCCTGAAGTGTTCTCTACTGCCACAGCCTCTGCGTTGAGTGTGGCGGGACGCGCGAAACCCGCGGCCCTACGAGCCAATTCAGATCGTGTTTCTACTCCGAACTTACTCAGTAAAGTTGAAATGTGGAATTTCACCGTGCGAACCGTAATATTCAGTTTGCAAGAGATTTCCTTGTTTGCCCGGTTAGAAAGCACGGATTGAAGCACTTCCTTCTGGCGTGGGCTTAACGTTGCAGGACACGCAATCGACG
>Ga0224545_1000219_pt1 | contig 12058 bp, 18 predicted proteins | sample 714P12024metaG_FD_179906 | JGI IMG/M metagenome (GOLD analysis project Ga0224545, IMG submission 179906) | Peat soil microbial communities from Stordalen Mire, Sweden - 717 P1 20-24 | ecosystem: Environmental > Terrestrial > Soil > Wetlands > Peat | place: Sweden: Norrbotten County, Stordalen... | reverse complement strand
ATCGAGCCAGACGATGTCTCCGGCTTCGGTGGTGCCGGGCGAGATGATGGCGCCGAGAGTAGGGATCTCGAGGGTCGCGCAGAGCGAGGCTTGATGCGGGCCTTCGGGCAGGCGATTTGGCTTGCCCGGACGCATGACGATCAATCCGTGATCGGTGGGCAGAGAGGCGTCGTGGGCGTAGATGGCATCGAGGGAGAGAACCGGCGATGGAGCTAGTTCGGTGAGCTCGGCTCCTGCGGCTCGCAACTCGTGACAGAGAGCGTCATGCTGAGATTGCGCCGTGGCGACGTCAGGGGAGTGGTGGAAGCCGAGTCGTTGCCATGATGCGCTGTGTTCCGGCTGATCCCAGTTTGCGCTGCGGGGCGAACATACCATGACGCGTTCGAGTTTGCCGACCATGGAGTGTCCGTTGAAATGGGCCTGGGTTATTTCCGGGAGCATTGATTCCCCATCATGTTGTGAAGCGGTTGTGCCAATAAGGAATCTATATAGGCATGATGGCAAAAGCAATGTGGGAAGGCGTGGTGCTGGCCGAGAGCAGTGCGACGGTCGAGGTGGAAGGCAATCAATATTTTCCGCCGGATGCGATTCACCAGGAATATTTCAAGCCAAGTGACGCGCACTCGGTGTGTCCATGGAAGGGGACGGCCAGCTACTACGATGTGGAAGTGAATGGCAAAAGGAATGCTGGGGCGGCCTGGTATTACCCTAAACCGAAGGATGCGGCAAGCCAGATTGAGGGGTATGTGGCGTTTTGGAAGGGCGTGAAGGTGGAGAAGTAGCTACTGTTTTATATCGCGCTCGCGAGGCGCTCGAATTAAAGTCCGGTGATAAGGTGCTGGTGCCGGTGCGTGGCAAGAGGGTCCGGGTCCTGCAGAAACCATCACACCGCGAGGCGATTCGTGGGCTGGCCGGTCCTGGTTTTCCGCATCGACATATTCAGAAAGAGCGCCAGAGTTGGGAGTAAAGGAGATTCGGCTGTTTCTCCGTCGTCAAAGGCGACTTGCTCTCGACACCAGCGTTTTCATGGATCCATTGGAGGCGAACCCGCGATACTTGGCGCTAACGGATGCGGTCTTTTCGTGGATAGAAAGGGCGGGCCACGAAGCAGTTACCTCGACCATTACAACGACGGAGTTGCTGGTGCCGGCGTATCGGGACGGAGACGAAAACAAACCCGACGAGTTCTACGGTTTACTGTCCACATACCCCTGCGGTGGATTGAGCCGGGCCTGGAAACCGCCGATCTTGCGGCGCGCCTTCGCGGAACCTATCGACTTCCTACGCCGGATGCTCTTCAGGCGGCGACTGCTCTGCGAGCGCAAGTGTCAGGATTCATAACAAATGATCCTGTTTTGTCGCGCATCCAAGATCTCGATATTGCTGTCTTGGATCGATTCCTCTGATCCTAAAATTCAACGTGGGCGCGGAATGAGGGGACGAGGACGGGGCCGCGGTCGCGGTTGTAACCGGGATCATTGATGTGTTGCAGGCCGGGCGCAAGATAGATGCCGCGCCAGACGTGGACGGTGTAATAAGATTCCAGAATATTTTCGCGGCCGTAGTTGAGCGCGCCGTCGCCGAGCAGAAATCCCAGACCACCGTCTGCGAGATAGGTCTGGTGATCTTTTGCAATAGCGTTCGACACGAAGGCGATGCCGGCGCGATCCTGTTTTCGATGCCACCAGGCGCCGTTCGCGCCCAATCCTTCGGCAAAAGTCTGATCGACTTCGGTGTAAGCGAAGGACTCGGTCTTGCCGTTATCCCAGCCGAAACGAGCGAACGCAGTCAGATGGCGTGTGAGGTTCTGCTCGAGGTTGATTCCGAATCCATATTTGCGCGTGATGCGCCAGGGATGATTTGTGATCTCCGGGACGAGCTCCGGAGTTGGAGCGGGATGATCTTCGAACTGAGCGACAGCGTCGCGATAGATGCCCATATTGGCGTAATTGGTGTAGGCGAGGAGCCGGATGACTCCCGCCTTGTGCGGGATCGGACTACGACGCAGCTCATATTCGAAGTTTTCCGCATGAACTTGCCACGGACGGTATACGAGATCGATTCCGTTGGCAACTTTCGGCATCAGCGCCTCGGCGAAACGGAAACCCCAGTTGCGATCTTCGAAGTCAGCGGTGAGGCCGATGGTGTATCCACGCGTGTCCGCGGCGTAGTCGTAGGCACCGTTGTTGTCGGTGGTCCAGTTGATGAATTGGAGGTGAGTATCGGAGCCGACGGAGTTGACGTCGAAGAAATCCGGCATAGAAAATTTGCCGAAGCGGATTTCCAGGCGCCGGCGCGGTAGTTCGTCGAAGAGCGACAAAAAGCTACGCTGATTTTCGACCTTGTCCTGGCTCAGAGCAAATACTTTGTGAATCATGGCGCGGCCCAGATAGGGGGTTTTGCTGAGGAGCGGATTGCGAACAATATCGAGATCCGTGTTACCGGCGACTCCGAGGCCCGTGCTGAGGGCGGCTCCACCGGCCTCTTCGATGTCGACCAGAAGTTCGGTGGAATGATCGAAGCGCACGCCGGTGTAGAGGGTCACGACGCGGGATGTGGCCTTCTCATAGTCAGGACTTAGGCTGTGCGCACCGCTGTAATCGGCGGGGAAGGGCGGATGGGTTTGGAAGATGAAATTCGCCTGACCGGAAAGCCAAAAGCGAGAGTCCTTAAAATGGGGGAACATGGCTTCTGGGGCTTCGTCGGACGGCGGATCAATATTAGAGTCGGGCTGCGGTGTAATATCAGGCGTTGTGGTGGAGGGTGCGTCGGGGTGCTGCGCCAGCACTGGCAGAACGCAAGACGCGATCATCAACAGGAGAGTCAGGCCTAAAGCCGCGGCCCCCAGAGTTGGAGATGCCGGCTTGGTGTTTGCGACGCACGGTCGGCGCAGTAAAACAAAACTCGGCCAATCGAAAATGAATTTCAGTTTCATGATTACACTTTAAGGCGGAAGCGAAATTCAAGTCCGAGCGTCTTCTCAACATCGATGCCGACGTCAATCACTCGGAGACCAAAGATTGCCGTTCCCTGAGAATTTAAAGCGCCTGTACGGTTGAGACTAAGGAAACATGCTTGGCCGCCCATCCTTGACCGCCCTTGAGATGCGGTGACAGCACGGATTCTCCACCACGAACGATCCCTCAACCTTACGCAGAACTCATGAAAGGATTGTTACGGCGCAGATGATGATCGAGCAGCCTGCCAATCCACTATTTCGCGGAAGCGTTGAAAATCTCCCCGCTGTTCTTATATCATACCCCCCTAGGGTACACGCAAACGGGGTGGTGGAGAAGCAAAAAATGCAAGATAAGATCCCGGTAATTTCGAAAGAAAAGCAGAAGCTCCTATTCCGCATCAAGCGGATCCGCGGGCAGTTTGCGGCGGTGGAGCGTGCGCTGACGGCGGGGGACGAATGTGCCGACATTCTGATGTTGCTGGCCGCGATTCGCGGCGGGGTCAACGGGTTGATGGCGGAGATACTTGAGGACCACATCCGGCTGCACATCATGAATCCGGATCACGAGATGGATTCGCCCGAAGAGCTGGGAGAAGATTTGATTGGACTGGTGCGGGCTTACCTGAAGTGATCTCGACTACGGATTCGCCGCGAAATAAAAAAGGACAGCCCGGAGCCCCCGAAGCCGTCCTGAAACCCTCCCGGTTAGAAGGGCATCTTGATGACCTGAGGTTACCGTGGCGATGTTGCAGAAGGATGGCGGGAGGATGAATATCTGGTTAATTCGACCGGCATTGCGCTGGTATAGTAATCGGTTGCGCGAAGGGTCGAGCGTTGCTCGACGGACAGCCGAGGGCGGCTGTCCCCACGCGGTTTTGGTTACTGAAATCTCTTTTTTGTGGGAGCGTTAATGCCGTCCACAACATCGCGAAAGGTCGAGCAGTCGCGCCGTTTGCAGCAGCGTGCCGAAAGCATGATTCCCGGAGGAGTGAACTCGCCGGTGAGGGCATTTGGCTCGGTGGGAGGGGATCCGCCATTTATCGTGAGGGGGAAAGGCTCGCGAATCTGGGACGCTGATGAAAATGAGTTCATCGACTATGTGGGATCGTGGGGACCGCTGATTCTAGGCCACGCAGCGCCGGATGTGCTGGATGCGATCGTGAGCGCGGCGTGCAACGGCACAAGCTTTGGAGCGTCGACTCCGGCGGAGGCTGACCTGGCGGAATTGGTGATTTCGGCGTTTCCCCATGTGCAAAAAGTACGCTTCGTGAGTTCGGGAACCGAAGCCACGATGTCGGCGATTCGCCTGGCGCGAGCTTATACGAAGCGCAAATACATTGTGAAATTTGAAGGGTGCTATCACGGGCATTCCGATTCGTTGCTGGTGAAGGCTGGCTCGGGAGTGGCAACGCTGGGAATTCCGGGATCGGCGGGCGTTCCGGAAGAGTTCACCCAGTTCACGCTGGCGCTGCCGTTCAATGACATCCAGGCGGTGGAGTATGCCTTTCAGAAATTCAAACATCAGATTGCCTGCGTGATTGTCGAGCCGGTGGTGGGGAACATGGGGTGTGTTGCGGCGACCGACGATTATCTTGTCGCGCTGCGATTGATAACGGAACGAGAAAAGTCGGTGCTGATTTTTGATGAAGTGATGACGGGGTTTCGCGTGGCTTTCGGGGGAGCGCAGGAGCTTTACAATATTCGTCCCGACCTGACGACCATGGGAAAGATCATCGGAGGCGGGTTGCCGGTGGGAGCTTACGGCGGGCCGAACGAGATTATGAATCTGGTGGCGCCGCTCGGGCCGATGTACCAGGCGGGCACGCTTTCGGGGAATCCGCTGGCGATGGCAGCGGGATGCGCGATGCTGAAGCATTTGCGGGATCACAAGGAAGAGATTTATTCGCGGATCGATAAGCTGAGCGGAGAACTGGTAGAAGGTGTGGCTGCGGCTGCCAAAGATGCGGGCGTGCCGCTATGCTACAACCGTGTGGGATCGATGTTCACGTGGTTCTTCACGCCCGGACCGGTGACGGATTGGGAGTCCGCGTCGAAGTCCAATACCGAAGCGTTCGGGCGATACTTCCGCGCCATGCTGGATGGTGGAGTGTACTTGCCGCCGTCGCAGTACGAGGCGGCTTTTTTGGGTGCGACACACACGGCGGAGGATGTTCAGCAGACGGTGGCAGCGGCGAAGCAGGCGTTTGCGGCGGCGAGGAAATAAAAGAACTCCACCATGAAGACACAGAGGCACAGAGAAATCTAGAAGTTAACCATGCGAGAGACCAGGAATCCTCAGGGGCTGAAGCCCGACTTTTGGTGGCTCTTGCGGCACGGCTGAAGACATGAGCCCGCCCAAGCGACTCATGGATCACTTCGAGTAGTGTTCTTCTGCATCATCTGCGGAATCGTGACGAACTCAAATCCTTCCGATTTGTAGCGGGCGATCAAGCGATCACTGGCGATTACGGTTTGAGAGCGGTCGGCGCCTCGTTGTTTGTGACTTCCGTCGTGCAGCAGGATTATGTCGCCGCCGCAGATTTGTTTCGCAACTTTGCGTTCGATGACCGCGGCCGGCGGGGCGGTCCAATCGTAACCGGTGACGTTCCACATCACAGGTTCCAAGCGCAGTTCGCGGGCAATGCGAACTACGGCCGGACGGCGTCCCCCGAAGGGAGGACGAAAAAGATCTGAGCATTCCCCGATCGCATCCTGCAATGCGGCGCGACATTCGGAGAGTTGCTGTCTGATTTCGGTTTCGCTTTTGAACGTGAGCAACGGGTGAGTGAAGGTGTGATTGCCCACGACGTGGCCTGCCCCGATGATTTCGCGGGCGATTTGCGGAGCTTGCCGCACGTAGCGACCGATGAGAAAAAAAGTTGACGGAACAGAGTGTTTGGAAAGGACGTCGAGCAAGCGCAGGGTGTGCGGGTCGTTGGGACCATCGTCGAAGGTGAGGGCGATCTGGCGCGAGCCGCGAGGAAGGCCGGAGAAGGTTCGTCCATACCATTGTCCGGTGGGCGCCATGGACTGGTAGCCGGCAGCTAGAGCAGCCGCGGTGGAGACAGCGCCGGTGAGGGCGAGCGCGAGCATGTGGGGGATTCTAATGGATTTTCGATTCTCGATTTCCGATTGCCCATTGAAAACCGCCACTTCACGCAACTGGAAATCGGAGATTGTCAATCGAAACTCGTCTGTTAACTCTTCCCGCAATTGCCACTCGGCTCCATCCGAGATATTCTGCCAATTCCTAAATATTTCGAGCCCATGGCGAATCTTTTCGAGCTTCCCCGTTACATCGCAGTAGAAGGCCCCATTCGAGTGGGGAAGAGCACGCTGGCCCGCATTCTGGCGGAGCGCCTGAATGCGCAGCGGGTGATCGAGCCTGAGTCCAATCCTTTCCTCGGGGCCTTTTATGAAGGCGAACGCGGGGCGGCGTTCCAAGCCCAGTTTGCATTTCTGGTGCGGCGCTTCGAGCAGTTGCTGGCACTGGACCTGGGTCCGAGTTCACAGAAGACGGTGGTGTCCGATTACATCATCGAAAAAGATAAGCTGTTTGCCTGCCTGAACCTGACGGACCAGGAACTGGATACTTATAATCGCTACTACAATCACTTCCGCGAGCAGTTGCCGACGCCGGATCTTGTGATCTATTTGCAGGCTTCGCCTGAGGTGCTCAAGAAACGGCTGAAAAAAAAGAATGCACCGGGCGAACGGGCGGTGAGCGATGAATATCTGGAAGAAGTGGTGAAGGCGTACGAACACTTCTTTTTTCACTACACCTCTTCGGACCTGCTGATCGTGAATACGTCCGATATTGATTTTGTCGACCGCAATGAAGATTTGCAGGAGCTGTTGCGGAAGGTGACGGAACCGATCAAGGGAACGCAATATTTCTTGCCGCTGGGTGGGCAGGAGGCGGTGGGGGCGTAAAACAGCCGTTGGCCCATTCGTCGTTGGTCGCTGCCTTCTGAAGGCGAGCGCTTTTACGGAAGAGATTGGCCTCGGCGGCGAGGCAGTTGGGAGGTGAATCGGAAACTTCCACGCTTCACCTCTCATATCGCGGCAGGGGATACACCGATAGCGACTTTCCGAGCTTGGAAAATTCTGGGTCTGCGGTGACCAGCCACGCGCCGCGCTCGATGGCGAGTTCGGCTGCGAAGGCGTCGGCGAAGCCGAGACCGTGCTTCTGCTTCAGTGCGGAGGCGCGAGATGCACGTTCGCGGTCGACGCCGATGACGGCTATGGGCAATTCGAGCAATCTGGCTTCAGCGTTGCGGGCCATCGTCTCGCCGTGCCGTCTCCATGCGGTGCAGAAAACTTCCCCCCAGTTCACAGCCGACATCAGAAGTGGTAAATCCTGACGCACGGCTTCCTCTACGAGGCGCTCGATCTTTCCGGCTGTGCTCTTGCGGTCCTCGAAGAAGCCGATCAAGGCGTTGGCATCGAGCACATATCGCCGCGCGCTCCCACGAGAGAACGGAGAGGACATTCCTTACTCCCGTCGGCGTTCGCGCTCGCGTTCCCGTTCACGCTCAGCCAGGTGATCCTCAAACATGGAAGGCTCGCCGGGTTTGGGCTTGAGAAATCCTCGGATTTCGCTCAGTCGGTTTTTGCTTAGCGGTGTCAATACTAATCTGCCTTGGTCCTCGGTCCAAGTTGCGGGAGTGCCTTTTTCCAGGCCGAATTGCTCGCGCAGCTCGGCGGGGATCACCACCTGGCCTTTTGAACTAATCACGGTTCGGTAGCTTGCCATGGATCCATCTTACTATAATGTAAGACACTGATGAATCATCTTACTGGAAGGCGCTGGAAGGCGTTCGCTCTCGAAAAAGCTGCCTTGCAATTGCCATCGACGAAACTGCCTTTTTGCGGCTACAATAAGCCTCAGCATCAACGTAGATGCGTACAGGCTCTATCCGGCCGAGCCGGAGGGGCACTGGAGGACACAGTGAGTCTTACCCCGATTGGCGAATCTCGCCATAAGATCACGACCGCGTCTCTGCGGGAACAGAAACTGCAGCATCAACCAATCAGCTGCCTTACGGCTTACGACTACGCCACTGCCCGCCTAGTGGACGAGGCTGGAATCGAAATGATTCTAGTGGGCGATTCCCTGGCCCAAACGATGCTGGGCTATGAGAACACGCTTTCTGTGACGGTGGATGAGATGCTGCACCATGTGAAGGCGGTCCGGCGCGGTACGAACCATGCGCTGCTGCTGGCGGACATGCCCTTCGGGTCCTATCAGATCGACTCCAAAACCGCGCTAAGTAACGCCATGCGCTTTGTGAAAGAAGGAGGCGCGGAAGTGGTGAAGATCGAAGGCGGGGAAAAGCGCGCCGATTTGATTCGCGGGATCATCGACGCCGAAATCCCTGTGGCTGGCCACATTGGGCTGACGCCGCAGTCGGTGAACGTGATGGGCGGGTACAAGGTGCAGGGGAAAGACTTGGGCGGCATCGACCAATTGATGCGCGATGCGGTGGCGCTGGACGGTGCGGGCGTGGCCTGCCTGTTTCTGGAGGGTATTCCACGAGAAGTGGCGGCGATGATTACGGCGGAGGTTAGCACGCCGACGATCGGGATTGGCGCTGGCCCGGAGTGCGATGGACAGGTACTGGTTTTCCACGACATCATGAATTTGACATTTGGGCATCCGGCAAAATTTGTGCGGCGGTACGGCGACGCCGCGGCGTTGATCACCAACGCGGTGCAAGCATTTCGCGCCGATGTGAAGTCATTGCAGTATCCAGCGGATGAAGAGTCCTATCATCTGCCGAGGGAAACGAGGGCCGGGTTGGATACGGTGTTGGCGCGGAGAGCGATGCGGCGGTAAGAGTCCTAGCCACGGATTTACGCGGATGTCACGGATAGGGCGCCCTTAAGCGGTTCGACAAAAACTTCCGCGATGGTGCTAGGCTAATGGAAAGGGAGGAGGTTTCTATGCTGTTCCCAGCGTTTTTTCTTCCATTCTTCGGCTTTGGTTTTGTGATGTATTTCCTTCCGTCGATCATTGCTCTGGCACGAAACAAACGTGACATTACGGCGATCGTGCTGCTGAACTTTTTTCTGGGCTGGACGATGATTGGTTGGATTGTTGCGTTGGTATGGGCGGTGAAGACCGATGTTCCCATGGTGGTGCGGTGAGTGTTTCCGCAGTTAACGGCAGAGATTGGCGAGCCCGGGCGGCGGCAGTCCTGTCATTGGTTTTGATGGTGAGTTGTTCGGTTGTGGCTTGCTCGGAAAAGAAGGCGCATGCGCCGCCGGACGCTGTCGCTTTGCTGCAGGCCGTTGCTCCGGCGGATCCGGCGAAGTTTCCATCGCTGCAAGAGACCAGGCACTGGAGCAATCCGTACCTGGTGATTCGGCCATCGTCGGTCGGATTGCTGACGGGGATTGCGGCGAATGAAGAGGAGATACTGAAGCCGGAAGATGTTTTGGGAGCGTTGGCGCAGTTGCCGGGATCGGCGTGGCCCTACGGGCGGGCGGTTGCGATCCTGGTGGATGGGAGTGCGATTCGAGCAGAACAGGACAAGATAGCGCTTCGCCGAAATCGGGGAGTAGTGGCAGGGGAATTACAGAACGCACACGTGGCCATTCACTGGATCCCTTCCTCTTGAACGTCGTCCAACTTAAATGAAGATCTGTAGAAGCATCGAAGACATGGGTTCAGCGTGTCGTGATGCGCGCCGAGCCGGCAAACGGTTGGGATTCGTGCCCACCATGGGAGCGCTGCATGAAGGCCACTTATCGCTGATAAGGGCGGCTCGGGCTGCCTGCGAGGTTATTGCAGCTTCGATTTTCATAAATCCTACCCAGTTTGGGCCGACAGAGGATTTGGCGAAGTATCCGCGGACGTTCGAACGCGACCGGGGGCTTCTGGAAAAAGAGGGGGTGGAATTCCTTTTCGCTCCTTCGGCGGAAGAAATGTATCCGGCAGGAGGAGTGACCTGGGTGGAGGTGGAGGGAATGAGTAACAAGCTAGACGGGCGTTCCCGGGCAGGACACTTTCGCGGAGTTACCACGGTGGTATCCAAACTGTTGCACGTGGTCGAGCCGGACGTGGCGTTCTTCGGGCAGAAAGACGCGGCGCAGGTTGCAATCATTCGGCGAATGGTGCGCGACCTGAATTTTCCAGTGAAGATTGTGGCCTGCCCGATTGTGCGGGAGGCGGACGGACTGGCCATGAGTTCGCGCAATCTTTATCTCGATCGGCAACAGCGCAATCAGGCGCTCGCGTTGCATCGTTCTCTGGTGCGGGTGAAAAAGTTGTGGGAGGGTGGAGAACGTAGTGCTGAGAAGCTGGTGGTTGCGGGCCGGGAAGAAATTGCGAAAGAGAAATTGGTGCGTCTCGACTATTTCGAAATCGTGGATCCCGACAGCCTGGATCCGGTGCACACTGTCAGCTCCGGGGCGATGGCAGTGGTTGCCGCACTTGTAGGGACGACACGGATCATTGATAACCTGTTGCTTTAGGGGCGGCGGCCAATTCCGTCCCGGCGGGACTCGTTCCTATTTACCGGATATCTACCCCGCACTTACGCGCGGGGCTATCGCATACCGCCCCTGTGGGGGCTGGAACATACCGCCGCGGGTCGGGGATGGAACGCGATGGCGTCCAGCTTTTTTCACCTCCGCCTCTTTTTACGGCTCTGACCAACAATCTGTAACACCCCCTGATTTAATGGGCATTTTGATTTTGGGGAACTCTGGTTACACTCAGCAGGATGAGGGAGACGGACGGGAGCAAAGTACTGGATTGGCCGGGGTATCGGGTCTACCGACACGAAATTGATGAGAAGGCAAAGACCCTGAAGCTGTGGGTTCGGCGCAAGCGAGGAAACCGGAAGCTGGTTTGCTCAGGCTGTGGGCGGAAGCTGGCTGAAGCCTATGACAGCTACGAGCGAGAGGTGCGCGATTTGCCCTGTTTCGAGTTTCGGACGACGGTGGTGGTGGAATTGTATCGGGTGCGCAGTCGGGACTGCGGGGTCAAGACGGAGAAGGTGCCGCAGTTGCCGAGCAAGGCGCCGTCAGCAAGCGCTTCGAAGAGGCCGTGGGGTTGGCCTGTGAGAGTGCGGCGGTGCGAGGTGTGGCGCGCCAGTTTGGGCTGTCGCGCAGCACAGTCCGAGCCCTCGATCTGTGTTATCTGAAGCCTGGGCGGGGGACGAAGGAAGCCGGCGTTGCGGCAGATGGGGGTGGATGAGATCTATCTGGGGAAGAAGCAAAAGTTTCTCACCGTGGTGAGCAATCTGGCAAGGGGTGAGCCGCTGTGGTTTGGGCGGGAACGGAAGAAAGAAACCCTGGATGAGTTCTTTGACAAGCAGTTGAGCGCGTTTCAACGGAGTCACATTGGTGCCGCTTGCGTGTATGCATGAGCCCTTTCGCTTGAGCCTGGAGCAGTGGGTTCCGCAGTGTTGCCTGATCTACGACGAGTTCCACGTCATGAAGCACGCCAACGAAGCGGTTTCCGAGGTTCGGCGCGCGGAATTCTTCCGCCAGGGTGGAGCGGCACGGGAGTTGATCAAGGGAAAGCGCTGACGGTTGTTGACCCGCTGGGTTCATCTGAACACCCACAAGAAACGGCAGCTCAACGGACTGTTTGCGCTCAATCGCCGGGTGATCAAGGCTTATCTGATGAAGGAGAGCTTGGATCGACTGTGGAGCTATATCTATGAAGGAGCCATGCTGCGCTATCTCCAAAGCTGGATCGACCAGTTGCGCTGGCAGCGGCTCAAGCCCATGGAGAAGCTGGCGCGGATGCTGCTGAATCATCTGGAAGGAATCCTGAACTATTGCAAAACTTAAGGTGCCGTTGGGCGTGGTGGAAGCCGTCAATGGAAACATCAAAGCGCTATTGTGCCGTGGCCGCGGCTACCGCGATCTCGATTACTTGCTGCTCAAGGCGCAACGCTTGGCAGTGACCAAGACCGAATTCGTCGCTATCCAGAAAGCCGGCGCGTGTCAACAACTTTGAGACACATGATCCCGGAATTTCGGGCTCTCCACAAGAAAGTGACGAAGTAGGCATTTTAAGCGGCTTTCTCGAAGGTGGCGAATTCGGTCTTGGTAGCGGCTAGTCGTTGTGCCTTGAGCAGG
>Ga0224545_1000213_pt1 | contig 12122 bp, 11 predicted proteins | sample 714P12024metaG_FD_179906 | JGI IMG/M metagenome (GOLD analysis project Ga0224545, IMG submission 179906) | Peat soil microbial communities from Stordalen Mire, Sweden - 717 P1 20-24 | ecosystem: Environmental > Terrestrial > Soil > Wetlands > Peat | place: Sweden: Norrbotten County, Stordalen... | reverse complement strand
TGGTACACCCGTTATCGCGGCAACTTCCCGGTGTCGGTGAGCCATCTGCTGGGAAATGAATACAGAAAGCTCGGGGGGCATTGCAGGGACCTCTCCGAAGCGGGGATCGGCGTCATTCTAGCCGCAGATCTGAACGGCGGCGAGGTGGTCGGTCTGAGCTTCGTGCTTCCGGGAGCGACCCTGCGCTCGGACGTGAGGGCGGTGGTCCGTCATCGTCGGGGATGCCAGTACGGCTTCGAGTTTCTCTCACTCAGCGAAGGGCAACGGGATATGCTCGGCAGCTTTCTTAAGAACCTGGAACCTGCAGACTAAAACTCCCGAGTGCAAGAATTGAGTTGCAAGGTTGATGACTTAGGTCATCTTGTGAATTGTCGACCCCTCGGTCAAGCTGGAAAACGCATTATTTCGCAAAGAATAGTCGTACTTTCGATGACAGAACCTAAGCCTAACGCCGCGGCCGGAACGGATTGGACGGGATTGCTGGCCGATCCTGACCTGGCCCGAAACCTAGGAAAGCTGCTGCAGATCTACCGCGAAGCAGCTCCCGATCGCAGAGAACAAGCTTTACTCGCGGCGGTGCGCGAGATCAAGCAAGCTTCCAGCGGCCCAGTCACCCTGACCGAGGTGGTGGAAAAGCCTGCTCAGCATCCCGTGCCCACTCCGGCGGCAGCGACACCTCCGTTTGAGCCCAATATTTTCAGCTCCAACTGGGGCCAGGACCGGAGGCGGCATCCCCGCATTAAGTGCTTTGTAGCAGTTGAGTTGCGAGTTGATGATGGCGATGTCCCCGTATGGGGGAACCTGTCCAATACCAGCATGGGAGGATGCCAAGTCGAGACCGCCGCTCACATTAGTGGCGGAGCCAAAGTCGAAATCGGCCTGTGGGTGGCAAGTGGCAAGATATGGGTGAAAGGTTTGGCACTGAACGGCATAGTCACGCAAAGCGCCTCCAGTGATCGAGTACGCATTCGCTTCGCCGGCATGGAGCCTTCGGGAAAAGAAAATCTCCGCCAGTTCCTGAGGTACGTCCAGGAAACCACGCGCGCAGCGGCCAGCGAAAGCAGCTACCTGAAATTACTGAAGTAGTTCGTCCGGTTCCCCTGTTTCTTCCCTTCCGCAGTTCTCTCCGTTTTTCACAGATCATCCGACATTGTCCCGCAAGAAATTGGTACACTCTGGACGGATCAAGAAACCTTTATCTGAAACCCTTTGTTGCCCTCGGAACTCTAATTAGACTGGCCAGTGGAACACTACAAGTAGACAAAAGGTGTCCCTGGGAGGAGCGCGCGTCGCATGGCAGCCAGTGAACAAGCATTGGTAACCGGGAAGCAACTGGATACGCTCTGCATCAACACGATTCGTACTTTGGCCATAGATGCCGTACAAAAAGCGAATAGTGGACATCCCGGCGCTCCGATGGGTTTGGCGCCCGTCACCTACTGCTTGTGGCAAGAGTTTCTGAACTACGATCCAGCAGATCCCACTTGGTTGAATCGGGATCGCTTTGTCTTATCCAACGGCCACGCCTCCATGCTGCTCTACGCCGTGCTCCATCTGGCCGGCGTGCGAGAAGTTGACGAAAACAACCAAGTGCTCAAAGAGCTGGCGGTGCCGATGGAGGAGATCAAGCGCTTCCGGCAGCTCGGCAGCCGCACCCCGGGTCACCCAGAATCGGACGTCACCTCCGGCGTAGAGACCACCACGGGTCCGCTCGGACAAGGGGTGGGGAACAGCGTGGGAATGGCGATCGGCAGCAAGTGGCTCGCCGCGAATTTTAACCGCCCTGAGTTCGAGGTGTTCAATTACAACATATACGCCATGTGCTCCGATGGCGACCTGATGGAAGGAATCGGCGGCGAAGCAGCATCTCTGGCTGGCCACCTGAAGCTTTCGAATCTGTGCTGGATGTACGATCACAATCACATCACGCTGGATGGGCCGGCGAACTGGTCATTCAGCGAAGATGTGGCGACGCGCTTTATCGGCTACGGCTGGAATGTAACCCGGGTGGCTGACGCCAACGATCTCGAGATGCTGGCGCGGGCTTTCGAAACGTCCAAAAAAACGACTGATCGTCCCACGCTGATCATCGTGGACAGCCATATTGGTTACGGTTCACCGCATAAGCAAGATACGAATGCGGCGCATGGAGAGCCACTGGGCGAAGACGAAGTTCGTCTCGTGAAGAAATTCTATGGCTGGCCCGAAGACGCCGAGTTTCTGGTACCAGAAGGTGTGCGGGAGCACTTTCAGGATGGAATTGGAAAGCGCGGGCGCGACTCGCGCGCGCAGTGGTCAAAAATGTTCGCGGGGTATTCCCAAAAATATCCGGAGCTAGCCGAACGGCTGCACCTCATGCAGCGACGCGAGCTTCCCCCAGGTTGGAACAAGAACCTGCCCACGTTCCCTGCGGATCCCAAAGGTGTGGCGACGCGTGACAGCTCGGGAAAGGTGTTGAACGCCTTGGCACAAAATATTCCGTGGCTCATAGGCGGTTCAGCAGACCTTGCGACTTCCAACAAGACGACTCTGAAGTTTGAAGGCGCGGGAGATTTCCAGGCCGGCAGTTACCTCGGACGCAATCTGCATTTCGGTGTTCGCGAACACGCCATGGCCGCGAGCGTGAATGGGTTAGTGGTTTCTGGAATCCGGGCATTCGGAGCGACCTTCTTTAACTTCAGCGACTACATGCGTGCCAGCATACGGCTGGCTGCATTAATGGAAATTCCCTCGATCTTCGTATTCACGCACGACTCGATTGGCGTGGGCGAAGACGGTCCGACCCATCAACCCATCGAGCAACTAGCGTCGCTGCGCGCCATGCCGAATTTAATCGTGCTTCGTCCCGGCGACGCGAACGAAGTAATCGAGGCATGGAAAATTATTGCACAGTTGCAGAATCAGCCCGCAGCGCTCGTTCTCACGCGGCAGCCGCTTCCAACTCTCGACCGCACGAAGTATGCCTCTGCTTCTGGAACAGCAAAGGGCGGGTATGTTCTGGCCGACGCTCCTGGCGGCCAGCCGGAAGTAATTTTAATCGGCACCGGCAGCGAGGTTTCCCTGTGCATCGAGGCCTACGAAAAGCTTAAAGCGGAAGGCGTTCAGGCGCGAGTCGTGAGCATGCCCTCTTGGGAGATCTTTGATAAGCAGGATGGTGCGTATAAAGAAAGCGTTCTGCCATCCTCGGTAACGGCGCGAGTTTCGGTGGAAATGGCCGCCACTTTTGGGTGGGAACACTATGTCGGGCTCAAGGGGCGCAAAGTAGGCATGCACCGCTTTGGTGCCTCGGCACCGTTGAAGGATCTGTTGCAGTTTTTTGGCTTCACCGCAGATGCAGTAGTGGCAGAAGCGTGTAAGGCGATCGCCGAGAAGTGAAGTGAAGTGAAGTAAAGATGCGCCCTTCGTTGCGAATTAACAACCGCAGTTGCACAACAAGACGTCTTCGGTCATCAGGAGAATCGATTATGCAACCCACTGGAGTTTTGGAAACCGCAAAAGCTACGAACCCCCTCAAAGCGTTACTAAGCTTTGGACAGTCCATGTGGCTCGACTACATTCGGCGAGATCTGCTTACCAGTGGAAAGCTGAAAACGATGATTGAGGAAGACGGCCTTCGCGGGATGACTTCGAACCCCTCGATCTTCGAGAAGGCCATCGGTGAAAGTTCCCTATACGACGATATGTTGAAGTCGCTCGCCTCGCGCCCTGACCTCAGCGCCACCGCACGCTACGAGCAGATCGCAATTCGCGACATACAGGCTGCCGCCGATATCCTGAAGCCGGTATATGAAAGTTCGAAGTATCACGATGGATTTGTAAGCCTGGAAGTTTCCCCGTTGCTCGCATTGGAGACTCAGCAAACGCTCGATGAAGCCCGCCGTTTATGGAAAACCGTGAACCGGGAGAATGTGATGATCAAAGTTCCCGGCACTGCGGAAGGGATTCCAGCAATCCGTCAGTTGGTCAGTGAAGGCATCAACGTCAATGTGACCCTGCTGTTCGCCCAGGAAGTCTACGAGAAAGTTGCGGAAGCTTACATCGCTGGAGTCGAGGATCTGGCGAAGCGCGGTGGAGATCTGAAGAAAATGGCGGGAGTCGCCAGCTTCTTTATCAGCCGCATCGATACGCTGGTGGATTCGATGATTGACGATAAGTTGAAAGCCACTTCCGACCCGCAGCCGCAAGCGCTGTTGAAGAGTTTGAAGGGCAAGGTCGCGATCGCCAACGGGAAGCTGACCTACCAGCGCTATCAGAAGATTTTCAGCGGAGCGCGGTGGGAGGTACTGACAGCGAAAGGGGCGCAAACCCAGCGTGTGCTATGGGCAAGTACCAGCACCAAGAACCCGGAGTATCGTGACGTGATGTATGTCGAAGAACTCATCGGGCCTAATACTGTGGATACGATGCCCCCGGCCACGGTCGATGCGTTTCGGGATCACGGGAAGCTCCGCAACAGCTTGACGGAGAACGTGGCCGGCGCACAAAAGGTGATGGATGATCTGGCCAAGAGCGGCATCTCTATGAAAGCAGTCACCACCAAGCTGACAACCGACGGTGTGAAACTGTTCGCCGAAGCCTTTCACAAGTTACTTGCCGTCGTGGAAAAAAGCGTTGAACAAAAAGCACAGAAAGCTTGAGGCACAGCGGAAGTACGAACTAGCTGCGCTGCATACAAGATTCCACTCGCGCCGGCAGCCTCCGGTCGCAGTGAAAATGCTTTCGGCGGCGATTCGGTAGAAATTTGGTGGGCACGTGGAAACCAGTGCGGTAAATTTTGAATCCACATAACACTCCTCATCGAATATTCAAGGACCTTATGATGGCTCAACTGGCGGAAAAACCCGAGGCCGCCTTACCGCGCGTCGGCAAGCAAGGCGACCCTTGTGTAATGGTCATCTTTGGCGCGGCCGGCGATCTAACCGCACGCATGTTGATTCCGGCGCTATATAACCTGGCCCGCGCCGATTTGCTCTCGAAGGAATTCGCCGTGCTGGGCGTGGCCCGTTCGCAGATGTCGGACGAAGATTTTCGCAAAAGAGTTTACGACGACATCAAACAATATTGCGGAGACTGCATCGCGGACTCGATGTGGGATAGCTTCTCGCGCCGCTTTTATTATTTCGCCGGCGATTTCAACGATGACAAGCTTTACCCGAAGATCAAAGATCATCTCGCCAAGATCGATCGCGATCACTCCACCCATCAAAATGTCTTCTACTACATGGCGACCGCGCCGAGTTATTTCGGCACCGTGGTTGAAAAGCTTGCCGCCAATGGACTGATGGAACAAAACAACGATCACTGGCGCCGGGTGATCATCGAGAAACCGTTCGGTCACGACCTGGAATCGGCTAAGGCGCTCAATCAGCAGATCCTCAAGGTCGCCGACGAGAAGCAGGTTTACCGGATCGATCATTATCTCGGCAAAGAAACTGTCCAAAACATCATGGCGTTCCGTTTCGCGAACGGAATTTTTGAGCCCATCTGGAACCGCCGCTATATCGATCACGTACAGATCTCAGTGGCTGAAACAGTAGGCGTGGAAGGCCGCGGAAGTTATTTCGACCATGCCGGCTCGCTGCGCGACATGGTTCCAAACCACATCATGCAACTCATCAGCCTCACCGCGATGGAGCCGCCCATTTCGTTCGACGCAAACGCCGTGCGCGACGAACAGGCGAAAATTCTGCACGCCATTCAGCCCATCAGCGACGAGGAAGTTCTCAGCCGATCCGTACGCGGTCAGTACGGCGAAGGGATAATAGGCGGCCAGCATGTACCGGCGTATCGCTCTGAAGCCGACGTTGCCCCGGACTCCCGCACGGAAACCTTCGTCGCCATGAAGCTGCTGATCGACAACTGGCGATGGGCCGACGTTCCCTTCTATCTGCGCACGGGAAAAAGAATGCCGGCGCGCAACACCCACATCGTGATCCAGTTTCGCCGCGCCCCGTTCGTGTTATTCCGCGATACGTCGGTCGAACACCTCATGCCAAACCAGTTAGTGCTGCATATCCAGCCGGAAGAGGGCATTTCCCTGCAGTTCGCAGCCAAGGTCCCGGGCCCGGTAATGCGTCTGGGGACAGTGGACATGAACTTCGAGTATCAGGAATACTTCGGAAAGCAGCCCAGCACGGGTTATGAGCGGCTGCTGCACGATTGTATGATTGGGGACCAGACATTATTTCAGCGGGCGGATATGGTCGAGGCGGGCTGGACCGTGGTTAATCCGATGCTCGATCTCTGGAAGGCGCTGCCACCGCGTAATTTTCCGAATTACGCTTCCGGCACATGGGGACCGAAAGAGGCCGACGAACTCCTGGAGCGGGACGGCCGCCGCTGGAGGAATTTCGAGAAATGATTCTTGCCGGCGATATTGGGGGAACCAACGCTCGACTCGCTTATTTTCAAAGTCGGAATGGCGGTCTGCGCCTGGTCTCGGAGCGCGTCTTTCCCAGCCGTGACTACGAAGAATTCGGAGATCTTGTTTCCAAGTTTCTAAGAGATTCCGCGACGCAACCGGACGTCGCCTGTTTCGGCATTGCGGGGCCGGTGCACAACGGACGAGTTGAGACCTCCAATCTTCCCTGGGTCATCGAGCAGGCTCGCCTCGCACGACAAATTAATCTTCCGTCTACCCTGTTGATCAATGATCTGGAAGCCAGTGCGTGGGGGATTGGTGGCCTTAGCCCGCAAGATCTCACGCCGCTCCATTCGGTCGCGAATTCAGGCGGTAATCAGGCAGTGATCGCGCCGGGAACCGGATTGGGGGAGGCCGGTTTGTTTTGGGACGGAGGCCAGCACCAGGTTTTCGCCTGCGAAGGCGGACACGCGGACTTCGCGCCACAAGGGGAATTGCAGATTGAGCTATTGCGGTTTTTGGCAACCCGGCACGGGCATGTCAGTTACGAACGTATCTTATCCGGCCCGGGTCTGGTGAATGTCTATGAATTTCTGCTTGAAAAAGGATGTAGCAAAGAACCTGACGGATTCGCAGCGCAACGAACCAAGGGGGATGCCGCCGCGGTCATCTCCCACGCTGCGATGAGCGGCACGAACCGGTTGGCAGAAGAGGCTCTGGACGTGTGGATCTCGGTATACGGAGCGGAGGCGGGCAACCTCGCTCTGAAAACGATGGCCACCGGGGGAATCTTTCTGGGGGGCGGAATCTCCCCAAAAATTCTTCCCCGGCTGACCAGTCCGCTCTTCATGAGCTCTTTTCTGGACAAAGGCAGGCTCCGCCCGCTTCTGGAAAGCATCCCTGTGCAGGTCATCACCAACGACAAGGCGGGCTTGCTGGGCGCGGCTCGCTGCGCTGCAGCAAAATGCAGCCTTCAGCCGGTGTCATAATGAGCGCGTCCTTCGAAGTGCGCAGACTCACGACTCCACAAGGTCTTTTTCAAGCGGCCGCGGAAGAAGTAATCTGCGACGCTACCGAGGCGGTCGCGCAGCGCGGGCGCTTTACCATTGCGCTCTCCGGTGGATCCACTCCCAGGAATCTTTATACCTTGCTGGCAGCGAATGCGGGCAGCCTGCCGTGGCCGAAAATGTTCTTTTTCTGGGGCGACGAACGTCACGTTCCCCCCACCGATTCCGAAAGCAATTACCGCATGGCGGAGGAATCCATGTTGTCCAAGGTTCCCGTTCCGCCGGCCAACATCTTCCGCGTTCCGGCGGAGAATCCAGATGCATCGGCTGTGGCTCAAAGCTACGAGCAAACCCTGAAGAAGTTTTTTGGCTTGGCCGCCGATGAATTCCCGAGGTTTGACCTGATTTTGCTAGGTATGGGACCAGACGGACATGCCGCATCCTTGTTTCCCGAAACTGAAGCGTTGCATGAGAAGTCGCGACTCGTGGTTGCCAACCGGGTGAAGAAGCTGGAATCCAGTCGGATCACATTCACGCTTCCGGTTATCAATGCAGCGCGGTGTGTCGCATTTCTGGTGAACGGCTCTGACAAAGCGGCTGTTCTGCGTGAGGTTTTGGAAGGCAAGGGGCCGGGCGAGAAATACCCGTCGAAACTGGTGCAGCCGAGCGCCGGAAAGCTGATCTGGTTCATTGACCGCGCCGCAGGCAGCCAGCTTTCGGCGACCGCGTAGGGAGCCATCGGGCTATCCGCGCCATCCACCGATTTCTTTTAGGCCCTTGCCACGCGCATGTTCGAAAAGCCGTACGCGATGCCGCGAGTGCTCAAACTCGTGGATATCCGCCCACACTTCAGCCTGCCACGCCTTATCGTGAGTAGCGCAGGCTCCGCAGGTGGCGCAACGGGTGTGAAGGCTGACGGAGGCGACTTCGGCCACAAGTGCCCCGGGCAACTCAACGAAAATGCAGCGAACCTCTTGGATCTCTTCTCTTTCGTCGAGCAGGTGTTCGTAACGCAACAGGTAGCAGAATCCCAACTTGCGAGCCTCAGCCTCTGCCTCGGCACGGGTGAGAAATGGTCCATACTCTGCCCGCAACTGCTCAGTTGAATCGCAAGCCATCCAGAATGTCTCTTTGTAAGCCATATCTGCCCGCGAGGGATTGCGGCGCCTGCGTTGCCGCGCTGGCAAGCCCGCTCTCGCCGACACCAAGCCCTTCCCATGCAATTTAAAGGCCGAGGCAACTTTTGTACAACCTGTTCCAGATCAGGCAGTTAACTGACCTCCCCAGGACAGAGGAACGCTGTCAAGTAAACCTTTTGCAGAAGTTATCCCAGCGCGAGTTGCGCCCGCCTCCTCGGCAGATCCGGTTTGCGGATGATGCGGTAGTGCATGTGCATCGGCCGACCGGCAGCCCTCAACCCGTCGAGGTCCGTTCGAGAACGGTGATTGGGCGATTCGAGTCTTCACGCCAGTTCTTACCGCCGTGGTTAGCGACATCCCTAGACCTAGACAATTCGAGGCGAGTCCAAACGTCCAACTTGTCAAAGGTGCTTCGCAAGTGGTTCTGGATCACCTGCTTTGTTGTTCCCATTATTTTGCCGATTTCACGGTTCGTGAGCCCTTGCCATGCAAAGTTGGCCACGTGAATTTCTTTTTCAGTCAAATGCCCTCGCGGCATCATGAGATCACCTCCTGGTTTCGCAAGCAGCAATCGCCAGCTTTACCCGCCTGCAACCATCCCGGATCCCGGCACGCAGAAAAGGCGTTCGTCAGTGTTGTTTCACGGTGCGCGTACTGATGCTCGATTGCCCCGCGATCTCCTTGTTGCGGCAACCCTGGACCAGCAGATCGAGCACCTGTTCATCTCTCAACCCTTTGCACATCTTTCGCCAAAGTTTCGCCACGCCTTGGGGTCCTTCTAAGCTCAGCGTGTGATTGCACTTAAGGACAAGCACCTCGACGCTTCCGCGAGCGGCCATAAAACTCCATGCTAGGCTGGTAGTACCCAGTTTGGGATGAAGAGGAGAGCGAGCCGCAACCGAGACCGCACCTCGCCGGCTCCGTGGGAACGCCAATTTCAGGTCCCCGATGACGTTCCCGGCGCTTGAGAAGCTGGGTCAACAGGCTTAGTTTAAAAATCTTGGAGCAATTCGGGTGCACTCATTTACTCACGAGGAAGGTTTGAGAACTGCCGTATTTTGCTCGCTTGCTGAAAAAGCTTTGGTTTTCCAAAATGGAAACAGATGGCATTCTGGCGGTCTCAATCTAGGCAAGAGGAAGACTTCGTCTGCGCTCTTTATGGAGGCTGAGTCTCTGGGGCGAAGTTTTATCCTGGTACTTCTGTTTTTTCTGGTGGGTGTATATTCAGCATCCGCCCAGGGAGGTCCGCCTTATTACACCAATGATCCAGGCACACCCGGCCACCTCAATTGGGAGATCAATCTCGGCTACATGCCCTTTTTGTACAGTGATCAGTCTGTCTCCCACACTCCCGACGTGGACATCAATTTCGGCATCGGGGATCGCATTCAGCTCACTTATGAGAATGCATGGTTACGGGTCCAAAATCCATCTTCCGCGACCAAGTATGGCTTGGGCCAGTCCAATCCCGGAGTGAAGTGGCGTTTTTACGATGGCGGCGACTCCGGCCTCAACGTCTCGGTTTTCCCCCAGCTCTTTCTCAACAACCCTAGCGATGCGGTCCGCCGCGGGATCACTCCGGCCAGCGAGGCTTTTCTCCTGCCGTTCGAATTCTCAAGAAAAATCGGCCCGGTTGATGTTGATTACGAGATCGGATATCAATTCGTCCACAAAGGACCGAATGGCCTGCTTACAGGGTTGGTGGTTGGCCATGATTTCACTCCAAAACTGGAAATTGACATGGAGTTGTACTACCAAGGCACCTTTCGCCCGTCGGAAAACCAACCCACGATTGATTTTGGCGCTCGTTATAAGATCCATCGTCCCGTCATCCTTCTCTTCATGGCGGGCCGAAGTCTCGAACCCAGGCGCAGCAATCAATCCTATTTCGTCGGCTATTTTGGCATTCAGTTCCTTCTGCCTCCTAAATCCTATAAGGCGGATTTGCCGGAAAGCACGGGCGGAAAGTGAATGTGGGAGACTCGAGTCTTGAGGTATCGGGATTGTTTCTGCCCGGTGGTGCCGCAGCTAGGAAGCCTGCCTGGTTCAAGCCCCCGAACCGATTCACGGCCCGAGCGGCAAGTGAGGCAGGTGAACGTCATCCGGGACCCATGGCGAAACCCGAAAGGCATTCTCTTATGTATGAATTGCACTAGAATAAGCTTGACTTTTCTTCACCTTGCTCGCGGGCAGCAGAGGCCGTCAAAACCGTGACCGACCAGAAAAACAAATCAGGCCTGGACGAGCAGACTTTCGCAAAGCTGCTGGAAGCTGCTTATGTGCTGCAGGAACACAACCTCAAGAACAGCAAGATGGAAGTGAACCGGGGATCGGATGGCGAGGAAGTGCGGAAGCAAGGGTCGGAAATCCGGCCGGCACCGGCGAAAGACGTCTCGCATGCCAACAGCGACTACACGCTGACTCTAGCCGAAATTGTCGAAGTCCAGAACCAGATTCAGATTCGCCATCTGGAGGCCGATCAGGCGATGGCACTGGTGGTCGAGAGAATCGCGCGAATCACAAATGCCAGCGGGGCGGCGATCGGAATTATGGATGGCGAGACAATCCGGTACAGCGCCGGAGCGGGAGCTTCCGCGCTGCCCTCGGGAAGCGAAGTACCGGTGGAAGACGCAATCTGCGCCAGGTGCCTGCGCACAGGTCAGGTATTGCGTACGCCCGACATTAGCAAGGAACCGCTGCTTTTCGATACCGAGCTGTGTCGTAAACGGGACATACAGTCGGTGGTGGCAGTGCCGATCTATCACGACGGCGACATTGTAGGAGCACTGGAACTTTATTTCGATAGATCGCACGGCTTCGCTGAACAGGACATTCACACCTGTCAACTGATGGCGGGGTTGATGACCGAGGCGATTGGTCGAAGTGCGGAAACCGCGTTAAAGAAATCCATGGACGCGGAGCGCTCCTCGATGTTGGCCGCGATCGAGCTGCTCAAGCCGAACCTTGTAGCTCTGGCGGAGGATTTTACTTCCGAGAGTGAGGTTCACGAGGAGGCGGACGTTAGAAGCAAGACGGAAAGCTCTGTCTGCTGGAAGTGCGGAGACAAACTGGTAGAACAAGAGCAGTTTTGCGGCAATTGTGGGGCACAGCGGGTGGGTGCCAGCGATCCATCGAGTTTCCAGAGCAAGGTCGCGTCAGCGTGGCGTCTACAACAAACTGTCCGCCAAGAGCCAGCCTCTGTTTCTGATAAATCCCCGTTCCTGGAAAATACGCCGCTTCAAGACGCCGCGGCTGCAAGCGCCGACGAAGATCGCGATCACATCGCGGAATTGTTTTCTTCACGCGCGTTGCGGGAAAATCCTGTCATGCCGCTGCCATCCCCGGATGCGAGCGCGGAAGAAGAAGCGAATGAGTTGCAGTTAACCGTGCCGCACAACAATGTGGAGCAGGACAATGTGCCGCAGAGCTGGCTGCAGCAGAGCATAGACGCCGACCCTGAGACAGATTCCGTTGCGCTAACGACGCTGGAGAATGAAGACGCGATATCTCCGGCCTCGCAGATAACGTCGGAGAAACAAGACACAACGTGGAGTTCCGCCGCGAAAGCCAAAGACTTCCTGGAAGGGCTATCGGAGACGCGCTCTCCCAGTGCGT
>Ga0224545_1000209_pt1 | contig 12231 bp, 9 predicted proteins | sample 714P12024metaG_FD_179906 | JGI IMG/M metagenome (GOLD analysis project Ga0224545, IMG submission 179906) | Peat soil microbial communities from Stordalen Mire, Sweden - 717 P1 20-24 | ecosystem: Environmental > Terrestrial > Soil > Wetlands > Peat | place: Sweden: Norrbotten County, Stordalen... | reverse complement strand
ATGAATGAATTCGATGTGGGCGCGATGTATTACGCGCGGGTGGTCTGCGATCCGAAAAATGTGGATCGCATTTTTGTGATGAATGTGAATCTGCGCGAGTCGCTGGATGGCGGAAAGACATTGCATAAGGTGGAGGAGGTGAATCATCACGGGGACAATCACGCGATCTGGATCGATCCCGAGGATACGAAACATTGGCTGCTGGGATCGGATGGCGGGATGTATGAGACCTGGGATGACGCGAAGCGTTGGCAGTTCAAGGCGAATCTGCCGACGGTGCAGTTTTACGATGTGGCGGTGGATAACGCGCTTCCCTTCTATGACGTGTGCGGCGGAACGCAGGATAATTTCTCGTGGTGCGGGCCATCGCGTACGCGCAACGTCAACGGGATTATGAATTCGGATTGGTTCGTGACGACGGGAGGGGATGGATTCCGTTCAGTGGTGGATCCTGTGGATCCGAATACGATTTATGCGGAGTCGCAATATGGAGTGCTGGTGCGGTACAACAAGCCGACGGGACAGGAACTGGCGCTGCAGCCGCAGGAGGGTAAGGGAGAGCCTCCGCTGCGGTGGAATTGGGATTCGCCGGTGATTATCAGTCCGCACTCGCACACGCGGTTGTATTTTTCGGCGAATCAATTGTTTCGCAGTGACGACCGCGGGGATACCTGGAAGGCGATCAGCGGCGATCTTACGCGGCAGATCGATCGGAATACGTTACCGGTGATGGGGAAGGTGTGGGAGCCCGATGCGGTAGCAAAGAATGCGTCGACATCGTTTTATGGAAATATTGTGGCGCTGGCGGAGTCGCCGAAAAAAGAAGGGCGGATTTATGTGGGGACCGATGATGGGCTGATTCAGGCGACAGCGGATGGCGGGCAGACTTGGACGAAGTACGACAAGTTCGCCGGCGTGCCGGATATGACTTACGTGAGCCGGTTGGCGGCTTCGCAGCATGATGAGAATACGGTTTATGCGGCATTCGACAATCATAAGAATGAGGACTTCAAACCTTATTTACTAAAGTCGAGTGATGCCGGGAAGACGTGGACTTCGATTGCGGGGAACTTGCCGGAGAATGGGTCGGTGCTGGCGTTTGCGGAAGATTCGGTGAACGCGAATCTGTTGTTTGCGGGGACGGAGTTTGGGGCGTTCTTTACGGTTGACGGTGGGCTGCATTGGGTGCAGCTCCAGGGTGGGCTGCCTACGATTGCGGTGCGGGACATGGTATTGCAGGCGCGGGAGGGTGATCTGGTGATTGCGACCTTTGGGCGCGGGTTCTACGTGCTCGACGATATTTCGGCGCTGCGGCAGATAAAGGCGGAGGCGAAATTACTGGAGCAGGCGGCATCGACATTTCCGATGAAAGATGCGCTGTTGTATATCGAGCGGCATCCGCTGGGCGGCCCGAGAAAAGGCTTCCAGGGGGATGCGTTTTACGCGGCGGAGAATCCTCCGTATGGAGCGGTGTTTACGGCTTACTTGAAGGATCGGTTAAAAACGAAAAAAGAGAAGCGGCAGGAGGCTGAGAAGGAAGCGGCGAAGAAGAACCAGACGCTGCCTTATCCCACAAACGATGAGCTGCGGGCGGAGGCGGAAGAACCTCCGCCGGAAGTTTACTTTATGGTTTATGACGAATCGGGAGCGCCAATACGGCGCGTGGATGGGAGCATTGCGGCGGGGTTGCAGCGGGCAGCATGGGATTTGAGGTATCCCGTAGTGGCGCTGCCGGAGCATCAGGATGACGAAGAAGATTTTCCGCCAGCTTCGACGCAGGGGACGCTGGTGCTGCCCGGATCGTATTCGGTGAGAGCATTTAAGAATGTGGATGGAGTAGTAAGCGAGTTGGGCGCAGCGCAGAATTTTAAAGTGGTGACCGAGGGGCAAGGATCAATGAATGCCGGCGATCTTGCGGCGCGGGAGGAATTTCATCGCAAGGTGGCGCGCCTCTATCGGGCGGTATCGGGAGCGACACGTTCGTCTCACGAAGTGCAGGATCGACTGAAATCGATTCGCGAAGCTCTGCGGGAAACGCCCGCGGCGGAAAAGCAGTTGGGCGTGGCGGCGGATGCAATCGAGCAAAAGAATCGTGTGATCGAGCGAGCCCTGAGCGGCGACAATGAAATGAAGAAGCGGAATGAACCGGTGCGGTCGTCGATTCACGATCGGGTCGAGGCGATTATGGAGGGTGAAAGATTCTCGCTGGCGAAGCCGACACAGAGCCATGTTGAGGATTGCAACATTGCGGCGGCGGAGTTTGGGGAGCAGCTGGGCAAACTTCATACGCTGGTTTAGGTTGACCTGGCGAAGCTGGAGAAAGATATGGAGGCTGCGGGTGCGCCTTGGACGCCGGGAAGAGTGCCGGAGTGGAGCGAGAAGTAAGAAACTGGCCGCGGATTTGCACAGATTTTCACGGATCGAGAAACCAAGGTCTTCATCCCCGAGAAATGAAATGAGATGGGCTTTTTCATGGATTGAGGTTTGCTTTATCCGTGGAATCCGTTATATCCGTGGCGCATTTTTTGTTTCTTGCGCAAGTCGCTTGCTTTTATGTGAAGCACCTGTGGTAAACTCGCCGCCGACTGGTGCTTAGCGCTGTGGGCGTGGCAACAGCCGTGGGGAAATCGTCCGCGTCGCTTCTTGTTGGGAGGACTGGGGAATGGGCCTCGCGTTAATGGCTTTGATCTGGCTGATCACACTAGCCAGCACTTACTTTTTTGTCGCCAAGACCTGGTGGTTGCCCGTGGGAGCCGCCGAAGCTGCACACTTCATCGACGGACAACTTGCTCTCACTTTTGTGCTGATGGGAATTGTCTTTCTCGCGGCACAACTCTCCCTGGGCTACATCACTTGGCGATACAGAGAACAGCCTTCCTCGCCGCCGGTGAAATATTCGCACGGCAACGTCAAGCTCGAGATGATTTGGACCGTGCTCACTACGATTCTGTTCATCGGATTGAATCTGATGGGAAGCCGGGTGTGGGCGAGCCAGCGATTTGATCAGGCAGGGCCGGGAGCGGTGCAAGTGGAGGTCACCGGGATGCAGTTTGCGTGGTACTTCCGGTATGCGGGGCCGGATGGAAAGTATGGGGCGACGAGCCCGAAGCTGATGGATCCATCGGCCGGCGGCGAGGCTGCGGTGGGGCTGGACACTTCCGACCCGGCGGCCAAGGATGACGTGGTGACGGGCACGATGTATCTGCCGGTAGATCGCGAAGTGGATCTGAGTTTGCGAGCGGTGGATGTGATCCACAGCTTTTTCGTGCCTTCGCTGCGGTTCAAGCAAGACGCGGTTCCGGGATTGAATATTCACATGCACTTCAAGCCGACAGCGATCGGCGAGTATGAGATCGCGTGCGCCGAGCTGTGCGGCTTGGGACATTACAAAATGCACGGGATGGTGCACGTGGTCAGCCAGGAAGATTACGACAAGTGGCTGGCGGCACGGGAGGCGGAGAAACAATAAAATGGCGACCTCGGTTACGGTTCACGCACACGCTGCTCCTCAGGGTTTTATCCGGAAATACATTTTCAGCCTGGATCACAAAGTCATCGGCATTCAGTATTTTTTTCTCGCGCTCACGGCCGTGTGGGTGGGGATGTTCTTGTCGCTGCTGATGCGGCTGCATCTGGTCTGGCCGAATGCGGTGCTGCCACTGGTGGGAGAGATCAAGCCGGAGACTTATCTCAGCCTGCTGACGATGCACGGGACGATCATGGTTTTCTTCGTGCTGACGACAGCGCCGCAGGGCGGCTTCGGAAATTATTTTCTGCCGATTCAGATTGGTGCGCCGGATATGGCGTTTCCGGTGCTGAACATGCTTTCGTTCTGGACGACGTTTGTGGCGTTCATCACCATCATTGCGGCATTTTTTGTGACCGGCGGAGCGCCACTGCATGGATGGACGGGATATGCGCCGCTGAGCGCGCTGCCATCGGCGGGGCCGGGTGAGGGTCTGGGAGCGGATCTGTGGATCACGAGCATTGCGATCTTTTGTATCGCGTCGCTGATGGGGGCGCTGAATTTTATTACGACTACGCTCGATCTGCGGGCGAAGGGCATGACCATGATGCGCATGCCGCTGACGGTGTGGTCATGGTTCATCACGGCGATTCTTGGTCTTCTGGCATTCGGAGTGCTGCTTTCGGCGGGCATTCTGTTGCTGATGGACCGGAATATGGGTACGAGCTTTTATGTGCCGCTGGTGGTGGTGAACGGACAGATCATGGGGCACAAGGGCGGGTCGCCTCTGCTGTGGCAGCATCTGTTCTGGTTCTTCGGGCATCCCGAGGTTTACATCGCGATTCTGCCGGGCATGGGCGTGGCGTCGCAGGTTCTCTCCACTTTTTCGCGCAAGCCGATCTTTGGATATAAGGCGATGGTTTACGCGATGCTAGCCATCGGATTTTTTGGGTTCATGGTGTGGGGCCACCACATGTTCATGAGCGGCATGAGTCCGTATTCGGCGTTTGCGTTCTCGCTGCTGACCATGTGCATCGGGGTGCCGTCGGCCATCAAGACGTTTAACTGGCTGGGCACGATGTGGAAGGGGCATATTCGCTTTCAGACGCCGATGCTGTATGCCATCGGCTTCGTTTCCCTATTCGTTTCGGGCGGATTGAGTGGGCCATTCCTGGCGCAGCCGGTTCTCGATATTCAATTGCACGATACTTACTTTGTGGTCGGGCATTTTCACCTGATCATGGGGGTGGCGGCGATCTTTGGAATGTTTGCCGCGACGTATTACTGGTTCCCGAAAATGTTTGGGCGGATGATGAACGAAACCTGGGGACGGGTGCATTTCTTTATCACGCTGGCCGGAACGTATGCGATCTTCATGCCGATGCACTACCTGGGCATTGCGGGAGGGACACGGCGTTACTCGCAATACACAGAGGTGGCGTACTTGCAGAAGCTGATGCCGATTCACGAGTTTATGACATATGCGGCGATCATCACGATTGCGGCGCAATTTATTTTTGTGATCAATCTCTTCTGGAGCATGTTTAAAGGGCCGAAGGCGAGCGACAATCCCTGGGAAGCGACGACGCTGGAATGGACAACATCGACGCCTCCGCCGCACGATAATTTTGGCGGCGTAACACCGGTGGTGAATCATGGACCGTATGAATATGGAGTTCCGGGAGCGGCCAGGGACTACGTGATGCAGACGGATCCGGCAACGCGGGCGACGCACTGAAGACGTAGACACCGCAGGGGCTAAAGCCCGTCCGGCAGGGGAGGAATGATCGCAGCGCCGAAAGCGCTGCGCCACCCAAAGTCTTGGTTAACCCAGGGCGACGCACGGAAGCATCTGATGTGATTATGGCGACGTATAGTCCAAGCACTCCGGTAAACAGGTTCGGCCGGGGCGGAGATGTTCCTGTTCCGCCGAACGGTGGTAACGGCGGCGAGAACTCGCACGGCTCAAACTTTCCAAATTATGGCGCGCGGTTGCGCAGGGCGCGGCTGGGGCTGATCTGCGGGATCGCCACGGTCAGCATGGTGTTTATCTCGCTGACCAGTGCTTACGTGGTGCGGCAAGGGCTGCCGACGTTTGACGGCGCGACGAATACTTATGTGCGCGACTGGGGCCAGGTTCAGTTGCCGTGGCTGTTGCTGGCCATCAATACGGCATTACTGCTGATCAGCAGTGTGACGGTGGAATTTGCGCGGCGGGATATCAAACGGCGAGCGGCGTTGGCTCCGCTGCAATCGATGCCGGGAATCTCGCTCGGTGAAGAAAAGAGTTTTCCGTGGCTGGGCGTGACGGTGCTGCTGGGTTTTGGATTTCTGGTGGGGCAGTGGATGGCATGGGGGGAGTTGAAGGCGCGGGGTTTTTTTGTCGACACCAATCCGAACAGTTCGTTCGTTTATCTGCTGACGGCGGCGCATGCGGTGCATTTGGCAGGCGGGATGATTGCATTGATTTGGGCGGCGGCGACTTCCCTGCTGCTGAGGCCGATTGAGGGTCGGCGCATTGTGGTGGACGTCACGGCATGGTATTGGCACTTTATGGCGGTGTTGTGGATTTACGTTTTTGCGTTGTTAGGGTTTGCACGGTAGTACCCGCTTTGAAATTAGACGCTTTCACGCGAGTTGCACAGGTCCTTCAGGGCAAGGAACGCCCTCAGGATGACAAGCGAAAGGGGAACTTGGGGAATGGCTGACGCCACGCTGGAACATGGTGCTGCGGTGCATGGGATCGGGGGCGAGTATGAAGCTCCGCTGTTTGGGGCTTATTCGAAAAAGGTGGGCATGTGGCTGTTTCTGGCCTCCGACTCGCTGACCTTTGGAGCACTGCTATTTGCCTTCAGCTACAACCGGATCTACACCGTGTGGCCGACTCCGTTTGGCAAGGAAAGCATTATCAATGCGACGGTGATGACGGCGTGCCTGCTGTCGAGTTCGTTGACCATGGTGATGGCGGTGTTCGCCGCGCAGAGGCATGATCGTGCATGGACGCGGAACTGGTTGCTGGCCACAATGGCGTTCGGGACGGCGTTCATCGTGCTGCACGGGATGGAGTGGACGCACCTAATTCACGAAGGGCTAACTTTACCGGGATTCCCGAAATCGGTGGAGCACGGTGAAGGCGATTACGGCAAGATCTCGGCGGGCGTGCCGCAATTTGCGGCGACGTTTTTTGGATTGACGGCGATGCACATGCTGCACGTGACGATTGGCGTGATCTATCTGGGCGTGGTGGCGCTGCGGAAATGGTTTCTGCCGATTTTGGGCCTGATATGGCTGGCGGGATACTTCCTGATTCCTTCGGACAATGTTTTTCACTACGGAATTCATGTGCTGGGGATTGGGCTGATTGTGGCCGGTGTCATTCTACTTTTGAAGCCGAGAGATTATGACGCGCATGATGTGGAAGTGTCGGGACTGTATTGGCATTTTGTGGATCTGGTGTGGATGTTTATTTTCCCGTTGGTGTATTTGATGTCGACGAAGGTTTAAGGCAAGTTGTGCGCGGGAGCTGGTGCCGTCCCTAGGGGACTCATTCTTGTGTCTTGACCGACGTCACCGGACTTACCTCCGGGGCTAATGAATACCGCCCCTGAAGGGGCTGGTGAGGAAACTGACCATGCATGATGTGGCGAAGCACGACGATAGCAAGGGGCAGTATTTCTGGGTGTGGGGGGCGCTGCTGGTTCTGACTGGGGTCGAGGTCTGGCTGGGTTACAGGCAGGTCTTCGAGCCGGTGCGCATGCTGGAGGCGCTGCTGGTGCTGTCGGTCGTTAAATCGGCGCTGATCATTGCATACTTCATGCACTTGAAGTTTGAAACGGCGTTGATGCGCTGGATGATTGTGATCTCAGTGTTTGGCTTGTTCGTGATCATGTATTTGTTCTTCTTCCCCGACGCGGGGCGAATTTTGCGGCTGGGGGTGAGGTAAGTGAAAGGTCCTCACGCCAAGTTGCGGGCCATGATGCTGACGGTTGTCGTTGGATTGTTTGCCGTGCCAGCTTTCGGGCAGGGTTGCGCTATGTGCAATGCGGTGGCGAGAAGCACGCCCAAAGAGGGTCAGCGAGCGCTGAACCGGGCGATTCTGGTGATGCTGATCCCGCCGATCAGCATTATGGTATTCGGCGTGGGATTCGCGTTGCGGTATGGAAAACGGCGGGATGAGGAACAGTTTCGCGGAGAACAGTAGGTCAGTCAAACCGGGCGCGTGCTTCGGGGCGTTACGTCCAAAAGTTCAGAATCAAAATCAAAAAATCAAAGGCGACGGACAGGAGTCACCGTCCCACACAATCGCTGACTCCTCAGGCGGCGGCAACGGCGGTCGTGGCCTCGCATTCATACAAGATAGCCGCTTCAAGCGCGCCGGTATGGCGCAGGACTTCGCAAGCCCATAAGGTCTTGGCGCTCTCCGGGCATGCAACGTAAACCAGAACGCCCAGCTTACGGAGCTGGCCCTCAAAGCGATCGGCGTCGGCGTCCGAGAAACCGAGGCCGACGAGAGATCTGGAGTTTCCACAGAGAGCAGGAGCGTCGCGCGCGACCATCAGAGCGTGAAAAAAAGCCTGTGAGCGGATTAAGAAACCGACCGTGGGTATCATGACGGCGCCGAACTCTGACAGCCATTCCGATCAATCCCGCGGTGGCGCCATTCGGTCCCCGCTCGGAACCGAACAGGCGGGCGTTCCGCACGACGGCTGCGATCGGATGAGAAGGCGATAGCATCATACAGATGTCTTCGTTGTCGAATCCGGCTTGATTCAGGGTGTGCACGATGTCATTCAGCGACGCATCCTGGGAGTCCATTGCGTAGGCGGCGGGGGTATTGACGGCCATGTCGAGTTCTCCACAACGACAGATCGTTGAGTGCCAAGCAATAACCGGGAAGACTGAGATAGTGCTGGTCGAAATTGAGTTCGAGACGCTTCGGGACTGGCTCTCTTAAAAAGGTCAGATTTAAGATTACACTGACCAGGAGAAATTGAAACTCGGGTGAATGCTGTAGAAATTGTAGAATTTTGTCTATCAAATCCTCACGAGCTCGGGTGGATCCGCAAGTCGGCTGGCAATGATTTGTTTGCAGGCCGGCGAGGATGGCAACGCTTTTGCAGCTCGAAAGGGAAATTTGGCTTTGGAGGTACGCGGTGAAAACCTTTGTTATGTATCTTTGCTTAGCCGCCGCTCCCCTGATTCTGGCTGCCGCTGTCCGGCCGGCCGATGCGCAACAAGCCGATCAAGACGCATCTGCGACGGCCCCTCAAGAATCGGATCCGGTTGCGCAGCACGCAAATGAAGGGCAGATACCGGCCTCCGGCGAGGCGACGACGGAGGAGACTAAGTTCTTTAGCGGGCTCATCGTGCAGGAAAATGGCGAAGTGGTATTGCAGGATCCAGTCACCAAGGTCACCCATAAACTGGACGATACGGCCAAGGCCAAGCAATTCATGGGCAAGCGGGTGAAGGTCACAGGCAAACTGGACAAGGACAGCAATACGATCCGGGTGGAGAGCATCGAGGTTCTCTCCTAAGCTCGATTCAGTGCTGAACTCGGTTCAACGTCTCCGCCCGACGCAGCAAAAATCCTGTTTATAATAAAAGGTTCGGCGGCACTCGCGGACGCTGCTGGGAAGTACCCAGCGAGCAAATGCGGATGATGCTGGCTTACTCACCCGATGTCTTCTACTTCATCTACGGACAATATTGTGGTGCGCGGAGCCCGCGTGCACAACCTCAAGAATATTGATTTTGAGGTTCCGCACAACATGCTGACCGTGGTGACTGGGGTCTCCGGCTCGGGCAAGTCTTCCCTTGCCTTCGACACCATCTACGCGGAGGGCCAGCGGCGCTATGTCGAGTCGCTCTCGGCCTATGCGCGACAGTTCCTGGAGCGTATTGAGAAGCCGGATGCGGACTCGATTGACGGCATCGCGCCGGCGGTCGCGATCCGGCAGAAGAATACTACCCGCAATCCTCGGTCGACGGTGGGGACCGCGACCGAAATTTACGACTACCTGCGGTTGTTGTTTGCGCGCGTGGGTCGAACCTACTGCATCAACTGCGGCTGCGAGGTGAAGAAAGATACGGTGGATGAAATTGCGGATGCGATCCTGGCGCTTGGTCCGGAGACGCGGTTGCAAGTGGTGTTTCCCCTGCAGGCGGCTGCGACGGCGCCAGCCGAGCCGGCAAAAAAGGTCGGCCGTGCCCGCAAGGCCGGAAAGCCGGGGGCTGGGCCGCTTTCAGGATTGACTGAGCAACTGAAGACCAGGTTGTTCGATTTACGCAAGGCTGGCTTTAACCGGCTGTATCAGTCCGGGCAGGTGTTTGAGTTTTCCGCGCCAGAGTCACTACTCGACCTCGATTTCAACCAGCCGGTATTCGTCTTGGTGGACCGCCTTGCGGTTTCAGCCGAGGCGCGCACGCGCATCGTGGATGCTGTGGAGACTGCTTATCGGGAATCGGGGGAAGTGATTTTTGATCTGCCAGCGCATGATGAGCAGCCCGCGGGGCAGTTGAGATTCTCCCAGCGATTCGAGTGTAAGAACTGCAATTTGCGTTATGAAGAGCCGGAGCCGCGGCTGTTTTCGTTCAATAATCCCTATGGGGCTTGCGCGCGCTGCCAGGGCTTCGGGAACACGATCGACTTCGACCTTGACCGGGTGATCCCGGACAAGACGAAAGCGCTCGGCGAGGGGGCAATTGATCCCTGGAACAAGCCGAAATACCGGCCTTTGTTTACGGAGATGAAGCGCTTTGCCAAGCAGTTCGGAATTCCGCTCGACCTGCCCTGGGGCGAACTCGAAGCTGAACAGCATGAGCTCATTCTGAACGGGGAGGGTGACTTTCTGGGAGTGCGCGGATTCTTCCAATACTTGGAGCGGAAGAAATACAAGCTGCACGTACGAGTTTTTCTGAGCCGCTATCGCGGGTACTCGACTTGTCCGGAATGCCACGGAAGCCGTCTGCGGCTGGAGGCGCGGCAAGTCAAGATTGACGGGCGCAATATTTGTGACGTCTGCGGCATGACGGTGGAGGATGCGGCGGTCTTTTTCGACGGCGTAAAGTTGAGTCCGGAAGAGGCCGAGATTGCGGAGAGGCTTCTGCAGGAGATCCAGGAGCGATTGCGGTTTCTGAACGATGTGGGACTGGAGTACCTGACGCTCGACCGGCTGGCCTCGACGCTTTCAGGAGGAGAGGCGCAACGCATTCAACTGGCGACTTCGCTGGGTTCACGGCTGGTGGGAACCTTGTATGTGCTCGACGAACCTTCGATCGGCCTGCACAGCCGCGATACGCACCGGCTGATCAAAATCCTGCATGATCTCCGCGATTTGGGAAATACGATTCTGGTGGTGGAGCATGATCCTGACATCATGCGCACGGCGGACCGGATTCTCGATCTTGGTCCGGGAGCTGGGGAGAATGGTGGCAAGCTGGTGGCGCAGGGAACCTACGAGGAGATTTTGCGGAACCCGGCCTCTCTGACGGGACGGTATCTCTCGGAGGATTTGCGGATTCAGGTGCCGACGGCGCGACGGCAGCCGGGGACGCAGCAGATCAGAATCGAGAATGTACGAGCCAACAATCTGAAAGGGATTGATATCGGCATTCCGCTGGGGATGCTGGTGGCGATCACCGGAGTTTCGGGCTCGGGCAAGTCAACGTTGCTGCATCAGGTGCTTTATCAGGCGTTGGCCGAGGCGAAGCAACAGCCAATCTCAGGAGGGACGCGGGGAGCGGCTACGTGGGGAAGTCTGGAGGGAGATCAGTTTATCGACGAGGTGGTACTGGTGGATCAATCGCCGATCGGGCGAACGCCGCGCTCCAACCCCGTGACTTATATCAAGGCGTTCGATGCGATCCGCGAGCTGTTTGCTTCCCTGCCCGAGGCTAAGAGACGCGGCTTTGCCTCCGGCCACTTTTCGTTCAACATTCCGGGCGGGCGGTGCGAGACTTGCCAGGGCGACGGCACGGTGACGGTAGAGATGCAGTTCCTGGCGGACGTGGAACTGATCTGCGAAGAGTGCAAAGGAACGCGATACAAGGCGCAGGTGCTCGAGGTTCGCTATCGCGGCAAAAACATTCACGAAGTGTTGAACCTTACGGTCAAGGAGGCGCTGAAGTTCTTTGCCGAGGTGCCTAAGATTACCGAGAAGTTGCGGGTTCTGGAGGAAGTTGGGCTGGGATATTTGCGGCTGGGGCAGTCGGCGACTACATTGTCGGGCGGAGAAGCCCAGCGCATGAAGCTGGCCGCACATTTGCAGCCGGCGGGGCGAGAGGTCGGAAGGCCGAGTTCGGGGCGTCAGGATGAACCTCGCCAGCGGAGGAGGATGCTTTATATTTTTGATGAGCCGACTACTGGACTGCACTTTGACGACGTGAGCAAACTTCTGGCCGCATTCCGCCGTCTGATTGATGCCGGCGGCTCCATTCTTGTGATCGAGCATAATCTGGAAGTGATCAAGACCGCCGATTGGGTGATAGATCTGGGGCCGGAGGGCGGAGCGCGTGGCGGCAAGATCGTAGGAGCGGGGCCGCCGGAGATGATTGCTAATCTGGCTGGGTCTTACACGGGCAAATATCTGGCTCGCCTGCTGAATGGCCATGGCAGCAGCAATGGAGCATCGAAGCCCGATGGCAGCAAATAAAACTCTCGCGGGCCTGCTGATGGCTTCGATCGTTTGCGCGAGCGCGACGGCACAGGACGCTGATGCGGAACCGCCCACGGTGAAGTCGGGGCAGACTTCTTCAACATCTTC
>Ga0224545_1000208_pt1 | contig 12269 bp, 9 predicted proteins | sample 714P12024metaG_FD_179906 | JGI IMG/M metagenome (GOLD analysis project Ga0224545, IMG submission 179906) | Peat soil microbial communities from Stordalen Mire, Sweden - 717 P1 20-24 | ecosystem: Environmental > Terrestrial > Soil > Wetlands > Peat | place: Sweden: Norrbotten County, Stordalen... | reverse complement strand
TGGGATCCCAGGCTGCGGACTTGATCGAAATTAGATCGAAACGCTAGATCGTAAATTAGATCGGCAAATTAGATCGGAAGAGTGCCTATGCAAATTGGGGTTTATGGATCCGGCTATCTCGCTACCGTCATCTCCGCCTGCCTCGCCGATTTCGGGACGCCGGTTTGCTGCTGCCACGCCGATGGCGCGCGCATCATGGATGTCGCTAAGGGCAATATTCCTTTTTTCGAAAAAAATCTTCAGGAAGTAATTCGCCGCAACGTACGCTCGGGGCGCCTCGTCTATTCCGCCGACCCCGATGAACTGGCCCGCCGCGCCCAGGTAATTTTTCTCGCGGAAGATTCCGCGCAGGGGCTGGAAGACCTCATCATCCGATTGGCTTCCGCAGCAGGCCGCTTCCAGGTGCTCTCCATCGTTACGCCGGTCCGCGTAGGTTCGACCACTGCAATTGAAAAAATACTCAAAGAGAAAGGGCTGAAGAGCCTGCTCGTCTGCCAGCCGATGTTCTTCACCAACGGATGCGCTGTCGAAGATTTCAATTGGCCCGACCGCATCATTCTCGGAACACCCTCCAGCGAGGCCGTCTCTTCTCTCAAACAGATCTTCCATCCGCTGGTCATGCGCGGAGTTCCCGTGCTGGTCACGAATTACGAAACCGCCGAACTGGCGCGCGAAGCGACCACCGCATTCGTAGCCACCAAGATTTCGTTCATCAATGAAATCGCGAGCCTCTGCGAGCATGTCAATGCCGATGCCGTAAGCCTGTCACTCGCGCTCGGCCTCGACAAAAAAATTGCTCCCCGCTGCCTGCAACCCGGCGCCGGCATGGGCGGAATTTTCGCCGAGAGTGACATGGAATCGATCACCGGTCTCGCGCGAGACAACCACGTGGACCTCAAAGTCCTCAATGCAGCTCGCGAGGTGAATCTGGCTTTGGCTGACCGGCTCCTGCAGAAGGTTGCCGCCGCGCTCGATACGGTCCAGAACAAAGACGTGGGCATTCTCGGTTTGTCCTTCAAGCCGCACACCAACTCCGTTGCCGGCTCCGCCTCGCTGCAACTCGCGCAGAACCTGCTCGCCGGCGGGGCGCGCGTGCGCGCCTACGATCCCGTCGCGATTCCTGACGCGCGCCTGCAACTGAACGGCATGGTGAAATATTGCGAATCCGCCTATGGAGTCGCCGAAGGCGTCGACGCTTTAATCGTCGCTACCGGATGGCCGGAATTCCGCACGCTCGATTTCGCCCGCATCCGGCATCTGGTCAAGCATCCGATTATCATCGACACCAAGAACCTGCTCGACTCCTCGCGTCTGCGCGCCATGGGCTTCCGCTACATGGGCGTAGGCCGCGTATAACTGTCGCTAGTCAATCCGTTAGGCTCTCGCTCCCGCCTCAATTGCTATAATCGTTATCTGCGGTGGGAGTAGCTCAATCGGTAGAGCATCGGACTGTGGCTCCGACGGTTGCGGGTTCAATTCCCGTCTCCCACCCCAATGCTTCAGTCAGTTGCAGAGCCTTCCGTGCCGTTCCCGTGCTGTAAAGCCCGTTGCACCACTTTTTCGTGCGCTTGCCGTAGGTCCGATGCAACCGTGTCCCCATAGTTTGCTGTGGTGGTGATGCTGGAATGTCGCATCATCCGTTGCTGCAAACCAATCGGTGAGCCCAGGGCATCTAGCCAACTGCGGTAGGTGTGCCGGAAGCAATGACTGCTTACGTGCGCGATACCCAGGCGCGTGCATGTCTGGGTCAACACGTTCCACACCGACGTGTAGCCAAGCGGCATACGGCCCAGCTTGACCGGGCTGGCAAAGACCCAATCTTCAGCGTCGGCAAACTCTGTGGTTTGCTTCCACGCTTTCAGAATGTCTAGCAGCTCATCGGCACAAGCCATCTTGCGGGCCGAGTGCCGAGACTTCACGTCGTCCACAATTGCTTTCACAACGCCCCTGTTTATGCTCACCGTTTTACCAAACCAATCCACGTCTTTCCATTTCAGCCCGAGCACTTCGGAAATTCGTAGCCCGAAAGAAATTGCCAACAGAAAGAGCGTGCGCCAACGGATGCTGTTATCGAAGGCTGCCAGCAGCTCTTGAAATTCTGCGGTGGACAGACTCCGCGGGACTCGCAACCGTTGACTCGCCCCTGGAATGGTCACAAGCTCCATAGGGTTTCGCTGTACGGGGACGTGTCCCGCCCACATGCTGTACTCCCAGAGAATGCGCAGCATCCCACGGACGTGCGCCCGACTCTTGGGCGCGATGTCTAGGGATTGCAGCCACAGTTCTATGGATCACATTCCGTTTCCCAAGCGTCAGAGGCGGATGCCCACAGTACTGAGTCAGGAGGAAGTGGCGCGACTCATCGCTTCCGCGCAGAACCTGATGCACCGCACCATGCTGATGATGCTGTATGCGACCGGCCTGCGACGTGCTGAACTATGCCACCTCAAAGTATGCGATATCGACAGTGAACGCATGGTCATTCATGTTCGCCAGGGCAAGGGTGGCCGTGACCGCGACGTCCTGTTGACCCCGAAGCTGCTGGACACCCTGCGCGAGTATTGGCGCTGGATGAAGCCGAAGACATATCTGTTTCCCGGCACTGTCAACAACTGGAGGGCCGACGTGCCCATCACAGAGAAGATTGTCTGGAAAGCCGTGGCGGACGCCGCGAAACATGCTGGGGTGAGCAAGCATGTGTCTCCTCACACGCTCAGGCACAGTTTCGCCACCCACATGCTCGAAGCCGGCGCCGATCTGCGCACGATTCAGGTTTTGCTGGGTCATGCCAAGCTCGCCGACACCACGGTCTACCTGCACTTGTCCCGGCGTCATCTGCAAGCAGTTCCCAGCCCTCTGGAAGCTATCGAGGTATCCAGTCCTGACCAAGTGAAGCGTTCCAGGAGGCTGATCAAGCGATGAGTCGGCCCACCCTTGAGGTGGCCGATATCGTCCGAGCATCCGGCAACAGGTTTTGGGAGCATTACGGATCACACTTTGCGTGGCAGCATCGCAAGGTGCTCGATGCCATCGTCCGCTGCCGCACTGCGGCCTTGGGCGCTCATCGTGATCAGTGCACCCGCTGCGGACATCTGGCTATCTCTTACAACTCATGCCGTAACCGGCACTGCCCCAGATGTCAGGGGAACGCCCGCTCCCGATGGCTCGCCAAGCGCAGGGCTGAACTGTTGCCCGTCTCTTACTTTCACATCGTCTTCACGCTGCCGCACGAACTCTCCGCTCTAGCCCTGCAGAACAAGCGACTGCTTTACGATCTGCTGTTCCGAGCTAGTGCAGCGACGCTGCTCGAACTCGCCGGCGACCCGAAACATCTGGGTGCGGACATCGGATTTCTTGGCGTGCTCCACACTTGGGGACAGAACCTTCACCATCATCCGCACATACACTACGTTGTTCCTGCTGGCGGTCTTGCACCCGACGGTTCCCGATGGATCCCCTCCTCGAGACGATTCTTCCTGTCCGTCGCCGCGCTGAGTCGCGTCTTCCGGGGCAAGTTCGCAGCCGGACTGAAGCAACTCTTTCTTCAGCACAAGCTCCAGTTTCACGGCTCACTCCAGAGTCTTGCTAAGCCACGTCGCTTTCGCCAGTTTCTCCGACAGCTCTTCCACCAAGACTGGGTCGTCTATGCCAAGCCACCCTTCGGCGGTCCCGAGCATGTTCTGAACTATCTCGCCCGCTATACGCACCGCGTCGCCATCTCCAACCATCGACTGGTCGCGTTCCAGAATGATCGAGTCTCGTTTCGCTGGAAAGACTATGCGCACGGCGGCAAGCAGAAAATCATGACAGTCTCAGCAGATGAGTTCCTGCGCCGCTTCCTGGTCCACGTTCTGCCCAGGGGCTTGGTCCGCATCCGCCACTTTGGACTTTTTGCTAATCGCAGACGTGGCGACATGCTGTCACGCTGCCGCGATCTGCTCAGCGCGCACTGCGCCAACGAGCCTGACGCACCAACTCATTGGCGATGTCCGATTTGCTGCGGTCCCATGCTCGTCGTCGAACGGATGACCAGTAGCCAGCTTTGTTTCCGCTCAGGCCTGATCCTGCCTGATCCACAGAGGCGCAGCCTTGATTCCTCCTGAGATATCGATGACGCAACTTCCTTCGATCATCGTCGGTCGCAGTCGTGTTCAAACACGCCAAGCCCGCGTGTGCTCAACCAGCGGCTTTGTCCACCGATACGAACTCTTCTTCTGCAGTCTGAGACTCCACAGCCGCTTACAGGAACAGGTCCACGACACTCTTCGTTCCGGTTTTTTGACGCACAGACGGTTAATAACCTGCACAGCCCAATCGAAATCCCATAGATCTCACTGTCCTGCCTCAGTTGGAAATGGAGAACGCCGCTCGTCCGTTAAGATAACGGAGCGAACGTATGAGGAAGGAACGGAAGCATTTCACCCCAGAAGAAAAAGTAGCCATCCTGAGGCGACATCTTGTCGACAAAGTACCCGTCTCGGAGCTGTGTGAAGAGCTGGGCCTGCGGCCAACGGTGTTCTACCGCTGGCAGAAGGAACTGTTCGAGAACGGAGCCGCCGCTTTTCAGTCTCAAGAGCGTCCCCACCGCCAAGTGGAGGAGAAGCAGAAGCGGATCGAGTTCTTGGAGAAGAAGGTGCAGACCAAGGACGAGGTCCTAGCTGAGCTAATGGCTGAGCACATCGCGCTAAAAAAAAGTCTTGGGGAACTCTAACCGGTATCTGGGTGCCGCATGACGTGCGGGACCAAGTAGTGGATTTCGTCCGGCGCTGGTCGGAGAAGGCCGAGATCGGCGTCGGACGGTTCATCCCGTGGCTGGGCGTTACCGCCAGCAAGTTCTATGACTGGCGACAGCGATACGGGTGCGTCAACGAGCACAACGGTTGGGTTCCCCGCGATTTCTGGTTAGCGCCGTGGGAGAAAGAAGCAATCATCGGGTTCCATCTGAAGAACCCGCTGGAAGGCTATCGGCGGCTGACGTTCATGATGCTCGACGCTGACGTTGTGGCCGTTAGTCCGGCGAGCGTTTGGCGGGTGTTGAAGCAGGCCGGATTGTTATCCCGGTGGAAGAGACGACCGTCACGCAAGGGGACTGGTTTCGAGCAGCCGCTGCAACCGCACCAGCACTGGCATATCGACATTTCCTACATCAACCTGTGCGGCACGTTCTATTACTTGTGCAGCGTTCTGGACGGGTTCAGTCGTTTCCTCGTGCATTGGGATTTGCGCGAGTCGATGCGGGAAGCGGATGTCGAAGTAATTCTCGAACGCGCCAAGGAAAAGTACCCGGAGGCGAAGCCACGCATTATCTCGGACAACGGCCCGCAGTTCATTGCTCGCGATTTCAAGGAGTTCATTCGCATCTCGGGCATGACGCACGTCCGAACCTCGCCTAGCTACCCGCAGTCAAACGGAAAGCTGGAACGCTGGCACAAGTCGCTGAAAAGCGAATGCATTCGACCGGGGACGCCGCTGTCACTGGTAGATGCAAAACGCCTGATTCAACAGTATGTGGATCGCTATAACAATGTTCGCTTGCACAGTGCGATCGGCTACGTGACACGGAAGGACATGCTTGCAGGCCGACGGGTCGAAATTCACACTGAGCGCGACCGCAAGCTGGAAGCCGCCAGACAGCAACGTCAGAATCGCCGCGAGCAAGCTGCGTGAAGAGCGAGGTGGCTCGCAGTCGCGATGTCGGACAGTCGTGAGGTAGATGGTTTCGGTTTGAGCTGGGCACTCTGAGCCTATCTTCAACAAGTGCTACGAGCGTGCAGCATAGTTTATGACTGCCATACCCAAATAAACTTTTCCCACCAAGTTGGTGGACGAACAAAAATAATGACTTCACCAGGCTTTGCGGTAGCGGTTCTTCGGCTGCAACTATTATGAGCTACGAGGCCTGAAGCGACGATTGTAGAAACCGGATACAGGTGTTCGCTTCCGTATGTCCGCGTGTTGCTGTCATAGAGCTTTTGCCGGGTACACGGTACCCATGCCCCATTATTGCCCAGCCCGTTAAAAACCAGAACCCCGTGAGAGTCTGGATTCGCAACGTATGAATCTTCATCCGCTGAGGTCTCGACAATCATTCTCCCGTTGAGATCAGCGTGTGCGCTCCCATCCCGATCATTATGGTAGTCCACAAACGTCAGGTTCATTCCGGACAGGTTTTTTCCTGTACGTCCGTCAAGTACACGAATATGAATCGTGGCAGTCTGCCCGAGTAGTCCGATCGGCGCGACCGCAAACAGAATGCACGAGAGTATGGCTGTTCTCAGCGCCACGATTTGTAGACGTTCACAATTCATATTCCCCTTGGAAATTGGCTTACTCATCCCTTGACAGTTCGCTCAGCCGGATCGCGTCTGCGGCAGAACGCCACCGCGTGCAAGGGCAACCAGGATTATTCCTGACCATAATACTCGAACGGCCTCACTCCGCCCGGATGAGCTAGCAACCCGGAAGTTGGGCGGGACAGCATGGCACGGCGGAGCTACAATGAACCTGCCAGGTGAAACGGAGGCGGGCTCTGCAGGGATGCAACCATGCTGAGGGATAATCTGGCGGGCTCATCGCGCCGATGTCTAGCAGCGCGGGATGCTCTTCTCTCGCGCTGCACACTGACTACCAGAAGGAGTCATCGGACGATAGACCCGCATGCCTTGAAAATCCCCGCCCCGCAGGGGCGGAATCTACACTAACGGAGAACGTCGCTTCTCCATTTCACGCTGAGCCAAGACATCACCGCATCCGCCGCAAACGCTAGCGGCTCACTTCAAACGACCCTATCGAAACTGCCCCGACCACACGAACCTGGGCATCCCGCATTTCTTTCGGGGCAGTCCCGATAGGGATCTATCGTTTAGCGGTACTAATCCGACGCACGAACCCATAACTAATGGGATGGTCCGCCGCCCTTTACCAAGCCAGCAGTTTGGGTATAAGAGGTGAACGGAGGAGGCATCCCATGGAGCTACACACGATCGGCATTGATCTCGGCAAAACAGTTTTTCATCTAGTAGGGCTTAACCAGCGCGGCGAGGTTGTGGTGCGCAAGAAGTTTTCACGCAAACAACTGCTGCACTTCACTGCGAACCTGTGGGTCGAATTAATTGGCATGGAAGCCTGCGGAGGGTCTCACTTTCTAGGGCGGGCTCTGAGAGAGCAGGGGCACGAGGTGCGGCTGATGCCGGCGCAGTATGTCAAGCCGTACGTAAAGACGAACAAGAGCGACTACATTGATGCCGAGGCGATTGCGGAGGCAGTCGAGCGGCCGAAGATGCGCTTCGTACCGATCAAGAGCGATGACCAACTGGATCTGCAGTCCCTGCATCGGGTACGGGAGCGTTGGGTGACGCGTCGCACCGCAGTCATCAACCAGATTCGTGGCTTGCTGCTCGAACGTGGAATCACTTTGCGCCAGGGGCGACGCCATATCGATGCGGCATTGCCCGGAATCCTGGAAGATGCCAGCGCCCAGCTCTCCGGCGCATTGCGGTTGCTGCTGGCGCAACTGAGGCTGGAGCTCGATCACTTGCAAATGCGGATCGACGAAGCTGATGCAGTGATCAACAAAATTGCTGGTGACAACGACGCCTGCCGACGGCTGGTAGCGATCCCTGGCATCGGACCCGTGACGGCGACTGCAATCATCGCCGCGATCGGCAATGGAGCAGCTTTCAAAAAGGGGCGAGGGTTTTCCGCGTGGCTCGGAATCGTCCCGGGCGAATATACCACTGGGGGTAAGCAAAAGCTGCTGGGGATTAGCAAACGCGGGAACTCGTACTTGCGAAGACTTTTCGTGCAAGGGGCACGTGCCGTCCTGCAACAGAGCGCGAAGCAATCTTCCGGTCTGAGTGCGTGGCTGGCCCAACTCACAACCCGCACTCACAGTAACGTGGCCGCGGTGGCCTTAGCGAATAAGCTGGCGCGCATGGCCTGGGCTGTGCTCGCTAAGAATGAACCCTATCGACCCCCAATGTTGGCCGGCGCAGCTACAGAATGCCTGGCCTGCAGATGACGCCTGGCTAAGGCCAGGCTTGGAAATCGCATTCGCGATTCCCACATCTACAGACCAGCGGCGACTACGGTGTTGATGATTTTCTGCCAGGTCTGCTGGCGAACTATGAGATGACACAACGGTCGAACCCGGCGCTCTCGAAACCTGTAAACAGGAAAAGCCTTCCAAGGCTGCATTACTAAATAGGACGAGCGCGCAGCGCATTCCATCAAGGCCCGGAGCCTTGTGCTCCAACAAAGGCCGAATACATTTGCGCAGACCATCCTGTCAACTCTCATTTTTCGCTTGCGACAAAGCGGCGGACCATACATTCCGGGTTGCCCGTCAACCGACAAGAATCCCGACTTGGTTGTGAGCGCTACACCGCTGACCCCAGCACAAGAAAAAAAACTGTCACACGTGCAGGTCTTTAGAAATGCGGCTGGCGAAACGCGAAAAGAGCGCTGGCAGCATGACTAAGACATTTCACTTCTTCAACTCTGCATCCCAGTTGGTAACCAGAGTTAACGGAGTGGAACTTTCGGTCGTAGAGTTGAGGAGTAGGAAACGTCCGTCGCGGATGACATCGTAACCGCCGCCGCCGATCGAAGCCCGAACCCCGGTTTGAAACAATGGGACGGGTCTGCCTATCCGAACCAGGTCCTTACTCAATTCGACATCGACCGCGATCAATTTCTGAAGGGGATCGAGATAATACAAATGTTTTCCGTCCTTACCCCACAACGGCATCAAGCCACCTCCCGCAGACACCTGGTATTTGCTCTCTCCGCCAGGAAACTTCGTGATGTAGACCTCGGAGCCAAGGCTGCTCACGAACGCGGAGAGTGATGTTCCGCTCTGATGGGACTCGTTGGATTGATACGCCACCCAGCCGCCGGTTGGCGCAACTCGCGCATTCCTGGCTCCCGCCAGTCCGCCGGGCATTCCCTCCAGGTGATCGACTAGCAGGAGCGGCTTGCCATCCCCGCCCAACGGCAAGGCTTTCAATTGTGACGACTCAGCGTTTCCTTCTTCGTATAAGAGATATTTCCCATCGGGCGAGACATCCTCGACGGCGAGCTTCTTCTCTCCGCCGAGAACGCGCTGCTGAGGACCCGAGCCGTCAGCTGGCCGCGAGTAGATTCCTGGCGGCTCGCCGCTTTCACTGAAGCTGAAGTACACGGTTTTACCGTCGGGAGACCAGACGGGTGAACTGACGAAGCGCCCGCCGAAGCTAAAGCGTGTGCGCGCTCCCGTCTTCAGGTCCAAGAGCCAAATGTTGTTTTCGGAAGAGCCGTTAGGAAACGCCACCTTGGTTCCATCCGGCGAAATGCGCGTAGAGCCCAGAAATCCCGGCTCCACGAGTTGTTGCAGTTCTTTACCTTGTGCATCGACCCATACCATGCGCTCGCCCGCCGCCTCGACGCCGTATTGATACAAGAGCAAACCATTCTGCGTGGCGGAGAACACCGCACTCGCAACCAGGTCGTCGCGCTGCACATGTTCAGCGATCACCGTGACTGCGCCCGAGAGCTTGCGACTCGAGAGATCCAGTTTCTGCGCCGTCAAGGCGCCATCGCGGACGGCTAGCAACTGCCCTGAGGCAAACGATGAGAGGTAATAGCGGCCGTGGAGAAGTACGGTCTCCTCGCCTCTGTCGAGCGATGCAAGGCGAACTTCATTGCTTTCAGTCACCGAGCCAATTGGACTCCGCAGGTAGACAAAATGTTTTCCGTCGGGAAGAAAAAATGGCCAGCGACGGGACTCAGTTCCCGAAGGAGTCTCGGTGACAGCGACAGGCTTGCCCCCCGAAGCGGAGACGCGGAGAATTGGGCTGCCGATCTGCGGCGCAAAAAGGATGACATCCCCAGGGCCCCAAGTGGCGCCGCGTCCGTTAGGCGCGTCACAAATCGCGGCCGGCGGTCCACCATTCGCATCCATCCGCCATAGCTTTCCATTCGCAAAGAAGCCGATGAAGTTTCCGTCCGGCGACCAGAAGGGGAAAAAAGCGCCACTCGTACCTGGCAGTTCGAGTGCGTCCATCCTATCCAGAGAGCGCACCCACAACGATGTTTTACCTGCCCGACTGGCAACGAATGCAATGCGTTTCCCGTCAGGAGAAAACGCGGGAGGGCCGTTGCGATTCAGCAGCGCGAATTGTGTGCCCTCGAGCGGCAGCAGCGTGGCTCGTATCACTTGCCTCGGACTACGCGTTTGCCACCATCCAGTGGCCAGCGCAATGACGGCAACGGCGAGCACCGCCAGCGCGGTCAGCCAAAACGCGTTTTTGTTCCGCCTGCTCGCCATTAAGGCCGGTACTCCCGCCCGCGATCCCGTTTTCGTAATCCACAGCAGCTGTAGCTTCATGTCATGCGCCGTCTGAAAACGATTGTCAGGGTTCTTCTCCAGGCAGGTTTGTATTGCATAGTCGAGCGCCGGCGGCGTAGAGGGTTGCACTGTTGCCAGCGGTTCCGGGTCTTTCTCGAGAATCGCGGTCAGGACGCTCAGTTGTGACTTCCCCTCGAACGCCCTCCGGCCTGTGATCATCTCGTACAGCATGCAGCCGAAGCTGAAGATGTCGCTCCGTGCATCCGCCTCCCGGCCTTGTGCCACCTCCGGTGCCATGTACTGGAACGTTCCCACGATTGACCCTTGTTGGGTCAATGCCTCCGCTGACGCGCCCAGCATTGACAGGTTCATCGTGGGAGTGGAAGGCGTCAGTTGTCCTTTGTCGCTCAGGACCCGCGAGCCCAGCATCGCTGCTGCCGGTTTCGCCAGGCCAAAGTCGAGTAGCTTCACGCCCGATGCCGTGAGCATAACGTTTCCGGGCTTGAGGTCGCGGTGCACGATGCCGGCCCGGTGCGCTTTCTCCAGCGCATCGCAGATCTGCACGCCGATCTCTAATGTCTGCTTCAGCGGCAGCGGTCCTTTCTGCATGCGGGATTCTAGAGTCTCGCCCTGCACATACTCCATGACCAGGTAGAAAGTTCCGTCCTGATTGCCCACGTCATGCAGCGTGCAAATGTTCGGATGATTCAAAGAAGAAATGGTGCGTGCTTCCCGCTCAAAGCGCTGCCGGGCCTCGGAACTGTCAGAAAGATGAGTGTGCAGGATCTTGACCGCAACGGTGCGATCTAGGCGCGTGTCGCGAGCCCGATACACCTCGCCCATACCCCCAGCTCCTAGCTGTGACTGAATTTCATACGGGCCGAGTTTTGTGCCAGAGGTTAGAGCCATGGGTGGGCGTAATTATAGCCTGCGCAGCGTATTGCAGAGAATTCTCGACTTTCTGGGCGGATGGTCGGCAAACCTTACCTAACCGGATTATCAACGGATTCTGACTCTACCATCATGGGGTCGATCCGAATATCTGTGGTGCTTCAGGCACCGCAGCGCCATCTGCTCTCGGATCCGAAGCACCATAGTTGACCTTAGTCGTGCTGTCGTGGAGGACCGCTTGCCCGCGCCCCATCGTCGTCGAATACTCTTTGCGCACCTCTAGAACGTGTCCCATTTTTGTAAGCTGCTCGATGGATTCGGGGGTGACGCGTGACTCGATCACGATGTTGCACCCTAGTTTTGTATTGACGGTAAACCGGGGCTCTTCCAGAGCGGCCTGGATGTTCATCTTGTAGTCCACAACATTCGAGACAAATTGCGCATGTGCCAATGGTTGATTCATGCCGCCCATAATGCCGAAGCCGATGTGCTGATCCCCGCGCTCCATGAATGCCGGAATGATGGTGTGAAAAGGCCGCTTGCGACCGGCGAGAGCGTTAGGCGACGCAGGGTCGACTGAAAACAGCCCGCCGCGGTTCTGCAGCACGAATCCCATCCCTCGCACCGTCACCCCGGATCCAAAAGCCGAATAGTTACTCTGAATGAAAGAGAGAATATTTCCGTCGCGGTCGACCACCGACAAATAGGTCGTGTCGCTTCCGGAGAGCGCACCGGGAGTGATGGCGCAGTTGGCCCGGGCAGGATCGACCAGGCGGGCACGCTTGGCCGCGTATTCTTTGGAGAGCAACTGCGTTACCGGGATTTTGCCGAACCTGGGATCGCCGTCGTAGGCCTTGACGTCGGCGTAGGCCAGCTTCATCGCTTCGATCCGGGTATGCAACTCTGCGGCGCTGCGGGGTCCGTCGGGAGCAGGTTTGAACTGCTCCATGATATTCAGCATCTCGAGCGCGGCCATGCCATCGCCGTTCGGAGGGAGTTCATAGACAGTCCAGTCTCGATATTGTGTCGAGATGGGCTCGACCCACTCCGA
>Ga0224545_1000206_pt1 | contig 12311 bp, 13 predicted proteins | sample 714P12024metaG_FD_179906 | JGI IMG/M metagenome (GOLD analysis project Ga0224545, IMG submission 179906) | Peat soil microbial communities from Stordalen Mire, Sweden - 717 P1 20-24 | ecosystem: Environmental > Terrestrial > Soil > Wetlands > Peat | place: Sweden: Norrbotten County, Stordalen... | reverse complement strand
CATAAGGCTGTCCTCTTTCGTTGGCCTAACTACTATTCGCTATAGCTGTTATGCCACGAAACGACAGCCTTTTCTATTTTTTTAGTGAGAAAATGCGGCTAGGCGTCGTTCTGTGGGCGAAGCTGCATTTACACCTGGCTGGCAGGATACCGCAGCGACGGTTGGGGTGCGCTGAAAGCCAGGGCCCTGAAGGGTTGGCCGATGAAGATCAATGCCACCCAGATGCGGTGCCTCTATCGCACGGTCACGGGCAAGAGTCCGCTGCAGTTTCGCTTCGAGTTTGCGCTCTGGACTCGGGAGATGATCCGGGCTCTGCTGCGAGAGCAGTTCGAACTTCTGCGCAGAAGCGCGAGGCGCAGGGCAACTTGGTCAAGCTGGTGAGGCGGGCGCGGTGTTGGAGATCAAGCCCGCCTAACTGAATCAAATTGGATCACGAAGAAAAGCGGCGATTGAGTGAAAACCGTTATTTGTTGGCGTCCCAAACACTTTCCCCGCGCCTCGGAAGAGCGATAAGCCAAATCGGAAATTCGTGTTGACAGAATGTTAAAGAGAGAATATTTTCTCGCTACCGTTTTGCCGCCATCTCTACACAACGTACGGCGCATACAAGGAGACCATGACCCGCCCACTTAAGTCTCGGAGTGTCCTCGCGTGTTGCAGCCTAGTTCTCTTCTCCGCCATTTTCGCCGGAGGGCAAACTGGCACAACGTCCCTTCGGGGAGTTGTGCTCGATAACAGCAGCGCTGCGGTGCTCGGCGCGCGGATCACGTTAGCGAACAGCGGACAAGGCTTGCAACGCTCGACACGCTCCAACAGTTCTGGAGAGTATGAATTTGTCGGTCTTCCGCCCGGTACCTTCACTCTTACGGTTGAAAAGGACGGATTCGGAAAGTATGAACAGCCAGATCTGCAGCTTCTCGTGAACGTCCCGGCCTCGGTCAATGTAAAGCTTCAGGTTGGGTCCGTCACTAGCCAAATTGAAGTATCCGCCGCGGCGGAAACGATCAATACGACGGATGCGTCCTTGGGCAACGCTTTCAACGAAACTCAGGTCAAGGAACTTCCACTCGAAAGCCGCAATGTTCCGGATCTACTCAGCCTTCAGGCTGGAGTTCTTTACACCGGCAACAGTCCCGACGTTAATAACGGTGTGGATACGCGCAGCGGGGCCGTTAATGGAGCACGCAGTGATCAGAGCAACATTACGCTGGATGGGGTTCCAGTCAATGACAAAGGTTCTCACTCTTTCACGTCCGTCCTTCCGGTAACTCTCGATTCCGTGCAGGAGTTCCGCGTAACCACCACTAATTACGGCGCCGACGAAGGTGTCTCCTCCGCCGCGCAAGTGGCGCTCGTCACGAAAAGTTGCACTAACAAGATCCACGGATCGGTCTATGAATACAACCGCAATTCTTTCTTCAGCGCCAATGATTATTTTGTGAAGGCCGCTCAATTGGGCAGCGGTGCTCCCAACAAGCCGCCGCAACTCAACCGCAACATCTTCGGCGCCTCCCTTGGCGGGCCCATCGTGAAGAATCGTCTTTTTCTTTTCCTGAATTTCGAAGGCTATCGCGATGCCGAGGCTCTCAGCGAAGTGCGCACTGTGCCTACCGCCGCCTTTCGCGATGGCGTCATTCAATATCTCTGCGCCGGCACTTGTTCGGGGGCGCCCGCACTAGGTAAGAGTGGGACGTCTTACACGCCGCCCGATGGGTATTTTGCTCTTTCTGATAATCAGATCACGGCCATGGATAGCACCAGCCTAGGCCCACATGGCCCTAATCCGGTTGTTCTCCAATACATGAATTCGGTGTACCCGCTTCCTAACGACCAGACCACCGGCGATCTGGTCAACACTGCTGGATATCGCTTTCGCGCTCCCACTGACACCAAGAAAAATTGGTACATTGCCAAACTGGATTACAACATAACGGCCGATGCCAAGCATCGCGTCTCTGTTACCGGCGCGCTTGCCAACGAAAATTCCGCTGGTGCGCCTTTCTTGCCAGGCACCGCTCCCGAAACCGACATCGTCAATTTCAACAAGGGACTGCTGGTTAACTATTCCGCTGCCCTCTCTTCTGCTTTCGTGAACAATTTTCGCTATGGATTCGTTCGTGAGAGTGTCGGCACTATCGGGAACTCAAGTCAACCGTGGAATTACCTTCAGGCTTTCGACCAGGGCATTACCCGTTCCTCCACTTTCCAGCGCCCGGTGCACAATTTCGCCGACGATCTTTCGTGGAGCCACGGCAAACACACTTGGCAGTTCGGCTTTCAGTTTTCGTTTCTTCGAAATCCCGAAAGCAACTTAAACAACTCTTTCAGCATTGGACAAGCAAACCCTGACTGGCTGCTCAACTCCGGCCTCTCGGGTCCGGCCAATCCCTCTCCCCTCAATCCGGCGAATCCCGCCAACGGGTATCCCCAAGTGGATACCAGCTTCGTTAGCAGCTATGACTATGCTATGACCAGTCTTCTTGGGATGGTTACCCTGGGTGACGCGGTTTACAACTATAACCGCAGCGGCAACCCAATCGCGCAGGGCGCGCCGGTGACGAGGCGCTTCGCGGAAGACTCCTACGAGATGTACGTGCAGGACGTCTGGAAAGTAAAACCAAATTTCACTGTCACCCTGGGTCTACGTTACTCGCTCTTTTCTCCTCCGTGGGAAACGAATGGCTTGCAAGTCGGAACTACCTTCAGCCTAGGCAATTGGTTCGATAATCGCGGTGCGGGAATGCTGCAGGGCATTCCCTCCAACGCGCAGCCTCTCGTCACCTACGATTGGGCCGGTCCAGCGAACGGAAAGCCGGGCTATTACAATTGGGATTATCACAATCTTGGACCGCATGTGGCCTTCGCCTGGTCTCCGGACTACTCTGATGGGTGGCTCGGTTCGGTCCTCGGCGGCAGGGGAAAGAGCAGCATTCGCGCGGGTTTCGGCATTGTGTATGACCGCGTGGGCGAAAGCCTGGTCGACACCTTCGATCAGAACGGTTCCTTCGGTCTGGCCACTTCGCTCAACAACCCGTCAGACTTTGAAACCTCGGTCATCGCTCCCCGGCTAAGCAACATGAACACAATTCCAACGGCTGATTATGGTGGCAACCCAATCTTGCCGTCAGCTCCCGCGGCGGGGTTTCCGCAAACCTACCCGGTCGGCAGTGGCGCCATAACCTGGGGTATCGACAAGAGTCTGAAAACTCCTTATTCCTATGCGATGGATTTTGCTGTCAGCCGCGAACTGCCCTCCGGCTTTTCTCTCGATGCCGCCTACGTCGGACGGCTCTCGCATCGTCTGCTCGCGCAGGACGATCTCGCCATGCCGCTGGACATTTTCGACAAGAAATCCGGCCTCGATTATTTCGCCGCGGAAGATGCGCTGGCCAAGGTTTTTCGACCACAGCTTAACGCGGGTGTCTCCAACCCCACGGCTTCTTTCAGCCCGAGTCAACTTCCTGCCAACGTCCAACAATTCTGGATCGATCAAATTCAGCCTCTGGTTCCGGGCGGCGCCTACACTCTCAGCGGTTGCACGGGCACGAACGCGCAAGGGAATCCAAACGTTCAGCCAACCACGAACCCTATCATTTTTGCTTTCGACACCTTCTGCGGGACGAGCTTCAACGATTCTCTCGCGCTCTACAACCTTGACTACAACGGCATTCCAGATTTCAATAATCCGAATCAGCTCTACTTCACTTCCGGGGGCCAATACTCCTACTATGCTCCGCAATTCAGCTCTCTATATGCATGGCGTTCCATGGCGTGGGCGAACTACAACGCCCTCCAGGCTAGCCTCCGCCATCGCATGTCGCATGGCTTCCAATTTGATTTGAACTACACTTATTCCAAATCCATCGACATTTCTTCCGACGCTGAACGTGTAGCTCCTGCCAGCAATGGCAGCCTGCTCGGCTTGAATAACAACATCATAAATGCATGGAATCCAGCTGCGCAGAAAGGCGTTTCCTCATTCGACGCGACTCACCAGCTGAATGCCAACTGGATCTGGCAACTGCCGTTGGGGCGCGGCCAGCGACTCGGCCACAGTTCGGGGCATCTACTCGATGCCCTCATTGGCGGCTGGCAACTCTCAGGCCTGTTCCGAGTTACAAGTGGATTCCCAGTTACGGTGGATAACGGATTCAGTAATTTCCCTACGAATTTCGAGATGGAAGGTAATGCGGATCAGGTCGCGCCGGTCAAAACTGGGGTCTACACCAACACCGGTACTCCTAATATTTTTGCCAATGGTCCCGCTGCCATCAGTTCCTTTGCACCCGCGTATGCCGGGGAATCTGGCCAGCGCAACAATATTCGTGGCGCCGGCTACTTCGGCATCGATTTGGGTCTTGCCAAGCGTTGGATCCTGCCGTGGAGCGAGAAACAGAGCCTGCAATTCCGTTGGGAGATTTTCAACGTTACGAACTCCGTTAGCTTCGATGTTCAGTCGAGTCTGCTGTCAGACTCACTCGGACTTGGCAGTAGCGGAAGTTTCGGCAATTATTCCGTAGTACTCAACAACCCGCGCATCATGCAGTTCGCCTTACGCTATGAATTTTAAGGAAGAGTCCGGTTTCATTGCACTCCGACGTCCGCGAGTTGGCTCAACCAGGGCGAAATCTGGTTTTCCCTGCTGACGCGCAAGGCCCTGCGTGGAGCCAGTTTCAAGAGCAAAGACGAACTGCGGGAGGGCATCGAGGCCTTTGTGCAAAGACACAATCAGCACCCCAAGCCCTTCCACTGGCGCGAGCGCGAGGTCAAGGGAAGTCAACTCCGGAATACAATCATTAACTTATGCAACTAAGCATTAGTTAGTCAGCATCCCGATCCCGAAGAAGTGGCGGTTGTGCCGCGCGCGGCATAACCGCCATACCTTCGCGACGCGCATGGCCGAAGAAGGAATCGACCGCTGGAACTTCCCCCCGATGCGACTCGCGTCGACGCGGGGGAACAAGATAGCTACATGGAAGAATTGCTAACGCTGATTCGGAAGCGGTGCTCCACGACCGACCCAAAGAAGACGAGTCCGCAGGGCTTTTGGATCGAAGAATTCGACAGTTCCGAGATCGTAAACAGGCACCTTCGAGGAGCAAAGCTTAAGGTGTATCCCGGAAGATCGGTGCCGCAGCAGGTGTGGATTGATGTTGCCCCTGCGGCAGGTCCGTTCGCGGCAGGGACATTTTCAGAGCATAACTTCGCGATTTCAAATGGCGCGCAATTCTACGGCGATTTGGCTCCCCGGAGTGGTTCAGGCTCGGCTCGGGCGTTTCAGAGGTGCAGGGAGCCTTTTGTACCACCTGGGCGGTGCTTCGGATCCCACTTTCAAACCGTCCCATTTCCGCCCGACGTGTAACAATGAGCCCCGGAGACTCCCAGTCCCTACTCCCCGTCGAATGTTATTCAATCTAAAATCGCGCTACTGTGCGAGAAAATTCCCGCCAAAGCGAAGCAACTGGCTGCTTGCTGATTAGACCGGCAGGAATCATTGAAACGTCGTAGATGAGGTACTGCGTCAATCCCCCGTGCAGGATTCGTCCATCCCGCTTGGACTGCCATTCATTCTGTGGTGCGGTGGCCTCAGCCCAGCAGTCAACCGAATCGCCCTTTCCGAGTTTCATCGTGCAAAGCCAAGCAAGCTTATTCCACTCGTGGCTTATGGCGAGGCCACCTCGCGGATTCGCAAGTATTATGCCGGCCGGATCGCGCACTCGCGTGCCCCCAAGCGTCAAATCATAGAAATCGTTTTTCATTTCGTCGATCAGTGACTTCCCATACCACCAGCGACCGTGCTCGTTGCCGAAGCGGTAGAGCGTCAAAGGGCCGGTGAGCTGCCTTAAGGCAGGAAATTTTGCGAATGTGGGAATGTCGCTTGCGTCAGGGAGCTTGCGTCCGGTTGAGTTGAGAGATGCCATGTGCGTCCTTCACGCTGGCTCTATGCTGCCTTCTTCTGCTGCGCCTTCAGCTTCGCCCACCGCGCTTTCTGAAATTTTGCTATCCTCTTGCGACCTGCTGCCGAGATCGTGTGCTTCGCCGGAGCCGAGGCACTGGGTTTCGCTGCTCCCACTACTGCTGCCTTCGATCCATTCTTAGCCCTCGCCCATCGCGCCTTTTGCGCCAGCGCCATTTTGCGACGGGAAGCGGCAGAGATAATTCGCTTAAGGTTGGTTTGCTTGGCGGGATACTCCCGAACCGTCTAATGACTCGATCACCGAAATTGCTTGATCCAGCTTCTCCACGTGCAACGGCGCTTGCTTGCGGCCGTTCTCGAAGCTCCTGCAGCGCGTTGGTTAGACTTGCCATTATTGTTCCCCTGTTTAAATTTACAATGAATTTGATTCTATAGGATCGGACGAACTGGCTCAGTGACTATATGCGCGAAGAGCACATAAATGACCCTAGCTAAGCTAGATGATTTTCGCCAATCGCTCACCGCGACCGAGCCGCCAGCCGGACTCACACTCGCGATGGCTGGGCTATGGTGGGATGCCAAGGGCGATTGGAAGCGAGCGCATGAAACAGCAGAGCGAGAGGGATCGTCGGTTACATGCGCGCTGAGGAAGGTGGCTAGGGTTTTGCCACTGAATCACGTTTGAAGCTTATGGGGCCGCTCCGCGACAGGCCACAACGGTCAAGCGGCTGAAGAAAACAGTTGCCAGTATGGCGAAGGAGCTGAATGCCGGAAAAATATTTCTGGCGTTCCGCCAGGGGAGTATTTTTTCACCTGACATCCTTGATATAGGGACCAAAAGTGAGGAAGAACCTAATTAAAGATAAATTCTCCCTGGAAATGCCGCCACTGCATTCATTAAGGAAAGACGACACACGCTTCAGAAACAAGCTAATTACGTTTCGAGCTGAACCAGTTCTTCCAGATTTCACTCTCCGGGCCGGTTTTGTTGAACGCATCCGTTTTATCCATTCGATGAAAAATGTTATCCACGCCACTCCGCTTGAGTCGTTTGTCTTCGCGGTTCTTGATGTGGTCGCGGACGTGAGCCACAACCGTCGGATCGACCGAGTGTCCAACAAGGTATCCAAGCAGCCTTGGCCTCACCTCCTTGTAATCCGCCGTCGCCGCATTGCAGCCCGGCCCTGTCATTAAGTAGTTAACCGCGGCCATCATGCTTTTCGTCGGGCAGTTATTCGCTTTCTGTCTCCGTTGGGGACGATAGAGGTCGTTTGCCTTATCACCATCCGGGTGAAGCATCTCATGGTATGGTTTCATCGTGGTCCACGTAGACCTTTCCTCAAAGGCGGACTGTAGGGCATTCAATAGAGAAGCCTGATCGGCCCACCGAGAGCAGCGTGCACCTGCGTGGTCGGGTGAACCTTCCACGGCCAAGGCACCATCACCGCGATTCAGTGTTGTAAGCGTGTAATCACTACCGTCTTTTTCGATGATCACGTCGACTGCGTGAAATTTGTGGCCCAAGCTGGAAGTCCAGATGAGAACCACCTCTCCGCTCGCGAGCGCGTTAAGCTCACCCAACATGGCTGTTCTGAAATCGTTGCCGCTCAATGCAGCTCGATAATCCAAAATGAGGCCTCGCTTTATAGCGATGAGGGCATCGCCAGCAAACGTATTGCTCTTTTCCAGACAGGCAAGTAACAGACCTTTGTGCGCGATCCGTTCGATCGGCTTGGCGCCGTCCTCGGTCGTGTCGTTCACCAAGAGCTTTATAAACGCCGTTCGACGCCTTTCCTGCTGTTGCTCAACATTCTTGAGAGTCTGCAGTGACTCGCGCGCGATATCTAGTTGAAGCTGGTGAAGGGCCATGTCGCGGAAAAATCGCAGGTCGGCGCCGAGAATACTGAGTGCGTCGAGCATGTATCTTGGGTTTTTTAAGCGCGCAGCGACGGGCAACGCGTGCTCAAGATCGCCAGTCCAACCTTTAGCGAGTCTTTGTGCCAGTTTAAAGTCGAACAAATCCTCACTAACGGCTTTCTTCACTTCCTCCATAGTTAACGGCGGCATGTCTCACCTCCCGCGCGGGAACATAATTCGTCCTGGCCCCACACCAGCCTCTTCATGTATTTTTGGGTAACGTGGACCCCAACGTCAAGACTTGTTGGCTGCAATACGTTAATTTAATTTTGGGCAAAGTCGACTTGTGTGTTTCCCTGCCGAACCAGCTTAGTTAGCTCGTTGACGATCCGCAGCAACTTATGGTTTTGGTCAAGGATTATAGAATATGCCGTCGGTTTGTCGCGCCATGTCCTCTAGAGTCGCCACCGTCGCACTGACATTGAATTCGCGGGCTGCCCATTCGTAAGTAAATAATGGTGGTTGTAGTTCTCGCTGCGACAGCATGATCACGCGATCTGGGAGTGCTCCGATGCTTCAGCCACTGCCGGTGAACGGGGCACAACGGATGGCCTGGTAAAAGAGCTGGGCCTTTTTTCTGTCACATACCTTGAAAATGAAGTTTCAGTCAGGAATGAGATGAAATACTTCTTTCCATCGCCACGAGGCGTTTTCTCTTGCCGCGATGGAACTGCTCCAAGATCTCGATGACCGCGCAATCAAGCGTCAGGACCGCAAATTCGCTAGTCCTGTGATTCGTTGAATATGTTCGAGGTGGCGCGTCTCCACTCGATCCAGAAAAATTGCCACAGCCGTCTGCCAGTCAGCCTCCGAAGCGAATGAGAGCGCCTTCCAGTCGTCGGCTGTGTAATTTCTTGATAAGCATCTGTTACCGTCCTTTCCAACACACGCCGGACCTAGCTTAGGACTCGGCACACAAAGCAAACGCCCCACAAGCTAAAGAGCTTGCAGGGCGGCATGTTAATTCAAGCCCGATTTACCGAGACATCTTAAAAGAACAAGTCTGTGGAGACATTGAAGCGGTCAGACAGTCTCCTTATGTGCTTGATTGTCAGATTGCGTTTACCGTGAAGGACTTCGGAAACGATGCTGGGTGTACCAAACACATCCATTAGGTCTTTTTGTTTCAGACCGTTGGCTTCGACTAATTCTTTCAGAACTTCAAGAGGGGTCACCTTCCGCGACAAGGGATAATGCTCTTCCTCAAACGCCTCAACGAGCACCGTCAGAAGGTCCATCAACTTTCTCTCAGGGACACTCAGCCTTCCCTTGTTCACCAATCCCTCAATTTTCCGAATAGCAGCTTCGTTCTCTGCTTCGGTATGAATGGCCTCTGGTGCGATCTCCGCGAGCAGTGCTTTGTATGCTCTGGCAGCAGTTGCGGTCATTTTTCCCAGTCTCCTTTATCGTACTCAGCGTGGGTCTGAACTCGCGTGATGAAAATAAGTTCAAATCTATATTCGATTTTCACAATCAATCGATACGAGTTTCCCTTGATGTTAAAAACTGTGTAAGGTCCGACCGGATCGGTATCGCGGTAGGTCTTCCGTACGTCCTCGATGTTTTTCCAATGGGCTTTCTTCGCGACCTTAAACCAAGTGCCTAACGGTCCAACTAAATCACCGTGTTTCTCTTCTGCCTCTCTCAACATCTTGCGACTGATGACATGCATCTAGAGCCGTTCGCGATTTGCGAACTTCCCATAGTATGTTCGCAACTTGCGAATTTGTCAACCAGTTCCTTTAATGGCGAATATAAGGCGAATCCGCCGTCTTGTATCCTTCGAGCAATAACCTGCACACTTCTGGAAATCTCTGCTCATAAGGTAAATGCTCAGTCTGCAAATACGCTTCCGCGGCTTGCTCGGCCAATCGAGGCATGAAGCCGGAGCAGGTACGGGCTAAGGAATTAGATGCACGAACGGATTTGTTCTCGTTTGGAGCTGTCCTCTATGAGATGGCCACCGGCCAGTTGCCCTTCCGTGGGGACAGTACAGCAACCATCTTCGATGCGATCCTGAACCGCGCACCTGTAGCTCCGGTGCGGCTGAATCCCGACGTGCCGCCCAAGCTGGAAGAGATCATCAACAAGGCTCTGGAGAAAGACCGCAACCTGCGTTATCAGCACGCAGCCGACATGCGAACGGATTTGCAACGGCTGAAGCGGGACTCCGAGAGCGGGCACAGTGCGGCGGCGAGCTCGGGCACGGTGGTGGCAGAAGCTCCTGCGGCTTGGGTTGCTAAGGTTTGGAAGATTGCGGTTCCCGTCCTGCTTGTCGCCTTGCTCATCGCGGGCGGCCTTTACTATCGCTCGCATCAGCAAAGCAAGCGCCTGACCGACAAAGACACCATTGTCCTTTCCGATTTCGACAACAAAACGGGCGACGCGGTATTCGACGACACGCTGAAGCAGGGACTCTCGGTACAGCTTGAACAATCGCCCTTTCTCGCTTTGGTTTCCGAGCGCAAGGTGAATGAGACACTGAAGCTGATGGGCCGTTCCGCCGGTGACCGGTTGACGCCGGAGGTTACACACGAGGTCTGCCAGCGCACGGGCAGCAAGGCCATGCTGGCGAGTTCGATTGCGATGCTGGGGAGCCAGTACGTGATTGGCCTGAAGGCAGTGAATTGCAACACGGGCGACGTGCTGGTGGAAGCGCAGGAGCAGGCGGCGGGCAAGGAAACCGTACTCAAGGCTCTGGACAATGCGGCAGTCAGTTTGCGCGGCAAGCTGGGCGAATCGCTCAGCTCGGTGGAGAAATACGCCACGCCGGTGGAGGAAGCGACCACGCCATCGCTGGAGGCGCTGAAAGCCTACAGCCTGGGATTAAGGACGATCTATGCGAAAGGGTTTACAGGCGCGCTACCCTTCTTCAAGCGGGCGGTGGAACTCGATCCGAATTTTGCCCTGGCCTACGCCTGGATGGCCCAAATCTACAACATCCAGAACGAAGTTGGTCGGGCGGATGAAAATGCATACAAGGCTTACGAACTGCGGGAGAAGGTAAGCGAACGGGAGCGGTTCTTCATCGAGGGGAGCTACTACCTGAACGCGACGGGAGAACTAGAGAAGGCGACGCAGACCTACGAACTGTGGCAGCAGACCTACCCAAGAGACTCTGATTCTTACTCGGGGGGGCATACGTTTCTGCCTTCCTGGGAAACTGGGAAAAGGCAACGGAGGAATGGCGAGAAGCGCTGCGTCTGGACCCAAACCATCGGGACAACTATGCATCCCTCGGCTTCTCCTACACGGCACTCAACCGCTCAACCGGCTGCATGAAGCGGAGGCGGTGTACAAGCAGGCAGAGGAGCGCAAGGTGGAGGACGAGCAACTGCTCCAGAACCTCTACCTATTGGCATTTCTGAAGGGCGATGAAGCCCAGATGACACAGTTGCTCTCAGCTGCCATGGGCAAGCCGGGCGCGGAGGACCTGTTGCTGGCCACGCAAGCGGACACATAAGGTTGGTACGGCCGGCTAAAGAACGCGCATGAAGTGACTGGGCGGGCGATGGATTCAGCCCGGCACAACGACGCCAAAGAGAGTGCTGCAGCCTATCAGGCAGCGGCAGCGCTGCGCGAGGTAGAGTCGGGCAATCGGGAACAGGCGCGTGCCGAGGCCAAGGCGGCCGTGAAACTGGCCCCGAACCCCGATGTGCGGACGATGGCGGCGCTGGCCCTGGCGCGGGCAGGCGATACGGCAGGGGCGGAGATGCTCGCGGCTGAACTCGACAAAGCCTTCCCGCTCGCCACGTTAGTGCAAAGGTATTGGCTGCCCACAATCCGGGCGGCCGTCGCCTTGGGGCACAACGACCCGAACCTCGCAATCGAAGCATTGAGGGTGGCGAGCACGACCGAACTTAGCCTAGCAACGAACTTCACGATATTAATGTGCCCAGTTTATTTGCGCGCGGAAGCCTATCTCATGCTCCACGACGGCAACCGAGCGGCAGTGGAATTTCAGAAATTCATTGACCACCGCGGACTTGTGGTGAACTCATGGGGCACACTGGCCCGCCTGGGACTGGCCCGCGCGTACGCCATGCAGGGCGACACCGCCAAAGCCCGCGCCGCCTATCAGGATTTCCTCACCCTCTGGAAAGGCGCCGATCCCGACATTCCCATCCTGAAGGAAGCCAAGGCGGAGTACGCCAAGCTGCAGTAAACGTGCGGCACACGCGGTTCTGGTTTAGCTTCAGCTAACGGCTGTCGTACAATACGCAGCAGTATCTCTTTGGTGTTGTCCCCATGCAAGCTCACAGTGTGAAACTCGGAGTCAGGCCTTGCTTACTTCTCGAATGTAAGTTCTGGCTTGAGGACGATGGCTGGAACGCCACTGTCGAATCGTTGGGCCTCACAATTCACGCACCTAGTCTAGTGTATCGTAAATAACTTTACAGACTGGGCGGCGATTGCTATGATCTCGCACATGCCGAACACGAGCTTGGCGATCAATTTGCAAGCGGCTGAACGCACG
>Ga0224545_1000204_pt1 | contig 12363 bp, 15 predicted proteins | sample 714P12024metaG_FD_179906 | JGI IMG/M metagenome (GOLD analysis project Ga0224545, IMG submission 179906) | Peat soil microbial communities from Stordalen Mire, Sweden - 717 P1 20-24 | ecosystem: Environmental > Terrestrial > Soil > Wetlands > Peat | place: Sweden: Norrbotten County, Stordalen... | reverse complement strand
AAACTAGCAAGGTTTCACGGGAAGACAGACAAAAAGGGGGGATGCTGTGGGTCGTCCGAGTTGCCAATCGTCGCTCCTGAGCGATCCTAACGCAAACTTTTCTGTGGAAATGTGCCGGAGGTCAAACATAAGGAGGGCCGCCAAGTCGGCCTTGACTTTTATGACCTTCTCATAGAAGGACACTACCGCTTTGCGCTGCGTGCTTTGCGCATTCGAGATCCATGTGCGAGAATTCCGCGAACTCGGAGGATCAGAATGAAACGCCATTTCAGCGTACTGTTGTGCCTATTCGCTCTTGCAATGTCGAGCCTTGCCGCTCCGCCTAAGCGTACCAGAAAACCTTCCGCCGGCCCCGTTCCCGACAAAGCTTACATGCAGAAAATCTGGGACGGGTGGTCGACTCTCGACCCCGCCAACGTCGCCAAATACTATGCCGGCGGCCCACACACCTTCTTCGATATCGCCCCTCTAAAATATGGTAGTTGGGAGGAATACGAAAAAGGCGTGAAAGGCGTGCTGTCCGGCTACCAGAGCGCGAAATGCTCGGTGAACGATGACGCTGCCATTCATCCCCATGGAGACCTGGTCTGGGGCACTGCGACGATCAGCGAGGAGATGACCACCAAAGCGGGCAAGGTTGAGATGGGCAACTTCCGCTGGACCGTGGTTTGGGAAAATCAAGATGGCAAGTGGCTGATCGTTCACGAACACGTCTCCGAGCCTTTGCCGTAGGGCCGCGCTTGGCAAACAATTTATTTGTCGCGCTCGCCGCATTCGTAGCCCTCACATTTTCTGCGGCCGGGGTCGCCTCCGCGTTCACCGCGCTTACAGTTCGCAACTGGTATCCCGGACTGCGCAAGCCTCGTGGGAATCCACCGGCTTGGCTGTTCGCTCCGGTGTGGGTCGTCCTTTATCTGGGGATGACGGTCGCTGCCTGGAACGTGTGGAAGATGGGAAACGGCTGGTCCGGAGCCACGACCGCGATTACTCTCTTTCTGGTTCAACTCGCGCTGAACGCTGCCTGGCCAGCGATCTTCTTCGGGATGCGCTCGCCCGCCCTGGCCCTGGCTGAAATCATTTTGCTCTGGACGGCCATTCTTGCGACCGTAATTTCATTCTGGCGCATATCGCCGTTCTCCGGAGCCCTGCTCCTGCCCTATCTCGCGTGGGTCAGCTACGCCATCTATTTGAACGCGGCAATTTGGCGTTTGAATCGAGAGCGGTCCGCCTCCTGACACCTCCTCCGCGACTCTGGTGGCCACCGGCCCGATCGGAGTGAGAGATAATTACTTCTGTAATCCCGATAATCTCGGATTGCTTGCAGAAACTACCTGGCTGCGACAGGGTTATAACAACTCAGAACGGAGGTGGATTTGTCATGCGCGACCGGATTGTGGTTCTGATTCCCTTCTTACTGTTGGCCTGCGTGACCTGGGGGCAGCAGCAACCCGCCGGCGGCAATCCCCAGTCCGGTGGACAGCAGGATATGCCGGGAATGGACATGTCAGACCACACCATGTCGAACCACACCATGTCGAAGCAGCAAGACATGCCCATGGCCGTAGACAAAGACAGCGATGCCGGCATGCACGCGATGCATTCCATGGAAGGGCACATGGATATGGGCCCGCACATGAAGATGACGGCCCTGCGCCACGCCAAGCCCGGAGACGCGGAGCGTGCCCGGCAAGTTGCGGAATCCGCGCGAAAGACTTCGGAAAAATACGTCGATTATCATGCCGCGCTAGCCGACGGCTACAAGATTTTTCTCCCCAACATTCCCCAGAAAATGTACCACTTCACCAACTACGGATATGCCATGGAAGCCGCCTTCCGTTTCAATCCCGAGCACCCCACTTCGCTGCTCTATGAAAAGCACGGCGACGATTACAAGCTCATCGGCGTGATGTACACGGCGCCCAAGCGCCTGGATGAGGACCAGCTCGATGAACGCATTCCTCTGAGCGTCGCACAATGGCATGAGCACGTGAACTTCTGCGCAGCCCCGGCAAATCGCAAGAGTGAAATGCTGGCGCCACATCCGCAATTCGGGTTGAAAGGATCGATCACCACGCAGGAAGCTTGCGATGCCGCGGGTGGAACTTTCCATCCCGTGGTCTTCAACTGGATGGTTCACCTGTACCCCTTCGAAAAAGATCAGGCGAGCATCTGGTCCCTCGACCGTCAGCATGCCGACTGATTTTCAGGCGAGTCATTGCAGATGAGTGGATTTGTTTCCGGGTCGTAACCAGCAATCCGATCGTCCTCGTTCCCCGTCTCACCGGTCCGAGAATGTTTTTAGTCCATCCCCGGCAGAACCATCCCGTACCGAATCATCCGATACAAAACACTACGCCACTGTCCCGGCGCGAAAGCTGAACCTCTGCTAACTCTGGCTCACGCCCTTCGTCAAAGGAGGTGTGACTGCAATCGCGGAACAATTGAAACTTTCAGCCTTGCGGTTACGTAGTGTATGGGAGAAGGACGAGCGGTCAGGAACGAACTTCCGGAGGGGTGGAAGTTCACAAGATTCTAGCGGGGTTTAGGGGATTCTCTCACTCTCGGTTTGGCGGCCCAGGTGGAAGAACCCCCGTGCACAGCCAGTCAGGCCTTGCGGCTCGTCTGCTGAAACCCCAGCGGAAGCATTGTAGGCGATTCGCGGCGAAACACCAACGTTTTCTCGCGCAAGTCGTGAGCCGGGCCGCCCTAACCGTTCTCCGACCAGACTCGGGGAAGAAAAAGGAGCAGTCATGAATTTCGCGACAATTTCGAAGAGCGTTGTTTTGGGCTTGGCGGTGTTGTTGGCCTCCAGTGCTTTCGCCGCAACCAAAGGCAGTTTACAACTGATCAACCCTGCCACCGTGAATGGAACAACGCTGAAACCAGGCGACTATAAAGTCGAGTGGGAAGGCAGCGGCCCCAACGTGGAACTAAGGATCCTGCAAGGCAAGAAGGTCTTAGCGAAAGTGCCGGCGCATGTCGTGGAACTGCAGACCCCTGCTTCCAACGATGCGGCCGTGACCCGCCAGAATGGCAGCGGACCAAACACGCTGGCAGGCGTCCGTTTCCAAGGCAAGAAGTTCGCGTTGGACTTGGCGGACGGCAGCGACAGCATGCAGGCCAACGGCTCCAGCAAGTAATGTCACTGCAGCAGCGTTTTACAACGGGATCAAGGGGAGCACGCGCCTCGTGCTTCCCTATCTATTTCGAAGTCGCTAGAAAGGTTATGTGGGGACAGCGCTTCAAAGCGCTCCCCGCCAAGACTGGCACCGGCCACTTGCGACTATCCGCTGCCCCTCAGTACTTCGGCACCGTCGGATCCACTCGCTCCGCCCAGGCATTGATCCCGCCCGCCAGGTTGTGGACTTTTCTAAATCCAGACTGCTGCAGGAAGGCAACCGCCTTCGCGCTGCGTCCGCCCATCTTGCAATGGACGATGATTTCGCGGCTGGAATCCAGTTCATGGATGCGCTTCGGCAAATCATTCAGCGGAATCAAATGTCCGCCGATGTTGCAGATCTGATATTCATGTGGCTCACGGACATCGAGCACGTACAAGTCCTCTTTCGCGTCCCGCCGCCGCTTCAGCTCTTCTACCTGAATTTCTGGAACTCCAGTTTCCACCGGCTTTTCCCCCCCGCGGATTCCGCAAAACTCGTTGTAGTCTATCAGCTTCGTCACCGTGGGATGCCTACCGCACACCGGGCAATCCGGATTTTTTCGCAGCTTAAGCTCGCGAAATTTCATGCCGAGCGCATCGATCAGTAACAGTCTTCCGATGAGAGGATCGCCCACCCCCAAAATTAGCTTGATCACCTCGGTAGCCTGCATCACGCCCACCAACCCCGGCAGGATGCCTAACACTCCGCCCTCCGCGCAGGAAGGTACCAGGCCCGGCGGTGGCGGCTCGGGATACAAACAGCGATAGCACGGGCCATCTTCCGTCGCGAACACGCTGGCCTGTCCTTCGAAGCGAAAGATGCTTCCGTATACATTCGGCTTGCCGGTGAGCACGCACGCGTCATTCACCAAGTAGCGCGTCGGAAAGTTATCGGTGCCGTCGGCAATGATGTCGAAGTCGCGGAAGAGCTCTAGCGCATTCTCGCTGCTCAGACGTGTATCGAACTTGCGCAGATTCAGGAACGGATTGATGCCCATCAATTTGTCCGCGGCGGAATCCAGCTTCTTGCGTCCCACATCGGCGGTGGAGTGGATGATCTGCCGCTGCAAGTTGGTGTAATCCACCACATCAAAATCCACCAAGCCGAGCGTGCCCACGCCCGCCGCCGCAAGATACAACGCCAGCGGAGAGCCCAGCCCGCCGGTGCCAATGCAAAGCACCCGTGCCGCCTTCAGCTTCTGCTGCCCTACCATGCCGACCTCCGGCATGATCAAGTGCCGCGAGTAGCGCAGGATTTCTTCTTTGCTCAAGGTTGCTGGAATTTCGGTGGTGATCGTGGCCATAAAATCCTCGATTGAGTTCTGAGTCTAGCGTTCCGTGGTCTCAGGACGCTAACGGCAGGTAGGGTACATACAACATCGCATTGGGGCGGAGGATTTCACTTTCTGCAATTGTCGAATCCCGGGACCTTCGGAAACCGCATCAAACTGCGCCTCCGGCAATGGAGGGCACGATGGAAATGTTATCACTTTCCTTTAGCGAGGTCGCTTCTTTCTGCAGGTATCGAATGTCCTCGTCGTTCACGTACAGGTTGACGAAAGCGCGCAGCTTGCCATCGTCGGTATAAAGATGGCGGCGCAGATCGGGGTGTTGTGCCAGCAAGGCCGTCATCGCTTCGCCCACAGTGGCGGCCTTCACCTCCACCGTGGTTTGCTTTCCAACATACTGACGCAGGGGCGTAGGAATGTGAATCTTGCTCATAGGGTTCATCATAAAAGATGCCTCGACGGATACGGAAGATTCATTGCTGTCGGATTCGGTCTCAGAGAAGTTACTTATGCATAGGCTCGGTGCGCGCCTAAGATCTGAGCGGAGAAGAACCGATGACGGTCTTTGATCCAGCCCGGGGAAGAATTCTTGAGGGAGGCGGTGGAGGCGGTGGACTCGTGCGCCTGATCGGAATCGGAGTCGCCGCATTTTTACTCGTCATTCTGCTGTTCAGTTGCGTGACGCGAGTCGGCACGGGCCATGTGGGCGTGCTCACGCTTTTCGGAAAGGTGCAGACCGGTCAAACCTTGGGCGAAGGCATCCACCTCATCAGTCCGCTGAAGACCAACAATGAACTCTCCATCCAGACACAAACCCTGAAAGAGTCCGCCAGCGTCCCTTCGAGCGAAGGCCTCATGATGAGCCTGGACACCTCGCTCATCTACCACCTCAATCCCGACCGGGCTGCCGAGGTTTTCCAGAAAATTGGAGCTGATTACGAAAATGTCGTGGTCGAACCTACCCTGCGTTCGGCAATCCGCGAAGCCACGGCATCGCACACCGCGAATGCTCTCTACACCGGCGAAAGAGAAATGGTCGCAAAGCAGATTTATGACCAGGTCAGCTCGCAGCTGAACTTGCGCGGCCTTACGGTGGAGAACGTTCTGCTTCGCGACATCCAGCTCCCAGCCACGCTGAAGGCTGCCATTGAAGCCAAACAACAGGCCGAGCAGGAATCACTTGCCATGAATTTCCGCCTGCAAAAAGAGACGCAAGAGGCTCAGCGCAAACGCATCGAAGCCGCCGGCGTCCGCGACTTTCAACAGATCGTCGCACAGGGCATCACGCCGTCGCTGTTGGAATGGAAAGGCATCGAAGCCACCGAGAATCTTGCAAAGAGCGCCAACTCCAAAATCGTAGTCATCGGGAACAACAAGAACGGCCTGCCGCTGATCCTGGGACCATAGAGCCTATGTGGGGACCGCCGCACTCGGCTGTCCATTCGCAAGCAACGGCGAAGGTTCCGCCCGACGCTGCTAACATGACACCGTGCCCCCGCTTCTCGAAGTCCGCAATCTAAGCATCCAATTCCCCGCCCCATTACAGGCGGGAGGACAGCCGGGGGCTGCCATCCCCACACAAACCCTTCCCGCCGTCCGCGATCTGAATTTCTCAATCGCTCCCCGTGAAGTCCTCGGCCTGGTGGGCGAATCCGGCTCCGGCAAATCCATCACATCCCTGGCGATTATGCGGCTGCTCCCTCTTCAGGCGCGGGTTTCCGGCGAAATTCTCTTCGCCGAGAATGGCACTGCCCGCAATCTCGCCACCCTTCCTGATGACTCCATCCGCCATTTGCGCGGCTCGCGCATCGCCATGATCTTCCAGGAGCCCATGACCGCTCTCAATCCAGTAATGCGCGTGGGCGACCAGATCGCCGAGGCGGTCTTGGCCCATGGCACTCATTCAAAAAGCAAAGCGCAGACGCTGGCGGTAGAAGCCATGAACGACGTCGCCATTCCCCAGGCTGACCGTCGGGCCCGCGATTATCCTCATCAACTCTCCGGTGGCATGCGCCAGCGGGTGATGATCGCCATGGCGGTCGTGAACCGCCCGCTGTTGCTGATCGCCGACGAACCCACGACGGCGCTCGATGTCACCATCCAGGCCCAGATTCTCGAACTGCTCGCGGGATTGCGCTCCAAGTTCGGATTAGCGATGCTTTTCATTTCGCATGATCTGGCCGTGGTGTCCCAGGTTGCCGATCGTGTGGCGGTGATGTACGCCGGAAGCGTGGTAGAGGTCGGTCCAAAGAATGAAATCTTTCGAACTCCGGCGCATCCCTACACTCGCGGCCTTCTGCAAGCAGTGCCCAATCTAAAGACCGACCGCCGGCGTCCGCTCGAAGCCATCGAAGGCACGGTCCCTCCGCTGCACGCCATGCCTCCAGGATGCGCCTTCGAACCTCGCTGCGCGTATCGTCTGCCGCAATGCGCTCAAGCTTTCCCGCCGCTGGAACAAGTCGCCCCCGCGCATTGGGCCCGTTGCCCGGTTGTCAATGCAAGATAGCAATGCTGGAACAAAAGCGACCGTGTATCCTCTTGCGTGTGCTCGGTCTATAATCGGCACTTTGTTTGGTGTCAATTGCGGATACTGCTGCTCAGCGACATTCACGCCAACCTCGAAGCAATGGAGGCCTGCCTGGCAGGAACTCCATCATTCGATTTTGTCGCCAATCTCGGCGACGTCGTCGGTTACGGCGCTTCTCCCAATGAAGTGATCGAGCGTTCGCGTGCCCTGGGAAATGCCTTTGTCCGCGGCAATCATGACAAGGCGGTAACCGGCTTGCTCGACCTGGAGGACTTCAACCCCATGGCCGCCGCCGCCGCCATCTGGACGCGCAACCAACTTACCCCAGCGCATCTGGAATGGCTGCGCTCGTTGCCGCAGGGCCCGCTTCCCTTGGAGCACTTTCCCCAGGTGCAGTTAGTGCACGGTTCGCCGGAGGATGAGGATGCCTACGTCGTTTCGATCGGCGACGCCCTGGTCCCGCTCATCACCTTCGACACCCCGATCACCTTCTTCGGACACACCCACTTGCAGGGCGGATTTTTCGCCAATGGCTCCAGCGCCGACGGCTTCCGTCCGGAATATCGCACTGTCGGTCAGGCCGAGTCTGTCTCCCTGCAGCTGAAATCCTCAACCCGCTACATGATCAATCCCGGGTCGGTCGGACAGCCGCGCGACGGAGATTGGCGCGCCGCCTTCGCTCTGTTCGACACGGAGGCACAGGTCGTGCACTTCCATCGCATTCCTTATAACCTGAAAGCCGCGCAAGACCGCATCTTCGCCGCTAATCTGCCCGCCCGGCTAGCCACTCGTCTGGCCGCAGGTCGGTAACACGTCTGTCATTCCGGCGTGATCGGCCACCCGCCTGGCCGCCGGCCACTGACACTTTTGTCCTCCTGAGGGAAGCAAGATGATTCGAGAAGCGACTCGTCTGGCGCAGTCGAAGGACCCCTTTCGGCCTTGCCATTCAAGGTCGGGCAAGGGGTCTCGAATAACTGCTCAGCCATTTTGACCTCTTACGTTCCGAAACTGTTCCCACCTGCCGCGACAAAGCCAACGGAAGTTGTAAACTCGTTCCCATGCCTTACCCCCGCAGCGCCGCAACCAAGTCTCTGTTTTCGCCGCGTGAAAATTCCCCGCGCGAAAATCCTCCCGAGCACTACCTGATCGCCCATAGCGACGGCGGCGCCCGCGGCAATCCTGGCCCGGCCGGCTATGGCGTCGTGATTCAGGATCAATCCGGCAAGAAAGTCGCCCAACTCAGCGAATATCTTGGACACCAGACTAATAATTTCGCCGAATATCAGGGGCTCATCGCGGCTCTCGAATACGCCCTCAAGCATGGTCCCAAAGCGCTTAAGCTGATCAGCGATTCCGAATTGCTGGTGCGGCAAATCAAGGGTATCTACAAGGTAAAGAATGCCACGCTGCAGGATCTTCACGGCCGCGCCCAGGAACTGATCGCTCAACTGGAATGGTTCTCGATCGGCCACGCCTTGCGCGAACACAACACCGAAGCCGACCGCCTGGCCAACGCAGCCATGGACAAGGGCATGGGACGAAGCACAGCTCATGTGGGGCGGGCACTCTTGCCCGCCAACCCCGACTCAGGCCTGGAACAAGTTGGCGCAGGCAATGTGAATCATGAACTACAGGCGCTAGAGGGCGTAATTCGAAACGGGATCGTGGAATTGCTAAACGGGAAACTCCCAGAAGGCACGCGAGTGCAAGTCCGCGCAAAAAGATGACCGCTGCCCAGAAGCCTCGCCGCAAACTGGGTTGCTAGCTTACTCGCTGGTTGCTAGCTTACTCGCTGCAGGTGGGTATCCTTGAAAAACGTCGGGTACTTGAGGCCGTATCCGAGCGCACGATCGAATCCGATGTGGGCAAGCCAGATCAGCGCACAGGAGCAAAGTGCGCTTCTATGCTGCGATGACGCGACTCCGGCCAGTGCCAAGGGAAAAATGTAGGCATGAACCGAGTTGTAGAGCCGGGAACCGAGTTGCGCCGAGGCGAGATAACCTACCATCGACAAGTCGGGCCACAGAAAGAACAAAAAGAAGAAGCTCCATCTTGCTCCCCCCGATCGATAGAAAAAAACGCTCATCGCCAAGACGAAGGCGCCTTCGATTCTCAGTAAAATCCCGGGTTTCGAAAACATCGATTCCTTTCTTTTCACAACCGTCGTAACGTCGCTTTTGCAGGCACAGAGAAGCAGACTCACTCCCCCTCCGAAGTATGGTCGTGCACAATCTTCCATCCGTCGGGAAACTTGCGGAAGATCAGTGTGAACAGGCCATGCGGCGTCTTCCCATCCGACATGGTTAACTGCCACGCCCCACGCACGAAAGCTGCATGGTCGCCGACTCCCTCGATGCGCAAGGCGGAGAATTCCAGCTTTCCCATCTCGTGCCCGGGACTCGCATAGGTGGCACGGTACCGGTCCATCGTCGCCTGCCACCCGCGATTCTGTTTCGCGCCGGAGAAGAATGTGAGTTCCGGAGAATTCCAGTATCCGGCCATGAAACCTTCCAGATCGCGACGATTCCACGCTTCCTGCTGGACGCGCAAGACCTTCTCCACTGCAGCCTTGGCATGATCGTCCGGCATGGCTTTCGCAGGCACACAACAACCGAGGGCGAGCGAGATGATTGTAGAGAATAAGAGGAAGGAGCGAATGAATCGATTGCGCATGCGAGCCTCCGCGCCAGGTGAAACCGTTCGCACCAGTTTCGCACGAGCAATCGTTGAATGGGATTACCAGATTGGAAGTACTAGATAACGAAGTGCCGCAAAATCTAGGCTCGTCCCTTCTTGGCGGCGACAGCTTTGGCCACCACCGCCTTCCCGGCGACTTCCCAGGGCCGCTTCGGACGATCCACCGGCGCTTTATCGCGATCCTGAATGCGATCGTACTGGTAGGATTCGCTCACCGTTCCCAGCGACTCGTTGTAAAGACTCGGCAATCCAAGACCAACTTTCAGCTCTTCCGCGAACGACTGCAAGGATTTGAGGTGTTCGGCGGTCGCCGGCACTTCGGTTTTCGAGGTCTTCAGAAACTGTTGGTAGCCCCGGTTGATGAGCTTCGAAATCTCGCTGCCGATGAGATATCCGGGATAGGCAAAAATCTTTACGCCATCGTCCGGCGTTTTCTGTATCGCCGCCGATACGTTGTACTTTCTTAGGAACACCCTGCCATTGGTTCCCGGCGCTTCGGTCAGATCGAAGCCGTGGTCGCGCAGCCAGGCAAGGGATTCATCGTACGTCTTTGCTTCGATCGCTTTGGACATCATTGTTCGCTTCCTTAAAGTATTTGATGCAAACCTCCAACTCATTGCACAATGCTGATTTGCGGCTGCATCAATTTCTTGGTCCGCGTCATCTAAAGACACCATACTACATAGCCTATTCTGGCGGTTCCTGCATAATTACGATGGTCACGAGGGAATAGTTCGATCATGGGTCTTGGTTCAGTCAAGTTAGGGACATCTTCCGAAACAGGTCACGCGCCGGATCTCGCGTTGCAACCGCCTGGGCAAAGCCTGCTTGAGCGCATCGGCAACACGCCCCTGCTTCGTTTTGATCGGCTCACCGCGCATATCCCCGGGGTCACACTTTTGGGCAAGGCCGAATGGCACAACCCAGGAGGGTCGGTAAAGGATCGCGCCGCCGCCAACATTGTTGCCGAAGGCCGGCGCAGCGGCAGGTTTAGCTCCGGCAAAATTCTGCTGGACGCAACCAGCGGTAACACCGGCATTGCCTATGCCATGCTGGGCGCGGCCGAGGGATTTCCGGTCACTCTCTGCATGCCGACCAATGTTTCAGTGGAACGCAAAAAAATCCTCCAGGCCTATGGCGCGAATATTCTCTACACCGATCCCGCCGACGGCTCCGACGGCGCCATTCGAATGGCCCGCGAACTCGCCGCAAAACATCCTGATTTGTATTTTTACGCTGATCAATACTCGAACGATGCCAACTGGTTAGCGCACTATCACGGAACGGCGAATGAAATCTGGCAGCAGACGGAAGGGCGCATCACTCACTTTGTCGCCATGCTCGGCACCAGCGGTACGTTTATGGGCACAACTCGTCGATTGAAGGAACTCAATCCCGCAATCCGCTGTATTTCTCTCCAACCCGATTCGTCTTTCCATGGCATCGAAGGCACCAAGCACATGGCCACCGCAATCGTTCCCAAGATTTACGATCCAACGCTGGCCGATCAGAATCTCGAAATCGCAACCGAGGACGCCTATGCGATGGCGCGCCGCATCGCTCGGGAAAACGGACTGCTCCTGGGAATCTCCGCCGCGGCCGGCATCTTCGGCAGCCTGCGAGTCTCCGAGCAACTTTCATTACGAAAAGAGCAGGAGGCGGTTGTGGTTACGATTCTCTGCGACTCCGGCGACAAATATCTGAGCGAAAGATTCTGGACGGAGGGATAAAGATGGTTGGTCGATGATTGCTGATGGTTGCTTGAAACGCGGTAGTCGATCTCCAATCAACAATCAGAAGTCAGCAATCAACAATTTCTCGATGCTGAATATCTCCCACCAGAACTACGAAACTCTTCGCCGTCACGGCGAAGAAACCTACCCGCACGAATGTTGCGGCGTGCTCCTTGGTCGCATGGACGACGATGGAGCCCGCATCGTCACGACGTCTGCAGGCTGCAGCAATACCCGCACTGACTCGCCACAGAACCGTTACAACATCGATCCGCGGGAACTGGTGCGGATCCAACGCGAGGGCCGCGAGCGGGGCGAGGACATTGTAGGCTTCTACCACTCTCATCCTGATCATCCGGCACAGTGGTCGCAGACGGACTTGGCCGAAGCACACTGGATCGGATGCTCCTACATGATCACCAGGGTGGAAAAAGGCAAAGCGGCAGTGACTAACTCGTTTGAACTTTCTGGCTCCGACGAGGCCGACAAGCGGTTCCTCGACGAGAAGATCGAAGTCATCTAGCTTTGCTAAGCTAGGCCGATCCCAGTCAGACGCCACCGAAGATGTGGGGACAGCCGCCCTCGGCTGTCCGGCCAAGCGAAGCTCGGCTGATTTTCCCGGCCAGGAATCCGACGCTGTGCCGCCAGGCAGGAGCCGAGACTGTCCCCGTTCCGCCGGACTCATTGCCAGTCGCCGCTTCTATCGATTTTTCACAGTGGCGAAAGATCCGCCCGCCACATCCGTCACACCCTTCAGTGACTTCTCAGCGTGCACAGCCGCGCCCCGCTTGCCTTCTGTGCGAACTCGCCCTACGGTCTGCACAAATTCCGGTCACATGCCTGTGGACGGCGTGCACTCGGCTGAAAATACGTGAGTTACAAACACAAACTTTTCATTGACTCTCAAAATAGAAGGAGTAAAAACATAATCGTTCTTTGACATCTTCTAAAGTTTTT
>Ga0224545_1000203_pt1 | contig 12407 bp, 7 predicted proteins | sample 714P12024metaG_FD_179906 | JGI IMG/M metagenome (GOLD analysis project Ga0224545, IMG submission 179906) | Peat soil microbial communities from Stordalen Mire, Sweden - 717 P1 20-24 | ecosystem: Environmental > Terrestrial > Soil > Wetlands > Peat | place: Sweden: Norrbotten County, Stordalen... | reverse complement strand
TATTGCGATTCAACTCCGGTTTCCCTGACGGATTCACTCCGGTAAAAGAGGCCACCGCCAGATATGGCGCTGCGCCGGGCATTTGGCTGTCTCCCTGGGGTGGTTACGGGAAGCCGCATGAAGAACGGATCAAGTTTGGCGTGGAACAAGGATTCGAGACAAATAAGGATGGCTTCGCGCTCTCGGGACCAAAATACTATCGTCACTTCCACGATGTTTGCGTGGAGATGATTCGTGCCTACGGAGTAAATCAATTCAAGATCGACGGCACGGGAAACGCAAACGAGGTGATTCCCGGCAGCAAATTCGATAGTGACTTCGATGCGGCGATAAACCTGATTCAGGATATGCGCGCGGCCGAGCCTGCCATCTATATCAACCTCACGACCGGTACCTATCCATCGCCGTTTTGGCTGCAATACGCCGATTCAATCTGGCGAGGCGGCGACGATCACAGCTTTGCGGGCGTCGGCACCTGGCGCCAGAAGTGGATCACCTACCGCGATGCTGACACATACGAGCATGTGGTGAAGGCTGGTCCGCTCTATCCCCTGAATGCACTGATGCTGCACGGGCTCATCTACGCGCGCCATGCGAAGAATTTGGGCACCGATCCGAACCATGATTTCACCGACGAGGTCCACGACTATTTCGGCACCGGCACGCAGTTGCAGGAGATGTACATCACGCCTTCGCTGTTGACCAAAGAGAATTGGGATACCATCGCGGAGGCGGCGAAGTGGTCGCGTCAGAACGCAACAATTCTGCGTGACTCGCATTGGGTCGGAGGCGATCCGGCGAAACTTGAAGTCTATGGCTGGGCTTCATGGTCGTCCAAGAAAGCGATTCTCGTCCTGAGGAATCCGAGTAACAAGCCACAGCAGTTCTCGGCGGATGTCGGGCAGGCGTTCGAGATCCCGGAGGGCGCACCCGTAAATTTCCAAGCGAAAAGCCCGTGGACAAAGGACCGCTCGACACAGCCTTTTCTACTGAGCGCAGGCTCGCCGCACGTTTTCGAGTTAGCGCCGTTTGAGGTTCTAACGCTGGAGGCGGTGCCAGTAATCCGCTGAGTTTTATTGATTGCTGGCTTCGTGACGACGAAAGAATTCCTGCATTCGCGCTCTGTCGCGAAAAGCTTCGGTGCCGCCACAATCGGTGGTGGAGAATGCCCCGCACAAATTTCCATAAGCCAGGCACTTCTCAAGATCCGCGCCGCGCAGAAATTGGTGGAGAAATCCAGCATCGAAGCTGTCTCCCGCGCCGACCGGATCGACGACCTTCACGGGGATAGCCTCCGCGTTGAATCGACGACCGTCCTGAATCGCAATTGCTCCGCTGGCGCCCATTTTGACGACAACGGTTTTCACTTTTTGCCCCAGCCGCGAGAGTGCGTTTTCGAAGTCGTTAGTCCCCGCAATCTTCATCGCTTCGCGCTCATTCGGCAGCAAAATATCTACGTGCGGAAGAATCTTCGCGAGTCCGTCCTTCCAGCGATCTTCAGGGTCATCGTTGGTGTCTAGCGAAGTTGTCAGACCGGCTGACTTCACTCGACGAAAAAGCTCGGGCACATGCGGCAACAGTTCCCGCTGCAAAAAAAGCGACGACATATGGAAGTGGCGCGCAGAGGCCAAATAATCGAGATCAATATCTTTAAAACGTAATTCGGAAATTGTGCCCGGATAAGTGAGAATGTGGCGCTGGCTCTCGTGCGGAAGAATAACAGTTACGCCTGACTTCGCGCCGTGAGCGACCCGAGTTAAATGCACACCGCGTTCACGCAGACGGTCCGTCGCAATAGCGCCGAAAGAATCGCCGCCGACTTTCGTAATAAAGCCCACCTGGCTGCCAAGAGCGGCGAGATTATGCGCAAGGATGGCAGAGGAACTGCCCAACGTGACGGCAAAATCGGAGGCAAGCAACTCGCGCTCGGTTGGCATCTGCTCAGGCAACCCGTAGAGGATGAGATCGAGATTGATCTCCCCAACGATTGCGATATCGAGCTTGGACATGGAAGCTGGTTCTTTTATGCTGTAGCTAAAAGGTCAACTAAGTGCTAACTGCCGGCTTCAGTTCGACCACGCGCGTCAGATTTTTCGGCGTATCCGGATTCAGGCCCTTCTTGATTCCATAGTAAACGCCATACAGTTGACCCCAAATCACGAACGCCGCTAGACGCGCATACTCTGGCGATTGCAGACCAAGTTCGATGGCGAAGTCAGCCGCCCGCTGCGCGCGACTATCAACGCGGTTCGCGATCACCATAGTAGCTGCGCCGAGGGCCTGCATTTCTTCGAGTAACTCGACTTCCGCGTCGTAAGAAGTTTCCGACATAAGAAATGTAATCAGCGTGTCAGGACTGGCGATCGATTTAGGGCCGTGGCGAAACTCCAGGGAGTGAAATACCTGCGCATAAGACGAGGAGGATTCCGTCACCTTCAACATGCACTCCGAAGCAATGCCGAACAGCGGACCTTGGGCGAGGAAGACGAAGTCGGAGAAATTCCGAGACTCTACAAACAATCGCAACCGCTGCGGAATGTCTTCCAGCAAAGACTCCACCTGTTCCGGGAGATCAAGCAATTCTCGTCGAAATGTATCGTTGACAGAAACTGTTGCCGCGAGGTATTGCAGGCCAAGCAACATTGATGTAAACGATCGCGTCATGACGGTACTCTGCTCATCAGCACCGAGAAGCTTCAACGTCAAGCTGCATGCAGCCTCCAGCGGTTGGCCATCGGCACAGGTGATAGCGATGGAGCGGAGATCATGCTCCTTCTCCAACATCTGGGCGACGCGAACCGCCTCTGACGTGCGGCCAGAACGCGAGATCACAACCGGAATATATGTTTTTCCCGCGTGCAGGGTAAGTGCGGGATACATTAATAATTCAGAAGCTGGCACCGCGTGCGCCGCTAAGTTGAGATAGTTGAAGCTCGCCGCCGCAGCCTGCGCCAGATAGTAACTGGTTCCGCAACCTATAAATATCCACGCGGCTCCCAGCCGCGCGAGTTGGGTGGCAGCTCGCAGCTCATCGCTGGCCGCCAGAGTGGCTAGACACGCATTCCAGCACTGAGGCTGAGAAAGAATCTCGTGTAATGTGTGCTGGCCGCTTTCTGTCACTTCAACTGATTTCATCGTTCGTCTTCGACTCCGATCACACCAATGTTACCTTTACTCCCGCCTCTTTCAGCGCGCGCAAATCCGACTTCGGAATCTGCTTATCCGTAATCACTTCATGGACTGAACTGACCGGCGTAATGTTGCAGAGGCTGCGACGGCCGAATTTACTCGAATCACAAACCGCGATCGTTCTGCGGGCAATAGCGACCATGGCCCGATTTACTTCCGACTCCAACAGATTCGGAGTGAAAAGACCGGCCGAAGTGTCGAAACCATCAACGCCCAGAAACAAAATATCGGCACTGAGTTGGCGCAGAGTGCGCTCGGCCAGCGGTCCGACCAGAGAGAACGAGTTTTTACGCAATGTGCCGCCGGTGAGGATGACTTCAACATCCGTTCCCGCCAGTTCGGCCGCGATGTTGACCGCGTTGGTGATCACAGTCAGCCGCGCCATGTTTTTCAGCGCCCGGGCAATCGCCGTGGTAGTCGTTCCCGAATCAAGCAGCACCGACTGGCCCTCTTCCACCAAGCGGACTGCGACGTGGGCAATTTGTGTCTTTTGCTTGCGGTGAAGCTGCTCTTTCTCGCGCAGCGTTGGATCAAGCAGCGCCCCGCTTTGCACCGGCAGCGCGCCGCCGTGCGTGCGTTCAATGACTCCCTGACCGTTAAGAACTTCCAGATCTTTCCGAATCGTAATCTGCGAAATACGAAAACGCCGCGCGAGATCATTGACGAGAACGCGACCATCCTGATGCAAAATCTCAAGGATTTCACGGCGGCGTTCTTCGTTGAGTAAACCGTTCGAAGGCATAATGATTCGATTGAGTCGCAAATTCCTCGACTCTTCCTCAGAAATAAAACTTCAGCGCGAACTGAATCTGTCGAGGCGCTCGCGCAGCCAGTGGGAATCCGAACCCGCTCTGGGGGTTAGTCGGATTGAGTTCCAGTGGAGTGGGCTCGGCGCTGATCGCGCCAAACTGCCCAAACAAATAGTTCACATGATTGAGGACGTTGAAGAATTCCGCGCGGAATTCGAAACGCTTCTGTTCATTGATCCGAAACTGTTTGACTAGAGACGTATCCCACTCGGTATATCCCGGCCCCTCAATAATATTGCGTCCCGCGTTGCCGAATGTTCCCTGCGCTGTATTGTGCGCAAACGCACACGTGTTAAAGAGCGCGCCCTCGACGCAAGGCTTGCCATTGGGATTACCCACAAGATTGGGGCGAGAGCAATAGTAGCCAACGGTCCCGCCGCAATCGGCATTAGCAACCGAAACTGTATCCGTGGCGGTGTAGTAATTGCCCGTGGCCGTGGAAAAGACGCCGGTCACTTGCCAGTCCCCGATAATTTGATTGACTACGCCAGACGCATCTTGGGAGAATATTCGCCCGCGACCAAAAGGCAGGTCGTAAACATAACTGAAAACGAAGCGCTGACGAACATCGAAGTCGGCGTTGCCATAATTCTGGTTCGGATAACGCTGATCCTGAAAGTCTCCGTTGTTCACCGACCCCAGACTGGCGCTGGAAGCGTTATCGAGTGCGTGCGCAAAAGTGTACGCGGCTTCGTACTGCAGTCCATGAGAGTAGCGCTTCTCCAGGCGAACCTGAAGCGAGTCATAATTTGAAAATGTGTTCGAGCGGAACGTATCGATGGGCGCGTCGAGCGCGCCGTCGCAATTGTAGAGCGCTGGGTTGTTCATGTTGATAGATTCGTAGTAAGCGGCCACCGTACAAGATCCTGTCGCCCCGGGTGTTACTTCGTGCGCTGGGCGGCGCGGCGCGGTGGGGTCGGTTGAAACCGCAGACGGAACAGCCTGATTGCCGTTGTAAAACGCGAAGAGTTTCAAGCCGCGCGAGCCCGCGTAGGAAACTTCGAGAACGGTGTCGGCGGGCAATTGGTATTCCAGACCGACGTGCCACTGCTGCATATAAGGCGTGACCAGGTGCGGGTCAAGAGAGTAGAGGCTGGGCGTGTTCGGGTCGGTCAAACTGCTGGGTTGCCCCGAGGAGTTGGTGGGAAATCCATTGGCCAGAACGTTAAGCGGCAGGTTCGAATTGTTCGCGGCCGAGATCGAGCAATCGAGAAAATTGGGATTAGCAGAAGCGGCAGAACAGGGCGTCGTGAACACTTCCGAAGCGAAGAACGGAGGATTGAAGCCGGGGCTGGGGTTGGAGAACGGCCCGTTTTCCTGGCCACCGTAGAAGATGCCGTAACCGCTGCGCAGCACGAGTTTGTCAGACAATTGATAGGCCAATCCAATACGCGGCGCGAAATTGTTGCGGTCCGGACTGATCAGCCCGCGCGTGCCGTTTCGTTGAATCGTGAGTTCGGAGGCGAGCGTAGGAGTCAACTGCGCATTTTGTCCGCTCGGAACGATCAGCGAAAGCGAGTTGAAATCAAACGTCGCCTCGTTATTATTGGCCTCTTTAATCGTAGTGAAGAGTTCGTAGCGCAGGCCAAGATTCAGAGTCAGGCGGGGAGTTACCTTGAAGTCGTCGAGGCCATACACCGCATAAATCTGCCGGTTATAGATGATGTTGTTAAGGCCAGTAATCTCTCCGCTGTCAGGAATGCCAAGCAGAAAAGTGGCAATCGACTCTCCGCCCGAACCGGGCGATGCGGGATTGTCGGTGAAGTCGCTGCCGAAAGACATGTAGCCACGGGCGGCGGCTGGCTCGAGTATCGTGAACTGTTCGAAGCGAAGTTCAGTGCCAAACTTCGCGGCGTGGCGTCCCTTAACCCAGCTCAGATTGTCGGTAAAAACATAACTGTGCTGATGTTCATTTGCGGGCAGGTATTCCGAGCTGCCAATAGCCGTAGTACCATCGCTGAAGCTGATCGAAGGCAGGCCGCCGAGATCCGGCCCATAGGGTACCCCGGGAAAATTAAGTTGCTGCGAGACATTGACGTTGTAGTTCAGGTTGTAGCGATGGGATTGAAGATGATTGAATCCGAAGCGAAATTCGTTGAACAGATTGTTGCGGAATGTGTGTAGCTCGCTGGCCGCCAACCCCTCGGCTGTGTTGTTACTGTAGCCGTCCTGAAAGCTGCCGCCGTCGAGAACGTTGTTGAAGGGGGACGGCCAGAAATTACTGTCGTTGCCGTAACTGAAGCGCGCGAAAAAGTTATCTTTGTTGCTGATTGACTGGTCAAAGCGAATGTCGAATTTGTTCTCGGTTTCGTTGCGTTTGGGATCGCTAAGAAAATCGTTGCCGCCGCCCTCAGTCGTGTTCGACACGGGAAACAGTGCGGCCAGATTCGACGCCAACTGCGGATTTATGCAAGTTGTACCCGGAGGGCACGAGATACCGGGAGGAAGAATATTGGTCGGCAGTCCGCCGGAGTTATAGCCGCCGATCGGAAAGCCGCAGAATCCGTTGGGATTGCCCGCGTAGTTATTCAGCGCCAGACGCGAATTGAAAATCTCTCCCTGATAGGTCGGGTTGCCGTTGCAGTCGAGCGCAACCTGACTCGTGGGGTTGCCGTTCGCGTCGACGGCGAGAGCTGGAGTGGTCGTAAGAAACGCGGAGAAATCTCCACCAATCTCGGCTTGCGTAGGAACCGTGGACAGTTGCGGCAGTCCCTGGCGAATGCGAAGGCCTTCGTAGTCTCCGAAATAAAACATCTTGTTCTTGACCAGCGGGCCGCCGAGCGTGAAGCCGAACTGGTTCTGCTTGTAAGGCTGCTGCCCGAACTGATCGAAGGGGTTGGTAGCGTCTAATTTCTCGTTGCGCAGAAATTCCCACAGGTCGCCGTGAATCTGGTTGGTGCCAGACTTAATCACGGCGTTCATGATCGCGCCGTTGCCGCGGCCAAACTCGGCGCTATAGGAATTCGTCTCAACTTTGAACTCAGCGATCGCATCGACCGCAGGCTGCACCACATAGGCCGCGCCGTTTAAGACGTCGCCCAGATTCGCATTGTTGTCGATGCCGTCGAGCAGGAAATTATTTTGCAGCGAGCGGGCGCCGTTGGCGCTGAATCCGTATGTTGTTTCGACGCGCGATCCCGGCTCGGCGGTAGCTACGCCAACGCCGAGCAGAGCCAGTTGCGCGTAGTTGCGCCCGTTCAAGGGAAGCGCGTTGATGCGCTGACTGTCCACCACCTGGCCCAAGTCCGAGGTTTCTGTTTCGAGTTGCGGACGTTCGCCGGTGACCACAACTGTCTCGGTCGCCATGCCGGCCTGAAGAGCCACATCCACACTAATGCGATCCTGAATGTTGACTTGCACCGGCCCGGCAACAGCCTTTCTGAATCCCTTCTTTTCGACGGTGACGCTGTAGCGTCCAATTTTGAGCGGGCTCGCGACATACTCTCCGTCATTATTAGTGGAGAGCGCCAATTGAACGCCCCGATCGACGTCAGTTACCGTGACTTTGGCGTCCGTGACCAGAGCGCCGCTCGGATCGCGCACGATTCCTACAATGGCGCCAGCGTCCTTTTGCGCCCATAGAGGCGTGACCATTACAAACAACAGAGCGTACAACATCACCGAGAGAGCTTGCCGACGGACGAAACGGGTGGGCATGGCCAGCCTCCTGTAGGCTAAGAGCGAGTTCCGAAACCGTCTGGATCGAGCCCTTTGAAAAAAGGTGCTAGAACCGCGCTTTCGTTGTAATATTACGAACCATTACTTTTACTTTCGTTTTGTAGCTTTTGTCAATTGCATATTTTGTCGAAGTTGTGAAGCCTAATCAGGATCCAGCGCGGAAGGAGATTTCAATGGTCGCTCGAAAAAGAAGAATGGTGGCGCTTTGTCTAATGATGGTTCTTGCATTCCTGCCGATGGCTTGCTCTAAGTTGCAGAAATCGCCTCCGCAAATCGAGACCGTAAAGCCGCAACCTACAAAGCCCTCAGCGATCAATGTCGACGTGAAGGGAGGCGGACCCGTGACGCTAACGACGAGCGCCGCCGAGTTCGAAGTCACGCCGGATGGTTACGTGCACGCTCTTTTATTGGAAGACGGCAAGAGACTCTCCTTGGACGAACCGAACGTAGGCTCTCCCTCGGACAGCAATTTTGTGCGGGTTGCAGGAAAAGATGTGAACTTTACCCTCGATTTCCAGCAAGCACAGGTCCGTGAAGCAATCGGAAAAATGGGAGTGGGAAAACGAGTTGAAATTCCCGAGCGACAGCTGGGGCCATCGGGAACGGGATTGCAGGCTGTGCTCGCGCTCGAAGTCTACGACAACTTCCCGAACATTTTGCTAAGCGCTGTGGAATACAAAAACACTGGAACCACCGAAGTCAAAATCGACCAAAGCGTGAATCAGCGGCGCCGCTTAAATGCGCGCTTGATCGAGGCGAAGGCGCATCCCTATGAGATGTGGTCCTTCCACGGCGCAAGCTATGACTGGGGCAAGGACGACGTAGTGAAGCTGACGCCGGCTTTCTCTCAGCCGAATATTATGGGAGAGATGGTCAAAGGCGGCTATGGTGGCGGCATTCCCGTAGTCGCCTTCTGGACGCGCCAGGTAGGCGAAGCCGTCGGCCACGTCGAAACCATCCCAATTTCCGCCGCGATCCCGGCAAAAGTTGCGGCCGATGGACGCGTGGACACAGAAGTAGACTACGCCGCCAATATCACGCTGAAGCCTGGCGAAACCTACTCCACTCCGCGGAGTTTCGTTTCCGTCTTCGCCGGCGACTTTTATGAGCCGCTACGAATCTGGTCGAGCGTATTGCAAAAAGAAGGCTGGGACCTGCCGAAGCCATCGAGCGAAGCCTACAACGTGAGCTGGTGTGGCTGGGGATATCAGGAAAACGTAACTCCTGCACAGATGCTGGGCACAATTCCGAAGTTAAAAGAGATGGGCATCAAGTGGGTGACGCTCGACGATCGATGGTTCGACGTCTATGGCGACTGGAATCCGCGCCCAGATACTTTTCCCGGAGATTCCATCAAAAAGATGGTGGATGACTTCCACAAAGAAGGCATGCTGGCGCAGATATGGTGGCTTCCGCTCGCTGTCGAAGATGGCCAAGGCAGATACGAGTCGCACAAGTATGAGGTTTCGAAAATTGCGCAGGAGCATCCGGAGTGGCTGGTCCTCGACAAGAACGGAAAGCACGCGCGCATGACTCGCGGCCTGGCGGTGCTCTGTCCGGCGGTGCCGGAGGTCCGCGCATATCACAAGCAGCTGACGGAGAAATTTATTCGCGACTGGGGATTCGACGGCAGCAAACTCGATAATATTTACAGCGTTCCGGAATGTTATAACCCGGCGCACCACCATAAGTCGCCACAGGACTCGGTGAATGCAATGGGCGATATCTACAAGGAAATTTTTCAGACAACACGTGTCCTTAAGCCGCAGAGCGTTACGCAAAGCTGCCCGTGCGGGACTCCGCCGTCGCTGGCATGGCTACCGTTCATGGATCAGGCAGTCACTGCCGATCCAGTCGGAGCGGTGCAAGTGCGGCGGCGGATCAAGATGTATAAAGCCCTGCTTGGGCCCGAGTCAGCGGTCTACGGCGATCATGTAGAACTTTCCGCGATGACCAAAGTCGGCACTGACTACATCGAACACGGCGACGACTTTGCCTCCACAATTGGCGCCGGAGGCGTAGTGGGAACGAAGTTTGTATGGCCCGATCCCGGCCCGAAATTCAAAGACGTCAATCTGACCGCCGCGAAAGAAGAGCGCTGGAAAAAATGGATTGGTCTGTATAACGAAAAGATGCTTTCGAAGGGTGAGTTCAGAGATCTTTACGTGACCGGCTACGACACGCCCGAAGCATATGCCATCGCCAAAGACGGCAAAATGTATTATGCCTTCTTCACCTCAACCGACTGGAAAGGCGCAGTCGAACTCCGAGGATTAAAGCCAGGCAAATATCGCGTAAGCGATTACAGCGAGAGCAAAGACCTCGGCACGGTAGACGCGGCGGCCGACGGTGTGGCGAAACTGCCAACGGAATTCAAGGATCACCTTCTGCTCGAGGTTAGTCCCCAGCCGTGAGCGCCGTACCGCCGCATGTGATCGGTCAATGCTCCGGTCGACCAGTCTCATGAAGGCACGCCATACTGCTACAATCCGTTGTTGAAGAATCCGGCTGTTCCAGGGTCGTAATTCTCAAAACCAGCAACCGCCGAATCCTTACCGTTGCGGTCACTTCAGGCCGCACAAAGGAGATCATTCCATGCCGACAATCACAACCAAAGATGGCACCACAATTTACTACAAGGACTGGGGAAAAGGCCAGCCCATCGTATTCAGCCACGGTTGGCCGCTCACCGCCGACGACTGGGACGGGCAGATGTTGTTCTTCGGCCAACGCGGCTACCGAGTCATCGCGCACGACCGGCGAGGACACGGCCGCTCCACCCAGACGTGGGACGGCAACGATATGGACACTTACGCCGACGATCTCGCGGCGCTCACTGAAAAGCTTGACCTCAAAGACGCGATCCACGTGGGCCACTCCACTGGTGGAGGCGAAGTTGCCCGCTACATTGGACGGCACGGTTCAAAGCGTGTCGCAATGGCCGTGCTGATCAGTTCAGTGCCGCCACTGATGGTGAAGACGCCGAACAATCCGGCGGGCGCGCCCATCGAGGTCTTCGACGACCTGCGAGCCCAATACGTTAAAAATCGGCCTCAGTTTTACAAGGACATCACTCTCCCCTTCTACGGATACAATCGCCCCGGCGCGAAGATTTCTGAGGGCATCCGAGAGCATTGGTGGTTCCAGAGCATGATGGGAGGAATGAAAGCTGGCTACGACTGCATCAAGGCTTTCTCCGAAACGGACTTCACCGAAGATCTAAAGAAGTTCGACGTGCCCACTCTTGTCATGCATGGCGATGACGATCAGATTGTGCCTATCGACGCGGCGGGCCGCATGTCCGCCAAAATTGTGAAGGGAGCCACACTGATAGTCTATCCCGGGTTCCCCCACGGAATGCCTACTACCAACGCAGATCAGATCAATGCCGACCTGCTTGCGTTCATCAAACAAAGACAGCAGGCAGCGGCCTAAGAAGATGTTCGGAGCCCGGCCTTTCGCATTTGTTGCGAGAGGCCGGAGCGCCTCCGGAAAACACAGTGTGGGTGTACCGACGCGCCGAAATTCCTCGCCGCCTTGAGCGCGTTGACGCACAGTTGGCTTTATGGTCTTCCGGGGCCGAGCGGCGGCTTTCCCGGGAACGTGTTGGGTACCAGTTTGCCCTGCTCAATCAACACCGTTCTTCCGACGATCACAAACTTCATCCCCATGCTCGGCTTCATTGGCTGTTGGTAAGTGGACCAGAAACTGGCAAAATGGCGTTCGCGCGACCGCATGAGTTCAACAACATCAGCAAAGATTCTTTGAAAAAATTTCGAGGCGCGATTGATGAAAACGCTGCGATGGTCATTTGCATTTTTCTTCGTTTGCTGGTCGTCGAGTGCAGTCTTCTCGCAAGCCGCAACCGCGCTGCCGGACCGCATTCAAGCCATTATGAGCCGGCCCGCCTTCGCGCATTCCAGCTTCGGAATTGCCTTCTACTCCCTTGATAGCAGAAAGATGCTTTACCAGTTCAACGCCGACAAGCTGATGGTGCCCGGGTCGACGACAAAACTGCTCACAGAAGGTTCAATGCTCGAGTTGCTGGGTGGAGATTATCGCTTCCACACCCGCGTCTACCGCACCGGACCAATTAAGAAAGACGGCACGCTCGAGGGAGATATCGTCATCGTTGCCAGCGGCGATCCGAACCTCTCCGGCCGCACCCAGCCTGACGGCACGCTCGCGTACGAGAACATGGACCACTCCTATGGCGACCCCGACAGCAAAGGAGTCGGTGATCCGCTGCAAGTGATTCGAGAGCTTGCGGAGCAGATCGTAGGCAAAGGAATCAAACGCGTAAAAGGAAGAGTGCTGGTTGACGTAAGCCTTTTTCCCGAGGGCGAGCGCGAACTCGGCACGAACGTGGTCGTCTCCCCCATCGTCGTCAACGACAACATCATCGACGTGATTGTCAGCCCCGGGGACAAGGAAGGTGCGCCGGTCAATTTGCAGAGCTCCCCGAAGACTGCCTATCTCCAGATCATCAATCAGGCGACAACTGCCAAAGCCGACGCAACGCCGTCGCTTAATTACACGGCTGAGAAACTCAATCCCGACGGAACCCGCAGCGTTACGCTGGCTGGCGCGTTCCCAGCAGGTAAAGCCGCCAGCATGATGGCCTACGCGGTGCCTGAGCCCAGCCGTTTCGCGGCGACTGTCCTTGCTGAGGCGCTTAAGCAGAAAGGCGTGGAAGTCGAGATCGCTACAACTGCTGCGCGTCCCGACTTC
>Ga0224545_1000202_pt1 | contig 12415 bp, 10 predicted proteins | sample 714P12024metaG_FD_179906 | JGI IMG/M metagenome (GOLD analysis project Ga0224545, IMG submission 179906) | Peat soil microbial communities from Stordalen Mire, Sweden - 717 P1 20-24 | ecosystem: Environmental > Terrestrial > Soil > Wetlands > Peat | place: Sweden: Norrbotten County, Stordalen... | reverse complement strand
AATCGCGCCGTCTGCATTGCGAAAGCCAGCGCGAATTGCAGCCGGACTCGTCATCAGACTCGTCGGCGAAAGAGAAAAACCAAAGAACATCACGTTTTGCGGATTGAATCCCGGATCCACGTTCCACAGCTGCTCCAAACTGCGCAGCGTAAGCCCCGCGCCTATCAGCAGAACGAGCGCGAGCGCCATTTCCACCACAACCAAAACGCCGTGCGCGCCCTTTCGCGCTCCGCTCGCTCCACGGCCGCCTTCCTTCAAACTATCGTGCACGTTCGTGCGCGAGATTTTCAGCGCGGGAGCCAGGCCGAAAAGAATCCCCGCCAGCAGAGCAATTGATGTGGTGAAAAGCAGCACGCGCAGGTCCATGCCCACTTCACCGGCTCGCGGTAAAGTCTCAGGCAGCGCTTTCAGGGCCGCGTGCGTTCCCCAACCAGCCAACAGCAAACCGAGAGCGCCGCCTAGAATTCCCAACAAGACGCTTTCGGTCAAAAGCTGGCGGATCAAACGCGCTTTCCCTGCTCCCAGCGCCGCACGCACCGCAAATTCGCTTGCTCGCCCGCTGGCCCGCGCCAGCAGAAGGTTTGCGATATTTGCGCAAGCGATTAGCAGCACAAAACCCACCGCGCAGAACAGCACTAGCAGAATCGGTTTCACATCGCCGAGCATCCGCTGCTTGAACGGAATCAGCGCGGCGCCGATTCCTTTATTCACTTCCGGGTAAGCGGCGGCAAGATTTCCCGTCACTCCGGCAAAATCCGCGCGCGCCTGTCCAAGCGAACTGTCCGGCTTCAGTCGGCCAATCCCGTGGAAGCCCAGCCCAGCTCCGCGATCGAACAGCAAATTGTTGTTCCACTGCACCACCGGCGCGTACACATCAACGGCGCTGAAGCTATCGAGTTTCAGATCGAAGTCCGACGGAATCACTCCGACAATCGTGAATTCCTTCCCGTCGAGCGTAAGGCTCTTGCCAACCACGTCCGCCTCTCCGCTAAGCTTTCGTTTCCAGAAACCAGCACTAATCATCGCCACCGGAGCCGCGCCAATCTGGTCGTCGCTACGGACGAAACTTCGTCCCATTACCGGCTTCACGCCGAGTATCGGAAAAAAGTCGGAAGTAACAAATTGCCCTTGGATCTGCTCCGCTTCGCCCAGGTTGGTCAAGCTGAAAGAATAGCTCCGCGAAACAGCCATGGACGACAGCGTGTGATTTTCCTTTTGCCAATCCAGGAAGTTCGGATACGAAATGGAGCCGGTGTTGAAATTCGGCTTGCTTTCATGCAGCGTCACTAATTGTTCGGGACGCGGATACGGCAGCGGATTCAGCAGCACCCCGTTGATTATCGAGAAGAGCGCTGTGTTCGCTCCAATGGCAAGAGCCAGCGTGAGCACAGCGATAGCAGTAAATCCCGGCGTCCTGCGCAGCATGCGGAAACCGTAGCGAACATCCTGCGCCAGCGTTTCGAAAAAGCTCACGCCCCGAGCGTCGCGGCATTCTTCTCTGATCTGCTCCGCTCCGCCGAATTCCAGCCGCGCGCGCCGCCTCGCTTCCTCGCCCGGCACGCCTGATTGCACGTACTTCGCAACTTGCTGCTCGAAATGAAACCGCAGCTCGTCGTCCAGTTCACTCTCCACGGCGTCGCGCCGGAACAGTGCCCGCAGCCGAATCAAAATGTCGCTAAACATCTTCCGCTCCCTGAGTGATTGCGCCTGTGAAGCTCCCTAAGCCGTCTCCAGCATCTGAGCCGGTTCGTCAGGGCACGACTTTTTACCCTGAGCCTGCGAAGGGTAGTCGTGCCGTAAACGCCGGAAAAACGACCGGCTTTAGCCGCGGAGGTACTTCCTACGTCGTCTCCAGCACCTGAGCCACCGCTGCCGCCAGCTTCTTCCAGTCGCTCTTCTCCGCTTCCAGCTGTTTCCGCCCGCTGGCAGTCAGCTCGTAGAATTTCGCGCGGCGGTTGTTCTCCGACGCTCCCCAACGCGCTTTGATCCATCCGCGCCGCTCCAGCCGGTGCAGCGCCGGGTACAACGACCCTTGCTGCACCTGCAAAACTTTGCTGGACACTTGGTGAATGCGCTCAGAAATCGCCCACCCGTGCTCCGGCCCCAGCGCCAGCGTCCTCAGTATCAGCAGGTCCAACGTCCCTTGCGGAAGCTCGATCCTTTGTTCCGTCATTCCTTCCCCCATCGCTTCTACAGGGATACGATACAAAGTCTCCTGTCGAAGCGCAAGAGGAAAGATTCTCCTCCCCCAGACTTGTGCAGTTCAGGTGGCCAGGATGCGAATCGTTCTATACGATACAACTCAAGATGGCCGGATTTTACGTTAGCCACAGAGGAAAGGCGTATGTTCTGCCCGTCAAAACCTAACCGGGACGCAATTAATGCGTTCATCGCTGTACAGCAGAATCAGAATTTTTCATACGCTGAAGTTGGATGCACTCGGCAAAAAGCGCCGAACGGATATACCGCCGATCACAACCGAATCAAGCTAGGTCAGGGCATCGATACATTCGAACGGGCCAAGAGCGCGGTTCATCAGTGGAAAATGTTCGATATGCCTTGGATTGATTTATGTTGGCCGGATACGCCCATCGAGCCGGGCGCCACTGTAGCAGTCGTCATATCCCATCTCGGATTCTGGTCCATGAACGCCTGCCGAATCGTTTACCCGGTCGAAGAGCGCGCTTCAGTGGAAAAGTACGGCTTCGCCTACGGTACGCTTCCCGACCACGGAGAAATCGGAGAAGAGCGCTTCACGGTTGAATTCAATCCTGAAGATCAATCCGTGTGGTACGACCTTTACGCCATCTCGCGTCCCACAACCCTGGCGCGTTTGGCTTATCCCTACACCAGAGCGATGCAAAAACGCTTTGCCCGAGACTCAAAAGCCGCTATGAAGCGGGCCGTTCCATTCTAATTTCGTGCCACCGATGGCGCCCAAACCCGAACTTTTTCTGCAGGACCCTGCGAGTTTTAATCTTCCTTGGGTGAACCCCGGTGCCCGCGAGCGAAGCTTGACCACCCGCCTATCGCGCTGACATTCCGAGTGCCTGAGTGTCACGCATGATCTTTACTTCCGATTCTAGGAGGTCGACCATCGCGTCGAGTTCATTCGCGCAAAAGACCGGTGCCGCACGGTTGGGTTTAGGTAAGTTTGCGACTCGTCTTTTCCATTGTTTGTCCAACGTGGCCACATTTGCAAACGCGCTACCGATCACTGTGTGGCAGAAATCCAAACCGTCGTTCTTTTTCAGCTGATAACCCTTTGCCTCGAGAATTAGCGACCGTATCAGGCTAACGTACACGAATGTTGCAGGTGGCACGGAGTCGTACGATAATTCCGGAAATGTCCTATCAAGCCACGAAGAATCAAGCTCATGCTGAGATCGGTACCCGGAGATCTTTTTTATAAGCGCGTCGTCCATGTCATAAGTCCCTTTCCGAATAGAATCGCGCTGGGGCGTTACCCAATCAAGCACGGGACCTAGGCGAGCGAAATCATCCGAAAGACTGATGATTGGTCGAGGGGCTAAATCTTGCATCCGGATTCGGAAGTAATCGTTTATGAATTGCGTTGACAGGCACGCTGCACCCTCTCGCGAGAGGTCCTTCTCCCGGTTGACGACTTTGGTTGCGTCTAACTCCACTGGGTACCAGTGCGGTCCGATGTCGTTCAAAAAAGACCGAACCAACTCAATGGCATGGCTCGGTAACCGTGATAGCTCAGCCACCATTGAGACGGAAAAGAGAACGCCTGCGCCTGAGTGCAGCGTGTCTAAAAACCTTTGACGCCGCTTCTGGTCATCTTTGGCGAGTTCGATCACGGCGAAAGCATCCAGATAAATCGCCATCCCGCGTATTGACGCGTGCACCGAGATCGGAGGACCGTCGAATGTAGATATGAACTCAATCATTGGCGTATGAAAGGCGCCTCACAGAAAACCACGAACTCGCCGGGTCTCCGCTCCTCTGATTTGAAGTCGGTGCAAAAGTGATAGCCGCCCCACGCTGAAGGAATTCGAATCTTGGCACGTTCAAAAAACCACTTACAATCAATATCGGCTTCATCTTTAGCTGGCCATGTCGCCGCATTTTCGGGACTTGCAGTGAAGAAGTATTCGAGATGCCGACCGTACGGCGAGTCTTGCTCTTCCCAACGTTGCACGTATGCTTTTAGGTCCATACCCTTCCCTCCCGACCTTCTCTTTTTGTTCGATGCCGTCAGGCACAGAGATAGTTGCACATGAGCATCAACGCTGGGCTCGGAGCGCGGGATTTGGGCCTACTTTGGCGGGTGGCCAACCCTTCCTCGCGGCACCAGGGTTCACTCAAGCACGATTGGAACTCGCGGGGTTGCCGCATCCCTTCGGTTTCTGAAGGGGTGCGGGTTCTGACTTCCCCTGAACGCGAAAATTGAAATGTCCACAGCATGCAAATCCTTGCATTCCGTCTCCTGACTTCCTATCATTGTTGCGATGAGAATTGGAATTAGGATCGGCGCTAACGAAGGCGGCCAGCAGCCGTCTGAAAGGTCGTAGTCCGCGAACTTGAAAACGCCTCGCTCATACATGCAAACATCAGTCAAAACTAGCCGTTTTTGCGGAAAGTTAAATCGCCAAACTCAGGAAGTAGAAACCACTCTAAGTTACAGAAAACAAAGAACGGTGAACTGCTCAAATCGCCAAAAAATCAATAAATGGGAGTCGCGATTTTCATCGCTCCATCCGTCTCTTTTTTGCGCCCGCGCGAACGTTTTCAGCGCGTCGAAAGCTCATCAGCATCCCGCAACACAGGCGCCACAGAGTGTTGAATGTCACGCACTCCCGCGGAACGGCATCCAAAACATATGTGGTACAATCGTAATTTGGGGCATAGCGAGGTCGCATGGAACCACAGCCATCCTCTAAGCGTGGAATCGTCGTTCTAGTCGTCGTCTTGGGAGTCTCGGCGCTGCTGGGAGGCCTCTACGGCCCCTCCGTCCGCGCCACCGCCGCGGGCACCAAGGACACCGACGTCCAGGATTCGGTGAAGAGCTTCACCCGCGTTCTATCTGTCGTCGAACGCAATTATGCCGACCCGGTTGACACCGACAAAGTCATCTATGATGGCGCGATTCCCGGCATGCTTCACGTCCTGGACCCGCACTCGAATTTTTTTGATCCCAAGCAATACGCCCTCTTCAAGGAAGACCAGCAGGGAAAATATTACGGCGTAGGAATGACCGTCACGGGACGTGACAACCAGACCGTGGTCCTCGCTCCATTTGTCGGGTCTCCTGCTTACAAAGCCGGAATTCGCCCTGGCGATATCATCCTGAAGGTAGAAGGAAAAGTGTGCGACGGCCTGACCACCACCGAAGTAGCCGAGATGCTCAAGGGGCCCAAGGGCACCGTGGTTCATATTTCGCTGGGACGAGAAGGCTGGGACAAGCCCATCGAAGTTTCAGTCACACGTGACGAGATTTACCGCCCCGCGGTTGAATATTACGGCATGGTTAAGCCGGGAATCGGCTACGTCCGCATCATATCCTTCAACGAAACCACTGACAGCGACGTGGCGGAAGCACTGAAGCAGCTCGATTTCCCCAAGCTCGATGGACTCATCATTGACCTGCGCAACAACGGCGGCGGACTGCTCAACCAGGCCGTCGGTCTGGCCGACATGTTTCTGGACAAAAACGAAATTGTGGTTTCTCATCACGGGCGTTTGTCCCCGGAGCGCCGCTATTACGCATTGCGTGGAAATCAGGGCCTGGAAGTTCCCGTAGTTGTGCTGATCAACGGGCAAAGCGCCTCGGCCTCGGAAATCGTGGCGGGCGCCATTCAGGACCACGATCGCGGCTTGATCGTTGGAGAGACCAGCTTCGGTAAGGGCTTGGTGCAGACTCAGTTCCCGCTCAGCGAAGACACCGCTATGCTGCTCACCACGGCGCGTTACTACACTCCCAGCGGGCGCCTGATCCAACGCGACTACAAAAATGTTTCGCTCTACGATTATCACTATAATCCCCAGAAGCCGGCGCGGCCGGAAGTGAAGCTAACCGATAGCGGTCGGCAGGTTTTCGGACAAGGCGGAATTACTCCGGACGACACCATCGCGGAGCCCAAGCCCGACGATTTCGAGCAGACCATGTACCGCCGGGGCGTTTTCTACTTGCTCCCGCAGGGCGTTGGCGATTTCACGCGCCACTATCTCGGCGAAAAACCGGACATCACCAAATATTTCGTTGTAAATGAAGAGGTCATCAACCAGCTCCGCAAATACCTGAGCGACCAGCACATTCATTATACCGAACCCGAAATCCAGGATAACCTCCCCTGGCTGAAGTGGCAGATTAAGCGCGAGGTCTTCACCTCCGTTTTCGGCCTGAATGAGGGTTTCAAAGTAGCCCTACAGGACGATCCTCAGCTCGATAAAGCCGTTGAACTGATTCCCCAAGCTCGTGCGCTTTACCAAAACGCCCGCAAAATCGTCGCCGAGCGCGAAGCCAGCCGTTCGACTCACCCGTAGCATCCGCCAAGTCGCGCAAACACCTATAGGGGCGCGACTTAACGCTCATGGACGACCCGGCAGTCGTCCGCGGAACTCTGGTTCAATGTTGCTCCTCAAGTAACGCACTCAGGAATCCCGTTCGACCCACACCCCCTGAGAATCGTATGCTCAGAGGAAGCCAAATTCCCCTAGGCTGGGCATGAATACGCAAGAAACCGCTGTCGCCAGATTCTTGAGCCGCGCTCCCCGGCTGTCCGCCACATCCTGGGGATTGGTGGCTGGTTGGGCGCTCATTGTCGGCGGCTATTGCGTTGTCTCACTTACAGTTGCGCCTGGCCGCGGCCTCACAGCCTTCGGTGACATCTTCCAGTGCCTCGCAGCCCTCTTCGCCTGCCTAGGCTTGTTGATGAACGCGTCCTTGCCGGAGAAGCGAACCAGATTATTTTGGTTGTTGCTCGCGTTGGGCTGTTTCGCATGGCTCGTGGGTCAGTCCCTGTGGACCTATTTCGAAGTCGTTCTCCGCAAGGACACCCCAGACCCGTTCATAGGTGACGTAATACTTTTCCTGCATCCTGTGCCGATGATCGGCGCGCTGGCGCTGAAGCCGCACGACCGCCGGGAAGACCTAAACGTTCGCACCGGATATCTGGATTTCTCGCTCTTACTGGTTTGGTGGGTTTATCTATATCTTTTCGTCGTGATTCCGTGGCAATACATTACGCCCAACGTCTCGACGTACGGATTGATGTACGACCACCTGGCTGCGGCGGAAAACATGCTGCTCGCGGTAGGCTTTGCGATGTTAATGACGCGATCGCGTGGGAAGTGGCGCGAAGTGTATGCTCACTCGTTTAGCGCTTCGCTTTTATACGCCGCGGGCTCGTATATCACGAACCGGGCCATCACCCGTCAGGATTATTACACCGGAAGCGTCTTTGATTTGCCGCTTGTGGCGTCGTTCATTTGGTTCGGAACAGCAGGCTTTGTAGCGTATGCCTTGAAGCCTCAGCGCGAAGCGATACGCGCGGAAGACGACAAAAGCAAGCAGTGGCCGTCTTTCCTGGCAAAGGCTGCCGTTTTTTCGATTCCCTTGATGGCTCTATGGACCCTTTGGTTCAGTTCAAATCCAGCGGCTGTGCGGACATTTCGATTTGGAGTTACGCAAGTAGCGGCATTGGTGGTGGCGCTGCTTATTTTTTCGCGGCAACGACTGGTGGATCATGACCGGATACGACTCCTGGAACGCGCTCGCGAGTCTTTCGATAACCTGAAACACGTTCAGGAGCAGATGATTCAGACTGAAAAGCTTGTTTCGCTCGGCCAACTTGCTGCAGGTGCAGCGCATGAAATAAATAATCCGCTCGCCGGGATCCTGGGATATTCCGATTTGCTGGTGGACGATCCCGAGCTCGGGCAACGCCAGCGAATTGTCGCAGACAAAATCCGCACGCTTGCTCGCAGAATAAAAACTCTGGTGACCAGCCTGCTGAGTTTTGCGCGGCGCGTTCCCAGCGAAAAGACACACCTGGAAATAAACCAGGTGATCGCGACTGCTCTGCATTTGAGCAATCTCGACTTGCGCGGCCGGCACATCGAAGTGGAATCGCAGCCCTCGCCCGAACTGCCGGTTGTGCGAGGCGACGCCAATCAAATCCTGCAAGTCTTCTTCAACTTGATCAGCAATGCCGTGGACGCATTGGAAGAGGTCGGCGGCGGCAAACTGATGATTCGCACCTGGCAGAACGGTTCGAAGATCATGGTCCAGTTCTCCGACACCGGCGCGGGAATAAAATTTCCTCACCAGGTCTTTGACCCGTTTTTCACTACCAAGCCCGTGGGCAAAGGCACCGGACTGGGCTTAAGTATTTGCTACGGGATTATGCAAGAGCATGGCGGCAAGATCGAGTGCTTCAACCGACCAGAAGGCGGCGCAACTTTCCTGGTCGAATTCCCTGCCGAGACGGAAGACATCTATTCGCTTGAATCACCCATCGAGGCCACGTCGAAATCGAATTAGAGAACGGGACACTGAGGCCGCATTGAAGGCGTAGCGCGGGGCGCTGGGGTCGTCCGAAAAATGAAAGGGTCTCTCAAATTACTGTTAGTGGGTGCCGGGTTCGCCAGCCTGATGTCTTATCGATCCTTCGCTGGCGCTCCTCTACCCGCCAAAACGCTACTGACTCCTGAGCGGTTGCAGGTATACAGTGATTTCATAGAATCGTTCAGCAGGACAAATTTCAGGGTCCTTTCGAATAGAACGTTTCCTCTTGATCTCTCCGGTCTCGGAAAAAATGCCGCCTGCATGCAAGGCCTTCAACTCGACGATACGCAGGAATGGAGTCAGGCAATTCATTCACTGGGGCCAGAAGTTCTGCGAGGACAGTCGATTCAGATTGTCGATGAGCAAGAAGAAACCGCAATCTTAAAACAGCGAGATTTGGACGTTGCCACTCACGGCAAGGACTACATGATTGACGCCTCGGGCATGCCAAGAGATCTGGGGGTTCTTGCGTTATCCGAAATTGTCTTTGACAAGAGCCACCGCTTTGCGGTTCTGAAGTACGTCTTTCTCTGTGGCGCTCACTGCAACTCCGGGGCAATCCTCGTATTAGAAAAAGTGGGGTCTCGGTGGACTGGTAAGACTAGGCGTGCGTGTACTTTCGAAATGAATCGCGACAATCCTCGGTGAAGGAGTTTCCGGAGCGAGGATACAGCCGTGTGGATGAAGCTATTTGCGCCTTTGCTTTCTCTGCTGCCAAGACGCTGGCGTGACTGGCTTCCCGACAGCTCAACGATGCCTTGGGTGGCTGCGACGATGATCAGCGGATGCGTGGAGGCGGTGTGCGGCCTCATCGGACTCGTATATTGGTATTCTTACTCCGTAACGGGCTGGGCGCAGAAGTCCCTATTTGCGCAACTAAGTGCACATCCCGGAACTGGCATTCCCGTAGGAACCGAGGGGTTTTTCGGGCTGCTTCTTGTCGCGGCACACCCACTCACCTGGGTAATCGCAGCATTCTCGCTCGAAGGAATCGTGCGAGTCTGCGCTGCTGCCTTTACGGGAGAAATTCTCGGGACATTTCCTTTATTTATCGTTGATAGAATATTGGCGCTCTTTATGCGCCGTGAGAGCACCGCAAAAGACTCTGGAGATTCATCACGCGCCGGCGGCACTTCCTTCTTTTCTGCGCTGCGCCAAAGATACCTGATTGCCACACTGCCTCTGATTCCAGACGAGCTGCATTACACTTCTGGAGATTCCGAACAATTTCTTGAGATACGCGCCTGCCGCCCTAAGCCTGAATGGGACCCACCTCGGGTCGTTCGATATAGCGATGTCTATTTCCGTGTGGAGAGATCGGCATACACCTCTGGCCCGCGCCCCTTCCTGTACGTTCTTCTCCGGTTATCCGCTGGCGTGCCCGGGAGAACCGTTCTGGCGTACTGTCCCGATCCGTCTCCGCTGGTCCGGAATTAATCAGGAGTCGCATTTATAGTTTGTAACTGTAAAACTTCCTTGCTTACCTGAGTTATCATCGCTCCGCGAGGTGGAGGCTGGATTGAAAGCTCGGCTGGCGGCATCACTGGCGATTCTGGTCACCCTGTTCCTGCTCACAGCATATTTGTCTGCGCGCATCAGCCGGGAGAAAACGGGGCCGTTATTTGGCGGGATGATCGATCCGCACGTCGTGCCTGCAAGCGCGAAAGAATCCGGCGAGCTTAAGACCAGGGCGGTCGTTCTGATCGTGTTGGATGGATTGCGCTGGCAGGAAGTGTTCGATGGGCCGGACCATGCATTGATGGACGAGAAGCATGGTGGCGCGCAGGACGTGAAACAATTGCGCAAGGATTTCTGGCGCGACACTCCGGCCGAAGGCCGACAAACCCTGATGCCGTTCCTGTGGAGCGTGGTCGCCAAACAGGGAGAAATCTACGGCAACCAGCACAAGGGCAGCATCGCGCAAGTAACAAACGGGATGAAATTTTCATATCCGGGCTACAACGAAATGACCACCGGGCAGCCGGACAAGAGAATCGATAGCAACGAGTATGGACCGAACCCGAATACGACGGTTTTCGAATGGCTCAACAACGAGCCCGATTTTCACGATCAAGTGGCGGTTTTCGCCACATGGAATGCGTTCAACGACATATTCAACGTAAAACGAAGCGGGCTCTTCGTGCGCGCGGGCTGGGATTTGCCGTGGGCGCAGCAACTGACGCCGCGAGAGCAATTACTTAAGACACTGTACGAAACGACCACGCGTGTGGAGGATGACGACGTGTTCGACTCCTTCACACAACAGGACTTGCTGGACTATATCGGAACCCATAGCCCGCGCGTTCTCTTCGTGGGCTACGGCGGCACAGACGATTGGGCGCACGAAGGAAAGTACGATCTGGTGTTACAAGCGGCGCATCAGGATGACCAGTTCATCTCCGAGCTTTGGAACACGATGCAAAGCGTGCCTGCATACCATGACAAGGTAACTTTTATCGTCACCACCGACCATGGGCGCGGGAGCGGATTGGAGCAATGGAAGAACCATGATAGGGACATCGATGGCGCGGAAAATATCTGGATCGGCATAATCGGGCCGGACACGCCTCCCCTCGGCGAGATGACAAATATTCCGAGAGTGACCCAGAGCCAAATTGCTGCGACGATCGCGGCCCTGCTAGGGCAGGATTACCGCGCAACCGATCCTCGAGCCGCTCTGCCGCTTCCAGTGGCGCGACGATGGACTGGCTCAAACATTCCTCCGGCAAAATGAAAACTGCGAGACTGCGGCAGATTTCGTGAGCTCGCGCTGATGTCTACAGCCGGGTTGTCAGCGGGCGCAGGATGCTGCGCCCCTACGGGAGGTGCGGCAACAACCTTGGGGTACTGAAGGACGAATTTAGTACTACTAATGCTTTGAGAACAGGCGGCAATGCCGGCTGGCGAGAACGCTGCATCCTTCCCTCATACTGTTATTTAGCCACAGGCGTCCAGACCCCATTTGGGACGACTCACCGGAGGAAGTGCCATGGATGTTCCCGTAGCCGTCCCGACGACTGCAGCGGCAGCGACCGCGCCGGTTGCAACACCGGTGCTCATTGCCACTATGTTGCGTGCCGCGCCGAAAATCAGCGACTTGATTTTTTCGCCCGGCCGCGCGCCGCAGGTGGAAGTGAACGGCCAGCTTGTCCAATTGAAGATTCCCAGCGTGGGGATATTGAAACCAGACGACACCGCGCGAATTGCAGCCGATCTGATGGGCCGAAGCAAGCACGCCTTGGAAAAGCTCAAGGAAGAAGGGTCCTGCGACATTTCCTATAGCGTCCCGAAGCTATCACGATTTCGCGTAAACATTTTCACGCAACGAGGCAGTTGCGGGATCGTGATGCGCGTGATTCCGACGGACATACCGGACTTCAAGATGCTGGGGCTACCTCCCGAACTCAATGAAGCAGCAAGCCTCCGTCCGGGAATTGTTTTGGTTACAGGACCGACCGGCAGCGGAAAATCGTCCACGCTGGCCGCGTTTGTGGATAAAATAAACCAAACCAAGGCGTGCCATGTCATCACCATCGAAGATCCCATTGAATTCCTCCACCAGCACAAGCTAGCGACGATTCATCAGCGCGAATTGCATACGGACTGCCCCAGTTTCGCGCTGGCGTTACGCGCTGCGTTGCGGCAAGCGCCGAAACTGATCCTGGTGGGCGAAATGCGCGACAAGCAAACCATCGAAGTGGCGCTGGAAGCCGCCGAAACCGGCCACATGGTTTATTCGACGCTGCATACGATTGATGCTTCGAAGACAGTGGAAAGAATCATCGGCGTGTTTCCGCTGGAAGAGCAGAACGCGATTCGCGGGCGCCTGGCGAAATCTTTCCGCTACATTATTTCGCAAAGATTGATTCCACGGATGGACGG
>Ga0224545_1000200_pt1 | contig 12428 bp, 8 predicted proteins | sample 714P12024metaG_FD_179906 | JGI IMG/M metagenome (GOLD analysis project Ga0224545, IMG submission 179906) | Peat soil microbial communities from Stordalen Mire, Sweden - 717 P1 20-24 | ecosystem: Environmental > Terrestrial > Soil > Wetlands > Peat | place: Sweden: Norrbotten County, Stordalen... | reverse complement strand
ATCACTTGGCATCGCGCTGGTTGTTTTATTGGTGGTCGGCTTTCATTCCCCCGGAGTGATCTTCGCGAGGCATTTGGAGCCGCGCGCTTTCTATGCGGTGATACCTGAACCTTTGATGGTTGGTGTGTCGGCGACGACGCTGGGGTTTGCTGTAATCGCGCTGGCGATGGGCTTTCGAAATTTTTGGCGGGACACTGGCGGGGGTCCGGTGGCGCAGGCCCGCTCTCTCACCAAGGCCGTATCCGATGTCTTGACGCTGCGAAATCTGGGCGGCGGCGGCGACGGATGCAACAATCGCGATGAAGCCTTTTCGCAGTCGCGACGGTACGCGCATCACGCCATGTTCTATGGATTCTTGCTTTGCTTTGCGTCAACGTGTACGGCTGCTTTTTACGAACACGTACTCGGCCGAGTGTCGCCTTATCCTTTATTGAGTCTGCCGGTGCTGCTGGGCACATTTGGCGGGGTGGGGATGTTGGTTGGAACGGCGGGATTGATATGGGTGAAGGTGGAGAGTGATCCGGCGCCGGCGGCGAAGGCGATGCTCAAGAATGACTACGCGCTGCTGACGCAGTTATTTCTTGCGGCTGCCACTGGATTACTTCTGCTGGTGCTAAGGGATTCGTCGCTGATGGCAATTCTTTTGGCGATACACCTGGGAGTAATTTTGTCGTTTTTTCTGACGTTGCCTTACAGCAAATTTGTCCACGGAATCTACCGATCTGCGGCTTTGCTGAGGAATGCGGCGGAGCGACCCGCGAAGGAATCCTAATCTAACCGGCTTTGCAAATTTCAGAGGCTAGAAGCCAACGCCGTGGACGAGTGCTTCGGATCGCGGATCAGAATGCAGGCTTGCGAGTTCTGGATCGGTTCTCAGGAAAGCTACGCCAGTGGATCGATCTTCGTAAGCCCGTTGAAGCCAGTGGATGCTTTGATCGTTGTCCCCAAGGCCCGCATAGACTAGCGCAATGCCGTACGAGGGCACATATCGCTGACCGCGCCGCCCCTCTAGACCCTGTAAAATTTGACGCGCTTCTTCCGTTTTTCCGGAGAGTGGTAAGACGTGGCCGAGCGAACCTTGGTGGCATGGCTCCCCGCCCGACAGGCTAACCGCCTGCCGAAGTTCAGCGATCGCCGCGGTGTAGTCTTTCTTTTGCTCATAGGCTCTACCTAGCCGAAAATGAGCGCGAGCAAATCCGGGATCAATCTCGATCGTTTTCTTGAGAATCTCGATGGCGCGGTCGGCGTTGCCGGAAAGAGAGACCGCCCATCCGGCGTTGCTGCCGATGATCGGAGAAAGCGGATCGTATTCGAGAGCACGGTGGGCCTCGGCGTCTGCTTCTGAATATTTGCCTTGGGCTGCGAGGCTTACGCTAAACCAGGAATGCGCGGTGGCATAGTTGGGATTTTCTGTAAGTGAACGCTGGAATTCCTTTGCCGCTTCAGCCGCGTTCCAGTCGTAATAGAAATTGATGAAGCCGAGCGTGGCGTGGGCCTCGGCTAGACCGTCGTCCAGTTCGAGTGCCCGCTTCGTGGCCTCTTTCGCCGCAGGGAAGGCCTCCCGCGGCGGAAGGACGGCGTAGAAGGCGAGTATGCCGTAGCAATCGGCCACTCCTACATAGGCTTCGGCGAAACTTGGATCGAGGGCGATGGCTTGGCGGAAATACTGCAAGCCTTTTTCGATGCCCGCTTGCGTGCGCTTATTCCAGAAATATCGGCCCTTGACGTAGGCTTCGTACGCATCCGGCCGTTCGGTGGAACGTTTCGTCAGCCGCTTAGTCTCTTCTCCGGTCAGTTTGAGGCGGACGGATTTGACGTGACCGGCGAAATTTGTACCAAGTGGAATGAGAGAGAATCCACTTGGAGGAAAAGCGGGTCATGCCAATCAAGAATCAAGAGGTACAAGCCAGGGCAGATCGTGACGATGCTGCGCGGTCGTCGCGGCGTTTAGTAGACCTCACAGTCTCCACGATGATGACGGACTCGGAAAGTTCTGACTCAATTCGTCTCATTTGGCTTTGGCAATCGATCCGCGACAGACATTCTCCCCCAGCCCCTGACCGCTGGGCGACAAGAGAAGAAAAAGGGATCACGTTTTTGATGAGTCGTTGGTTTTCATCAAACATCAGACCCATCGTGGGTGCAGAATTCTCGTGACGACTGGGATAAGGCGAACGCAAACAATTAGTGTCCACCGGGCACGGGGTAAACCGCCATCCGTCCTCGGGGTGGGACCGCCTCAAGCATAGAGGCAAGGTCTAGCAAGAATCCACCGATGATTCGCAGCGCCTCGTCCGTGTATATAGAATTTATCCCGCTGGAGCCGAGACCCATCGGTCTATCGCCGTCTGGAAAGTGTAAGGGGACCGCTACCCCGTTAATTTGGCGATGTAGCGAACCCTTATTGATGATGTAACGATCAACATGAAACTTCCTCAATGCTGATCGAAACCGCTGCTCAATTTGCGCCCAGCGCGGCCCTTCCTCCGCATGGATTTCCCTTACCAGGTCTTCGCGAGCCTGAGGTGCGAGCGCAGCCAAATAGGCCCATCCTGTCGCCGAGTAGGCAATTGGCACCCGTGACCCTACTCGATTGTTGACCAAGACAACCGACGCGCCTTCGCAGCGCTGCAAGTAGATCATGCCAAGACCGTCTGCCGCCCCCAACGAAACGGTACCCCGAAACCGGTCTGCGATCGCTTGCATGTGCGGACGTGCAATTTCCGCAATCATCTGGCTCGCGACAACGGCATATCCAAGGCCTAGCACCGGCACACCCAGCCGCAATCTCTTGGTTAAGGGGGAATATGTCAAAAGGCCCTTCTTCATCAGGGTGTAGCACAACCGCCATACTGTAGGTTGGGGCAGGTTGACCATGGAAGCAATTTCGACAGTGCCTAGCTCTGGCTCGGATCGACTGAAACACTGAAGTATATCGATGCCCCGTGCTAGTGCAGTTACAAACTGCCTATCTTTGATCTTACCCTGTTTCGACGAGAGAGCTGGAGCATGAGAATCGTTTCCGGAACCTGCAGATCGGCGCTTTATTGGCATCTCTCACAGATCCAATCAACTATTGAGCTCGTAAACGTTGGGTGAAACTCCATAGAGTGAACTTCAAGAAGAATCAACCGAATTGTAGTTCCTCATACACCGTTTTGTAAATCTTCGATTCCTCGCGGGGCCCAACTCTGAACCTCGCCGGCAATAGCACGGGACATTCACCCTGAATTTGAAAGACCTGCTTAGCGTTGCCTAATGTTGATCTGTCACGCATAGGAACATTGCTGATTGAAACACGCCGACAATGGGAGAACTATGGAAATGTGGGTTGAGAATCGTGCGAGAGGATCTCCGGACTGTGGAAATCAGGATGAGTTAGTTGCAACGCTCAATTCTCCTCAAAGAAGGTCGCGATAATTAATTGCGAATAGGCAATTCGTTTTTGCTTGACAACTCCCAGATGACTGCGATAAGAATCTATGCGCTCGTGATTGGGGGGATGAACTATGTTTGAAAATGTCAGGTACAAAAGTACTGCGAGGAAAATTCCAGTCTTCCTTGCTTTGTTGTTCGCCTTTTGCACCATCCCTCCTGCGCATGCACAAGGGGCAGCGAAGCGAAATGAGGTGGTGACGGACGCCGTTGCGGAGAGTCAAGCAGCCGCAATTGCGTCGCTTCGGACAATCAACATTGCCGAGATGACCTACGCGGTAACTTACATGCGTGGGTACAGTTCCACGTTGACAGCATTGGCTGGTAGCACGGCTGATCCGCCCAAGTACACAGCCGCGGCCCTGATCGATAGCGAACTCGGAAGTGGGGTCAAGAATGGCTATACCTTCACCTACACGACACTGGTGTCCGGCGGAAGGCCTAGCCTTTATACCGTTACCGCTAAACCAGTAAATGGCGCCGGCAATGGCAACTTCTACTTCACCGACCAATCCGGAATGATCCGTCAAAATAACGCTCAGCCCGCCACGGTGCAGGACTCCGGTGTGTCGAAGGTTATCAGGCTAGACCCCGCGCTTGATGACGTCGTGCCCGCGGACGTGCACGTTGAAGTACTCGCAGATCTGGGGCTCACCCGAGGTTCACTCACCGAGGGGCCGGTCTGGGTCCGTAAGGGTGGATACCTCCTTTTTAGCGACATCCCTGCGAACGCGATCGACAAGTGGACACCCGATGGCGCGATTTCAGTGTTTCTGACTCCTAGTGGATACACCGGTACTGGGCCGTCGGAGTCCAAGTGGACCCACAACGGGCGTGCGTTAGTCCACCTCATCGGTTCGGTGGCAACGACAATAGATCCGCAAGGTCGGGTTGTTTTTTGCGCGCAAGGAGATCGGACGATCGTACGACTGGAAAACGACGGTCGACGCACGGTCCTGGCGGATCGTTACGAAGGCAAACGACTCAATAGCCCAAATGATCTTGTTTACAAATCAGATGGAGCTCTGTATTTCACCGATCCTTACTCTGGCTTGCAAGACGGGGACAAAGACCCGAAGCGGGAGCTACCTTTCGCAGGAATTTTTCTTCTCAAGGACGGAAAGCTCCAGGTACTCGACAAGAGCTTGAAGCTTCCGAACGGCCTCGTTTTGTCACCCGATGAGAAGTATTTCTATGCCATCGACTCCGCCAAGAGCCACATCATTCGGTACAGAATCCTGCCTGATGACACGATTGCCGATGGCCAGGTTTTTCTCGATGTGAGTAAAGAACACCTCACTGCCGACGGCACGGACAGAGGAGAACTCGATGGCATGAAGGTTGACCGACTGGGCAATGTCTATACCAGTGGCCCTGACGGGGTCTGGATCATTTCGCCGGAGGGCAAGCATTTGGGAACAATCGTGACTCCGACACGCATCTGCAACCCGGCGTTCGGAGACAGCGACGGGAAAGCGCTTTATTTGACGACCCATACCGGGGAGTTGTATCGGGTTCGCCTCAAGATCGAGGGAGTTCGTCCCTAATGTGGTGATCTCCAGCTAGGTTTGAAATGCTTCCTTTGAGTACTTAGGTGCCCGGTCTGCCAAGAAGGATGTATATCAAAGAAGCTAGCCCGTCTCGAGGAAAGAGCGAGCTGGGGTTTTTGGTGGCGGGATAAGCGAGAGCGGTGACGTTGGTCAATTGTCTGCAAGTCGGAGAAGAACACAATGAAGATCTCGCCGAAGTACATCTACGCCATTAAAATTCTTATCCTTTTGGCATTCACGAACTTTGCGGCCCGCTCAATGTACGGCCAGGGAGCAGGAGCGACACTATCAGGGACGGTTACGGACGCGTCAGGCGCTGTGATCTCCAATATCGAAATATCAATCCACAACACCGCCACCGGAGTCACTCGGGAAATCACAACCGATTCGGCCGGCTTTTATTCCGCGCCGAACCTGTTGCCGGCGACGTATGACGTCACGGCCTCGGGCTCGAAGTTCTCCACTCAAGTGCAAACGGGCATCGCACTTGGAGTTGGGGGCTCTCGGGTTTTGAATTTCTCCCTGAAGATTGGGCAAGTGAACGAAAAAGTTGTGGTGGAGGCGACAACCGCTGGCGTGGAAACCGGGTCGTCAACCATCAGCGGCGAGGTTGGGAGCGTCGCGGTGCGCGAGTTGCCTCTAAATGGTCGGGATTGGACTCAACTCGCGACTCTCGAGCCCGGAGTAACTTCGACCGTTTCGATACAAGCCAATGCCGGTACTATCTTGAGAATCACACGTGGTTTTGGAACGACATTGGCGATATCCGGAACTCGTCCAGAACAGAACAGTTACCGTATTGACGGTATTAATGTCAACAATTACGTGAACGGTTCTCCTGGGAGCGTAACTGGCGGGACCCTGGGAGTTGATGCTCTGCAAGAGTTCTCAGTTGTGACGAGTAACTATTCGGCGGAATATGGGCGGACCTCAGGTGGCATTGTTAACGCCATCACCAGGTCCGGGACCAATACGGTGCACGGTAATGCATACGAGTTCTTGCGCAACAGTGCGTTGGACGCCCGCAATTACTTTGATGGCCCGAACATCCCGGAATTTCGGCGAAATCAATTCGGGGCCTCTGCTGGCGGACCGATTTGGAAGGATCACACGTTCGTCTTCGCAGACTATGAGGGAATCCGCCAGAACCTAGGTCTGACTAGCTTGTCGGATGTCCCTTCCCTCGATGCACGCAACGGGATTCTCCATAATGCCAATGGGACAACAACGACGGTTACAGTTGACCCGCTTGTAAAACCGTTTTTGCCGGCGTGGCCGGTTCCTAACGGACAAATCTTAGCGCCCGGCAACGTGGGAATTTTTTTACTTGTCGGCCAGCAGATTACGTCCGAAAACTTTTACAGCGCGCGAGTTGATCACAACATTTCCGAGAAAGACAGCCTTTTTGGCAGCTGGCAATGGGATCATGGTACGGTTAACTCACCCGACACGTTAAACAATATCCTCTTTCCCGGCGAGACGAGTCGAGTGTTCGTTGGGATCGAAGAGAATCATATTTTTTCCTCGCGGCTAGTAAATTCCGTTCGAGTGGGCTACAACCGGAGCACTGCATCAACGTTCGGTTTTACGGGAATTAGTCCCCTAGCTAAGGATCCTTCCTTGGCAGCGATTCCAGGCCAGTACGCTCCCGTAATCTCGGTGACGGACCTGACTCTCTTCCAGGGAGGTCTGAATTCCACTTCAGCGGAGTCACATGATCTTAACGCATACCAGGCATATGACGATCTCTCCTTCGTAAGGGGAACTCATAGTCTGAAATTTGGCTTTGCGGTTGAACGCGATCAAGTGAACCAACTGAAGCGAACAAACCCCGGTGGCGAATTTGTATTTAACTCACTGATTTCTTTCTTGACCAACAATCCCAAATCCTTCACTGGCCCTGACTCATCCGCTCCCGATCTTCCACGATATTATCGACAAACGATTTTCGGCGGTTACATTCAGGATGACTTTCGATGGCGACCCAACCTTACACTCAACCTAGGCCTACGCTACGAGATGTCAACAACGCCAACGGAAATTAATAACAGACTCAGTAATCTAGTCAACGTAACGGATGCAGAGCCTCGCATCGGCTTTCCGCTGTTTGCAAACCCAACGTATCGAAACTTCGAGCCGCGCATCGGCTTCGCCTGGAATCCGTTCCGGAATGGAAAGAATGTTATCCGAGGCGGCTTCGGAATTTTTGATGTTCTTCCACTGGTCTATGAATACGGCACGCTCGACGCGCTCGATGCCCCGTTTGCCAACACAGCCCAGGTATTGCCGGCCCCCGCGGGATCTTTCCCAACGGGAGCATATTCCCTCATCGTTGGCAAGTCTCTCGGCTTAAAGTATTTTCACATAGATCCCAATCCCCACCGCAATTATGTTATGCAGTGGAACCTGAACGTTCAGCGCCAGCTTACTTCAGATCTTGCAGCGTCGGTCGCATACGTTGGCTCTAGTTCGGTGCACGTTGCCCAATCGTCCTCTGATGCGAATTTCGTAGTGCCAACTCTGACTTCCGCAGGTCTACTGTGGCCCGCGCCGATCGGCAGCGGCACTACGCAAAATACTAACCCTAACGTAGGTCGCATTGATTATCTGGATTGGGGGGCGACGGCAAACTACAACGCGCTTCAGGCCCAACTTACCCAGAGGTTCAGCCATGGCTTTCTGGCTCAAGCATCGTACACGTGGAGCAAAGCACTCGATGAGGGCTCGAGCATAGAAACTTCCAATTCCTTTTTAAATTCTGTTGTTATCCCTCTGTATCTTTACCCAAAGCTAAGATATGGCCCGTCCGATTACGACATTGGCCAGAGTCTAACGCTTTATTACACATGGGTACTCCCAACCACGGGGTTACTCAAAGAGAGTCCGATGGGATGGGCAATTCGCGGATGGCAAGTGGGTGGAATTCTTACTGTCCAGACTGGATTGCCCTTCACACCCATAATCGGTGGCGACCCGCTTGGGATGAACAGCACGGATACAACGGACTATCCTAATCGTATCAAGAACGGACCTGGGTGCCAAACCGCGGTTAATCCTGGTAACGTCAATAGCTACATAAACCTCAATTGCTTGGTCCTTCCACTAGTTCCTCCATCTCTCTCAGGGCTATGCGCTCCATTTCCGACTGTACCTGGTACCTGCTCGAACCTTCTGGGCAATGCAAGCCGTAATTCTCTGGTTGGCCCGGGTCTTTTGAACTTCGATTTTTCTCTGTTCAAGAACAACTATGTTCCACGAATTTCAGACAGTTTCAACGTTCAGTTTCGGGTGGAGTTTTTCAATGTGTTTAATCACTCCAATTTTAATGCGCCAATCGACAACAGCACAATATTCAATCAAGACGGTTCGCCCGCTCCGGGTGCTGGTCTGATTGATTCGACCTCCACGGCTGCCAGGGAAATCCAATTCGGACTGAAGGTTATATGGTAGGAGGCGGCTCGTCCAACGACTCCGATGTTCGATGACGATTGACGATTTTGAGCTAATTGTGCTCGTGCGGAAAAGGAGATTTTGGTTGGCTATTTCAAAGAGTCATGTTCTCAGAGTGGCCGCGATCTTGGCCTGCAGTGTTCTTCTACCATATTCCTCGCAGAAGCGACAGGCAGCAGCGCAATCTGCGGACACGGCGGACGTGATCGCTCAAAATCAAAAGGCAGCGGTAGCGTCGCTTCAGGAGATCAATGCGGCTGAGACAGCCTTCGCGACGACTTACATGCGTGGATATAGCTCAAAATTGAGTGTATTGGCTGGTAGAACGCCTGATCCACCTAGATACGCAGCTGCAGGCTTGATCGATAATGAACTTGGTAAGGGGGTCAAGAACGGTTACGCCTTCACCTATATGACAGAGGTATCGGACGGGAGGCCTAGTACTTACGCCGTCACTGCTAGTCCCGTAAATGGAGCCGGCAATGGCAACTTCTACTTCACCGACCAATCCGGAGTGATCCGTCAAAACAGCAATAGGCCTGCGACGGTGCACGATTTGGCTGTGCCGCTTGAGTTAATCAAACTAGACTCCGCGCTTGATGACATCGTGCCCGCGGACGTACACGTTGAAGTACTCGCAGATTTGGGACTCACGCGAGGTTCACTCACCGAGGGGCCGGTCTGGGTCCGTAAGGGTGGATACCTGCTCTTCAGCGATGTTCCCGCCAACGCGATCGACAAGTGGACGCCCGATGGCAAGATTTCAGTGTTTTTGACTCCGAGTGGATATACTGGTACCGGGCCGTCGGAGTCCAAGCGGACCCACAACGGGCGTGCGTTAGTCCACCTCATCGGTTCGGTTGGAATCACCCTGGATCCGCAAGGGCGTGTTGTCTTCTGTGCGCAAGGCGACCGGATGATCGTACGGCTGGAGGAAAATGGTCGGCGCACGATATTGGCCGAACGCTACGAGGGCAAGCGACTCAATAGCACAAACGACCTCGTCTACAAATCGGACGGAGCGCTGTATTTCACGGATCCTAACTCCGGCTTACAAAGGGGGGAGACCGACCCTCGGAAAGAACTACCCTTCGCAGGAATTTTTCTCCTCAAGGATGGGAAGCTCCAAGTTCTTGATTTCAAGGGTCGCCCGAATGGTCTCGCATTGTCTCCTGACGAGAAATACTTCTATGCGATCGACAGCACGCGGAACACCATAACTCGTTTCACGATTCTACCTGACGACACGATCGCTGATGGCCACTTATTCGCGGACATGAACGGGGAACATCTCACCGCTGATGGTAAGGATCGCGGTGGTCCCGACGGGATGAAAGTAGATCGGAATGGCAATGTCTACAGCAGCGGACCCGATGGAGTGTGGGTAATGTCTCCGGAAGGAAAGCACTTGGGAACGATTATAACCCCAACGCGAATCACCAACATTGCTTTCGGTGACGCCGACGGGAAAATGCTTTATTTGACCACCCACACCGGAGAGTTGTACCGGGTGCACCTCAAGATTGAGGGGGTTCGCCCTTAGCAGGTCATGCGCCTAAGTGTCCCCTGAACCAACTATGTTCCAGCTCTTAGTGCAAGAGTAAATATTGTGCAAAGGCGACTCGTAACCTGCTACACCAATTGTCGGCGGAAAGCATGAAGATTGTGATTACTGATCACAGGTTCTCCCAGCTTGATCAAGAGCGTCGGGCCATTGAGTCACAAGGTTGGGAGTTAATGGTCGGGCAGGCAACGAGCGATGATCAACTTATAGAATTGTGCGGTGATGCTGATGGCATCCTTGCCGGACGGGCCCGAATCACTGAACGTGTGATCGCAGCGATGCAGCGCTGCCGAGTTATCGTGCGCTACGGGATAGGAGTTGAGACAATCGAGATATCTGCAGCCACAAAACACGGGATCATGGTGGCGAATGTGCCCGATTATTGCATAGATGAGGTATCGGACCATGCCTTGACTCTCTTGCTGATGCTAAGCCGGGGGGTGATTCCTGCGATGGCCTTGGCGAAGCAAGAACATTGGTCAATTTCCAAGATGCCTGCCTTGCATCGGCTGCGGGGTCAGATCTGTGGGTTGTTCGGGTCTGGAAGGATCGGATCCATGATTGCGACTAAAGCATCCCAGATTGGGATGCACGTCATTGTCAACGATCCTTATCTTAAAGTTAGCCGCGCTCGTGCATTGGGAATTGAGCCCGTTTCTTTCGATGCTCTGCTCGCACGCTCAGACTTCATTTCACTTCACGCGCCCCTTAATGATGAGACGCGTCATATCTTCGGAGAGTCAGCGTTTCGCAAAATGAAGAATACAGCGTCTATCGTCAACACTGCGCGAGGCGGGCTAATCGACGAAGACGCTCTCGTAACTGCTCTTAATCGCGGCGAGATCTCAGGTGCTGCCCTCGACGTGATGGAATCGGAAACGGCAACGGCAGCCCGGGCAGCCTTGGTGAACAACCTCAGGGTAATTTTAACTCCGCACTCAGCGTGGCTCAGCGAGGAGGCACGCTCAACCTTGCAGGCCCGTGCTGTCGAGCAAGTGATTAGCTGCCTCAAAGGTAATAAACCCTATGGGTTGATTAATCGCACAGTCCGGCCCCGAGAATTTCGGGGGAGCTGAAAAGTGGCAGCAAATGTCTTGTGAACTGGGATGTGATTCTCAACTAGAAGCGGACGAATGAAGTCGCGGCGGTTAGCACAAGTCTCGATATATGGGCGGTGCAGGGAGCGGCCCAAGAGACTTATTTTAACGAGGTCAACTTTGCCCCAACAACGGTGGTTGAGAATTATTCCATGCGCGCTCATCACATATACGATCGCCTATATCGACCGAGCTAACATTTCAATGGCCTTGCCTTCAGTTAGCCATAGCCTGCGAATGGATCCCGCACAGATGGGTAAGGTGGCTGGGATTTTTTTCTGGGGTTACTTACTGCTTCAGGTTCCTGGGGGACAAATTGCGAACTCGTGGAGCGCTAAGCGATTCATTAGCATTCTCATGGTTGCGTGGGGCATTGCCTCAGTCGGGTGTGGATTGGTTCGGAATTGGCAAGAGTTGCTGTGGATGCGGCTGCTTTTGGGGATTACTCAAGGTGGTGTATTCTCTGCCACTCTCATTCTCATCTCGCACTGGTTTCCAAGCCGCGAACGGGCACGCGCCAACGCGATGTGGATGGTATGTGGACCGCTTGCTCTAATCATATTATCGCCGTTTTCCGGCTGGATATTAGATAACTGGGACTGGCGAGTAATGCTGATTGTTGAAGGCGCACTGCCGTTTCTATGGTTGCCGCTATGGCTTAGCCTGATTTACGACTATCCACGTGAAGCGCCGTGGATTTCCCCCGAGGAACGACAATATCTCGATTCAACACTCGAACGTGAACGCGCCGAACTCGAACCCGTTCATCCTGAACCCATCCTACGGGCGCTCCTTCGTCCGCAAGTGCTGCTGCTGATCTTGATCTATTTTCTCCGCATGGGAGCAGAAGTGGGCTTTTTATTCTGGCTGCCCAGCGCATTGGAAAAGGCGAAGAAGCTGAGCCACCTGCGAATTGGAGGGCTCGCGATGATCCCATTCATCGTGGGCATCGTCGCGATGCTGGTAATCTCCTGGCACTCCGACAAGACAGGTGAACGACGACGCCACATCTCAGCGGCGTTCGGACTAGGGGGGATCTTCTTGCTAACGGGAGCGATTGCTAGCCAACAGAAACCGGTCCTGGCGTTTGTTTGCATCTGCCTGGCGGGCATTGGAACATATGGACCGCTCGGTCCTTACTGGGCCATTCCGACGGAAACACTTCCGCGCAATGTGGCCGCATCCGTATTGGGGGTGGTTACCGCGATCGGAAGCTTGGGAGGATTTTTTGGACCAGTTGCCGTAGGTGAACTCAACAAGTATACGGGAAGTTTTATTTATGGGTACGGATTGTTGGGGATATGTTTGCTTGTCGTATCAGGACTTTGCCTA
>Ga0224545_1000198_pt1 | contig 12441 bp, 9 predicted proteins | sample 714P12024metaG_FD_179906 | JGI IMG/M metagenome (GOLD analysis project Ga0224545, IMG submission 179906) | Peat soil microbial communities from Stordalen Mire, Sweden - 717 P1 20-24 | ecosystem: Environmental > Terrestrial > Soil > Wetlands > Peat | place: Sweden: Norrbotten County, Stordalen... | reverse complement strand
CGGGATCAAATTGGAGGACGTCAAAATTCTCCAGGACGCTCCCGGTGTGGCCCATGTCGGGGATGTCCCTCAGGTGACCTCGGAAGTCGTAGTGGTGGCACCTTTTCCTCTGCGCTCCACGGGGACCGATGCGAATGTTCAAGTGCGCGGTGTCTCCGCCAACGTCTTGGCGGTTCGGAGAAACGTCAAGATCGCTCACGGTCGAATGTTCCAGCCCGGCCTTGCCGAGTTGATCGTGGGAAAGAACGCCAGTACCAGCTATTCGGGATTGAACCTGGGGAACACCGTCAATTTTGGCGGCGGGCACTGGCAGGTCGTAGGGATTTTTGACGCAGGCGGAAGCTCTTTCGATTCCGAAGTATGGTGCGATGCGCGCGTGCTCGACGACGTGTACAAGCGACCCACCAACATTTTCCAGTCCGCTACCGTGCACCTGAGCTCGCCTGGGGCCTATCAGCAGTTCAAGGATGCTGTTACCTCCGATCGCCGGCTGAACCTCGATGTAACCCGCGAAATCGATTACTACGCCAAGCAATCCACCAGCATGACCCGCCTCATTACTGTTCTTGGAGGCTTGGTGGCTTTTGTCATGGCGATTGGCGCGGTCTTTGGCGCGCTCAACACCATGTATTCCGCGGTATCCGAACGCGGCCGCGAAATCGCCACCATGCGCGCCTTGGGCTTTGGTGGCGGAGCCGTGGTCTTCTCGTTCCTGGTCGAAGCCATGCTGATTTCGTTCGTGGGAGGCGCCATCGGTTGCATCGCGGTTCTACCCTTGAATGGTCTGACCACGGGTGCCATGAACTGGCAGACCTTTTCCCATCTGGCTTTCGCCTTCCGTATCACGCCCCCGCTATTGCTGGCCGGGCTGATCTTCGCGCTACTGATGGGGTTGCTCGGAGGCTTGCCTCCGGCCATGCGGGCAGCCTGGCGGCCAGTTGCCGTCGCCCTCCGCGAGCTCTAAGCCGGGGGCGAAGCCGCCCGCCCCTGGTAACTCAACGGAAGTGCATCTATTACTTCTAGCTCGCGGGGCCAAGGTGGGGTAAACTCTCGTTGTTGCCATGGCCGAATCGCCAATCCCTTTGATCGATTCCGGAGATCGACCATCGTCGGTCGCGGCGAAACGCAGCGAACTGCTGACTTTTGTTTCCAGCCAGTTTCTACAAGAGCTAGTCCAGCAGGCAAGGCAAAAAATCAAGGCGGCGAGCGTTGTGATCGCGCTCGGGAATTCAACCGAGCTGATTTGCCGTGCCACCGCAGGGGACTCTCCTCTCGAGACTGGCGCTCGAATCAGCACGGGATCCGGCCTCACTGGACTGTGCCTCTCGAGCGGAATAACGCAGTCCTGCATGAATACCGAACTGGATCCTCGCGTGGATTTCGACGCGTGTCGGGAACTTGGCATCGGTTCCATGATTGTCGCGCCTCTCTTCGACCAAGATCAGTGTCTGGGGCTGATCGAAGTTTTCTACCAGCGTCCCTACGCTTTCGGGATGCATGATTTGAAAGCCCTCCAGGACTTCACGGATGAGTTTGCGGCTAATTTGCGACGCGGTCCGGCGTCGACTGGTGGTACAGGTCATGAGTCTACGGCCACTTTGACCTTGTTGGGTAAAGCAGGAACCGCAAGTAGGTTCAGGCGCTGGCAGAAAATTGGCATCTATACTTTTGCTTTTATTGTTTGCTTCCTCCTCGGCTTACGCTGGGGCTGGAGAGCTCTTGACTCCAAGACAGATTCAGCCAAGGGGCAAGTAACTCTAACTTCCACGGTCTCTGCTCTTCCGGCGCAACTTTCGCATTCCCACGTCGTGGATGGGATTTTAATTCGTAGTATCGACCCCACGTACCCTGCGGAGGCCTTGCGGCGGCAAATCGAGGGCCAGGTTGTGTTGCAGGTGCGAATCGGTAAGGACGGCTCCGTCTATGCTGCGAAAGCGATTCGCGGTGACCCCATGTTGTCCCAGGCAGCGCTCGAGGCCGTGGGACACTGGCGCTTCAGCCCGTACAAGTCGAACGACAAGCCGCTAGACATCCCCACTGAGCTTACATTCCAATTCAGCCTCGCGAAGTAATTACTTCCTCCAAGAGTTCTGGGCGTCAGATACCGGGACCAGCCGAGTCAATCTGCCGATGCTCCCACCCGTGTTTGGATACCTGGACAGAGTCGCTAGCCATCTTTGCGGTAGAGGAGGTTGCGCATCGCTTGCCTTCGGGCCTCGTTCGCATCCATTAGAGTCTTGCGTTCGTCGGCGTCCACGCCACGCTTCGTAAGGGGCTCGGAGTGTTCGGGGTCGCTGCAGGCCGGACAACGGTTAGCGAAGCCGGGTTTATCTGGCTTCAGCTCGAACTCTTCCGAGCAAATCGCGCAGATTCGGATAGGAAACGCCATCCAGATAACATGATACAACGAACCCGCAATGATCCTGACGCACCGTTTTCCGGCGCGAGCCCCGACTTTTCGTGACAACATAGGCTTACGGGTTGTGTTGTCGACTGAAAACGACGCCTCGACTTAGGTCTTCAACTTGTATCCGGGGGGTATCTCGAACACAGAAGGATGTGGCTCTTCGGTCGAGGTGGGCTTGCAGTAGGTGGTCTGCTCTCCCACGGAACTGGTGACTTTTGTCAGAACCGGCATCTTTAGCTTTAGGCTGGTCCAAACCTCGGTCACCGTGGGCTGCGGCGGTTTGGGTAACTGTGGCGGCTTCGGAGGCAGCGGCGGCTTGGGCGACTGCGGAGGCTCTGGCATCTTTGGCATCTTCGGCATTTCGGGCGACTGAGGTGCCTGTGGTGCCTGCGGCGGTGAAAAAGTGTAGCGCTTACCCTCGACTTCATGCCCCTCGATCAGGCTCTTGCCCAAATCATGCACTTGCAGGGGCGGCAGTTTCGGAGCTCCGCCGGGCATCGGCGGACCTCCCGATTGCGAGGGTGGGGCCGAAGGCGGCATGGGAAAGACCATCGCCTCTTTCTTCAAGTGATCGAGCATGATGGTTCGCTGGCCGGCCGGGTCGCTGATAACGCTGGTGTGGGGGGTATCGATCCGCATCTTGCCGTTGCCCGACCGCCACATCCGCGACGCGGATTGTGTCGGCGGCGTACCCCCAGCCGCCTGCGTCTTGGTCGTGCAATCCGAACACGAAGGAGGGGTCGACGGTATCGAAGCTTTCTCCACGGTGCGACAGTTTATCACGACGCCAGTCCAAACAATGAGGAGGCTTTGCTCTAGTTGCTCTAGGGCTCTAGGGGGTGGGGACTCTCGCCGAAAAGTGCCGCCCCGAACTTCGCGAAACCATGTGCAAACGAAGCCAGTTTGTAGTAGCATCCGTTTCGCTTCAGGCAAGATCCTGATCGGCCCGTTCGAGTGTCTGGACCTTACCCCGCCTGGCGTCTGCGGCGGTTGTTTCGATCCTCAAGGGAGAGCCTTTATGCCACCATTCAATTTTGGAGAAGTCAATTTCGATGTCGGCGGAGACACTTCACAAGCTCGACGCGACCCGGACACGCCGTTCCGCGTCTTGCTGCTTGGTGATTTCAGCGGACGAGGTAGCCGTGGGCATGAAAAGGCATTGACAGCACGCAAGCCTGTGGTAGTAGATCGCGACAACTTCGACGAGGTGCTGGCGGGGTTTCATCCAGAGTTGAGACTAGGCTTGGGGAATGAGGAATTGGTACAGCTTCAGTTCTCCGAACTGGATGATTTTCATCCCGACCGACTATTGGAGAGGGTCGAGATGTTTCGTAAGCTTCGCGAGATGCGTGGGCGCTCGGAGGAGCCGAACCTGTTTGCCGCCGCGGTAAAAGAGTTCCCTCCAGGAGTCGGTCCTGGCAAGCCCCGCGAGGTGCAGCCGGCGGCGGCCACGGCCGTCTCGCTTGCTTCGGGCAGTTTGCTGGACGAGATGATCGAGCAGACGGAAGCGAAGGTACAGAGTCGGGCTCCCGCGGAAGATGAGCTGCAGAAGTTCGTGCGGCGGGTGACGGAACCTCACGTCGTGGCCGGTACGGATTCGCGGCAGGCCGAGATCCTTGCGTTGATCGATCGTACCTTGGGCGCTGAGATGCGGGCCTTGCTGCATGTCTCGGAATTTCAGGCGTTGGAGGCGGCGTGGAGGGCGGTCTTCCTGCTCGTGCGACAAATCGACACCGACGGAATGCTGAAGATATATCTTGTGGATTTATCCGAGGATGAGTTAAGAGAGGACTTGAAGTCCTCGCCTGATCTGCGCTCCACCTGGACTTACCGCTTGCTGGTGGAGAACGCAATGAGTTTCTCCGGAGACGAGCCGTGGGCGGTGATTGTCGGCAACTACACCTTCGGCGCAAACCGGGCGGATGCAGAGTTACTGGGCCGGTTGGCCAAGATTGCTCACTCTGCGGAAGCGCCGTTCGTGGCGGCTGCCAGCCCTGAGCTGTTAGGGTGCGAGTCCTTTTCGACGAACCCGGATGCGCGGGATTGGACCTTGCCGGCCGACAGCGAAGGAGCATCCGCCTGGACGGCCTTGAGAGAGCTTCCGGAAGCGACTGCAGTAGGCCTCGTTATTCCGCGTTTCCTGCTCCGTCTTCCCTACGGAAAAGAAACGGATCCAATCGAATCCTTCTCCTTCGAGGAAATGCCTGAGGAACCCATACACGCGGACTATCTATGGGGTAATCCGGCATTTGTTTGCGCGCTGCTGCTGGCGCAATCTTTCAGCGAATCAGGATGGGAACTGCACCCCGACCAGCGTGCGAATTTGGATCGGCTCCCCGTTCATGTTTACCGGCACGCTTGCCAATCCGAAATGAAACCGTGCGCCGAGGCTTTGATGACGGTGAATACCGCAGACCGAATCATGCAGAGCGGATTGATGCCGCTGGCTTCCATGAAGGGAAAAGACGAGGTGCGACTCGTGCGATTTCAGTCGATCGCCAGCCCGGTGCGTGCACTGGCTGGACGCTGGAATCCGTGACCAAGAATTGAGAAATAAAGAGCGCTCTGCAAAGGTCCGGAGTTCAGAACTGAACTCCCTGCAAATCTTATTACGCAAACAACTCCGCCACGCCCTCATATTCGTCTTCGACAACATGCCCCCGCAATGCGGGGTTGTTCAAGGAAATTATTTCGTTACTCATCTGAGTATTTACGAAATCGTACATGATGACATTTGGCATGATTCGGCGGCGGTCGGCGGCGGTTGTTACTACAACTCTTGTCTTTTGTTGGCCGCTTCTGGCGTCCGTGCCAGTAGTAACAAGTCCCTTGAGGTAATCCATATTGTGATGGGCTCCTCCGGTGATGCGTCGTTTTTGCTGCTCCTTCTGGAAATTGGGAGGCTTGAAAGAAGCCTTTCTGATGTCCATGGTGAACCCCTGCTTATAAGGTTTCCAAACATTGAACGTCTGCGTCCAATACAGAACGAACAGGTGATTGTTTGGAGCATGATTACCGTGCTCATCGATTTTTGTAACCTGGCCATTCACCACTTCACGAAGCCGTGAGGAATTGGAATATTTTCCACAGGCAACGAGCCCGCTTGGTAGCGGCGGCGCGTCGTACCTGGAAAAACGATGCAGACCATTCGCGGCGTTGATCGCGGGATGTGTTTCCTCAAAAACGCAGATCGCCTTAAGCCGCAGAGCGCTGATGGGCTGCGATGCGATGTTTGTGTTCATTCTGAAGAGCAAATCGATTCGGCCTGAGCCGGGACCGAGCTTTGTCTGAACGCGATTTAAAACTTCCACTAGATTCCCTTTGGTCTTGCTGAAGCGCAAGATTACAAACTCTCTACCGTATACCGATAAGAATTGACGAACGTCATCGAGAATATTCTCCAAAGATTGGCCCAGGGTACCAATCTTCTTACCCCCGTGGTAAGTTTGACCGCCCGGCTCCCCTTCCTTTGCGTCAACGCGCACGTCAAAGAAACGCGATCCGCGCATGCACTGTTCGTATATGCTCGCCTCCTGACATATCGCGAACCTCTCAGGAGCGATCCCTCGCTTTTCTGCGACGTCGCCATGGATACCGGCGTCGTGACTTCCGGGCATCGAAATTTCACTCAACAGCCGATCATCGTTGATTGAACTCATCCAATTGTGCGCTGGCATCGAACTTACCCCCTTCCAGAATAGACCCACGCATTGCAGCCTGAGTTCAGGCTGCGGTTTGGCGTTAGCCGAGAGTTTTATTTCTTCTTCGAGACGCGAAGAAAATTTACTGCGGAAATTCCCTTTCTCACCAAAGAAACGAACCCGAGTCGTACCGTTATCTCCGCTTCGCGTCAATCGTGAACCAATCTTCGTAAACAGCCTTCCCGCGTTTTCAGCAAACGTCGTGCATCAATTCAGCTTTGTTCCCATGCTGCCATCGTCGGCGGTGTCCGGATCCTGCGGGGCCGTTGGCGCATCGGGCGATTGCGGACTCGCGTCCGGTGCGCTTACGGAAGCGCTACCGCTGTTGATGAACACCATGGGCCCCTTGATGAACACGCCGGCGGGGCTCACGTCAATGGTGCTTCCCCCCACCTTCAGGGTTAGGCCCGCGGCAGCTTCAATCACCGCGACTGCACCTGCATTGAGATGAATGGTGGAGTCGGTTTTCAGGGCATAAGCCATGGACTTCTCATCTTTTTTCCCCGTGACCGCCAAGGAAACGTTGCCGGTTACACTCTCGCTTTGATTGCCGGTCACCGAGAGCGACAGGTTGCCGGTCACTTTCTCCATCTGATTGCCGACGACTTGCAGCGACATATTTTTTTCGATTTTCTCGAAATGATTTCCGATCACGTGCAAATGCTTGTCCGTCTGGATTTTCTCCTGCTGATTCTTGGTGACGATCAAATGGCGGTTGGCGCCGATGAATTCGCGGGAGTCATTTTCGACGCGCTGATCCATGTCTTTCTCCGCATTCATGAAGATCTGCTCTTTGCCCTTGAGGTCTTCGAATCGGAGTTCGTTGTAATTGGCCGAGCCGCCCCCCTGGGAGCTGCGGGACATGAATGTGCTTCGAGTCTGGTATTGGGGCAGGGTGTAAGGCGGCATCTGGTCGGCGTTGTAGACGCGGCCCGTAATGATGGGGCGGTCGGGATCGCCTTCCAGAAAACTGACCAGTACTTCCTGTCCGATGCGCGGAATCCACATCGCTCCCCAATTTTCGCCGGCCCAGGGCTGAGAGGTGCGAATCCAGCACGAGCTGTTTTCGTTCTTTTCGCCGATTCGGTCCCAGTAAAACTGCACAATGACGCGTCCGTAATTATCAACCCAAATTTCTTCGCCACTCTTGCCAACGACCAGCGCCGGCTGAGGACCCTGCACAAAGGGCTTTGGGGTAACGCGCGGAGGGTGGTATGGGACGGAAGACAGAATGCATCCGAAGTGGTTGGAGTAAGTTTCTCCGCCGCTTGTGCCGGCAGCGGTGTAAGCCTGCCCCGCCGAAGCAAAGTGCTGAACCTCGGTCACCAGGTAAGACGTGTTCTGGTCCGTGCGATAGTGATTCTTTAACTCAAATAAATAGCCGGCCATCAAGGCACGGGCGTTGCCTCGTCCCGATACCACCATGTAGGGAACTTCTTCTTCCTCCATGCGGAGCTTCGCTACCGTGCTGCCCTCGTCTTTCGTCGTATACAGGCCGGGATAGTCGAACAGCTCAAGACCCGAACTGGCCGGGAGTTTAACGACGGTCGGTTCGTTGGCCAGCAGGCTGGTGGACGGAATCGTGAAGTTGTAATCCGTGACCGTGTACTTGCCGGTGCGCACTTCCTGCCCTACATGCCAGTCGTTGATCACCTCGGGATCATCGAGTCCTCCAACCTGTATGTGATAGCTGATGGGAGAGCCGGGACAGGTCGACAGCGCGCTCGATTGATCGGCCAGCACCAGGGTGTGCTTGCCCTGCCTCGAATGGTCGAAGTAGTAGAAGATGCCGAACTGTTCCATAATGCGCGAAACGAAGTTGAACGAAGTTTCGCGATACTGCACGCAATACTCAAGCGTAGGGTAGGTGCCATTAAGGCTGAGACGGAAATCCGAAAAGCCAAAAAGGTTGAATACCGCGCTGAGTATGTCGGGTGCGGTCATGTTTTGGAATATGCGGCAATCGGCCTGGCGGGTGAGGAACCAGAGCCAGGGCACGACCTGTGCATGGTAACGGGTTAAGGGGATATCGTCCGTTTCGCCCTGCGTGAACCGGCTCACGTAACCGTTGAGGTGGCGCTGCGTACCTCCCGGCAACTGGAGAGCGATGTCGACCTTCTGCCCGACAATACTGCTGAAAGAAATATCAGGGTTTTCGTAGGCGAGCAGATCGAGTTCGTAACTGAACAGGCGAGAAATTCCCTCGTATCCCCTGAACTCTTGCAGGAGAAGCACATCCTTGCCCAGAGGACTGTCAAACGCGAGCAGCCGGCGATCTTGAGTGTAGGAGTCTTCTGGCACGTAGCTTTCCTTGCGGTACTACAAACTACACAAGACCGCGGCCTGCTGGCAATTCGCAAGCCCTGCGCGGCCGTCCGAGTTCCGTTCGGTGCCCCCTATTGATAGACGAACGCTCCATCCGCGCCGATCCCCACCTGAATCCGTTCCAGGGGCTCGTTCGTCGCCATGCGCCCCAACAATTGCCGTGAAATCTCCGGCAGCATAGTGTTGGTCAAAATGTTATCCACGTTGCGGGCGCCGCTCTCCACCTCGGTGCATCGCTTCGCAACTTCGTCGATCACCGCGCCGTCATAAACCAGCTCGATTTTGTGATTTTCCTGAATGCGCCGCTGGATCTTGCCCAGCTTGAGCTTGATGATCTGCTTCATGTTCTCGTCGCGAATGGGCAGGTAGGGAATGATGACCATTCGTCCGAGAAATGCGGGCTTGAAAATTTTGTTCAGCTCCGGCTTGAGGGCCTTCACCAGGCCGTCGGGGCTGGGCATGGTTTCCGGGTCGGCAGACAATTTCGCCATCGTGTCGGTGCCGGCGTTTGTGGTCAGGATGATGATGGTGTTCTTGAAGTCGATCTCGCGACCTTCGCCATCCTCCATGTTGCCCTTGTCGAACACCTGGTAGAAGAGTTCCATCACATCGGGGTGGGCTTTCTCCACTTCGTCGAGCAGCACCACGGAATAGGGCCGCCGTCGGACGGCTTCAGTGAGCACGCCGCCTTCGCCGTATCCGACATAGCCTGGGGGCGAACCCTTCAACGTGGAAACCGTGTGCGCTTCCTGGAACTCCGACATGTTGATCGTGATCAGGTTGCGCTCACCGCCATAAAGCAGATCCGAGAGGGCAAGCGCAGTTTCGGTTTTACCGACGCCGCTCGGCCCGACGAGCATGAACACGCCGATGGGCTTGTTGGGATCGTCGAGACGAGCGCGCGCCGTGGAAATGCGCTGGCTGATGATTTCGAGCGCGTGCATTTGCCCGATGACGCGCTGGCCAAGGAACGAGGGCAAGGAAAGGACGGTGGAAATTTCGTCCTTCATCATTTTCCCGACCGGGATTCCGGTCCAGGCGGAGATGACTTCGCCCACGATTTGAGCATCGACCGCGACCCGGATCATAGGCGTTTCGCCCTGCAGTGTCGACAACTCCGCTTCCGCCTTGGCAAGTTGCCCGCGCACAGCGGCGACATCCACTTCTTTGGGGGCCTCCTCCACCGCTGTGGCTGTGGCGGACACTGCGGCGGACGCCGTGGCGGTCTCGCCGGGAGCGCTCGCGGTGCCGGTGGCGACTCCGCGAATTTCTGAAGCGTCGACGGGAGCCTTGCCATTGCCGTTCTGCGCGGCCGATCGCTCCAGTTGCGCGCGCAAGTCACGGATCGTCGTCACCAGGTCGCTCTCTTGATCGAAGCGCGTACGCAAGGCGGATAAGCGAGACTCGATCTCAGCGGTTTTTGCGGCAATCTCCTGCAGGCGCTCGCGATGGTCCGCGCCGACTACGGTTTCGCGTTCCAAAATTCGCTTTTGAACCGCGAAATCGTCGATCTGGCGGACGCTGTCTTCAATGGCAGGAGGGGTTGCGCTTTGTCCCAGAGCGAGCCGGGCGCAGGCCGTATCGAGCACGCTGACGGCTTTATCCGGAAGTTGGCGACCGGCCAGATAGCGGTGTGAAAGATGCACGGCGGCAGTGAGTCCTTCATCCAAAATTCGGACTTTATGGTGTTTCTCCAGAGACGGAACTATGCCGCGCAGCATGGTCATGCACTGGGGTTCAATGGGTTCTTCGACTTTGACAACCTGGAAGCGCCGCGCCAGAGCGGGATCCTTCTCGAAATACTTCTTATATTCCGACCAAGTGGTGGCGGCAATGGTGCGGAGCTCTCCGCGTGCCAGAGCCGGCTTCAGAAGGTTAGCCGCGTCGCCCTGACCTGCCGTCCCACCGGCCCCGATCATGGTGTGAGCTTCGTCGATGAACAGGATAATCGGGATGGGCGAAGCCTTCACCTCTTCGATCAGGCCCTTCAGCCGGTTCTCGAATTCGCCTTTAATCCCGGCACCGGCCTGCAACAACGCCAGGTCCAGAGTGCGGATGATGACATTTCGCAAGGGCGGAGGCACGTCGCCCTGCGCCACACGCAGCGCAAAGCCTTCTACGACTGCCGTTTTGCCCACTCCGGCCTCGCCGGTAAGGATTGGGTTGTTCTGCCGGCGCCGCATCAGGATGTCGACCACCTGGCGAATCTCAAAGTCGCGCCCGAGAACAGGATCGATCTTTCCGGTCTTTGCTTTCTCCGTGAGGTTGATGGTGAACTGGTCGAGGTTGGGCGCCTTGCCACCGGGGCGAGGTCCGGCAGTGGGCGCGCCAGACGCAGAGGTGGCCGCCATGGCGGCCTGCGCCTCCTCGCCCGAGGTCGCTACGATCGAGGCGAAGTCCTTGCGCAGGGCTTCCGGCTGAATCTTTTGAAACTCGCGGCTCACGTCGCGCATAAGCCGCACGAGTTCGTCGTGGGTGGCGAGGGCGAGAATCGTATGGCCGGTGCGCACCTGTGCTGCGCCGTAGTCGATGGAGCCGAGCGTCCAGGCTTCGGTCAACATTCGGATGAGCGTGGGACTGAGCGCGGGCGTGCGCGCGTTCCCGGTTTTCAGCTTGTCGAGAGCGCGTGCCAGTTCGCCGGAAAATCTGGAAGTGTCGACTTCAAAGTGTTTGAAAATCGCAGTGACATCGTTGTCGGTCGAGTCGAGGAGCTTGGTCAGGTAATGTTCCACCTCGATGTCGTAGTGAGTGCGAGCCAGGCACAGTCCAGCCGCGGCTTCTAACGCGCCGCGAGTCGAGTCGTTGAGTTTGCCGATCATCGCTTTTAGGTTCACTGTCGTCCCCTTTCAACCGTTTCCAGTGCCAACACCGTATCGTCCGGGTCCCGGCCAAAGGGCTGGGACTTGACCCACGACACCCAGCCTAATTGCGGGCCGGATGTACCTTCCGCTCCCAGCGCGCAGGCTGGGACTTGCTCACGTTCGAGAATCAGCTTTACCTCGAACTCCCATTCGTCGTTGGAGAAGAACCGTACCCATGCCCGCAACGGGTCCCACGATTTTCCGTCGGGCAGGAAATCCGCATAGCGTTCCAGAGTCAGGGGACCCAGAACGATGCGCACGCTGGATTGCTGGTCCCACACTTCGTCGCCCACCACGGCGCCGAATCCGAGGGACTCGCTCTCGCTGTTTTCGCCCGACATGCGGCATTGGGTGTCGGCATCAAGGCGGCACCAGCCGCCGGCAAACTGCTCAATTTCGACCGGCACTTCGAAGTAGTCGGCAAGAATCTGTTTCAAGGCCTGGGCCGAGCGTGGACGCTGCGCCAGCAATCCGGCGTAATAAATCATCAGGTCGTCGGAAACCGCCTGACGATCGCGCAAGCCTTGGTCGCCCAATCCCAGCAGGCTGAGAAGGTATCGCGAAAAGAGGTCGCGCTCGCCATGCTCGCTGGCGACATCGAAGCGATATTTTCGCCAAGCCCGGTAGAAGAGTGAGATGGCGCGATGATTGAAAATATCGAGGTAGTCCCGAAGCGTATTGTCGGAGGACCGCATGCGCTCGATGATCAGCGAAGTGTAGGGATTCGGAAGAACTCCCTCGGGACCGGTCAGGCCCATGAAATTGACCGTCATGCGGACAGGGCCTTGGTCAGGCCACTCCAACGCCTGGATCTGGCTGGCGGGGAATGCCAGCGAGGGGTGAGCGGCAAAATGCGCTACTTCGGTGCCCGGGGGGACGAATTGGCCTACCGAGGCGCGCTCGTCGAGAAACCGTTCGAGCAGGCGCACCGCCTGGAAAAAGTCGAAGCGGAAAGGCTCGCGACGGAGTTTCCCAGCGACCGCGGATACGGCTAGATCAGGACCGATTGTCCGGCTCTCGGTGGCCATTCTTCCAGGGGCTCCTTTCGCTGGCGGCTGCGCGCCACAAGTTGACTGAAGCTATTCATCGAGACGTAAAGGCCGAAAAATCTTTCCAGCACGCTGGCAAACAGATAGGCACCGGCCCA
>Ga0224545_1000197_pt1 | contig 12475 bp, 12 predicted proteins | sample 714P12024metaG_FD_179906 | JGI IMG/M metagenome (GOLD analysis project Ga0224545, IMG submission 179906) | Peat soil microbial communities from Stordalen Mire, Sweden - 717 P1 20-24 | ecosystem: Environmental > Terrestrial > Soil > Wetlands > Peat | place: Sweden: Norrbotten County, Stordalen... | reverse complement strand
CGCAAGGATGATATCTTCCACAACCTGGATGAGAAGTCAGTTTTGCAGGATTTGGAATCCTCGACAAGAGAGATGGTTGGAACCCAAATCGCATTCCGTAGTCTTGAGTTCGCAACCAGCCGTTTGGACTCTTTCTCCTCTAACTTCTCATGTATCGGAAGCGAGAAACGGACTACAATTTTAGTAAAGAAGACCCTCACTTGGCAGCTGAACTTAACGCTCGACACTGCAGGAGGTGACTCGTGAAACCCAATTCGGACATTCCTCAACTCCTCGTTTCCATCCTGAATTCGGTCAGCTTGGTCGCCTTGATATTGGGAGGGACGCTGGCACAGGCCCAGAAGAAAGGAGCCGGGCCGCCGCCTTCGCTTTCGCTTCCGAATCAAGGGCAGGCGCAGACAGTCGACCCACACGGGTTGGAGCAAACCAATCTCGTCTTCGATCGCGATGACAGCACGGCGCCTAAGAACGCAAAGGGGAATTGCTTCCTTCCTCCCCTGAATGCGCTGAATGCCGGAATGATTGGAGTGGCCGACTTGCAGGCCGCGAAATCTCAGATGGAGTACGAAGATGGATGTGCGGCCGTAAAGCGGGGGAAAGTTTCCGACGCGGAGAGTCATCTGCGCAAGGCGGTGAAGCAGGATCCGAAGTATCCGGCCGCTTGGGTTCTGCTGGGGCAGGTGTTGCAGCAAAAGCATCAAATTCAAGAGGCCCAGGACGCCTGCTCCCGGCCGCTAAGCTTCAGCTCCAGTTACCTGCCCGCTTATCTTTGCCTCACCGATATTTCCGCCCGTTCGCAGAATTGGGATCAAGTGCTGAAGCTTAGCTCTCGCGCCCTCGAGATCGACCCCACCGAGAATGTGGCAACCTACGCCTACAATGCCGCGGCGAACTTGCATCTGCATCATCTGCTGCAAGCGGAAAAGAGTGCCTTGAGAGCTTCGGAGATGGACCGGAACAACGCCGATCCCAGGTTGCATTTTTTGCTCGCTCAAATCTACACCGCCAAGGGCGATCTTTCCAACGCGACCGCTCAATTGCGGGAGTATTTGAGATACGCCACCGATCCTGACGATGTCGCCTTGGTGAACAAGTATTTGACGGAAATCGGCAAGTACAGCGGAAGGTGATCGGGTCTCTGAGCAAAGGCGGCGCACCCCTTGCTAACCGCAAGAGCAGAGTAAGAGGCTGCAAATCGCGGAACTGAATCGTGCCCGGGTCATCCCCCACGAAAGTGCCATTCCCAAGCCTTTGCCCATACGCTACCCTCTCAGTTGAGTAGACTTCGGGGGAGGGCTGCTCGACTGACGTCCCATGACTCTTTGAGTCTGGGGCGTTTTGTTTGCGCTGGATCAGCGGCCGCGGCCCAACCCTACGCTCTCCGCTTCTCCGCGTGACCACAGTTCACCCACCTTCCGAGGAACATTCTGCGCCTGCGCCTCGGCTATAATGTCCTATGACGGTTGACTTTTCACGCTTCGCTCCGCTGCGATGCCAGAAAAAGGATTCAGCCTCGTTACCTTGCAAAGATCGCAGCTGAAGGAGCTCGCATGGCAATCCAGAAGACGGAAAATATTTGGCACAATGGCAAGCTCATTCCCTGGGACGAAGCGACCATTCACGTGATGTCTCACGTGATCCACTACGGCTCCTCGGTGTTCGAGGGGATTCGCTGCTACAACCCCCAGTCGCGTCCCGCGATTTTCCGCGCCCACGATCACATCCAGCGCCTGCTTGATTCCGCAAAAGTCTACCGCATCGACGTGGACTACACCCGCGACCAGTTGGTGAAGGCCATGCTCGAAACCGTTGGCAGCAACGGCGCGTGGCCCTGCTATGTCCGCCCCATCGTCCTGCGCGGCTACGGCGAGGCGGGAGTGAACCCGTTCAACTCGCCCACCGAGGTTTACATCATTAATTATCCGTGGGGAAAATATCTGGGCGGTGAGAGCGAAGGTTGTGACGTCTGTGTTTCCTCCTGGACGCGCCTCGCTCCAAACACCCTGCCCGCAATGGCCAAGGCGGGCGCCAATTACATGAACTCTCAGCTCATCAAGATGGAAGCCATCGTCAACGGCTACTCCGAAGGCATCGCGCTCGATACCAACGGATTCGTCAGCGAAGGCTCCGGCGAAAATGTATTCCTCGTCCACCGTGACAAACTGATCACCGCGCCCCTGGGCAATTCCGTTCTCCCCGGAATCACCCGCGACTCCGTCCTCGAAATCGCGCGCAATTTGAACCTCACGATCTCCGAACACATGATTCCGCGCGAAATGCTCTATATCGCCGACGAAGCGTTTTTCACCGGCACCGCCGCGGAAATCACCCCCATACGCTCCGTCGACAAGATCAAGGTCGGCAAGGGCGGCATGGGCCCCATCACCAGGGCAATCCAGAAGGAGTTTTACGCCATTGTGCGCGGCGAAAAAGAAGATCGCCACGGCTGGCTGACCGCCGTGCCGGTCGGCAGCAAACAACCTGTCGGCGTATAATCCGGTTGCCTTACAAGGAGGATTCTATGTCCGCTCCTCAAGCTCCTACTCCAGAGTTCGCCCTCGGCTATCGACAGCTCATGATCGACGGCTTCAAACGTGAAGTGGAAGTCACGAAGAAAGTGATCGCAGCCATTCCTGACGCCAACTCAAGCTACAAGCCCGATCCCCATGCCCGCACGGCGGAGGAACTGGCATGGCACATCGCCAGCTCCGACGTGCATTTCATCGACAGCATTGCCAACCTGAAGTTTGACATGGCAGGCGGCCCGCCCGATAAACCCAAGAACATCGGCGACTTAGTCGCGTGGTACGACCGTCACGTACAACAGGGTATCGCCCGCATCGAGGCCATGTCCGCCGAGCAGTTGCTCACTCCGATCGACTTCGCCGGAATCTTCAATCTGCCCGCAGCTTTCTATCTTGGATTTCTCAACAACCATAGCATCCATCATCGCGGGGAGTTGGCGACGTACCTGCGGCCGATGGGATCGAAAGTGCCGTCGATCTACGGCGGCAGCTTCGACGAACCTTTCCGGATGCCCCAACCGGCAACCAACGCCGCCTAGTGGTTGCGCAAGATGCGAAAAGCCGCCTGCAGAACGGGCGGCTTTCTTGTTTGCGGGACAGCTTCTAACGTCCGCACCCAACCAATTCAACCGGATATTTCTTGAACGCATGATCGGATGTCAGGACGACCATCTGCTCCACCAACGCCTGTGCGATGAGTAGACGGTCGAAGGGATCGTTGTGAGGCAGAGGAAGATCGTACATTTTCAGACCGTGAGCCTGCGTGATCGAAAGGCATTGAATCCCCTGCACTGCCAGCCGGGAGCACACCTAGGAACCGGGCGCTGACGACAATTTGAATCTTCCCAGCTTTGCCTTGACCGCAATTTCCCAGGCACTCGCCGCAGAAAAGATACAGGTCTTCAACCCCAAGCAGGAGGCAAAGAGCTCCCGCGATCGCCAGCAATCCTGAGATAGGCACCGCGATTGACGCCATTCGAACGCCTTGCGAAGCCGCATCGCCAATGGTCTGACTCAAGAAGTGTCGCGGCCCGGACAGGATGAAGATGAATGCAAACAGGAAACGGCCCAACCGAACGATCGGTCCCGCCACCGCTGGCGTAACGTTGGTGCGAGTAATTTGCAGCGCTGACTGTCATTCGGTCCTCCCTAGTCGCCAATCGAGATTGGCTTAAAGCGCACAAGCAACAATTTCACCGCGGCATGGAATTCCCGACTTACACCTGCAACTCCCACTCACGGGCCTTTCCATTGGTTGTGCCCACCAGTTGCTGAATTTGTTCAAAAGCCGCTGCCCGCGCAGTTTCTGCCAGTTCGGCCGGCTTCTGATTTTCGGCGTGGATCAACGGAACGTCGGTTAATCCGATGAATCCCAGAATGTCGCGGAGATAAGGCTCCTGATGGTCGTACTGCGCAGTGCCTGTATCCGGGCGAAAGGAACCGCCGCGCGACGTAAGCACCACAACCTTCTTTCCCTTTAGAACACCTTCGGCACCATTTGGCCCCCACAGAACGGTCCTGCCGGCGCGCACGATCTGGTCAATCCATGCTTTCAGCGGAGCGGAAATCGTAAGGTTGTACATCGGCGCTCCGATCACAATCGTGCCGGCGGCGATCCGTTCGTCGACAAGCGTTTCTCTTTGCGCCGGGGTCAGATTCGATAGGTCAGCTGATGCGGCGTGCATCCATTTCGTCGGTGATCAGCGGCAGATTCGTCGTGGTCAGATCCCGTTCAATCACCTCTCCTGCGGGATTTTGCTTGTTCCAGCCTTCCACGAATTTCTGGGTGAGCTGGCGCGAAACCCCTGGAAGAGGCTTGGTTCATTTATCGACACTACGAGCCCACCATCCCACCCGCCGTGACCTACGGCATCACGGAACGCATGAAGGACATACAGAAGGTGCTGCATCAACTCGAAGGGCTGTCTCGCAAGTGGCAGGATGAAAGTACGAATGTGCCGGCTGGGCACGTCGCCGGCGCGAAAATCCCGCAAATGGCTTCGCGGCCCTAAAAATCAGGCCGCACCGAAGGCATTGTCCTGCCGCAGATTGCGCAGCATTACCTAGGTCATCTTGGGGAAGGTGACGATTCGGTCCATCATAGGCAGAGTTTGTGAGGCGGTGCGCCTCCCGGGAAATCCTTGATGAATATTGATGATCTGCTGCGGATTGCGACGGAGCGCAAATCTTCCGACTTGCATTTGAAGGTGGGAAACTATCCCCACCTGCGCATCGACGGCGACCTGGTACCGTTGACCGACCAGCCGCGCGTAACTGCAGAAGACATGCTGACGATGGCGTTCAGCATGATGTCGGCGCGGCAAAAGCAAAAGTTCAAAGAAACCACGGAAATCGATATGGCCTACGGCGTAGCCGGCTTGGGACGCTTCCGTGTGAACATCTTCCAGCAACGCGGCAACGTCGGACTGGTTTTGCGCGTCATTCCCACCAAAATTCGCGCGCTCGACGAGTTATTTCTTCCCAAGGTGGTGGAGCAAATTTGCGAGATGCCCCGTGGCCTGGTTCTGGTCACGGGCGTGACCGGATCCGGTAAGTCGACCACGCTGGCCGCGATGGTCGATCGAGTCAACTCCAGCCGCGCCGAACACATCATCACGATTGAAGACCCAATCGAATTTTTGCATCGCGACAAAAAAGGCTACGTCAACCAGCGCGAGATCGGCGTGGACACTCCTTCCTTCAGCGCGGCGCTGCGCGCATCTCTTCGCCAGGATCCTGACGTGATTCTGGTCGGCGAAATGCGAGATCTGGAAACCATATCGACCGCTCTTCATGCCGCCGAAACCGGCCACATGGTCTTCTCCACGCTGCACACATTGGACGCCGTGGAAACCGTGAACCGTATCATTTCCATTTTCCCGCCGCCCGAGCAAAAGCAGATTCGTCTGCAATTGGCGGCGGTATTGCGCGCTATCGTGAGTCAGCGTTTGGTCAGGAGGTGCGATGCGGAGGGGCGAGTGCCCGCGGTCGAGGTCATGATCAATACCGCTTTCATCCGTGAATGCGTTCTTGTCCCGGAAAAAACGCGTTCCATCCGTGAAGCCATCGCGGCCGGTACGTCGCAATACGGCATGCAAACGTTCGATCAGTCGTTGTGGGACTTGTTCCAGGCGGGTCTGGTGAATTACGAAACCGCTCTGGAGAATGCCTCGAACGCCGACGACTTCAAACTTCGCATGCAAGGCATTGCATCGACCGCGGACATCTCTCGGCAATCCATGCAATCCGCCGGCTTCGGCGGACGCTGACTTCGCCTCCCGGCAATCGGCTTCCGGAGGCCGGATTCCGAGAGTCGGAAGCCCATTTCCTATTCTCTTTCTCTTTCTCTTTACCTTCCTGCCTTCGATTCATTTATCGTTAGCACATGCCGTTTTCGCGACCGAAGAAGCGGCCGTACTCCGAAGATGAACTGTATGAATACGCCGTGGGTGCGTTGGCGCGGCGCATGCGGACGGTTGCAGAACTGAAGCGTCTATTCCGCGTGCGGGTCGAAGATGCCGAATCCGAATACGGCCAGACGTTGATTGAACGGGTGATCCGCAGGCTCAAAGATCGCGGATACCTGAATGACTCTCAATACGCCTCTTACTTCTCCTCTCTCCGCCGCGATGACCAGAAGTTCGGCCGCATGCGCGTGATCACCGATCTGAAAGTGAAAGGCGTGCACGGCGATGTCATCGATAAAGCCGTGAATACGGCTTTCGAGGGCGTAAGCGAAGAACAGCAGGCTCGTGAATATTTGCGGAAGAAGCGCATGGCAAAGCCAAGGGATCAAAAGGCAACGGCGCGGATCTTCCGTCAACTGGCTCGCGCCGGCTTCGGCACCAAGACGATCTTCACCATTTTGAAGAGCTGGGATGTCGATGAAGAAACCTTGAGCTCGTTGGACAGCAAAATCGTCTGAGGCCGAAGTGCTTGGCAAATGCTACCTCGATGTTGCATACTCCTGCCGTCCCCCAATCACCGTTTCTCAGGAGGAGGCGCTATGAAAGTTCGTTCGAAGGCGATTCTCGCAGCAGTGTTGCTCAGCGCGGTGCCGCTCACGCTGGCCCAGGACGTTGGTTCAGACGTAAAGAAGACCGCCAAGGATACTGGCACGGAGACCAAGAAGGTAGCCACGAAAACCGGCCATGCGACCGAAAAAGCAGCCGACAAGACCGGCTCGGCTGCGGAAAAAGCCGCGAAGACCACGGGACACACCACGAAGAAAGTCGCCACAGCCGCTGGCAAGGATACGGAGAAAGCCGCCGACAAGACTGGCCATGAGACGAAAGTAGTGGCCAAGGATGCGGCCAAAGACACCGACAAAGCAGCAACCAAAACCGGCAGCGCTGTAAAGAAAGGCACCATGGCGACCGGACACGAAATGAAAAAGGCCGGCGAGAAGACCGAAGACGCGGTGAAGTAGAGCGCCTGCGCATTTGTGCATCGAGGGGTCGCGCGGCTAAGGTGCGACCCTTTCCACATATTGGTCATTCCTAGGGGCAGAGCGACGAGAGCCTGCCCTGAGCGAAGCCGAAGGGAATCCGCTTTCTGCCTGCGCTCCCGCTGACGTTCGCTCCGGCGTCGGCCCTCGCGCCCGATGCTAGAATTGCTTCTGCTTCCAATCATGCCCTCTGGCTCTGAAATCCGCCGCAGGTTTCTCGACTTCTTCGTTCAGAAGGGTCACAGAGAGGTGCATTCGTCGTCCTTGGTTCCGGCGAATGATCCCACGCTGCTGTTCACCAATGCGGGGATGAACCAGTTCAAAGACGTTTTTCTGGGACTTGAGAAGCGCGACTACTCCCGCGCCACGACCTCGCAGAAATGCGTGCGCGCCGGCGGCAAGCACAACGATTTGGAAAATGTCGGCTTCACCAACCGGCATCACACGTTCTTCGAGATGCTAGGGAATTTTTCGTTCGGCGATTACTTCAAGAAGGATGCCATCGCCTACGCCTGGGAGTTGATCGCTTCGAAAGAATGGTTTGGGATCGATCAAGACAAGCTCTACGTAACCATTTTCAAAGGCGAGAACGGCATCGCGCGCGATGTCGAGGCTTACGACTTGTGGGCCGGGCAAGGTGTGGACAAATCCCGCATCTATGAGATGGGGCTGAAGGATAATTTCTGGCAGATGGGCGATACCGGTCCCTGCGGTCCATGCAGCGAGATTCACTACGACATGGGGGCGATCGCCTCCGATCAGGGACACACCGATTGCGAATTCGGATGCGATTGCGGTCGCTATGTTGAGATCTGGAATCTGGTGTTCATGCAGTTTGACCGCGACCCAAGCGGCAAACTAAACCCGTTGCCAAAGCCGTCGATTGATACCGGCATGGGCCTAGAGCGCGTGACCGCGGTTCTGCAGGGCGTGATTTCGAATTATGATACCGACCTGTTCACCCCACTGATTCAGCGCGCAGCGGAATTGACAGGAGCCACGGCTCGTGTGGGGACAGCCGCCCCGGCCGTCCCTAGCCACAAATCAGCCGCGTCCCTCAGAGTGATCGCCGATCACTCCCGGGCCGCAACGTTTCTGATTTCCGATGGTGTCGTGCCTTCAAATGAAGGCCGCGGCTATGTGCTGCGGAAAATCATTCGCCGCGCCATTACCCACGGACGACTGTTGGGTCAACGGGCACCATTTCTTCATAGGATGTGCTTTCCGGTTCGTGACTTGATGCAAGAGGCCTACCCTGAGCTGAACGACAGCATCGGGCAAGTCACGAGAGTTTTGCACGCGGAGGAAGCTCGATTTGCTCACACGATGGACTTGGGGCTGGCGAGACTCGAGAGTGATCTAGCCTCACTGATCGCAAAAAGAAATGCGGCAAGAGAGCGGGACCAGGATCGAACGCCGCTACCGCTCGGAGCGAGATTGAAAACCATCGATCTAGATAGATCGCCAGTGTATCAGGGCCGAGATGCATTCAAGCTGTACGACACCTATGGTTTGCCAATGGACTTCATCGAAGATGCGTGTCGCGATCAGGCGATTGCGCTTGACATCAGCGGATTTGAAATCGCGATGGCCGAACAGCGCTCGCTTGCTCGTGCCTCCTGGAAAGGCGCAGCCAAGCAAACCGCGAATCCCGCCTATCAGCAGCTTCCGAAATCGATCTTCGAAGGCTATCGTCAAACTCGCTCTGATGGATGCGAGGTGCTGGCGATCATTCATAACGGCCAGGGCGCGCGCGAACTCAAGGTTGGAGAGTCGGGTGAAGTCATCCTCGATCACACACCGTTTTATGCGGATTCTGGTGGGCAGGTGGGCGACAAGGGATGGTTTTACTCGGATGATCACAATACCGTCGTCGCCGAGGTGACGGGATGCTATTCGCCGATTCAAGGCGTGCGGGCACATCCGGTAGTCGCCAAACAAGCAATCCGCGTCGGCGACAGAGTCGACGCTGTCGTAAATGCCGAGGTTCGCCGCTCCACCATGCGCAATCACACGGCCACGCATCTGCTCCATGCAGGGCTGCGCGAAGTGCTAGGGAAGCACGTGAAGCAAGCGGGATCGCTGGTGGCGCCGAATCATCTACGCTTTGATTTTTCCCACTTCACGGCGGTCGAAGACGAAGAATTGCAGGATATTGAAGACCTCATCAACCAGGAAGTGCTACGCAACCAGATCGTTGAGACCATCGCCGACGTTGCCATCGACGAAGCCATCACCCAGTATCACGCCAGGGCGCTGTTCGGCGAAAAGTATGGCGATCGGGTTCGCGTGGTACGCATCGGCGATTTCTCGACCGAGCTTTGCGGCGGAACGCACACTGGCGCGACCGGCGAGATCGGCCTTATCAAGATTCTGAAGGAAGGCAGCGTGTCGTCGGGCGTGCGGCGCGTTGAGGCCGTCACGGGCGAAGGATCGCTGCGTCATTTTCGAAAAGACCACGAACTGGAAAAGGTGGTGTCGGCGGTCGTTTCACCCAGCCTTGCGCAGAGAACGCGCAAGGATGGGGCACCCTCCGCAGATGAGAACCCCACACACGCGGAGATGGCATCTCCCGCGGACGCGCTGAAAGCCGAGCTTGATAAGAAAGACGCCGAGATCAAGCGATTGGCGCGCGAACTCGATCAGGCTCGCATGAAGTCGGCCTCGTCGACGACAGCAAATATCGGCGACAAGGTCAAAGAAGTGAAGGGCGTCAAGGTTCTCGCACATCGCGTCGACAATCTAGAGCGCGCACAGATGCGCACTTTGGTCGACCAACTGCGCGATAAGATTGGCTCAGGCGTGGTCGTGCTGGGCTCGGCATCGAATGGAAATGTCTCGCTCATCGTGGGCGTGACCAAAGACCTTACAAGCCGGGTGCAGGCCGGCAAAGTCATCGGACCGGTGGCGCAGAAAGTTGGCGGCAAAGGCGGAGGCCGGCCCGATCTAGCGGAGGCCGGAGGGAAGGACGCTGGCGCGCTGGATTCGGCGCTGGACGGGGCCTGCGCGGTGGTGGAATCGCTGCTGACATGAGCGCAGACGCAAAATCCGTGGAAGAGCGCCTGCGATTTGTCAAGCACAAAGGTCACGCCATCTTCCTCATCGACCTCACGCATTGCACGGCGAAAGCGTTACTTCTGCTGCTAGATCTGATCCGCGCGGACATCGCGCGCCACGCCCCTGGATCGGTGCTCACGTTGGTGGACCTTGCGGGCGCGGAGATTGACAGGACGGTCGCGACACGAATCAAGGAGGTTCTCGTGCTCGATCGGCCCTATGTGAAGCGGTCGGCGTGGGTGGGAACGGAGAGCCTGCCGCATGTGTACTATGAGCACTTCAAGACGTTCTCACAACGCGAGCTGCCAACCTTCAAGACGCGGGAAGAGGCGATGGAGTGGTTGGTGCAGGACTAGCTGGCTAAGCCGTGTCTGCGTTTCTGAACCTACCCAGAAGACGCGAGCTTCGCTCGCCCGACAGCCGACAGCCTGCGCGGAGCGAAGTCGGAAAGGGCGGCTGTCCCCACATTTCTTTCGAGGAGGCGTCTCATGGGCCAACCACTCGATCTCAGGAAGGCTTTTTTCTACGGCCAGTTTGTGCAGGCCGCTTACACCATGTTTTTAGAAATCCGCAGGGCGGAGACGCACTCCGGCCTGAACCAGTGGGCATTCCCGAAGGGTGGGAACTTGGAGCGTGGATCCACAGGTCGGACTTCATCCTTAGCCTGAAGGAGCCGGAGTTTTGCGCATCGTCGTCCATAACGTGCAAGATCCGGACTCGCGGATCATTGCATTCGGGGCACCGAGGGCGTTATGGAGTGGATCGATGACGCAGCGGCAATCCCGATTCCCTTCCGCCAAGTCCCGGCCGCGGGGCGCGACGCTACCGGGTTCGACACCATTTGCCGTTCGCTGACGGTAGTAAGACGGGAACTGACCGAGGAACGTGAATTCGCCGCAACGACTGCGGGAGCGCCTGAAACCTTCAGCGGTTCCTTCGCCGACCCACTCGAGCAATTGGCGAACAGCCGGGAAGCCGCTCGCCGGGTCTACCAGTCTGCCGCGGAAGGACCCGGGCGCCGGCAGCGGCCCACGGTGGTCACCGGCCATAGCCTGGGCGGCGCATTGACTAGGACTAGGCCGTTCGTCCTGGGGAATTCCCCGAAACACAAGTTCGATATCACGACGCTGTGCACGTTCGCCCGCCGCGCGTCGGCAACAGGGAATTCGCGCGGGTATTCGGGCAACTGCCGATCGATCTGGTTCCGAAACTTCCGCCGCACATTCCCATGCTGCTGGATTATGATCACGTCGATTCGGCTTATTCGTTTTGTTCCTCATCTTTCGCCAAGAACAGCCTGGTGATCTGGCACGCAATGGAAACAACTCTGCAATGGCTGGATACGACTTCCTCAGCTCAGCAGGGAGGTTGATGGGGAAGGCTTGATTCAGCCCGGGGCGCACGCTTCGACTTTTCTTTACATAGCGATGTCAGATAGTTATCTCTGCACCATGAAAGTCAGCGTAGCCGACGCTAACAACAAATTGCCGGAATTGTTCAAGGCGGCGGAGAACGGCGCGCTCGTGACGATCTGCCGCCGGGGCGTGCCTGTGGTCGACATTGTGCGCATTGTGCGCATCAAGAAACCCTACGCGCAAGAAGCGCACTCTGGGGACACTGCGAGGGAAGATTCAGTGCTCGACCAGAATTGGTGGAAGCCGATGACGAATGGGGAAGTTGAGGCCTTCGTCGCGGGGCGAAATTGAGGTGCGCCTGCTCCTCGACACGGCCGTTCTGATTTATGCGGTGGAATCTCCGGAGCGGCTCAGCAGGCGCGTGGTCGCGACCTTGGAGAATCCTGGAAACATTCCTGAGCTGAGCGCCATTTCTCGAACCGAAATTGCAATTACGACGACGCTGGGCAAGTTGAAACTTTCCCCGCGATCGCAGGTCAGGCGGTTGAGGATCTGGACAGTCCGCAACCCTACACCGCGGAGCATGTGTTTCACTTGTTCGAACTACCCCTCCACGATGGCGATCCATTGGACCGGCAGATCATCGCTCAGGCCCTTTCCGAGAAAATCCCTATCGCCACTCCAGATGAGAAATTCGGCTTGTACAGGGGGCTCAAGATAATCTGCTAGCCACCCTCACTGTGCACCACCTTTCGCGACCGATCAGCTTCGCCACCTCAGCGTCACCGGGCCAGCCATGGGATGCTTCATCTCGTTGCCACTGCGTTTGGCCTCCAGGTATGCGGCCTTGAGTTGGAAATACCACTTGGCGGGACGGTCCGCGTCGTCAATCAACATGAGATGCGGATTGTGCTTCAGGCCTTCGGCTTGCAGTTCCATGGTGCGGCGGTCCTGCTCCACGAATTTGGCAAAGACGAACTTCAGCAACTCAGGCCCGAAAGGCAGCCCGCCAAAAAGGTTCCAGGCGGCGACGACGTCGATGCGGCACTGATTGCGCATGATGGGCGTTACGGTGGTGAGCGACGAAAACC
>Ga0224545_1000196_pt1 | contig 12486 bp, 13 predicted proteins | sample 714P12024metaG_FD_179906 | JGI IMG/M metagenome (GOLD analysis project Ga0224545, IMG submission 179906) | Peat soil microbial communities from Stordalen Mire, Sweden - 717 P1 20-24 | ecosystem: Environmental > Terrestrial > Soil > Wetlands > Peat | place: Sweden: Norrbotten County, Stordalen... | reverse complement strand
ACTGATCGCTTGGGTGATAATCCACGCCTATAATCAACATGTTCGGCTCCTTCCTCCCGAACCTTGGTCGTCAAGCAACCAAAGTCTACTCGGGTCGAGGGAGCCGACATTGTTATGAAATCAAGTGGGGCAGTAAATTTAGTATGCCGAGGAAAGTTCCCGTGCTGGCGTGAGCTTCCCCCGGCATACGAGATGTGTTCGTCTTTTACGGATTAACACAGACAAAGTTGGCCGCGACGTTGGTGGCGCCTGAGCCCTTGTAACGAGTCTGCTGCGGATAGGGACAAATCGGGCGCGTCCCTCCCGTGGGGAAATTCACTGCCACGCGCGGATCGAACGGCGCGCCACTGGGAAAGGGCGAGGTGGTATTTGTGTTGGCGGCGATGATTTCGTCTGGCGCGGCTCCCTCTTCCACCCACCCGGTGATCGCGGTCAGAAGGTTTGCGCTGAAACTGTTGGTCGCCGGTCCGCCACCGCAGTGCGCCATGTTGGGGATCAAGTACAGCTTGGCGAAGTCCTGCGCACGGCCGCCTGACACAGCGTTTACCTCGTTGTAATACTGAACCAGATCGACACCCGAGAAGATGCCATCGTTGACCGCGTCATAAATAATCATCTTCCCGCCATGATTGCTGAAAGGGAAGAGGAAGGGCGATGGTCCGAATGGCGTTCCAGTCATAAAGTCCATTGGACTTTCCTGATACTGGCGCGTGGACTCGTAAATTGTCGGCGCGTCGGTATTGAAATTGTAATTGAAGACGAACGCTTCCTGTCCGCCAGTTCCGTCCACGGGTGTGACCGCCGGCGGATTGGTAAAGATCATCGGTATCGCGCCGGCTCCCAGAGTCAGGTTAATTGCGGTGTTGGTGTTGGGAGCTCCGAAGAATGAGACGTTCCAGGCTTGCCAGCCTGCGCCGAAGGCCGACGGCGGATCCCAAATTCCTGCGTCCCAAAACCAGCTCGAGTAAAGCCGGAAACCGTACGAGTCATAGGGGCCCGCATAAATCTTCTTGAGCGCTTCCACCTGCTCTGACGTCAGGCACTGGCCACCGTGCGGCGTACCTGTGGAGGTACATGTGAACGCCGCCAAAGCCGGGTAGACCTTTGCATTCGTGCAAGCCGAGTAATTATCAATGATGCCGTCCACCAGTCCGTCGAGCCGGTCGCAAGCGCTGAGAATGGCGGCGGAGGCAACTTCCAAATCTTGCGGCTGAAATGTGGGAGGCAAGTAGGGTTGCCCGTTGCTATCCGTGGTGGTAGCCAAGGGGGCAAGTTGTTGTTCGTTCCAGGCCTCTGCCACAGCTGCGCGCGGTAGGTCGAAACCCGGATTTCCCGCTACCAGACCGTCAAACATGTCGGGCGTGCGCTGAGCCGCTACCATCGCGTCGCGCCCGCCGTTTGAGCAGCCCCACAGATACGAGTACTTGGGACGTTGTCCGTAGTACGCCGAGATGATCAGCTTGGAGATGTCTGTGGTTTTTTCGATTGCGTTGTAACCGTAATCCACGCGCGCCTGCTCGTCGATGCCGAAGTGGCCTGTGCCTCCGGCGTTGTTGTCATCATCAATCCACCCGAAGGCCGGGTTGCCGGGTGCATCCTCGTGACCACCGTCATCGGCGGCCACCGCCCAACCCATGCTTAGCTCCGTGCCCGCGCTTCCCACGGGATTCGACACCGAACCATCCGTGCCGCCACCGCCCATCATTTCGAACCGGCCCACCCAGCTATCCGGCAGATTCAGCTCAAATCCGATTCCGTAGGTGAAATGATCGGGATCCTGAGAGCTTACCCGTTTATTGATGACGCCGATCACGTTGCAATAGGCCACCGGTGTGCTTTGCTCGGTCGCGCTAATTATTTGTGTCTTGGGCAGCGACAGAGACATCAAGCTCGCGCAGCTCGTGGTGGGAGATACTGCCGGCCGTACATTCTGGGCTGAAACCGCAGCGGGCCAAATTGCAATCGCGGCCAGCACGAGCAGGTACAGTCCTATTTTCTTTCCGTTCATCGTGACGCCTCCTTCAGGATGGGTAATGGTAGTCCTAGGCGAATCCGGGATCAGTTCATTGCGCACGGCCGGCCTGGGATGAAGGCCGTGCATGTCCGCGAAGATTCATAACTATCCAAGTGCGGCGAACAAACGGAGCACTCTTAATCCCCGCCTCACTTCATGTCAAGACCAAAAACGACATTTTCCGCATACCTTAAAGGTATTTATATTAAAAAGGTATGGCCGCGATGGAAAATTTAGGTACACTGCGGCGCGTATGAAACTGAATCATCTTCGTTATTTCACCGCCGTGGCCGAGGATCTTAGTTTCACCAAGGCGGCGAGACGCCTGAAGATGGCACAGCCGCCCTTGAGCCGGCAGATTCGCTCGCTAGAGACCGAAATCGGTGTGCAACTTTTCGAGCGGCGCTCCGGCAAAGTTTTGCTGACGGATGCGGGATGCCGCTTCTTGCCCGCCGTCCGATTAGCCCTGGAACAAATCGAAGCGGCGGTCGATGTGGTCCGGCAAACCAAAGACGGCGAGTTGGGCACGGTGCGCGTGGGATTCGGGAAAGGCCTGGGCGACGTCGTCAGTCTGGTAATCAATCAACACATGCGGTTCTTCCCGAAGATCGAAGTGGACGTTAGAGACATCCTTTCGGGCCATCAGATTGAAGCGCTACTGGGTAGAAAAATCGATGTGGGATTCTCACATGGACCGCCCACTTCCCGCGATCTGGCATCCGAGAAGCTTTTTGAGGAGAGTCTCTCCATCGTCCTGGCGCGCTCTAATGTGCTATCGAAACGGCCCTATCTTCGGCTCAAGGATCTCAGCCATCAAACCTTGCTGTTGATCGAAAGGTGGATTTCGCCAAATGTACATGACCTGGGTCTCGCTCTGTGTCGAGATGCCGGGCTTAGCCCCAGAATCCTACTTACGGAATCAACCATCTACGACGAAGTGGGAGCAATGATGGCCGCGTCAGGAAAAGGCGTATTCATCGCGGTAGGCAAGAACCCTTGTCATCCGTCGTTTGCCGATCAATTGGTCGCGTTGAATCTCCGGGAGCCGCTAGCAACCCTGGAAGTGCACGCAGCTTGGAGAAGAGGCGAATCTTCATCGACCATTCTCAATTTCATCGAAACTACTCGAACTTTGCTCCAACGCGTGGGGCGGGTATTGGACATGCGAAACTTTCCGCGCACTGTGAGGCCGGACGTGGCGAGCGCGAGCCGAAAGCGCAAACGTAAGTAACGATCCGCCCGTAAGAAGTGCGCCACCGTAAGCGATTCAAGCAAGCAGCAGTGTTCAGGTGAAAGGCTTGTCAGAAGTGAAGCCACCATCATGCGTCTGGAGGGTGACAACCAACCGCCACATTGCTGCTCGTATTTTTGGCGGACAGGGAAGTTAGCGGTCAGTTTTTACTTACGTTTTCCTCTCCTGTAACATCTCAGCCGTGAAGCCTTTGGAGTTGCTCGGCCAGGCACTCTCTCGAGACGGCACCATCCTGAAGCTGATCCGCCGCAGCGATGAGTACATCATCCTCGCCAACGGCAAGAGCCTTATGTCGAGCCGCATGCACGGCTCGGAGGAGGCGCTGGCAACGTTTGCCTGCCGAAAGGCGATGACGCTGGAGCGGCCTGGCGTGCTGATAGGCGGACTCGGAATGGGTTTCACGCTGCGCGCGACGCTCGATCTGCTTCCACCGGACGCGATGGTTGTGGTGGCTGAGCTGGTGCCCGCGGTAGTCGAGTGGAATCGCGGTCCGCTCGGGTCGCTGGCCGGACAGCCGCTGACGGATAAGCGCGTGCGGGTCGAGATCGATGACGTCGCCGTCACACTCGCCTCACGCCCGGGCCAGTTCGATGCCGTGCTGCTCGACGTGGACAACGGCCCGGCGGCTTTTGCCGGCTCGAATAATGCCGGGCTCTATGATGACCGCGGCATCGCCTCCGCCTTCGCGGCTCTCAAGATGGGCGGGGTACTGGCCGTTTGGTCCGCCCGAGAGGACCGCAAATTCGAGCAACGCTTGCGCCACGGCAGGTTCGCCGTCGAGGTGCAGCAGGTGCGCGGCCGTCTGAAAAAGGGCGGTCCGCGCCACACGATTTTTCTAGGTCACAAATCGCCAGGAAGGTAAACGCGAAATATAATTCGGTAGCCGCCGCGCGAATCGGAATCGGCGTTTACGGGTGAGACTTGTCCAGCGACGGGACATCGGCGCCGGACAGCAACGCGCTGTCGTTGTAGCCGGCCTTCACCATGATGTTGCTTTGTTCGCGGAGTTCGGCGAGGTAATCGCGCATGAGGGGCAGCGTTTTCTGCGCGTGGACGGTATTGAAGATGTCGGCTTGCACTGCGTCCAGAGGCTGCAATCCCGCCTGGAAGTGATCTTCGACTTTCAGGAATTCGAATCCGGTACGGGTCTGGATCACTTCGCTGATCTGGCCTTTGTTCATTTGGAAAACGACTGCTTCGATCTGTGGCGCGAGCTCTCCCTTTTTGAAGGTACCGAGAGCGCCGCCGTCTTTCGCGGTGCTGCCCTGGGAATAAAGCTGCGCGACTCGGTTGAAATCGTCGCCGTTGAGGACGCTGGAGCGCAGGCCCTCCGCTTTGGCGCGCACGGCAGCAAATTCTTCCGGACTTTTTCCTTCGGCGCTCAGCGAAATTTCCGACAGCGTTACGCGCTCGGGCAGCGTGAATTCCTGCGGGTGCGCTTCATAATATTGCTTCACTTCGTCATTGGAGATGTCCACGTGCGTGCCGACTTCTCGGCGCACGACTTCCTTCTGCAGCAGCCCGTTGCGAATGGTGGTCTTGTAACCTTCCCAAGTGAGGCCGGAAGCTTCGACGCCTTTTTGCAGATCGTCGAGCGTGGCGAGTCCGTTCTGCTTGCGCACTTCGTCCAGGCGCTTGGCCAGGTCTGGTTCGACGCTGATGCCCATGTCTTTGGCGCGTTGCACGATCAGCGACTGGTCAATCAGGCCGCGCAGCAAATCCTTCTGCTGCTCCTTGAACTGCGCGTCAATCTGGTCCTGCGGGCAGCCTTGGCAATCGTGCGCCGCTTCGTCGCGCAATTGCTGTTCGGCTTTCTGATAATCGGAGAGCGTGATGACGTCGTTGTTCACGCGCGCGACGATGTCAGCATCCGCCGCGGGCTTGGCTTGCGCGCGCACGCTCGCGGGAAGCAGCGCCGCGAGCAATGCCAACACGACGAGGGTGAAGATCAAGTTTAATCTCAAGGTTAAGCCCGCACTTCCGACGATCGAAAGAGCTGAGTTTCCAAACACAATTCGGGCGTGATGACCCGCACTGCAAAGCATCGGCCTTGGCGCTTCCAGAGCCATGTTGCGTTCTCCGACGAAGCCGGCGCATTGGCCCGCCGGCGCGGCTGGACGATTACGCTTCATCTCTAACAGTCTTGCCGGGCGCAGTCTCGGCCGGGTAGTTGAAGAAGAGCTGATTGCCGTCGGGGTCATCGACCACCAGGAGGCGGTAGCCCCACGAACCTTCCTTGACCGAAACGCCCTTGGCCTCGAGTTCCGCGCGCAACACGTCCAACGCGGCGATTGCAGCCTCACGCGTCTCCGGTTCGGGGTTCAGGGAAATGAACATCAGCCCCTTGCCAATCTTCTCCGGCCATGTCTTGGCCAGGATAAGCGCGCAGCCCTGCCGGTCAACCTGCGCAACATACGCTTTGCCATCCTCGTCGAAGCGCCAGGGGCTCGTGAAGCCGAGCTGGTTAACGTAAAAGCGCAGCGAGGTCTCCACGTCGGTTACGTGTAAGACGGGGCGTGCGAACCAGTCTGTCATAGGCTATCTATCCTCGAATGTGAAGGGAACTGCTTCGCGCGTTTTGAATTCTACGGCTATCTTAGTGAAGACCGATGCATGATTACGATTTTTCATGGCGCGCGCCTTAAATCCTGTCCACCACGATTGTAGCCGGAATTTGAGATTCGGACCTACATCTAGCGGGTTGCACGCCCTGCACACTCTGTGATCAAGATGCCGGACGCCGAACATTTGCAAAATCTTTTAGCGAAGTCCCAGATCAGTTTTCTTTTTTCAATTCGACCACAACCACCTCGATCGGCTTATCACCGGCGTTGACGTCGGCGTGCATCGTGTTGGGTGGGTTTGCGGGGAGCCAGTAAGCTTTGCCGGTTTCCCAGATGTGAGACTCCGCGGGGCCGTTCTGTTCGACGATCTTCATGGTTCCACCCGCCATCGCAACGATTACGCGTGGATGTTCATGACGGTGCATGGCGAGCGGCGCGTCTGGAAGAATGACGGACTTCCACACCCTCACGTCGTCATTCTCGAATAACGGGGTTCGTTGCGTCTGCATGGATTGCTGGGAATGAACGGCGAAAAAAATCGACGACGCGAAAAGCGCGCCAAGAAGAAACATCTTCATGAAAGCCTCCCGGCGCGAAATCGTAGCACGAAGACGCGCCAAAGCCGGGCGGCACTATACCTGAAGACCTGTTTGGGGGCATCGGGGGGCTTGAACGAGCAAAAACACTGGTTTTACCGAACTAGGGGGCATATATGGACGAGTAATCTTTGTTTTCCGCAGCGATCTTGTCGGGACCCTCAATCTTCAGTAAGTCCGAGAATCAACCTTCATTCACAATTCCTGCGAAGCATTTCAAGGCTGGACGAATTCTTGAACGGACAGCCGCTAATTTGTACTATTTACCGGCCGCCCGGGGAATACCGCGAGTCGCAGCAGGGTCGCTTTCCGTCTCGTGGGTCGCCGCGATATCGGTAGCGCCAGTCGTCTGAAAAATTTTGCGAGCGCGGTCTACTTCGTCGCGTATTCCTGCGTGAACGGAGACCAGAACGCCGCCTTTTTTCAGCCGCTCTTCGTAAAGTTTCGCCTCATCCTCGGGAATCCCGGCTCCCACAAGTACGCCGACTGCTCCGCCGGCTGCGGCACCCGCAAAGGCTCCAAGAAGAGGCCCCGCGACTAGCAGCAGGCCGAGTCCCGGAATGGCGAGTGCAGGGAGAGCCGCAAGCCATCCCAGCGAGCCTCCTAATGCCGCTCCAATTCCTGCCCCGGCGGCAGCCGATTGCGGCGCCTTGGTATTCTTCGCGTCGGCGTCTGCCGTTCTGCCCGAGCTAATGTCCTTGGTGTCTTTTGATGTAAGGTCTCTTACCTTTTCATCAGCGTCCCTCGGCTCTCTTGACTCGATTTTCTCAATCTTTCTTTCCCCTTGCTCGCCCGAAAGTAGCACGGAAATATCAGCGTCCTGGAAGCCGGACGATTTAAACCGGTCTAGCGCCTCGCCTGCTGCCTCGCGGCTGGGGTAGACACCGAAGACTGCCATTTTCCTGTCGTTCATTTTTCATCCCCCCTAATCGTGAATTTCCGCTTAGCTCATCTTCGTGTAAAACCATATGAAATCACCTCTAGTGTCGAGGCTCGGCCCGCCGTGTCCTCAGTTAGGTAGCAAGTCCAGCTCGCCGGGCGGTTCCGCTTGGTCAAAATCGAATCGGTTCACTTGTCGGCTGTGACAGTAACCTCGACGCGAGCGCCTTTTTTGAGCTTCACATCGTCCCCATATTCGTCAGTTAACTTATTTTCGATACGGAGGTGCCGATGCAACCGATCCGGCCCATCAACAGCGATCTGTGCTTTTTCCGGCTGGCTCTTGCGTGGAGACGGTATGATTTTGCTGACAGTTCCGGGCACGGTGGTGCTTGGGTGTTCTGCAATTCGCGCGGTATTTAGGCTTAGTTCCGTTATGCGTGCGGACTTGCTCATACGCGGCTTAACCATTTCCTTCTCGACGCTGGCTCGTGTCGCATTGGCCGGTTTCTTAGCTTTCTTATTCAGCACCTATCCATCATGACTTGGAGAGGGAAGCAATGCTGTCCCATTTCGCACAGTTTTCTGGAATATGGGACTGATTCCTCTCGGAGCATCGCGCTTTGGACTCTGGAAGATCGAGAGTCGAAGTCATGGGAGTGTTTACGGACGTAGGTCGGTTGCTTCGCGGATAACATTCCAAATCGAGTGTCTTACTTCTTGGAAAGCTCGCTCTTGAAATGACTCTCAACATCTTCACGGCTCAACGGGTTTCTTGCTTGGGACAATACAACCGAATAGACAACCTCATTCCCTTGAATCTGCGCCGTAATAAATGCCCCGACCTCCGGCAGCTCTTGGTAGACGAATTTCACGTTTCTGCCGTCTGGAAGGTTCTTGATCCACTCGTCGTCCGGCATGTTCATATCTCTTCAATTTGGGAGGGAAAAGCTTGGCAATAAATTGCCCGTCAGCTAGGTATTTCCGCTTCGCCAATTCCAAAACCAAACGATGAGGACAATCGCCAGGAAACCGAAACCAAAATAAAAGGGCAGAACAGAGTGATGATTAATCAGGATAGCAATGAACGCCGCCACACCCAACAGCCCACAACAGGCTGTAGCCAACTTTGGAAAACGCGGTTCCGGCCTGTTCATGTGCCGATCATACGTCGTATCTGCGCAAACCTCCTAGAAATACATGCCCGCATTCGGCCCTCTTGATAGGAAATGCGCAGGGACGTCATTCCCAGTCTCCGCGCATAAATCCCGTCTCGATTCGCATAGTGCCCAATTAACGCACTAGCCGCAACCGCGGGGGACGAATCAGGATGGAGTATTTCGGATTTATGATTAAGCGCTTATCGGACGAGTGGCTTTATCACTGCGCTTGTAAGGTAATCCGACTAACCAGGCAAGTGGAAACGATTGTTGGAAGAGGACTAGTTCCGGATAGCCCGTAATCCAAGACCCAGACATTCCAGGCAGTGAGGGCTATTGCCTGTTTACAGCAGCTACCGAACAGAAATCTATATCGAGCGCTGCCTCGGAAGGCAGTTAAGGAGCGACAAGATCCACTTCGCCTTTGTAGGGCACAGCGTGACCATTGACGATGTAAGGCGCGAACTTGCATTTCTTGATCGACACGATTGGCTCGGCAAGCAGTCCACATCCAACCGGACACCGCCCGGCAGGGGTCAGTCCAACTAGCTTTCCGTTCTCATCAATCGAGACGCTTATCGGCACAACCGTACCTTTAGGAAGCAGCCCCTGCTTGATCTTGCTCGGCTTACACGAAATCGTCTGTTGTGCCATATCCGTTGCCGATAATGTAGGAATTGGATCGTTTTGCTCTGGAGTTTTCGGTTCCTGAGCCGAGCAGGGAATCAAGCAAACGGCAACAATCAGCGCAAATACACCCAATCCGTGGGTCGACATGTGCGCATGCTACCTATCTGTGGCTGCCCCTGTCTAGCGCGTCTTTAGGCGTGTTCGTCGGTGCAATCAGATTACGAACAGCTTACGAGCGCCTTCGGACCAGCGTCAGTCCGGAAAATTCATCCGGCGTATGATGGATACAAAACCCGGCTCAGAACGCAAGGAATCGAATTTCGGATCAGACCGCAGCCGAACAATCCTGCCCGACCGCTCGGCATAGGCCTTCTCGAGCCAGGTCAATGCCTCGTTCTTCTTTCCCATCCTAGCGTAAACGCTCGCAACCTGCGCCGGATCCACGCTCTGACCCTTCAAACTCCCATCAAGCAAAGTCTGCAGCACAGCCGGGTAGCCAGAGCTTTTGTAAGCTTCCCCCAACAATGAGGCCCCCGCAGGGACTCGATATAGCTGCGCCATGGCCTGCCATTCCACTACAGCTTCCGGATACATTTTCTTTTGTTCATAAGACAATGCCAGCCCAATGTGCGCTGCAATGAAATTAGGATCCATTTTCAGGGTCGCCTTATACGCTTGTATCGCCTGATCATATTTCCGCGCGAAGTAATAAGCATCTGCTACCGATCCGCTGATTGCCACCGAAAGCGGATCGAGTTCCTGTGCACGCTTTGCCTCCGCGATCGAATCATCAAAGCGGCCCACGGCAAACAGATACTCGGCATACTACTGATGGGCGGTTGGGTAATTTGGATTCGCCGCAATGGCCCGCTGAAATTCCTGCTGTGCCTTGGGGAAATCCCAATCGTAATAAAGATACGTGTCTGCTAGGGTGGTGTGAGCTTCCGCTAAAGAATCATCAATCTCCAAAGCTTTCAGAGCGGCGGCCTTTGACTTCGGCCGCGCCTCTTGCGGAGTCAGGCCAAGATACTCCCCATTTCCGACCGCATAAGAGTCCGCCACTCCGGCATAGGCCAACGCATAGCCGGGATCCTTTTCGATCGCCTGCTGAAAATATTCCAGACCTTTCTTCACCCCTTCATCGGTTCGCTGGTTCCAATAGTAGCGTCCCTGCAGATAGAGCCGGTAAGCCTCCGGATTCTCTGTATCGCGCTTGGCGATTGCCCGCTCTTCTTTCCCGTTCAACTCGATTCGCAAGTTCGTCGCGATGGCTTTAGAAATGTCTTCCTGGATGCCTTGGATGTCCGCCAGCTTCTTGGAATACTGTTCGCCCCAGACTTGCGACTCGCGGTTCACATCCATCAGCTCCGCACTCACCAGGAAAGCATCGCCGCGCCGCGTCACTCTTCCGGTCACGACTGCGCGAACGTTGAGTTCCTGCCCGATCTTTTCCGGCGTGCTGTCCTTTCCCTTGTAACGGAACACCGTACTGCGCGGCACCACTCGCAGTTGCGACACATGCGAGAGGCTGTTGATAACGCTTTCAGTTATGCCGTCGCTCAAGTACTCCGTGTCCGGATCTCCGCCTCCATTTGCAAATGGCAATACCGCGACCGAATCCATCGCCCCACCAGCCGATGAGTGATTTGCCCGGTAAAACCAGAGACCACCTGCAACAATTAAGACGGCGATGGCAGCCAGAACAATCGTAAGTTTCTTTTTGTGTCGTTTCGCGAGTCCGATGGCGATAGCGGTGTCGGAGCTGTGCTCGATTTGTGGCTGCGCTTTCGTTACCTGCGAATCCTGATGGGCTTCTATCTTCACCGTCGCCGAGCGGCTGGAATCGGTATCCCGCTTTAGCCTCCGCAAATCAGCGCGCATTTCGGAAGCGGACTGGCAGCGCAAATCGCGGTCTTTCTCCATGGCTCTGGAGATAACGCGCTCCAGCTCCGGCGGCACATCCGGATTCAATCGCACTGGCGGAACAGGCGCGCGGTGCAGAATCGCGTCGGCGATCAGAGCGGAACTATCTCCGCGAAAAGGCAATGTGCCGGTGGACATCTCGTACAAAACGACGCCAAACGAAAATAAATCTGTCCGCGCATCCAGGTCCCTGGCACTCAATTGTTCGGGCGACATGTATGCGACAGTCCCAACCGCCGTGCCCGGGCTCGTAAGGTGCTCATCGTTCACCGCCTGCGTCGCATTCGCTACGAGCGTAGCCTGCGAGGCCACACCTTCCTGCTTCGGCGCAAGCTTCGCCAAACCAAAATCCAGTATTTTCGCGTGCCCGCGCTTAGTTATAAAAATGTTGGCCGGTTTGATGTCGCGGTGGACGATGCCTTCGCCGTGCGCGGCCTCCAGACCCTCCGCAATCTGGATCGCCAATTCGAGAAGACTTTCGATTTCCATTGGCCTGCCGGCGATGCGGTGCTTTAACGTCAAACCGTCCAGGTACTCCATCACGATATACGCCTGACCGTTTTCCTCGCCTATGTCATAAATCGTGCAAATGTTCGGGTGGTTGAGCGCGGAAGCAGCCTTCGCCTCACGTCTAAAGCGTTCGAGCGTCTGTGGGTCGTGCGCTAAATCCGGCGGCAGGAATTTCAAGGCGACGGAGCGGTCCAGGCGGGTGTCCTCGGCCTTGTAAACCACGCCCATGCCGCCACCACCGACTTTCTCGATGATGCGGTAGTGCGAGACTTGCTTGCCGATGAGGGAATCGCCGCCGGGCATGCGCAGCCGATATTAGGTTGCGATGAGACGCAAGTCAACGGAAGCAAGCCGGCTGATAGGTGATCAAAACAGGCCTGCCAATACTCGCCAAACGGAACCAATGGCCTGATTTACGCGCTTACAGGACGAATGGAATACGAGGGAGGGACTTGTCCGGTAATCCGACTCATCAGGAGTTAGTAGTTTTTTCAGATATCAGTGAATGGATGGATATATTTCGTCATTTATCCAATAACTAGCCAAGACAATCGCAAAGAGCATTCCCATCAACCACAATACCCAGCGTCGGCGCCGCCAAGCGGCGCCAAGCGGCGACTGCTGCAATGGAATGTCCACAAGATAGGCGGCGCAGTAGCAAAGATTAGCGAGCAACGCAAGGATGGCGAGAGGCGGAAGTGAAGACCAGGTTAGGGCTGGGCGAAAATGCGGCCAGGCCACAGCGAACCAAGCAACACACACTGCTAACAGCGCAAAATTGTAAGTAAGACGACGTGGTTCCCAGTATCGGATTGCTTCGGCTAAGAGCGGCCGAAACGGGCCGGACTTTTGTTCGCTAGGACGATGGGATTCCATCGAAGGCGGGGTTTCCATATTCGCTGTGCCTCCACACGATGAGCGGCTGGTAATGCTAAGATACACCTCCGCTTCTTTCTGT
>Ga0224545_1000194_pt1 | contig 12526 bp, 9 predicted proteins | sample 714P12024metaG_FD_179906 | JGI IMG/M metagenome (GOLD analysis project Ga0224545, IMG submission 179906) | Peat soil microbial communities from Stordalen Mire, Sweden - 717 P1 20-24 | ecosystem: Environmental > Terrestrial > Soil > Wetlands > Peat | place: Sweden: Norrbotten County, Stordalen... | reverse complement strand
TCTCACGCCGAAGGCGTTCGACAAACTGCTCGACGAAATCAGCGACGCGAAGCACCAACTCGCTGGGAAGTTGGCTACTTCCGCAGGAAGGAAATAGGCGATGGCAATGACAAAGTGGGGACGCAAGGAAACCATTATCTGGCCGCCGCACAGCCCGATTTACAGCTATGGCGCGGTATTCATGGCGGTCGTTCTGACCGGACTGTTCCTTTACTGCCGGTTCAGCTTCGGCAACAGCCCGCTAGAGCGTTTCTATACGCCGACCTACATCCGATCGAGCGTTGCAGGCGCAATCGGAACCAGCCGCCGAGACAACTACCGAATGCTCATGGTGGGCGCTCGCGGAATTCAACCGCGACTGGCGACGAACGCCGATGTGACGGACGGCAAGACGCCGGAACCGGGCAGCAAACCGATCCCGCTTGCGCTGTCGCAATCCGCCTCGCAGCACCGCTATGTCCTCCTTTACCAGGGACCGGCGCAGAGCTATATAGATGCACCCTTGAATGCCTACCTCAAAAGTGCGGTTTACGGTGGCGACAGCCTTTTCGGCCTCTACAAGCTTCCGCTGCTTTTCGGTCTGGTGTCACTGGTGATCCAGCTTCCGTTTTCTATCGCAAAGGACGTTCGACGACGCAAGGAGCTGAGATACGGGAGACGACTGAAAGGCCCCGAAATGCTAACGCCGAAGGAGTTCAACAGCAGAGTCGGAGGAGATGGAATAGGCATCAAGACCGACGGGATGAAGGCGATGATCCGCATACCGGAGCGAGCCGAGGCACAGCACATGCAGATCATCGGAGATACCGGCGCCGGCAAGACCATGATCATGCTCCAGATCCTTCGGCAGATAAAACATCGTGGCGATTCCGCGATCGTCTACGACCCAGCACGAGAGTTCGTCCGGCGTTTTTACGATCCGAAGAATGGCGACGTCATCCTGAATCCACTCGATAAGCGTTGCCCGTATTGGGGACCCGCGGAAGAACTCCGCCGCCGCTCCGAGGCGAAGGCTCTGGCGGTGTCCCTGTTCCAGCCACCGCAGGACAGAATTGGTGAGTTTTTCATCGAGTCCCCGCAGAAGATATTTGCGTTCCTGATGGCCTACGGCCCAACACCAGAAGAACTAGTGAAGTGGATGTCAAACCCGGAAGAGATCGACCGAAGGCTGAAAGGAACGGAGCATGCTCAGCTGATCAACCCGAAGGCGGAGCATCAGCGTGCTGGTGTTCTTGGCTCGCTTGGATTGGTCGCTGACAGCCTTCGTCTCCTCCCGAAAAAGGGCGAGGGGAACGGCGAATGGTCCGCCACGGAGTGGGCCGAGACTCGGCAGGGATGGATCTTCATTACTTCGCTGCCCGCTGAACGTGAGGCGCTTCGGCCGCTTCAAAGTCTATGGATCGACCTGCTCGTGTTGCGTCTGCTAAATGAGCCGAAGGAAGGACAGAAGCGGGCATGGTTCGTGATCGACGAGTTGGCAAGTTTGCAGAAGCTCCCCCAGCTGCATACCGCCATTACAGAAAATCGGAAGAGCAGGAATCCTGTGATCCTGGGTTTCCAGGGTAAGGCCCAACTGGAATTCCTCTACGGCCACCTGGCTGAGGTGATGCTGTCCCAACCGGCAACCAGCATTTGGCTGAAGACAAAGGAGCCGGCCGCTGGCGAGTGGGTCAGCAAGTTCATTGGAAAAGTCGAGATCGAACGGCTACGCGAGACCCACTTCGACGGCTCCCGCGCTGGGCGAAACTTCGCGCTCGACCGGCAGATTGAACCGCTGGTAATGGAGTCTGAAATCTCCGGACTCCCGGACCTCCACGCCTATATGAAGTACGAGAACTATGTGACGCGCTTTTCATTCCCGTACTTCGACATGCCGGTTGTCGCCAGTGACTTCGATCTCCGCGATACGCCCGAGGACAAGCTCCCCTACGATCCAAAACAAATAGGAGCCGCTAAGCCCCAGGTGCCCCCGGCTGAACTGAAACACGAGCCAAATGTGCCCACGCTGCCGCAGCCAAGAAGGCCGCCGACAGCGACGCAGCAGCAAGAGCCCGCTGTCGGGGTGGACGACAACAGCCAACAAAGCCTCAATCTTCGGGGTTAAGGAACTGCGATGCTGACCATTTCGAAGCCACTCTCCGCTGGCCAGGCACAGAGCTACCACCAGAAGGAGTTCACCGCGAAGGAACAGAACTACTGGTCACAACGCGGCGTTATCGCGGGCGAGTGGCAAGGCCGTCTGGCCGGACAATTCGGCCTTGCCGGGACGGTCTCTGCGGAGGACTTCGCAAAACTCAGCCAGGGCCAGCATCCACAGACCGGCGAGCAGCTTGTGCGACAACGCGCGTCGTATGAATATCAGGATGCCGACGGCAAGACCATCAAGATGGAGCACCGAGCTGGTTGGGATGCGACCTTTTCCGCGCCAAAGTCTGTTTCGCTCACCGCGCTGGTCGGCGGCGATGAGCATGTCCGCGAAGCGCACCGGGACAGCGTCCGCGTTGCCCTCGACCAGCTCGAACACTACACGCAAGCCCGCATCGGCGGCAATCATCCGCCGGAGACCACCGCCAGGTTTATCGCCGCCACGTTTGAGCACGATACAGCCCGCCCGGTCGATGGCTATGTCGCGCCACAACTGCACACGCACGCGGTCGTTTTCAACGTTACCGAGCGCGACAACGGCCAGCCTCGCGCGATTCAGCCGCAGAGCCTCTTCGCCTCCCAGCAATTTGCCACGGCCATCTATCAATCCGAGTTGACCTACCGGCTGCGCCAACTCGGTTACGAAATTACGACAGGGCGGAGCGGTGCCCCGGAGATTAAGGGCTACACGCAGGAATACCTCGACGCCTCCAGTCCCCGCAGCCAACAAATTCGCGACTATCTCGAACGCACAGGTCGCTCCGGCAACGAAGCTGCCGAGATCGCTGCGCACTCGACGCGGGACCGCAAGGAGATTCATTCGCCGGGAGAGGTGATGGCCGCGCACCGAAAGCTGGCGGCAGATTTTGGACACCAAGCCGACGCTGTTGTACGCGCAGCCTGTGAACGGTCTCAACATCAGGAGAAGCCCGTCAACTCGTTGGACCGTGTTCGAGAATCTCTCACCTTCTCACGCGACAAGAACTTCGAGCGAGAGGCTGTGGTGGATGAACGTGCGCTGATCCGCGACGGGCTCCGTCGCGGCATGGGCGAGATCACCCACGCCCAGGTCCGCGCCAATCTTGACTCCCGCTTGGCATCCGGCGAGTTTCAAATCCTTGAGCGGAGTCAGAGCATTCCGGGTCGCCAGTTCACCACCGCCAAAACCATTGCAGCGGAACAGGAAATTCTCCGCCGGATGCGTGAGGGACAAAACCACGTCGAGCCGGTTCTTTCGCGTCCGCAAACCATCACCGTTGCCGACCAGCATTCACATCTCAACCGGGCACAAAAGAGTGTCGTCGAGGATGTACTCAGTTCGCCGGACCGCATCCAAGGAATCCAAGGGTTCGCCGGCGCGGGCAAGACAACCACGCTCACGGTCATCCGTGGCGCTGCTGAATCACAGGGTTACCAGGTCGAGGGTTTTGCCCCGACTTCCCGCGCCGCGCGCCAACTGAATGAGGCAGGTATCGAGGCTGGAACCCTGCAAGGCTTCCTCGCCCGGACTGCAAATCCAGACGGACCAGAGCGAAAGCACTTCTACCTTGTCGATGAATCGAGCCTTGCCAGCACGAACCAGATCCACGAGTTCCTTACGCGGCTTGGTCCCCATGACCGCGTGCTTTTCATCGGCGATATCCGCCAGCATCAAGGCGTCGAAGCGGGACGCCCTTTCGAGCAACTGCAGGAAGCCGGAATGCGCACAGCCAAGCTCGATGAAATCGTTCGCCAGCAGGACCCGGCTCTGAAATCTGCGGTCGAACTGCTGGCGACGGGGCAAGTCTCTGCTGCGCTCGACGCACTGCAACAGCAGGGCCATGTAAGGGAAATTCCTAACGCAGAAGAGCGCGTTCGCGCCATCGCCAAAAACTACGTCGAATCGCCCGAGAACACTCTCATCGTCTCACCCGACAACGCTTCCCGCCGCCAGTTGAACCTCGCTGTTCGCCAGGAGTTGAAGGCCACTGGGGCCCTCGCCCCCGAAGATCATACTTTCCGTGTCCTGGTTCAGCGTCAGGACATGACCGGAGCCGAACGATCCTGGGCAAGCCACTACGACATCAACGACGTAGTTCGCTACACACGTGGCAGCAAAGCCATCGGAATCGGAGCTGGCGCCTATGCGTTGCTAGTCGCGATCAACCCGGCCGCAAACCAGCTCACGGTCGAGAAACCGAATCAAGAGCTTGCCACCTACGATCCCCGCCGCCTCACAGGCGTCAGCGTCTACCGGGAGATCGAACGCGAGTTGACCGTAGGCGACCGCATCCAGTTCACTGCGCCCGACAAATCGCTCGGCGTTGCCAATCGCGACCTCGCCACCATCGAGGCGATCCACCCGGATGGTCGGCTCTCTGCGCGCCTCGACAACAACCGCAAAATCGAATTCAACGCCAGCGAGCATCGTCATTTCGACCACGGCTACGCCGTCACCAGTCACAGCTCCCAGGGCCTTACCGCCGAACGCGTTCTCGTCCACGCCGATACCAGCGTCCACCCGGATCTGCTCAACTCCCGCTTCGGCTACGTCTCCATCTCCCGCGCCAGCCACGAGGCCACGCTCTTCACCGACGACATGGCGAAACTCGGCCCCCGGCTCGGAGCCGATGTCTCGAAGACCTCCGCCCTGGAAATCAATCAAGGTTTATCCGTCGCCCAGGGAATTGGGATAGGGATCTGACAGTGCCAACCATTACCTTCAATGGAGATGCGTGATAATGGGCGCGAATCTTAGTCGCGCTTTCCGATTCATTGCCTCCAGGCCGTTGCATGGGGATGGCTGCGGGCTTTTCCCATACGAACTGCGCAAATGCAGACGCGGTGAATCCGTGCGTTAGCGTACCGCACTGCGCGGCAACGTGGCGTCGAAACTGAACGTACCGTGGAGATTATGAGATAGGTCCAAGGCTTCGTAGAACAACCCGAAAGGTATTTCATAGTTCCATTCCCGACGCCTGTCCACGATTCTCGCAGATGGATACGAAAAGGGGCATGAGGTTACCGATGAAAACGTAATTTCTTTCAAAAATCATCAGGGCTACTTTGAGATTCATCGCGCCTGCGCGTTTTGTGCTGGGGCCACCGCGAATGGCAGAGCCGAAGTCCGTCCACAGGTTCTGCTTATCTGATTTGGAATACAGAAGGACTGTACCGGCCCAATTCGGATGGGCGAACTCGCTGAGTTCATCGTATTGCTGCCTGAAGCCGTCGATATCCTTATTGGTGCGATCAACAAAGGTCAGCACATTGATCGGCTGCGGCAGGTCCGGATTCGTCTTGCTGCCCATTATCAGCTTCATCAAGTAGTCATCGATATCGCCAACAGACTTCGCCACCACGGCGCTATCCAATTTCCCCCATAGATACCAGAGCGCCGCGCTTGTCTCAACAGCCGCTCGCACAAGCGTAATGGCCGAAGTTATTCTGTCGCTTTCCAGGAGTTCCAAAGCGTTACGGCTTAGCTCGGCCATTCTCCAGGCAAGCACCTCACGATAAAGCAACACCTTGAACGGAAGCTTGGTATACGGCGACACGGCATAACCGTCGAGCCTTTTCGGCAGACTGGATTCAAGAGCTTCTAGTCGCCTGCGGATATCATCTATTCCGGCCTTCAGGAGTTCATCCTGAACTGCCTGCCACAATTCCGAAACGGTAGGGTCATCAATGCCGAGACCGGCAAGCAATTCGCGAATATCCTTCAAATAGTCTCTGCAGGAACCGACCGTCCCCTTCGCGTTCGTGACCATGATGGCCTTCGCCTGCACCGTATCGGCTGCCAGAACATTCTTGCCACCATACAAAGCAACCTGTGCCGGCACTTCCGCACCGTCGTCCAGACGAACGTTTATTGGTTCGAGCGAGAAGTCCTTGCCCTCACGCTTCACAAGATACGATCGCACATCTTCCTCTCGGGCAATCGGAAATTCAAAAGCAATTCCCTTGCAGACGGCTCCTGCGATTTTCTTCAGATTGAGTGTTGGACAAGGCGCTCCATTGCTTCCCCAGTTCCTGATGGATGCTTTGTCGAAAGTGCGCCCGTAGCCTTCCAGCACCGCAACACAGCGGCGTAAGTAGCCGAATTCCTTTTCCCAACCGTCGGCCATGAGCGAGCCATAGCCAAATATCCACATGGGCTATATCCTCAGCAACCTTTTGTTGAAACTTGGCCTGCTTTGTTTCTTCGCTGTTCGGCAAGCCAGTGATAATGCATGAAGGTGTAATGCCACACCGCATCGGCCAATCGTTGGGTGAGTGCCTGTGGTGATTGCGGATCGCCTGGCAGTGCCGTTCGTAGGTCGTGAAGGTCTCTCAGAGCCTCAAGGGCTTCGAAGAAATCGTAGGATCGCGGCGTATTAGCGATACCTTCCATGCGTTCCTTCAAGGCTGAGTCCAAGCCAGCGCCGCTCACGAGTAGATTCTTAGCTGCGCATTGCACCGCTCCTACCATTGTTTTGATCAACAGACCTCTTTCCCCAACGAAACGAAATTCATCGATTAGAGCCACGGTATCGGCAATCGCCTTAAACCGATCTGCGATCGCCAAACTCTCGTCTTCGAGCGTTTTACAGACAAACCGAAATCGCTCTTCGTTCGTAATAAGCTTGTCCGCAATCCCGGCATTATTGCTCAAACTCGCACCGAACAACACGGCGCTAACGCAGAGTTGGAATATCTGTCTTCCATAGATCAAATGAGGTTGATACGAAAGGTCGTTACCCGAAGTTTTCTTCGTACGCGGCGAAAAATGAAGATTTGTCGTTTTGCCTCGATGCACGACATCGGAACGCGTCTCGTAGAATTGCTCAGCCCACTCGTCTAACCGGGCAACGCGCCCCAGGAGTAACGAGACAGCATCGACAAAGCGATCGGTCTTAGCATCCTTCGGCAGGGCAAGAAGAGTTTCGAACGCAATCGACAGATTAACGATCGCGCTTTCGTCGTCGATATCGAGTGCATTCGCGCGGTTGAACCAACTGAGCGCCGTCAGAACCCTTTCCCCGGCTTCGGTTTCCGGTTTTCTGAGAAGTGCGGGAAGCAGATTGTATCTGGGGGATTCAAAAAACTGGACGAGGTCCGATGCTAAGGTCTGGCTGTGGTTCAAGACTATATGCGGGACGGGTGGATACAGACGCGAATTCTTTATCACCCAGAAAGGGTGACGAAAATTGTACCGTCCCTGATATCCCGACACCCGATCCCATTCATCCTGGGGTAGTCTCGTAGTTGTCCCGATGTCCGTGACATGATGCTCCGGGCGAGCCAGAAAAGTCGAAACTGGTTCGGGACTGAATATCGCAAGGCTCGCGTGTTCGAAAGCGAGAAACGGATGTCCAAGAGTTGGATGGGGGTGACTGTAGCAAAACGCTATGATGGACTGGATGTGCTCTAACTCTCTAAGACACGGTTCATCGTTATCAAGATTGAGCGGCGGCAAGATCGCGTAGGTTGCCGATCGAATGCGGAGATCGTTCTGCAGAAACAGCATATCGGCGATCTCCCTGAGATGAGCTGAATCCTCATCGCTCAGGCCGGTCGTGTCTTCAGTTGATCGGAAAATGAAACTGCCCAAGTCGATGGGCTCACTCGTTTTTAGAAACGGAAAAACAGCGAAGGCGCGACCGGCCACCTCTTCAGGACGCAGTGTCATGACTGATACCTACTCTGATAATTTAGACCCTTTGAACATGGTTACGACACCACCGTTAACAATTCCATCTAACGACCTGACGTGTTTGTGCGCTTTGCCTGATCCCGACCGACCGCATCAACCCGCCGCTTCACCCGCCCAGACGGCCTGCCAGGCTGCAAACTCGCTCGGCCTGATTCCGTAGCGCGCAAAGTTTCCTTCATGCAGGCTCAAAAGTTCCGTCTCGGCCGCTTCCCTGAATTGCTCGCGCTCGTCAGGCGCAACATTCTCTCCAACCCAAGAAGCGATATGAGCGCCCGCCGCCATTCTGTTCATGCGACCGCGCACCACATCGCTTACGATCTGCCGCAGGGCGGCGCGGTGCCGGAGCCGGAATGGATCGGGCTCGCCAAGCGATTGTCTGACGGCAACGTAGCGCGCGGCGGACCGCTCATATGCCCAGATGAACACATCCTTCAGGAGATCAACTTTATTCAATTCGTAAACGCCCAGAATCGCTTCGGTGTACGTGGAACGCGGAACGTCGGTGAAAGACAGCGGCGACAGATTCTTCTTGATGAAAGGAATGTTGGCGCCAAGACGCGAGACGCGCTTGTTGACATCGTCGAACGGCTGCAGGTAGGGCAGTTGCACCATGAAGAAGAAAGCCTGCTCGAACGGATCTTCGATAACTGCCGCCGTTGCCAGTATCTGATTGAAGGACTCTTCGATGAGTTGCGGCAGTTCAAGCGGGTGAAACGTGGATTTCTCGATGCCGACGGCAATATGTCTCAACCGGCCCGCTGCGGTTTCGTCCGGCAACAGGTTGTGCGCCAGGATGCCATGAAGATTCAGGATCGTATAGCGATTGAAGCCGATATCCTCTGCGGCGCTGACAAGAAATGCGATCGCGTCCTTGTGGTTAATGATCATCTGGGCTTCGAGCCGATCCCGGCCAGCCGCTTCCTCGCCGAACTCGATCAGGCGTCTGGTGTCGAGCAGTGAGTAGGTATTGCCCTCAAGACGGCTGGAGTTCCATGACAGGTCGATGAGGAGCCGGTCGAAGATTTGCTTTGCGTAAGTGCCCGCCGGCTCAGACGCAGAAGTCGGCCTGCCCACTTTCGCAAGATGCGCTCGCTCCGCTGCCGAGAGATAGGAGCTGACATTGGGCCGGTAGGAATCAAGGAATTGGCGGTCATAGCCGACCGGCTTCCGGGCCGCCAGGGGTTGACCAAGATAACGCCGGATTTCGGCGCTGCCCGGAGAAAGCGGTATGGAAATTTCGCCTTGCCCTTCGGCCTGCGCCGTACCCTGAGTTGGCTCCGCGCGCCCTCCCCCTTTTGACAGGCTGTATTTCGCCCAGCGACCCTCACCTTTCTTAAGGAGGCGGCCCGCATCCACGAGATGCTTGAGCCAGTATTGCAGGGTGCGCAGAGGAACCTGGGTTTTAAGGGCGTCGGCGATCTCTCGTATGCCCGCACCTGCGGCATTGAGGCCGACAGCGTTCTCGATGGCTGTCAGTTCTTCCTCTGGTATGTGTTGTGCCAATGTCCGCTCCTTAGTTGCGCTTATCCGTCTTACGCGCAATTAAACCACACATGCACGCAACAAACAAGCATACGCGCAACAATAAGTTGCGCGTATAGCCTATACTTGCGCGCATGACTCCAGTAATCGCTCAAAATTGGAACCCAGCCGGGCGACTTGATCCAAGGGTCGCGATGGGCCATGAAAGTTTTGTTGACACAAGTCTGTGAATGATGTTAACAGTATAATAGTTCTTTCGTTCACAGCTTTGAGGCAATAATGTCGGAATCGCTCATCGGGGTTTTCGAAATCGCGGAGATGGCGAACGTCAGCGCCTCCGCTGTGGCCAACTGGCGCAAGCGTTTTCCGGATTTTCCTGCGCCGCTTGCCGAGTTGAAGTCCGGCCCGGTCTTCTCGGAAAGCCAGATCAAGCTCTGGTTGGCGAGGCGGGCGGCTGCGGATTCAACAACAGAAGTGGAACTCTTCTACGACCAACTGGCAGGCAAGCGCGCGGACCCTCCTGAATTGCGTAAGGCCGTTGAGGAAGTTCTGGATCAGCTCCAGAAGGAAGCCACATCTACCCAGCGCCCCGGAATCCTCCTGGGCAGAGTCCAGAGCGGCAAAACGCGCGCGTTTCTCGGCGTCATAGCGCGCGCCTTTGATCGGGGATACGACATCGCGGTCATCCTAACCAAGGGCACCAAGTAACTGGCGGAGCAGACCCTCAGCCGCGTGAAGGAGGATTTCCGGGAGTTCATCAGCGCCGATCAGGTCGATGTGTTTGACATTCTGGCCGTACCCGATCTCACCCCTTATGAATTGAATCGCAAGCTCATTTTTGTCGTGAAAAAAGAAGACGACAATCTGCGCCGGCTCCTGACCCTCTTCCGGGACCAGTACCCGGCGTTGCGGAGCAAGTCGGTGTTGATCATTGATGATGAAGCCGATCTGGCTTCGGTGAGTTTCCGCAAGACGAATGGTGTTAGCACCGCCGGCGTCATCTCACAGCAGATCGACCAGCTTCGGGACTCAGTGACAAAATCCGCTTTCCTGCAGGTTACGGCAACTCCCTATGCCCTCTATCTGCAGCCCGATGATGAAGTCGTTGTGGGCGGAACTACTCTCTTCAAACCGAAGCGCCCGGCATTTACCGTCCTCCTGCCCACTCATAGCAAGTATGTCGGCGGCGACGAATATTTTGAAAAAAGCGCTGAGCCCGATTCGTCCGCATTCTACTTTTATCGCGAAGTCCCCTTGGCCGAGCGGGACGCACTCAAGAAAGAAGATCGCCGCAGACTGCAAATCGACAGAGTGCTGACGGACAAGAATGCCGCGGTTCTCAGGGATGCTGTCGCTACCTTCCTTGTCGGCGGCGCAATTCGTCGACTGCAACAACGGGCTGCCGGTCAATGGCCTCAGAAATACAGTTTTCTATTCCACACCGAGCAATCGCGCAGCTCACACGAGTGGCAGGAGCGGGTCGCCATGGCAGTAAGGGATGCACTTGTGGACCAAGCCCGCGAGGATAGCCCCCTCTTCCACGAGTTGGTTCGGGCGGCATATATGGATCTCCGCAGGTCAATAGAACTCGAAGGTGTGTCGGTGCCCAGCATCGAGGACGTAATGAAGGCCGTCGTCGACTCGCTGGAGACCGGCCAGCTCATGATCACGAAAGTGAATTCCGACAACGATGTAAAGAAGCTGCTGGCCGATGACGGCCAGCTCAAGCTGAGAACACCCTTCAACATGTTCATCGGCGGCCAGATTCTCGACCGGGGGATCACCATCAGCAATCTGATCGGGTTTTACTATGGCCGTAATCCGAACCGCTTTCAGCAGGACACGGTCCTGCAGCATTCACGGATGTACGGCGCTCGATCTTCCGCGGACCTCGCGGTAACAAGGTTCTACGCCCCGCAGCACGTCTATCAGGTGATGAAGAGAATACATGAATTCGACGTTGCGCTCAGGGAGGCTTACGAGTCCGGCGGACCCGAAGGCGGCGTCCATTTCATTCAGAAGGACCCCTCCAATAGATTGATCCCCTGCTCCCCGAACAAGCTGTTGTTCTCGGATGTAGTGAGCATCCGGCCCGGCCGGCGACTGGTACTGTCCGGATTTCAGACCGTGTACAAGACGCACGGAGCGAAAAACCTGGAGGCTCTGGACAAGCGGGTTGACGAGCTCGTCGGCTCAGCCCAGGAGCCGGTGCTCATCGACATAGCCGATGGGATTGAACTTCTCAAATTGGCTTATGAAAATCTCGAATTCGATGATTCTACTGACGACGATCGGAAAGCCCATATTGCGGCTTTGGAGCACCTATCGCGCACCAGCAAGAAACCTCAACTAAAGGGCAAGGTGTGGTTGATGGTCGAGAAAGATCGTGGCATGCGCCGGTACCGCGAGGAGGGACGGTTCTCGAACGCGCCGGATACAAAGCAACAGGGACTTGCGAGATCGAAAGCAGAGGACATTCCGACTCTGATGCTTCTCCGTCAGAATGGCGAGGAAGCTAAGGGCTGGCGTGGCCTGCCCTTCTGGTGGCCTGTTATCGTGACCACTCGTACGGCCGCCACTGCGATATTCGCCACCGACGAAGCAGTGGCGCCTACGGCGCCGGCGCCGAGCGGTGGAGCGGCGAGATCTCTGGCGACAGAAGAAATTGCTTGATCAGGTTGATTCAAGATAGGAAGGCTTTGAATGACGGCGGACGAATACTTGCAGGGAATCCTTCAACGCGAAGCTGTTGATACGGGAATTTACTCGCCCGTGCGCAGCGTGCAGAACCAATTGCAGCCCGCCATTCAAGAATGGGCAGGTGGCTAGTCCGGGTAGATTTTCCCGGAAACGGTCCCTAACGCCCGCGGCTCGGAAGTTTAGGCGACGTCACAATGCTGGTGCCGTACGGTCCCTTAAGCCGTCCGTCGCGGGCGAAGTCGCGGAGCATGGCGAAATAGCCATCGGGGTTGCGCGTATCGTCCCGCTCGCCGTCCGGCTTGGTCTCAAACTCGTAGATGCCGTGTTCGGCATGAGGAAAAATTGCCAGGGTAATCGGCCGGCCCTGAGCGCCCAGGGCCTTGATACGGCCGGCGGTTGGAGCGCAGGGCGCTTGAAGATCGTCTTCACCCAGGATCCATAACTGCGGAGCCTTGACGGCACGAAGCGTTGGCATGGGGTCATAGCGCCAAGGCGTGCCCATGTCAGAGATATTGAATGTCCTCG
>Ga0224545_1000191_pt1 | contig 12690 bp, 15 predicted proteins | sample 714P12024metaG_FD_179906 | JGI IMG/M metagenome (GOLD analysis project Ga0224545, IMG submission 179906) | Peat soil microbial communities from Stordalen Mire, Sweden - 717 P1 20-24 | ecosystem: Environmental > Terrestrial > Soil > Wetlands > Peat | place: Sweden: Norrbotten County, Stordalen... | reverse complement strand
CAGGGTCAGTCACCAAGCCGCACGTGGCAACTTATAGCTGGCCATGGAGTGAGACGTTGATCTCGCGCGAGATGATGACGCTTGACCGACTACAATCTGATCTAGCGACGGCTTCCAAAAACCCTGCGGACGGAAAGCGCGCGGCCTATGAAGCAATCATTGCAGAGTACAAGAAAGCCGTAGATCGCCGGCGCCTGATCGATGCGGACATCAATTACAACTGGCTTTGGCAGCGCCAAATTGCGAATGACCGGCCGCTCTTCGATCGCCTTACTGCGCGCCTGAACGTGGTGGTTGATCAACTGGGACGGTCGCTACCCGAGAAAGAGCCCGAAGAATCCACCATTGGTCCGAACCCACCTGACTTCGTGCGCGTCGATCAGTCCACCAGTCGAGCACGAATCGTGATTGTGCCGTTCTATACGGATATTCTCGATACGACATTTGTCGAGTCGTTTCGGCGCGCAATTGAGACGCATTGGCACGTGTATGTGGATGGAAACGAATATCGTGTAGTGCTAAAGATCACCACAATCCTGCCAGAACTTTTGTATTGCGGAACAGTGGACAATAGGGAAAAGCGGACACCGGAGTGCTTTCCGCCGGCCCAAGGCGCGCATATCAACCTGGAGGCGCATGTCGCAAAGTTTCCAGCCGACGGGGCTGTCCTCACAACCGGCGCAGCGTCGCTTCAACTGGTCGCCGATCGGGCGATTGAACTCGGGCCCCACGATGTGGCGCCGCGCGCGCTGGCACATGAGTTCGGACACGTCCTCGGGTTTCCGGACGTTTACCTACGCGGATACAAGGATCTCGGTGTCGATGGCTTCGAGGTAATGGAGTTCGTCCCCGACTATGCGGATATCATGATGAGTCCGGGCGCGGGCTCGGTTCTGCCACGGCACTTTAAGGCACTCATCGCTGCGATGGAGATTCAAGACCTGATGCAGGCGGGGCTCGACGCGCTCTATAAACAAGGAGACCCGAGTGAGGCCGCTACGCGGTTTCGCCAGGTGTTAGCTCGGAATCCGGATCATTACGGAGCGACGCTGCAGCTCGCTAAGGCTCTTGACCGAGCAGGCAGGCCGGACGAGGCACTGCCAGTGTGGCGCAAGATGCTCGCAATGGCAGAAGCCGCGAATGATGCCGAAACGCTTCACACTGTTCGCACGCGGCTCGCAGCTGCGCGCTAATGAGCTCCAAGATGGCCAGCCAATCTTCTGTTCCAAATTACGCATTCAGCATTCTATTTCGAATATTGATTGGCGCTGAATATGTGCTGGTTCAAGCCCATCCGGCTCAACGTTAATCCGCCGATTTGCGGTAATTGCACAGCGTCAGCGCGACTTTTGCATCGCTTCCGCTTAATTTCCCCAGGGTTACCGGCAGCACCTGTACGAAGTCCTAATGCCCGACGACGCTATCTGAGAGAGATTCCAAAAAGACATTACTGCCGGTAGAAGAAAGCTGCCATCCTGCCGCTGCAAATGCACTCGTGCCAACGTGAATTTCGTTCATGTCGGCCTGCTAGATTGCGAAGGTCAATTGTGTGAGGGCAACGTCCTCGAGGATAGGTTAATTGCGACAATGTGCAAGTTTTAGGGTTATCTCCCTTGGACTACAGTAGACTGCTGGTGCTGGTTGGAGGACAAAATGGCAAGTGAACCGAAACTCGCAGTCCGAAAGAAAGGTGAGCACGTGAAGAGTAATGAGCATGAAGGTATTTTTGAAGTTGTGTTTGTCAATGCACTCATACAGACAGCAAATATCAGATTAGTGGACGGAACTGCGCATGTGGTGTCAAATGTACCGTGGACTTCGCTGAAAACTTTGGTTAAGAAGTGAATGAACCTTCCTCGATTGACATCAGCCTGTTAAAAATGGAAGAAGCGCTAGGAAGAGGCCGATTCGATGATGGCCATCACCGCTACCGTTGCTGTACTTCTGGTTTCTTGCGACAGAACGTGATGAGGTAAAATCCACCAGTTCTAGGAGAAATTCCTGATGTTTTCTTTTCCGGCACGCGCACAACGTTGGGCGTCAGTCACGGTCAAGTTGCACCCGCCGGAGAGTGCGTAAGGAAAATATGCATCGCCGTTGTAGTTATGTTGGTTGCAAGGAAGCTGTTACTGTTGCCTTCGAGGGTGGATACTGTGTAGGCCACTTTATCTCGGCTTGTTATAAGTGCCTCGAACAATCCGCCGAGCCGCTCGTGGGCGACGGCCATGAACGTAACGGTAGACTCCAAAGAGACTCACTGATTGAGATTGTGGATAAAGTTACATCGCTCACTCTGAACAGCATCGCCTTTACGAACCTAGAACGTGGTCAGTTAATGGACATACTTCTCTGGACCTGCGATTTGCTCTCGACAGGAACTTACCGAGGCAACGGTTCTAAGAGTTTCGTAAATATTTGAAAGGGAACGATGGACGAAGATAAGAGATGGGACTTTTTTATTTCTCATGCTTTTCAGGATGCTCGTGACATTGCCAAACCGTTGTCTGATGCATTAAACGCAAAAGGACTACTATCTTGGTATGCCGATTACTCGTTGAAAGCTGGCGACAATATTCGCGCATCAATTGAGTACGGGTTGGCGCGTTCGCGTTTTGGAATCGTGATTCTCAGCAAACAGTTTCTTGAAATGCGCTGGACTCAAATTGAATTGAATGATTTGGCTACACGCGAAATGAACAGTAAGAAAGTAATACTGCCTGTCTGGGACAAGGTTGGGTTTCGGGATGTTTACGATTGCTCGCCTGTTTTGGCTGACCGGGTTGCGATTAGCACTGAGAAAGGACTTGAATACGTAGTCCAAGATTATGGGATATAGCTAAGCAGCCAAGCAGCCTTGATGGAATCGGTGGCCCGACTTAGGGGCAGGCACGAATCTTCGTACTCGATTTCTTCCCTCTTAGCCGCGCAAAAATATTGAAGTTCTTGTCCTCCCGAGCGGGTGGGCGCCCTAATGATTACGGCATTCATTGTGAAGCGTGCGCTTGCACTACGGCGCTTCTGAAACCATGGGAGCCGCAAGCATGCCCTTAGCAGAATAGTCGCCGGGCACGATGCGATAACGATAGACCATGCCGTGGTCGCCGACCACGTAGCCGCGGACACGTTGCGGCAGGCTCCAAGCATTTACATCGACGGGGAATGAAATAGCACGAGAATTCCAGTGCAAACCGCCGTCGGTGGTGTAGTGCAAATCGCGACCGAGAAAGGACCACCCGACTTCACGATCGACGAAGCCGAATCGCTTGCCAGGAACCACCGCCATCGGTTTCCAGGTCACACCAGCGTCGGTAGTCTTATAGAATTGCCCATCGACAAATCCACCGGCGCGCATGAATCCTGTATTCGCATCGAAAAAGAAGACATCGCCTCCGCCACCAGCCAGACCCTCAACAACGCTGAGCGTCCAGGTGGCGCCACCATCCACAGTCTTGCCAAGGACGGCGTGTGGGGCATTCATGCTGGAGATGTATCCGACAACGTATCCGGCGCTCACCGTGGGAAATTGAACCTTCGACCAACTGCACTGAACGTTGCGGGTCAGCCCGTCGACCTCAACTTTTACGGCGCACTCATTCACCGGCTTCCAAGTGCGTCCGCCGTCCACCGTCCGCTGGATTTCATGGTCCTTGAGGGCGAGTCCAATCTTTTCAGAGACGAAGGCGTAATTCGTAGAATGTGCATCTATGGTTCCACCCGGCACCCAGAGCTGGCCGTCCGTCGTGTGAAGAAGTTTGCCGTACCCTTGGCGCGCCCAACCATGAGTAGAATCCAGAAAGAAAAAATCGCTAGGTCCGTCCTCCGCACCGTTTGGGTCACCCCATTGCACGGTCCAATGGTCGCCGCCATCCTGGGTGTTGAGAATAACGCCCGCGCCTTTGCCTGCCACGCCACCGCTCACCCAGCCAACCGTGGCACTCACAAAAAGGACGTCAGATAGGTTGATGTCCTCAGTATAGTTTACGGGCTCCCAGATGGCCTTGAACTTTGGCTTTGTCTGGCTTCCTGAATGTGCTGTATCGCGCCGCGGTGGTGAGCTAACTTGCGGACGTCCTTGCACAAGGGAAGGGAATATTACGATCAGTCCCAAGAGCAGAATTCCGGTGGCAACGTGACATACCGAGGACATACCGAATTTCGTTTTCATGCGCAGCTCCTGTAGACGTGTGTTCAACCGAGCGAATTACCGGCGTACGCTTCAACAATTCTGGCGATATCACTCAGTTTTAGGCTGAATTTTGTCTCTTGCGTCCAATTCTCTCGCTTCGGTCGGCATCCTACCATAGACTCAAACCTAACAGAATCGGTGGAACCGCATTCGCCGGTCGAGTGACAATGCCAAGTCCATGGCGCCATATCAAGACTTCTTGGCCCTCTGGAAAGACGCCGACCCCGACATCCCGATCCTGAAAGAAGCCAAAGCCGAATACGCCAAGCTGCAGTAACCAACGCGCCCGCCTAGCTGCGCTGTAATCCGCCGATTTGCGGTAATTGCACAGCGTCTGCGCGACTCTTGCATCGCTCCGGCTTAATTCCCCCGAGTAATTTGGAAAGCACCTGTACTAAGCCCTTATGCCCGACGAGGTCTTATTCTTTAAATGCGAAAGTCACGGTCTTCGTTCAATTCATATAAGCCCTTGCCGTGGCGGTTTGTCAATTGCACCTGAAGACCGCTTCGCGGTGTGTCAATTCGTTACGGTATCGTATGAAGGAATTACTACAATTTTGCTCGCCCACTGCTATTCGTGTGGCGAATTGCGTCCAGAGTAGGAGAGGCGTAGTCTACTATGATGACCTTTTCAACGCGTGAAAATGCTGGCTTGTTTGCGACCAAGTTTTTGACGAAGTCGATGATTTCCGTGGTCTTTTTCGTCGGCTCGGCTGTCTGGGCACAGGCTCAAGATGCTCAGCAAAACAGCACCGGCGAAAGCGAGACAACCACCACGCAGACTTCCAGAGACAACACCAATCCATCGCGCACTACGGAGAGCCACTCCAAGTCCGGCAACCAGACTGTGGACACGCGGAGAGTGGAAGTGCTTGGGAACGACGGCCGATACCGGCCTGATTCCGATACTGAGACGGAGACTGTCCGAGTAGATGACACAACGACGCGCACAGTGGTGCGCACCTACACGTCGGATGCAAATGGACAAAGGAAACTAGCGGAAGTAACAGAAGCGGAAACACGAACCACAGCAAATGGCGATGGTCAGACGGTACGCACAACCTCGAATTCCGATGTGAATGGGAAGCTTCAAGTTGTACAGCGTGAGGTCGAGGACACGAGAAAGAACAGCCCTGAAGTGCAGGAAACGAAAACAACTCTTTATGTTGCGGATGGCAACGGCGGCTTCACTGCCTCCCGGCAGACGCAAGAATTACAAAAGAGCGACGCTGACAAGAGTACGGAAGTGAAGAAGACAACGCTACGGCCAAACGTGAACGGTGGCTGGCTGGTGAATGAGGTAAGCGAAAAAACAATCAAGGAAGAGGACAAGAGTCGAAGCACCGAAGAGCGGGTTTCGCGCCCCGACTTAAACGGCAAATATTCAGTGATTTCACGGACCGTTGCTGAGGAGAAGGAAACCCCCACAGGAGAAAGTCGCAATACCGTCGAAACATATTCCGTGGATGGTCCCGGAATACCTCGCGACGGCAGTCTGCATCTAAGCCGGCGAGTCACTACCCTCCAGAAAAAGGATTCAGACGAAGAAACAACCGAGCAGCAGGTCCAGGAGCCCAATCCGGGCAATCCCAGTGATGGTCTGCGAGTAAGCGCAAAAACTAAATATACCGTTTTGTACAGTTCCTCCGGCGCAGAGCAGACAAAGAGCGTTCAAGCGCCTGACGGCAGCGGCACTTTCAAGGTGGTTGCCGTCGAAAAGAAAAAAACAGACGAGGCTCCTCCTGCCCCGGCACCCTCGAATAATCATCAATAGGCGACGATTCGGGCCGAGATCGGACACGTGTAATGAGTGTTGTCTAACAGCGTCGTCGGCCGATCTTCCAAACACCGAGAGAGGGCATCGGACAGAAAGACTTCACGTCAGGTACGACCTTCACACCGAGGTTTACTTTAATCCGCCGATTTGCGGTAATTGCAAAGCGTCTGCGCAACTTTTGCATCGCTCCCGCTAAATTTCCTACCGGGCTACAGGACAGTACCTGTACGAAGCCTTAATGCCCAACGATGAAAAGGGCGACTACGGTGCTCTTCGTTGGAGCATGGTTTCTATCCGGAGCTATTCCATCCACACTATTCCATCCACACTGTAACGCTATGGGCCAGGTTATAAGCTGCACCGTGGTATAAGTTCTGCGTTGGTTGCTGAAAGTTGGAGTGATGACGGAAGTAGGTCATCAACCGCTGCGAGCTCGATTGCATTGTGAACGTAGTGCACGTTGTATTGCTGGGCTTGCTCTGATGGTGAATTCGTTGTAAAACCCCCACGACGAAATGTCAACCGTATGCAGTTCGTAAACATTCCGGCGGGAAGCTTCATGATGGGCTGTTCGGCAGGAGACCCTGATTGCTACGCCGAAGAAAAGCCCGTTCATCGAGTCAACATTACCCGGCCTTTTGAGATGGGGAAGTTTCAGGTGACGCAGGCAGACTATGAAGCCGTCATGAATATCAATCCGAGCAATTTCAAGGGACGGAACCTCCCGGTCGAGAATGTGAGCTGGCACGACGCGAATAGGTTTTGCGACGCGCTCAACAGCAAGGCGGACGGTTACCGTTATCGCCTGTCGACAGAGGCGGAATGGGAATACGCAGCACGCGCCGGAGATAATTCCTGCCGATATGGCCCGTTGGTTCAAGTTGCATGGTTCCGTGACAATTCAGGCGCCACCACTCACCCCGTCGGCGAGAAACAGCCGAATAGATTTGGCTTGTATGACACGCTGGGGAACGTCTGGGAATGGGTGCACGACTGGTACGGGATAACTTATTACAATCTAAAACCGGAATCCGACCCACAGGGCCCAGGGAGCGGGGAGTATCGCGTTTCGCGCGGCGGTTCCTGGCGCGGAGTCGTCAGGGGACAGTCACGCGTCTCTGCACGTTACATCTTGAAGCCAAACGTTCGAAGCTCCGTCGTCGGGATCCGCTGTGTACGCGCACCGGTTTCGTGAGGTTTTCCTCTTCTTCGATTATTGCATCTTCGCGTATTCCGCTCTAGAAACGATCGTCGCAAAGAATTTGTCACGCGACTGCGGCCTGGATGCGCGAGGGACCAGGTATCGTCACTTGAGGGTGATAAGAATGTCAATGGCGTTCTTGGGCGCCAAGATTCAGCGGATCAATATTTTGATAGGGTTGGCCACCTCGCTGATTCGGCCTCCGACCTCGGGGTATACGGTGTCAGATTAGCCGTCTTAATAGGCCTGAACGAGGAGCGCGGTACGCGGCGCTCTCTGTGAATACTGCGGGAATCGCATAAGTCGGAAGACAGGGGGGGATCAATACTTTAGAATTTGGAACAATCAGAGCTAGGGCTCAGACTCGAACTATCCCTGTTCTGGCGAATCGCGATCCACTGCTTCACGTCCTCCAGTTCAACCTGTTCCCGTCCCTGAACCAAACTCCGCACGTCAAAATCCGGAATTCTCTCCGCATAGCTAAAAACGCCGCGGCGACCACGAAGCGCGCGTCGGCGCCAAGGACGATGAATAGGCGCACCCAAGCTCGCAGTGTTCGCGTGCTACGCCCGCAACGATTCCGTCCGCGATTTGACACATATTCAGCCATGAACGTAAAAATCGACTCGGTAAGCGACAAAACCGTAAGTTTAAGGGAGTATTTGTTACACGTTTACGCAAACACAAGTGGCGGGATGAAGATGCGCCGGATGACGCGCTTGACGAATGCGTTTTCAAAGAAACTCGACAATCACCGCCGCGCAATGGCGCTCCATTACATGCATTATAATTTCTGCCGTGTGCACCAGACGCTACGCGTTACTCCGGCGATGCAAGCGGGGGTTTCTGATCACGTTTGGACAATTAGTGAAGTAGTTGCTACGATAGAAGTGCGATCAGGCGAGGAGGCAGCTTAGCCCAACAAGAGTTGTTGCATGGAAAGAAACCCTCTTGTACTATCCCCGCATCTCCTTCCTGCATCTGAGGTATATGTATGAACAGCGCATCCGGTGCTAAGATGGCCCTAGAAAAAGAGCTAGAAACCTACAGAAGTAAGCTCCCAGAGCTGAAAACACAAGAAGGAAAGTACGTTCTTATCCAAGGCGACCGAATCGTGGATACGTTCACGAGCTACGAAGACGCCATGAAAGAAGGCTATTCTAAGTTTGGTGTCGTCACTCCTTTTTTGGTCAAGCAGATTCAGGCCCTTGAGCAGGCCCATTTCATCTCCCGTTTGGTCGGTCCTTGCCCTACTTCACCATCCAAGTAAGCCCGATCGGGGCTTTGATCGATGCTTACATAGGCGTCAGTACGGCACGGGCCACAGCTTTGACCGCCGCACAGCAACCTGTTCCAACGGCTATTAAAGTCCGTGCGCTGATTGATACGGGAGCAAGTATCACTGGTGTGGACCCCAGTGTTCTGACTACGCTTGCGTTGCAACCAACCGGGAACGCCCTAATCAATACACCCAGCACTGGCAACCAACCATGTACTATGAGCACTTATGATGTGGGACTTCTTATTCCGAACGGATCCCATTCGTCTTTCGTAATAGCGGCCTTTCCTGTGGTCCAGACACAGCCCATTGCACAGATGGGATACCATGTCCTGCTAGGGACAGACGTGCTGAGCCAATGCTATTTTACATTTGACGGTCGGACCGGGCTATTCACCTTGGCCTATTAATAAAATCGGAAGTATGTACTTTACGCAAGAATTTCAGACTCCGGCGGAATAATCCATTCAAATCCTTCCGATGTTAGCTTCCCGATGTGAACTTGACCGCCTATATTGGGGCATTCGGGATCAGCAATAGTGCTACGAATATAACCCTCAATCATATTTTTAGCCTGATTTAGAGAAACAGGCTTATCAAAGATAGCGTCAGGGCCGCTCGCTTTGCCGATGTCACCGCTTGGGGTGCATTCTTCTACGGCGCAATCAAACGACAGACCGTTCTTAGAAATCGTAATCTCCGACACCCACGGGGAACCATTCAAAAAAGCTAGAAAGACACCAACAGCATGCGTTCCGGTGGTATTAACGGTAAAGATTCTGAGTTTACGTTTCAAATCGGCGGCAAGATCAGTTGCAAAAAATAGATTGTCAAACGCCAATCGAGATAACGACTCGTAAGTTTCAGTGATGAGATCGACCGCGCCGAAACTGGACCCTACTACACTGACATTTCCAGCCCATGCAAAAACAACCGATACAGGCTGCTTTTCAAACGCAAATATTTTTCTTTCGTGATCACCTGGTTGCCCAGTCTGTTTATTAAGTCCTCGACTATCAGTCCCAATTACGAAACCTTCCGAAGTACCGCAGTATAGAAGCGCTGTAGACATTGGTTTTTTTCTACAAAAACTTCTAAACCCTTTCACAACCGCCCATTAAAAAACTTCTATTACTTCGGCCAACCGTTCGCGGGCTTCTTCACTTCCAAAGACTTTTTAACGACCATGCGCCAATTGTCGTCAATTTTAAGCAGATCGGGCTTAGGACCGGGAGTCTGCTTCTTTTTAGCCTTAGTTTTTGGCATCACACTCCTTTACTGCGAGCAATGTTGCATGGGATTTACAAGATATTTTTCCTCAGCGTCGTCTTCTTTGCTCAATTGCAGCCAACAAGATTCACCTGTATCTAAATCAAATCTAAAAATAGATACTCCATGCTGCTTAAATTCGTAATGATGTTTCACTTGAACCGGACTCTGAATACAAGCTGTGTCGCCCCGATTGAAACCTTCCCAGTTACCTGTGCTCCACCCTCTCCAATAACTTAAATAACACCCGATCACGAACACGATCACCAATGCCGATGCTTTAATCCATTTTTTCGCTGTCATCGACCTATTCCGCGCATTCAATTCCTAAACGAACTTTCAAATTCCGGCCTTGCAACGCTCCGGCAATTTGTTTTAGAGAACTGATAAATTCCAAATACATCCTCATTTCTTGAGTATTCTTCTGTAATCCCGACGGGGTATTACAAAAAGTACAGCCCGTCAAAGCAAAAGATGCTGCCTGATCGGAGTCAAGTTTTTCAATCGGCACTAAAATCGCAGCATGACACTTTTCGCACTCATACTGTGCCGAAATAAAATCACTCGGCTCAATTAAACACCGCTTCTCGAAAGTCATAATGCCCTCTTTGCTGGTGCTTTGTACATCAGCCGCTTGCCTTCGGTTACTCGAATCAATCGGGCTGTCCGCTCGCCGTCATTCAATCCACGATTGTTCCACATAAAATCAAATTGCCAGAGATAGCGATGCAGATAGTTTTTGCTGACGTTGTGATAAACACCCATGATGCCGCGCTTTACTAGTGCGAAAGAACTCTCAGCCGTATTGGTGTGAATATCACCGCGTGCGTATTCCCGCGTAGTGTGGGCAACAGTGTGGTGGCCGCCTTGTTGATCGGCACAGATGAATTTATACGCCGGAAAATCATCCGTAATCAAACGGGCTTGCGTATCCACTTCTTCCTGAATAGCTTGCTTCAAAGTTTCGCCAGTAATATTTGCAATTACTCGGCGTCGGATTTTGCCGCCGCGCTCAACTGCCGCGAATACAGGAGTCTTACTTGTTCCGCGACCGCGCTTGCTGACTCCCTTGTAACGGGGTTTACCGCCAACGTAAAGTTCATCAACTTCTACTGTACCTGTAAGCTTTCCGGCTTTCTTGTCGGGTGCCATTGCGAAACGAATCCGATTCATCAAAAACAAAGCCGACTTATAGCTAATTTGACAATGACGCGTGATTTCCAGAGCGGCTACGCCTTTCTTAGAAGTAGCCGCACGCCAGAAGGCATAGCACCAATGGCGAAGATCAATCCGCGATTCCTCGTAAACCGTGCCGATACGGACGGTGTATTGTTTGCCGCAATCCTTACAGCGCCATAAGAACCGCTTGTTTCGCTCGCCTGTGTTTGAATCCAACATTTTGTAAACATCTACAGAGCCGCAATGAACGCAACCGGGCGTCTTGCCCCATCGTTGGCCCTCTATGAATTCGACTGCGGCCAGTTCATTGGAACAAGCCAGCGGAATTGCTTCGATAACATCTGACTTCGTGAGTTGATATCGTTTCTTATTCATGGGCTAATATTATACTTAACGCACACGTTCGTCAAGTACAAAAGTAGCCTACTTGTGGATTTCTTCTGTTATTCTCTGCAAACTATGGGTTCGTCAGATTCCATTCAGCAGAAAATCATCAGGGCCGCAGAACATTTCCAAGCCCTCGAAGTTGAACTTAAGACTTATTTTCAAAGTGGCCCAGCAAAAATGGTGATGGAGCCAAACAGTACCGCTGATGAACTTTTCTTTACTGTCCAACACAGAGTGCCGATCCCAGTAAAAATTCCCCTTATTATTGGTGATTGCATCCAAAACGCGCGGTCCTCCTTGGATTACCTGGTGCGGGAACTTGTACTTACTGCGAACAATCAACCCACCGACCATGAGATGTTCCCCATCTGCGACCGCCCCAAAGGATTCAAAGATGCAATCCGACGAGGGCAGCTTATTGGGATTCCCGCAGAAGCGACGACAATCATTGAGAGTTTGCAGCCGTACAAACTGGGGAAAGATTGGGAAAAGGCTTCGCTCTGGGTTTTGAACGAATTCGCAAACGTCAATAAGCACAGACGTCTGCTCGTCACCGTGCTTCGCGGAGGCACGGGGAATTTCGAATTTACTAAACTCGGTAATGACATCTGGGCACGAGGCCGATTCCCCGCGTTTCAAGAGAATACAAAGATTGGACCGTTCATCCCCTCCCAGAGTAAAATGCAAATGAAGGGTCAAATCGTCGCGTGTATAACGTTCGATGAGGGAGCCGCAAAAGGCATAGAGATTTGTACATGCTTGAACGCCATGTTGGCCGAAATGTTTAGCAATGTGCTCCCACGATTTGAACAATTCTTCGCGTGAGCTAACTAATTCTTGAATTTGAATGCATTCCTCTCTTTGCGTAAAGTACATACTTCCGAATAAAATTAACTGTCCTCACGACCAGATTCAAAATGAGTCACTACCGAAAAGCCCGGCAGCATCAATCTAGTTTTCGGAGATTGAAAACGGTACATCGCTTGTCTGGCCTTTTCGCACAACGACCTTCTTGGCCCAGGTCATCGGCTCGCTATACACGAGCCGGCTCACCTCAACCTGGGACCCAACATCGAGGACTTTTTGTTCCGAAGCGATTCGCCAACCCTCATGCCACGCCTCAATCTCATACTCCCCGGGTGGGACGTCCGTGAGCTTGAAAAACCCATGATTGTCGGTGACCGCGTAATACGGATGCTTCACGACCAGAACTTCCGCGTTCATCCACACGTGCCCAGCGTTGCACTTCAGTTCAACGACGCCGCTCCGCCACATAGTAATAGGGATGTACTGGTTTTGGAACGGAAAAGGAATGTTGTTGGAAGCCGCGCCCGTCATGTGTACCGTGTGCAGAACGGGATCGCTGCTCTTCACTTGCAAGTTTGCGCCCTGTGCAACAAGCAGAATGTGCG
>Ga0224545_1000189_pt1 | contig 12747 bp, 19 predicted proteins | sample 714P12024metaG_FD_179906 | JGI IMG/M metagenome (GOLD analysis project Ga0224545, IMG submission 179906) | Peat soil microbial communities from Stordalen Mire, Sweden - 717 P1 20-24 | ecosystem: Environmental > Terrestrial > Soil > Wetlands > Peat | place: Sweden: Norrbotten County, Stordalen... | reverse complement strand
CGCTCCCGAAACTATGCTGATCCGCGTGTGGATGAAGACAGCGGTGCGCAAGGACATCACCTCATTCGGAACATTCCTCAGCACCCTTTGCCACGAGTTCTGTCATCATCTCGACTTCCAGAAGTTTGGGTTTCACGACTCGTGGCATACTCGCGGTTTCTATGAGCGAGCCGCTGCACTTTACCATCATGCGAAGGGGACGCCGCCAAAGAAATTGTTCTGGGTGCCTGTGGCTGGTGGGCGCTGGCGGATCGATTGGCCGCGCACCAAAGGGGCCACAATCAAGCTTGGTGCGAACAGGCAGGCTGATGGAGTAAGCAACTCATGAACTTGGGCATCGCGGGGAAGACCGCCATTGTAACCGGAGCAAGTGCTGGGATCGGGCGTGCAATCGCAAGGGAGTTTGCAGAAAGTGGTGTGAATCTTGTTCTTGTCGCCAGAGGTGCCGAGCGCCTTTTTAAGACAGCCAAGGACATTGGCAAGCGGTTCGGCGTCGAAGTGCTGTGGGTTGCGGCAGATGTGGGTGATTCGGGCGAGCCTGATCGCGTGGTCGCATCCGCTGTGGAGCGTTTCGGCAGCGTCGATATTATGGTCAACAATGCTGGGCGAGCATGTGCGGGTGGCATAATGGCGGCTTCGGAGGCGGACTGGCAAGAGATGACCGTGACCAAGCTTTCGGCCATGCGCCGATTTTGCCGTGCCGTCATTCCCCACATGCGCCAGCGTCATTGGGGGCGCATCGTCAGTATCTCGTCCATCGGTGGAGTTCATCCGAACTACCGACTCATGGTCTCGCATGCGCTCAGCGCAGCGATCAACAATCTGACGCGCAGTATCGCACTTGAGGTCGCACGCGATGGCATTCTAGTGAACGCCATCGCCGCAGGCGCAGTCCTGACAGACAACTGGGCTAGCAACATGCTTCCTGCTGTGCGCAAGCAGCGGCCAGAGCTTGTCAACCAGTCTGACGAGGCGATGGTGAAACTGCTTGGGGAAGAGATGACTCCTGTCGGCCGGTTCGGTCACCGGAGGAGATTGCCGCGATTGCAGCATTCCTAGCTTCCAACAGGAATGGGTTCATCACTGGTCACACCGTTGAAGCCTCCGGGGGCACTGACCGATTTATGTGAGGCATCGGAGCCGCCACCGGACTTCGGGCTGGACTGCTAAAAGCTACGCCGCTGCCGCGTTCGCGTGGGTGCCCCTTATGTCGCACTCGGCTTGAAGCCAATCGTCCAAATCGTGACCGTCTGTCCTTCCGCGCTGCTCGTAGAGTTCGTAGGCGCGTTGCTGAATCCGCACCGTAATCGGGATCAGGACGGTCGGCTCGACCGACTTCTGTTCGAGTGTTGATGATTTTGGGCAACACAATTCAGTACAAGGCAGAGTTTGATGAGGCTTGGTGGCAGCATCTAACATGGTGGTCGCCATCTCGCAAACGGATCACAAGGAGTAAAAGCCTTGCATGTTGCCCAAGTAATCCCACAAGAAGCGTTGAGCGTTTGCTTCGACCTGTTTCCTATGATTCAGGTCGTGGTAGACCCACTCGTGCAGTAGCTCGCGAACGGAAACCGACCCGATTTTGGGGTGTATGCCTTGACACTCCAAATCTGCGGCTCCTAGCTGCTTCAGAAATTCAAGGCTATTTTCTCGGACGCTTGCGAACTCATCGAGCAATTCCCGCACACTCTTGTCACAGTCGTGGCGCTCGCGAGCTACTCTGTTCTGGTCGTTCACTTCGAGCCGTTGTCCGGGTTCACGGAGCATCCGTTCGATGCGCCCTACAAAATCCCGTTTATCCTCCTCCGTCAGATGCCCCACTACTTGCTTGATGCACCACTTTTCCGAACCCGGATGGTATCCAACGGCCCGGTCGGGCAATGCCAAGATGAGTTGGCGCAATACAAGAGGCGTTCGCTCCAGCAAGCTTGTGAGTTCCCGCAGATCGAGAGGCTCGCCAGACGCGCTGGTTGCCCTCGCAAGTGATAAGGATTTGTGATTTTCGTCCGTCTGTCGCGCATCTTGCCATCGCTGCTCTTCCAACAATCGCTCAATCTGCTCAAGGTGATTATGGTCGTGGGCTGCCATGTGGCGGGCGAGTTCCTCGACAGTCAATCTGCCACGTTCGGCGTGCTCTCCCGAGCGCCGCAGTTGTTCCGGCGACAAGCCTCCCAGCATCCGCAGGTTTGCCTCCCGCAGCAGTCGGAACAGTTCGACAGCCTCATCCGCGCTCCACGTAACATACTTCCCCAGTTCTGCCCACAGGTTTTGGTCGAACCCGGTAAGACGCTCGCCGTCGTGCTCGACCATCTGGCGATACCGCCAGCTTGTCGCAATCTCGTCTTCCGCTAAGTGGGCAAGAATCTCGACAATCGACCACTTTTCGGGGGAAGGGCGGGACGTAAGTTGTTGCAGAGGGAGTCCTTCAATCAGCCGAGCCAAATTCGCTGCCGTTTGCCGTTGAACTGCAACTGGACTCTTGCCTTCCACATATCCTGCCAACCGCTCGCGATATTGCTCGTTCGTTTCGGACATGGCATTCCTGATCGCAACCTCGCTGTGTTCGGTAGATTATGACCTCGCACCGCATCCCGTAAAGAGCATATCGAAGGTAGAATGATCTGGCGCTTTATCAATCGAAAGGCACGCGTCGAATGATTTTCAGAAACGAAGGTTCTCTTGACGAACTCGATTGGAGGATCATCGAAGCTCTTCAGAACGATGCCCGGGTCGATGGCTGCTTTGGGTCGCGAGATTGGGCTTTCTGCGCCTGCTACCACGGAGCGCGTTCGAAGGCTTGAGGACCGAAAAGTTATTCGCGCCTATCGTGCCGAAATCGAATTGGATCGAGTCGGACTCGAAGTGCAAGCGATAGTAAGGATCAAGTCGCCCGGTCACAACCTTGAGAAAGCAACGCGGGCGCTCTGTGCCCTCCCTGAAGTGTTTGAATGCCATCGGGCGACGGGCGGGGACTGCTTTGTCTTGAGAGTTGCCGTTTCCGACATCAAAGAATTGGAGAAATTCCTCGACCGAATCGCGCCGTTCGGCGACCTCACGACTTCAGTAATATTGTCTATGCCCCTCAAGCAGAAAACAGTCTGTGGACGTGGGTCGCGCATGGGGAAGACACGCCGACACGCACGCGCATAATCCTTGGTTTCGCCTCCGGCAGCGTTATGGAGTTTGCCGCCGAGCCGAGTCCCCGGTGCTTCGACTAGGAGAAGTTTGTAAATTATCGATCCGACGAGCCAAACAATGGCGAAGAAGAAAGCTGCCAATCTCCTGCCGAAACTCACAGATACTGAACAAGACCTACTTTCGCACATCCAAGACGGATACCAGCTTGAAACTGATTCGCTCGGCGGCAACCCAGTTCTGCGGCGGTTGAAAGATAATCAAGAAATACGCCCTCTGTCTGCCAATCGCAATACCATCAAGGCGATGGAACAGCGCGGACTCATCAGCTCCGGCAAAGGCCGAGACCCGCTCACTATCGTGTGGCGTCTGAAAAAGAAAATAAAATAGGAACCAGTTTTTTCGTACTTGGTTCTGGCAAGGTTATCAAGGAGTAGAAGTCCGCGTTTAGGTAAAAAGTCGATTCTGAATCTGGGCTGGTTCCACGGGCGCGGAGCAAGCTTCGTCATCATTCGCTACGCTGTTGATCCGCGTGCTCACGGGATAGCAGCGCATTATCCGAGCATCATAAGGCTTCAACAGTTCGGACGCCGCAGCCACATTCTGCATTCCGGGGTCGAGCCACAGATCGTAGCTGTCTGGATCGAGGATGACTGGCATGCGGTCGCGCTCAAGCTATACTCATGGAGTTTTGCCACCTATATTCTGAAACCTGAGCAATTTTGAGCAGTCACCAAGTAAGGCTCCGTTGTAACCTGCCAGCAGATGTAAAGGAATTATGCGGCCCCTCCGCTTTTTTCTCTGGTGGCGCAGACGAATTCGTATACAGGAAAGTGTGGCTCATCCATTCGCTGCGCCACATCTACTTTTTGAACGGTGTTCACACTGCAAGTGAAGAAACTCGTGCGGTTGCAGACGCGACCTGTCGCTTGAACCGTGGGCAGCCAGCCGAGCAGGAGTACGCTTATGAGCGCAATTAGTATTCTCTTCGGTCTCCTGATTGTACTATTAACGCTCCTGCTGTTCCACAGGACGCGCAGGCCGAATCCACAGGTCGCCGGGTTTCGATCACAAAGGATGTGCCCGTCTTGCGGATTGATTACGCCTCGGCTAAAGGCAAGTTGCTTGGAGTGTGGCAAGTCCCTCCTATAGCAATGAAGTGTGACCCCAGTTCTCTAGAAATAGAGCGCAGGTTGTCACCTCAGTCAGCGAGACTTTGATCGCCCGAAATTAGAAGCATGAGGATGAAGGAGATGTAGATGTTAGTTGCAGAGAAAACAGTCATCGCCTTGTCGTGGGTTTCCGTGAGAGACAGACTTCCATTTGATGGTCACGAGTGTGTTCTTATCTGCCGTAACCCGAATTCCAATGAGCTTAAAAGAGCGATTGGGTGTCGGCTTCATGGAAACTGGGAAATTGAGGATCGTGCACTGGTAAACTGCGACGTCCGTGCGTGGCTAAAACTCCCTTCAACTCCTTCCGATATCTAACGCCCTTGTGTTGTGGAGCGAGATGCGAACTTTGGACATTAACGTTCCTAGCTCGCTCGATGGAGAAATCCGCAAAGGGAATGCTTTATGAGCGCAACGAGTATCGCTTTCGGTTTGCTGATTTTGGGGTTCGCATTCTGCTGCTCCACTGGATGCACAATAAAGCAGAAACGGGCGAGTCCCAGTCACAAAGGATTTGCCCATTCTGCGGATTGATCACGTCTCGGACAAAAGAACGTTGCTTGGAATGTGGCGTGGCTAGCGTATCGGAACGCCGGGGGCATAAGGCTGATCCGCCCCGGAGCCGACCTGCTGCCTAGCCTTGCTCGGTATCCTTGATGGGTAAACTCAACCTCCATGGCGAACCCGTAGCGGATTATGTCCGCCACAGTACGGATTCGGGAGAGTACTGCGAAGTCACTTACCGTCTGATGTCGGATGGCGTCCTCTTGAAGCTAAAGACTTGGGGTCGGCACAGAGAAGCTCGGCCCAAACAGAGGGCATATAAGAGCGGCTGGAAGATCGCCAAGGTGACACCTGAAATTAAGGCTAATCCCGACCTTCTGCTGACCCGTGGGTTCCAAAAGAAACAGCGATACCCTACTTCACTGTAGACGAACTCCCGAGGTAGGAATCCGGGTGCAACTTGGAAAATTGTGTCGCGTGGCGTGCCTCACTGTTCTCAGTGATTGCGCCTCTGGAGCAGAGGTTCAAATGTCCCAAATGCGTAAGGATATCTTCACTGACCGCTGGGTGATCGTGGCGGACAGCGACGGGTTCCAAAAGAGGGACTTTCATTTCGAGAAATTCTCTAGGAGCACAGGCTCGTGCGTATTCTGCGAGAAAAACGAGTCCGCAACGCCGGGGGAGGTCTTCGCCATCCGAAGGCGCGACTCTGCTCCTAACGGGCCGGGGTGGTCCGTAAGAGTTGTACCAAACTCCCAATTGCGTCTACGGATAGAAGGCGAACTGGAGCGACGACCCGAAGCATTGCACGATCTGATGAACGGTGTAGGAGCACACGAGATCATTGTGGAGACATCGCGGCACGACCGTAGCCTGCATGAATTAGAAATCGAGGAAATCCATGACGTTATCAAAGCTCACATAGCTCGCATCACCGATCTTGAGGGGGATAAGCGGGTGCGCTACGTTTTGATCTTCAAGAATCACGGTGAGGAAGCCGGGGCGCATACCATTAGTCATTCGATCTCGCAGTTGATCGCACTCCCGATAACGCCGCGTGCAGTGAAGACGAAACTCATGATCGCTCGTGACTACTTCGCTTTGAAGGAGCGCTGCATATATTGCGACGTGCTCCAGCAAGAATTAAAGGATCGGAAGCGGTTGATTGGTGAAAATGAGGATTTTGTGGCGTTTGCTCCGTTCGCGTCACGTTTTCCGTTTGAGATGTGCATCCTGCCCAAGTTTCACAGTAGCGCATTCAGCCGAATCGGAGCAACTCAAAGCGAGAATCTGGCTCTGATTCTGCGTGATGTGTTGCAGAAGTTGGATCGAAAGGTGGGCGGGCCGCCCTACAACCTGTCGGTGCACGACCGACCGTTTCTGCGTCCCAGAGGGAACTACTGGAAAACAATCGAGGAGGACTTTCATTGGCACATCGAAATCCTGCCCCAAATTTCTCGGGTTACGGGATTCGAGTGGGCTTCGGGATTCTTCTATAACCCATTGCCGCCGGAAGTTGCCGCTCGGTTGCTTTCAGGCCGCGGACGACTCTGAACGCGTTCCTCCGAGTGTTATCATCGACTCCTGCTGGGTTGGGTGGCTGCGAGGTCCGGAATGTCACTTACAGGCGTGTGGATGAATGAACTTAGGTCCATCCTGTTACTGGAAGAGGATGAGGTCGGAGCCTTAGCGGGGAAATTTCGCTCTATTGTTGGCCGTGATCCCCACGTTCGGATTCTCACCGGGAGAACGAGTCCTATAGAAAACGGAAAGCAAATGTTGGGCTTTGCGGTGCAGTTTCAAATTGAGCAGCCCGGTCCGGGCTACGGTCACTACTCCGCTTGCACTTGGAGCGGTTGGGCAAAGGACAAAGCACCAAACCAAACCATTACAACTCACTGGCTTTTGACCATCAGTCGCCCCAGCGAGGAAGACGAATGGTCGAGCACAACGACGGGTTGCGACACTTTCGAAAAAGTTTTGGATAGCCCCGAAGAGAAATATCTCTCGGCCGAGCGACAAGTACTTGAGCAACTGCTCGCGAAGTGTCGACAAAAAAACGGCGCGGGTGCTTCGAGGAGCAGAACAGTCCAAGAAAACCACTGACATTACCGCTGCATGGCCGCTCTGACCCACGTCCTGCGGTTCTCAGGCCGCGAGATTACCACGCCCTCCGTCCTTCTGCGACTCCACACACGAAGCACCCGGACAAGGATAACTAGTGCCGTCCGGCGCCTCCGGATGGATGATATTCTCCACGGGTTTTAGGTCGTGGTATATCTGGCATTCCAACTCATACGCGGAATTCGTTGAAGGTTCGTACTTGACCTTGAAATAGAGGAACCCGCCATCGGAAGCCCATTTCTTTAGACGGTCGGCAACGTCACTGTCGGAGCGTCCGACGAAGTGAGTGGTAAACGGGCCCGGTTGGTACTTGTCGAGAACGTAAACGCCAATCCTTCCACCGACCACGTGCTTGTCGATGAACTCGTTGCCTAAGCGGTGCAGATCGGAAAAGCCTGAAAGTGAATCCATTGGTGAATCTCCTTCTCTGCTGATTAGATCGGTGCCCAGATCGCCCGGGGTCAATGTTGGCCGCGGGGACGTGCTTGATGTGACCTGCCGTGTCAGCAGGATGTCGTAATAGTCCAAGCCCTTGCTTCGGAGGAGGTCATTGAATTGAAATGTCTTGGCCCTCGTCGTGCATCAAAAGCTTGCCGAGAAGACGAGCCCTGTTCGCACCTCCAGTAAAACGCCATACCAACAATCAGACTTTGGCGACGTTCCTCTTGCCGTAACTACTGCCCAAAACTGCCTTCCACCCAAGTCAGGAGGCCGCCAGCCCGTGTCCGATCAGTTTCGTGGACGACGAACGGAGGCAGCGTGGTCATTTATGCGATTCCTGAGCGCTTCGATCCTAAGTATGCCAGCAATTCAGTGATGCTCATCCCGGAGTCGAGGAGCGAGATGATCTCCGCGGGGGTTACGCCGATCTCCTGGGCAAAGAGCACAACCTTTTCGACGGCTCGTTCTAAAAGGAGACTGTGCTCTTCGACCAAACCCCCGCACGGTTGTGTCCGCGACTCTCGCGGCTGCATCGGTTCCATCGAGCCGTCCTCGGTTCCCTGATTAGCAGCACTATCTCAGAAGCTGAGCACTACCGCTGTGACGTACATCACATCTCAAATAGTCTGGCGTCTTGTCATCGCACGTCCCCGAAAGTGACCGAATTGCGCAGTTGATAGCGGAAGATATTAAAGGTGCCTGCGAAACCAAAAAAACCACCGCAACTGTCTGCTGTACCGCTGATCTAAGGACTCCCCCACCGTGGTTGGCTGCCTTAACTGGGTCGAGATGTAGGACGTGGCGTCGGGCAACCGCCATACCAAGACCGCTCTGTTAACCTATCGCCATGCAGACTCCGATCAGAGAACGCATCGCCAAGTTGCGCGATGAGATAGCGCAAATCAGCGAAGCGAATCGCGAATATGTGCAATATGGCAAGAAGATGCCCGGCGCAGCCGCGGATCATGAACGCCGACTTCAAAGGTTGCAGGAAATCCTAGACGAATTGGTGGCGCTGACCGACTGGAAAAAACTTTGAACTTGTCGAATCGCTGTTTGACAGTCCCACCACATAAGACTAAGGGTTGTAGTTGAGGCCGTTACCACCTTCTCCTCATTTCAGGTTTCCTGAACTAAGTCAGCCCATCTGAAGTATCTGAAGTAGTCTTTGTTAGCAACCCCAACGCTAAGGAGGTTGCCTGTTTTCCCCGTCCCGTTCTGGGCTTCAAAACTACGGGTTCCAGTTGTTCCAGTTCATCTTTTAGCCTCCGGATTGCCGCTTCCTTCAACTGTTCGGGAGCGTCGAGCACCATCTTTCAAAAACTGGACAATCTTGAATAGACAGCGAATAAGTCCGCATCGTAGGTTGACCAACATAGGAGATGCGAGGGAACGGGTAGCTCCTCTGTTCCGCCTGTTCCTCTGGGTGGTGCAGACACGGCCATGCTGCCCCCCCAAGCGCAGTGGACGCGATGCTTAACTATCTACGATGTCCATCATGAACGAAGAAACGCCCGAATCCGAACTCACGCGGCTCCTCAAGGAACAAAGTAAGACGCGAGAGGATGAGGTCTTCCTTGGACCGATCACCCGCAGAACGGGCTGCATACGAGAGCAAAGCGGATCGCATTCACGAACTGGAATGTGATTTGGTCGAGCCAACTCTTCGGGGCTTACGGATCTGGCGCTATCCAGCAAATGCTCCGATTGACCGACTTCTGCCAGAGAGGACGACTGCCTGCAGCAGACTCCATAAAGTGACCGGAACAACCGAAGTGCTTTCCTACGGACACTTCAGCGCGCCGTGAAAGGCTTGTTGCAACGGGCATCTCTCTCGGGAAATCTGCGAACGAACCGCAAGTGCCACCGTCCCAGAGGGCTCTATTGCAAATCTCGGGAGCCAGTACGCGCTGGGCTTGTGTTCATAGGACTGTTTTTTTCACGTTAGCCGCCTGCTGCCCGTTTTTGCCTTCGGTGATTTCAAATTCCACACCGTCGCCTTCCTTCAAACTCTTGTATCCTTCGCATGTGATGGCGCTGAAGTGAACAAAAACGTCTGGGCCATCCGTTCGTCCGATGAACCCATATCCTTTTGCGTTATTGAACCACCTTACCGTGCCTTTCATACGTTCCTCGCTTACATCCAGTCTCCCCGCATCCTGTCATTGGGAATCCCGGAGACCATAGCGAATTACGATGCTTCTTTGCCTAATTCGGCTTTGGACTCGTCTCGCTCTCTTGGCGCAGCATTTTGTCGGCGAGACACTGGTAATGCACAGCACGTCCGCGCTCGTCTATCTTGCACTGTTCAAGCCTGCAGGGCCTACTACAGATTGCGCAATCTAGCGTTGGCATTCGGCTTCACTCCGGCACACATCTTGCCACAATTCCCGATGGAGAAGTAGATATTTCGCAGCGCCCCGTTCCGTGAGGCTAATCTCCGGCGAACGTTTCTGTCGCCACCTTTCTGCGGTTTCGGTATTGGATGCTGACGATTGTCGATTCGGTGATTGCCGTAAGAATCGCCAAGGACCGCACGGTTTGATCAGAGCCGGGCGGCGGACTACAAAAGAGTGCCTTAGCTCGTTCGTGTGGCTCTGATGCACCATTGTTGCCATTTACTTCCTTGATGAAAAGTCTTCAAATCGGAAAGCAGCAATACTCGTCCTTCGCCTCGCCACAACGTCTACGAAACAATTTGTGGGAAGCCACTGGCCACGGTATCCGGGCTCCGATATTTCTCCGTTTAAGGCGCTGAATCGGAGTCAAGAGGTCAGTCGAGCACATGACAAAAATCCTTATCGTCGATGACAATGCGAACGTGCGAGCCGCGCTACGGATGTGTTTAAAGATGAGGAAAGACTGGATGGTTTGCGGAGAAGCGGAGAACGGTACCGCCGCCATAGAGTTCGTTCGTAGGGTAAAGCCTGACGTTGTTTTGCTCGACTATGCTATGCCCGTGATGAACGGACTTGAAGCTGCACGAGGGTTGAGCCTCCTCGCTCCGGAGTGCGCGATACTGATGTATACGATGTTCGCAACTCCCCAACTATCAGAACTGGCTGCCGCTGCTGGCGTTCGCACCGTTCTCTCCAAAGACGTAAATGGAATCGGTGCAGTCATGGAAGCGATTGAGGGGGTCGCTTTGGGCAATGCCCAATCTCTTGGCGCGGCTGGCTGACCTGCGAAGCCCAAAGAGCGAAAGACGCATCGTTTCGGTTTACCGCAGCCTCTGACCTAGCGCTCCGCATGGCGCAGGAATCCCGAAGCGCTAACCGATGATTTCAACTCATATGCTCCCGCTGCCTGTAGTGCGATGGCTTCCATAACATCCGCGACCCCTACTTCCCGCCCGCGCGCTCGACTGCCGATTGCGACCCCAAGATGTATGTCTTGCGAAGTTGAGCGAAGGAAGATCCTTCGGTCTGCTCGATAGCGATCTCAAATTGGGGAGCGCGCGGAATGGCAGCTCAGTTAGCGGGTGCAATTGGCCTCACCTGCACTGCACCAGCTGCCTACTACGTCGGCACGGGACGGCTAAGCGAGCGGGCCTTCGTTTTATGGGCGGCCAACTGGATATTCGCAGGCAACCAGATTCATTTCGTGCAACTGCGGATCCATCTGCCCGTGCAGCTACGGTTTCCCAGAAATTTGCTCAGGGAGGATCTTCTTCCCGGCGCAGCCGGTATTTTTCGCGGCTTTGGTCATCGCATCGTTGTGGGGTGCCTTCCCTCCCTGAGCGATCGTAGCTTTTGTTCCCGCGCTCTTCGAGGCTTCGAGGAACGCTGTGGTTCTTTCGACAACCGGAATCCTTGGATGTAAGGAGCCTGGGCTGGTCCGAGATGAAGCATGGAGTGGCATTTGGAGTTGTTCTTGCCGTTGCTTTGGTTTATTCGTAGGCATCGCTCGAATGCCGGACAACATGCGCAAACGGTCGATATCGATATGTGCGGGAAGCGTGACTCCCACCGTGTCAAATTTCTTACGAGTCCATAAATCACCTTGGTTTGCAATGGCCCCGATTTGTAACTCATGCGGACCCGGGGGCTCATGAGGAGCGGGCACCATACTTTACAATCAGAAATAGAGGGAATCCCCATAGCCATGATGATCTCTAGCCAACCACGCACCTCAAAGATTAGGCTGTTATTCATGAGCATCCTGATCGGCGCCGAAGCCATCGCGCTCGGCTCCATTAAACCGGCACTAGCGGCAGGCGCCGAATTCGGCCCGTCCAATCCCTTTTATGCGCCGAGTACACTGCCGTTCCAGGCGCCGCCTTTCGACAAGATCAAGGACGAAGACTACCAGCCCGCTATCGATGCTGGCATGGCGCAGCAGCACGAGGAAATTCAGGCTATCGCTGACAACCCCGCTGCCCCCACCTTCGACAACACCATCGTCGCTATGGAAAAAAGCGGCCGCTTACTGGAGCGGTCCATGGCCGCCTTCGACGGAATCACCGGCGCAAACACCAACCCCACCCTTCAAAATGTCGAGACCATCGAAGCCCCGAAACTCGCCGCCCACGAAGACTTCATCTTCCTAAACACCAAACTCGTTGCACGCGTCGCCGCGATCTACAAGCAACGCACATCGCTCGAGCTCGACCCCGAGTCTCTCCGCTTGGTGGAGCGCTACTACGATCGGTTCGTTCACGCGGGAGCCAACCTCTCCGAGGCTGACAAAACTGAGCTGAAGAAGCTCAACGAAGAGGCGTCCTCACTCTCGAATGCCTTCAAAAAGAAACTTCTCGCGGCCACTAAGGAAGGAGCCTACATCACCGTCGACGAAGCTGCGCTCGCTGGCCTCTCCGAAGCTCGCATCGCGGCCGCCGCGCAGTCCGCCAAGAGCCGCCAGTTGGAAGGTTTCGTAATTCCACTCCAGAACACGACTCAGCAGCCCGACCTTGTCTCACTCAGCGATCGTGCCACCCGTCAGGCTATCTTCGAGCGGTCCTGGAACCGCGCCGAGCGTGGCGACGCCAACGACACCCGCAACACGATCGCCCGCCTCGCTCAGCTTCGCGCTCAGAAGGCCAAACTCCTCGGCCATTCGAGCTTCGCCGCGTGGAAGATCGAAGATCAGATGGCCAAAACACCCGAGGCCGCTTTGCAGTTTATGGATGCCATCGTCCCGGCCGCGACCGCAAAGGCCGCTCGCGAAGCGAAAGACATCCAGGCGGTCATCGACGCCCAACCAGGGAGATTCCAGTTGCAGCCTTGGGACTGGACCTTCTACGCCGAGCAGGTCCGCAAAGCGCGCTACGACCTCGACGATGCACAGGTAAAGCCCTACTTCGAGATTGACAACGTGCTGGAGAACGGCGTCTTCTACGCCGCCAATCAACTCTACGGACTCACCTTCAAGG